>Ga0066686_10000800_pt1 | contig 11872 bp, 9 predicted proteins | sample GraSoiAngelo_135_FD_65627 | JGI IMG/M metagenome (GOLD analysis project Ga0066686, IMG submission 65627) | Grasslands soil microbial communities from the Angelo Coastal Reserve, California, USA - 14_0929_05_40cm | ecosystem: Environmental > Terrestrial > Soil > Grasslands | place: USA...
CAGGACTATTCTGCCCGATGTAAAAATCGACTGCATAAGTGTCGGTTTTGGTGATAAGGACGATGAAATCGATCAGGCGGAATCGGTTGCTAAAACTTTTGATTGCAATTTCAATTCCATAATCGTAGAGAATGTACTATCAGATCTTCCAAAACTAATTAGTATCGTGAGAGAACCGAGATGGAATCTATACCAGTTCTATGCTCTTGATTTCGGTAAGAGCCACTCATCTGATGTCTTCTATACCGGAGATGGAGGAGATGAATTATTTGCAGGATATACTTTCAGATATGAGAAATTTCTTTCTTTATTGCCTAAGGTAGCCGGATGGAAGTCTAAGGCAAAACTGTATTTATCCTGTCATCAACGCGATTGGGTTCCAGATCAGAACAAGATGTTCGGGCCAGCAGTGAAATTTTCATGGGAAAAGATTTACCAATTGTTTAGACCGTATTTTAGTAATAAGCTTGAACCATTGAACCAGGTCTTCCTTGCAGATTTTAACGGCAAATTACTTCATGATTGGCTACCGATAAACATTGCGTTTGGAGATTTCCTAAAAATAAGGATTGAATCGATATTTCTAACGAATGCTATGATCGGGCTTGCGGCGCATATTCCACCAGATAAGAAATACGATCCGAAGTCAGGAATTGGAAAAATACCTTTACGTTCGATCTTGATTAGGCAAAAAGGCAACGAGAAGATGATGGAGCCTATAAAAAGGGGATTTTCTATGAACCTGGTTTCCTTATGGAATAGACACTCCAAAGAAATAGTATCAGCCTATCTGAATAGAGAATGCCAAGTAGTTAGGAATAAGATTATCAGCAACGACTGGCTAATGAAAACAACACAACTCATTAGAGAGGAGAAGGACGCCGCGCAAAATTCCCGCTACGTCAACAAGATGTTTTCTATCCTAGCTTTGGAGATCTGGTACAGACTATTTATCAGCAAGAGCATGAAGTCTACTCAAAGATTATGATCACATATGGTTTACATTAGGCTGTCTGAAGACCGCGGAGAACTAAATTATTGAACTTGATATTAAATGGTATTGCACGGTAGATCTTCTAGTTATTGGGCGCTTATTACTGTAAGAAATGGCGAGAAGACGATCCTCGAATCACTACTCTCAATCATGAGACAAAGTATAGAACCATCCCTTGTTTGCATAGTAGATGATGGTTCGAAAGACTCGACGCCCCACCTCTTATCAAAACTAAAGGACAGCCATCAAAATATTCACATAATTACTTTGCAGGACAAAGGTTACGATAGCAGAAGGATTGTCCATAACTGGAATACCGCGTGCGACCACGTAAGGAAAACTGGCAAAGAATATGACTATTTATTGATATCTAGCGACGACATAGTGTTACCCAAAGAATATGTGGAAAGACTGACACAAGTGATGTCAACAGATCCAAAGCTGGCGGTGATTTCTGGCAATAGAGGTTTGTCGCAATCTGATTTCATGTCGCTGCCAGAAGGCGCTGGTAGGCTGATCAGATCCTCATTCTTCGATCAAGTGGGAAACAAGCACCCTCCGTATTACGGATACGAAGCTTGGATACTATACAAAGCTCTCCAGATGGGATACAACGTAAGAAAACTAGCCGATCTAATGTATGAACACAAGAGAACTTTTGGTGTAGGTCACAAGTTTATTGAATATGGACCAGCCATGCGATGCTTAGGGTACCATCCTATATTCGTTCTTGCGCGTGTAGCTAGGAATATCTTGACCAGCAAGACAGGTATTCCAAAGAGTGCGAGCATACGCATGTTTTTTGACTACTTGTTCGATGGGAAATGGAAAAATGATCCCTATTTTCACTATTTCGAGCCTGACCTTAGAGAATTCATTAGAGCCACACAAAAGAAAAGACTATTTAAGAAATTGAATCTTGCCAAATAGTTTTGCTATGTTCAATCGCAAAATCATCCGTGAAAAACGGCTTCTCATCCTGGGAGTTAGACTGGTTATTTCGTGGTCGTTACTTCTGGGTTTTTCTTAGCACGAAAAATGCGCTATGACCGAGTTGATCATAATCGGTATCGAGTTCAAGAGCAATTTTCCGAGCAACTTCGTTTATCTTTGAATCGAAGCGTGGTTCTTCTGGCGCCACTATTAGAGGATGAATTACTCTTGAAATAAAGAAATACATGCCAAATTTTTGAATCTTCTCTATATGGAAATACTCGCCCAGAAACTTCCCAATACGTTCTTCATTGAATCTATTTATCCACCAATTCTTTTTAGTAGAGTGAGCGATTGGATTAAGGCCCACCTTCTGCCGCAACGTATTCAATTTGTCAACTCCTTGCAGTGTAGCTTCCATCATTAGAAATCTGCCATTGGGCTTTAGAATAGAGTATATGCTTTTTATCGCTGTCATTTGGTCCTCCCAAGTTGGGAGATTAATAAGTAACCTTTCGGTAATTACTACGTCAAAACTTTCAGGTTCAATTTGCATGTCAAGTACGTTGGCAACTCGGAATTGAATGGACCCATTCAGTTTAAGTCCTTTTGATCGTTGAACTGCAGCTTCGATCATTGATTCGGAGAGATCAAGCCCCAAGAAATTAGACTCGTAGATGGCAGCCAGACTTGTTGTGGAGTAACCATTTCCACATCCTATATCCAGGACTTTCAAACCGTCGAAGAGATGTTTCGAAATGGCCGAGATTTCTATTTCCCTTAAGTTCATGTCGTCGGAAGTAGCGTACTTGTCTGTTGATGCTTCTTTGAGATAGCGTTCTCTGACAGCCTTGAGTGCTTCCTTCCGATCGATCATGCATGATAGCGAATTTGCGGCGCATTTAACAGTTTCGAGAAAAGTTTTGCCGCTCTTGATTAGCGTCGAAAAAAGATTCTCGGATGCAGGCTTTCGTTTTGAAAACACCCAGGCCCGGGCAAGCAAACGTGAAGAGATTGAAGCTCGTTAGTCTTACCTTAGCAATAACTCGATGCTTTAGGCAAAAGTTATTTTGCTCCTATGCAACACGTTTGGTCAAGTGATAATACTTACATCAGATACCGACTGGGTTCCAGACAAGGTTCTGGATTATTTCTTGGATATTCTAGACGAATACGATGCCAAAGCTACAATTTTTGCGACGAATAAAGTCAGTTGTAGAAATCACGAAGCTGCAATACACCCATATCCTGAAATCTCATATGACAAACAGGGCTATGCGCGTTCTAGCTCATTCGATACGGTTGAAAATCTTAAAAAAGTGTTTCCACAGGCATTAGGAACGAGATCTCACGGCCTCATCATCAGCACAGATTTGTTAATGGGATTGCCTGTGCTAGGTATTGGATATGATTCGACTTACCTTTTGACTTTTCAGAATAATATTCGCCCGTACAATATTTATCCTGGTCTCCTCGAAATCCCTATTCATTGGATGGACATAGAGATAATGAGATTTGGCAAATCGCTGAGGCTAGATAACGATTACCTCAGAAGGCAAGAGCGCAGTAAAGCCCTTTATGTTTACGATTTTCACCCTTCTCATGTATTTACTAATACGTTCTCTCTTGATTTTTATTATGATGTTTACAAACCACATTACACAGATCTTGAATACCTGGAAGGTAAGCGCAACAGAAACGAGTTTGGAACGGAAGACACTCTTATCCAGCTCCTAGAAGTCGTTGACAGAACTAGCCTAAAAGTCATGAAGGATATTTATCTCGAATGGAACGAAAAAATGAACAAAAAATAATGTTTTAACGTTGCATGGCTGCGTTTAATACTTGCAGGTGTTTTGACGCCACGGTTCTAGAACCATGGGTTTTCATAATCCATTCCCTGCACTGGTTTGCTGATTCATGGCGAAATTCTATGTCACCAGCACACTTTACTAGGATATGATAGATTTCCTCTTCGTGCCACGCGTGTAAAAGTGGAGGTTTTTGTTCATATGCTCTAATTATGTAAGGCTCATCCTGCCTGTCTTTTCCAGCCCACGATGTGATGGTTGGTTTGCCGCAAGAGATCGCTTCAGGCGTAGTAGTACCCCAACCTCCTAGGACAAACTGATCAAGTACGATGTCTGCGGCATTAAAATATCGAATCAGCTGATTCTTCGGAAGTGGATCAATCCAAACAATCTTATCCGATATTCGAAGGGAACTGACGAGTTCCTTGCTCTTATCCTTGTCTATGCTCCACGACACAAGCAGAAGCTTCGATTTCGGGAAAACTTTAACAAACTTTGCAAATGCTCTTATCAGCTTGTCATTGCCTTTTTCTGCCCAATATTGGCGGGCAGGAGAGAAAAGCAGGAATTCATCTTCCTTGGCGTATCTGGCTCGGATTTCTCGTGCATCAAGTGGCTTATATTTTTCCGGATCGATTGCAAAAGGGACGAAGCTAATCTTTTTGTTCTTCAAATATGGCAAGCTATCAGAAATTCTGAGCGCATCAGAATTAGTCATGATTATTCCCTTCGCCTTTCGATACCCTCGCCTAGCGAGTTTATCCCTTATCGTATTCCCGTACGGAAAGTAACGAATCCATCCAGCATCATATGCGACATATGGCATGCCAGAAAACTGTGAATACAGAGAAAATGGAACATGAGTCTCTATAATGTCATACTCTCTCATCATCCTGATGAGATTGATTCGAGATTTTATTTTCGCCATCATGTGCTTTTTACGCGGAACTTTATTATGAAAATCAAAATAGCGTATCCAAGCAGGAGGCACCCATGCACTTTTTATTTCATTTCTATTTACTAAAAACGGATCGACATTAGATTCAATCTCTGCGTCCTCCCATTCAGGTAATGCCATTCCAAAATCGGAAGTATTGACTGCCAGATCGACATCTACATTCATCTTTCGCAGTTCTTTGGCAACAGAATAGCCGTCGTTCGCCATGTTTCCCAAAATAAGTATGCGCATGAAGTTTGTGTCGAACTTTATCACCCCGACTATTTAAATCAACTTGCAATTGGCAAAAATGTCTCCGAAGCAGAATGCGATCGTTGATTTTGCTTAACAGTTATATTCTCGAATCCTCTGCAATGCCTTCATGAAATATCTTGTTACTGGAGGCTTTGGTTTCATTGGCTCTCATTTAGTAGAAGAACTCGTCAGCAACGGCCATAAAGTAACCGCGTTTGATAATCTCAGCAATGGGCAAATACGCAACTTAGACGGAGTCAAGAATGAAATAACCTCTTACATATCAAATGTCGAACAGATCCGCCAAACCTATTTTGGAGAGAGCTTTGACGGAATATTTCATCTTGCCACAGCCCCGAGGTCTTCAAGCCTTGACGATCCAATGCGAGATATTGAGACAAACTGCAAAGGCATGATAGCAGTATTAGAATTGGCGAAAAATCATCTTGCCAAGGTTGTCTTTACTAGCAATTCGGGAATATATGGTTCAAAAGACGATGGCAGCGCGATAGACGAGAACTCTGCAATCAACCCGACAACGCCCTACGACGCAAATAAACTTGTCTCAGAATATTATTGCAGTATCTACCACAAGATCCATTCTGTGCGGAGCGTGGTGCTTCGCTTAGCTACCGTTTATGGAGAACGACAGAAGGTGAATGAGAAATTGAACTGGCGGCCGTTAGTTACAACGCTCGCAAAAAACATGGTAAACGATGAACAAGTCGTTATTGATGGTGACGGGAAACAAACGCGCGATCTAGTTTATGTGAAGGATGTTGTTCGAGGAATAATAAAGGCGATGGACAGCTCTATCGATAACGCAGATATTTTCTTGCTTTCTACCAACAAGGAGACCTCAGTGAATCAGGTGCTACATGCAGTTGAGGACATTGTCGGCAAAAAGGCAAACCCGCTATATGGCCCGCCGCTCAAAGGCGATATAAGGCGTATGAGATATAGCTACACAAAGGCGAAAAGTAAATTGGGCTTTGAGCCGAAGTTTGATCTTCACGATGGAATCAGAAAGCTTGTCGACTACATCCAGAAAAACAAATAATACTCTCACATGGCTCATTTTTTAGCTCAAAGTTATCATAAACAAAATATCAACGAACATACCTATTTTTGTCCAAACGTCCTCAGCAAGCGGCGAGTCGTCAGGCCTATTAACGCAACAGACATTCTTGACCAGTTCTCACCAGCAGATCCATGTGGCACTACTACTTTAGAAACCATGGCTTGTGAAAAACCTGTTGTCACGTACTACAAGAAAGATTACATTATCAGCGCCTTTGATGAAGAAGCGCCAATACCTAATTCATTTACTAAGGACGAAATTTGTTCCAACTTGCTAACTATCGTAAGGAACGCCGACTATCGTACTGAAGTCCAAGAGAAAAGTAGAGAATGGATCATCAAAACACATTCTTCCAAAAATGTCCTCCTCAGACATCTGGAAATACTTGAATTGAGCATTTTATTAAGTCGGGAGCCGAGGAACATCCTCGGAAAATAAAGTTAGCCTTGTCATATTCATGGCGCGGTGTATCTTGCAAGATCGCGTACAAGTAGAGTTTTGCCGCAAACCTAGTGCGTGCATCATGGAGTGGATGTATTTGAATGCATTGTTGCAATTCTTTCAATGTGTGTGATTCTTAATGCTGGAAAACGCAGATACAGGAGTAGGATTTGAACTGGTCATGTCTTCGGTTACCACCAATATCCTAAAATCAGGGTCCCTTTCGACATTGCATGAAGGTATGCAGAACGGAGATTGGAAATTACAGGATCAAAGCGCTGAAAATGCTACTGCTGATATCTATGACTATCTATACTATCGCACATGGTTTGCAAGGCAGAATTACGGGAATTTTGCAAAAACAATTCAGCGCTTTATTCATCCCGACGCTACAGTTCTTGAGCTCGGCTGTGGAACTGGCACAGTTTCTAACCTTGTCGGATCGCAATGCAATTGTATGGATTTCTCTGAGAAGATGTTATCGATAGCAAAGACCAAAGTGCAAGGCTCTTGTGTGCAGGCTGACATGGAACACCTACCATATGTCGACAAGACTTTCGACGTAGTCTTCGTCAATAGTGCTCTACATCACTTTCCCTCATTAGATAAAATCATACAGGAAATAAACCGAATTTTAAAGAAAGATGGTCACCTTTTGATTCAGGAACCGAACTCGCACTCAATTAAGAAAGACGCGCTACTAAAGGTACTTGCCTATGGCATAAGAAAGATTGGTGCTAAGAAATATCCTGATGTTTCAAGTCTAGAAGTCCGCCCATCAGATCACCACGCGCCTTTGCTGCCTAGTAAGCTGATCACGTCAATAACTACTAACGGTTTTGGAATAGAAAGCTTGCGCCATCGATATTATGCATCTTACATCCTATCAGGCTTTGACAGTAAGCTAGCGTTGATAGTAGGCAAATTACTGGACAGGTCATACGTCTGGAAAATGAAACAGGGGTACATGCTAGTCGTAATTGCAAGGAAAGGTCAGTCAATTGAAAAAGTCAGTCTTCCATTAGCAGCCTTTGGAGTGATCGTAGCAATTCTTTATTGTTATGATTATGTCAAAGATAGAAAAAACCCAGTCTGGTACGACCCGATGCCTACACCTGATATCTAATACATTTCTGAAAGCAAGCTTCGCTGCTTAATTATGCGCAAAGCGCAACGATGGTGATGGCAGTAGAGCTTATCTTGTGTTAGATCTGACAATATTGATTCCCCGTTAGAATTGATGGTCTTCTGATATATTCTACGGTCAAATAACCCTAATCTGCTTTGGGAATTTTGCCGGTCAACACATATTCATATTCAACTATGAAAGGCCACAAACCGCGGTCCTATGCCAGCAGCTAAAAGGGGTTGGAAGCAAACTATTCGAAGGGCAGCAAGCGTTGTGGAGGATCCGACATCTACTGGAATACGCCAGACTACCGCCGTAGCTCTTGGCAATGCGATGCTCAGGCTCGGCCAACGAAACGGAAACAGAAGAAATAGGAAATCAATCTGTCTGGCTATTTTACCTATCTTCTATTCTTATGGAGATAACCCTCGCGTTCTCTAGGTTTACTGGCTGCTCTTTGTGAGACCCGCTTCCTCCAACTGTCTGGAGAGCCGCTATCTTGTCCACCACGTCCATCCCGCTTATTACCCTGCCAAACACCGTATACTGCTTGTCCAAGAAGTTGGAATCCTTCAGCACTATAAAGAACTGCGAACCGGCGCTGTTCGGGTCCGAAGATCTTGCCATTGATACTATGCCTCTCTGATGTGGAATGTCATTAAATTCGGCATTAATGGTATAGCCCGGTCCTCCTTGACCCCATGAATTCCTGTCGCTGCTATTTCCTTTGGTATTAGGGTCACCGCCCTGTATTACAAATCCGGGCGCAATCCTGTGGAAGATTGTTCCATCATAAAAGCTCTCATTGGCTAATTTGATAAAGTTTTCAACATGCTTTGGAGCAGCCTTGGAGAAGAATTCTAGTTCGATTGACCCTTGCGTCGTGTCGATAATTGCGATCTTGTTTGACGTAGTCAAATCTGCGGCCGGCTTGATTGGTTCCGGTTTTGCGTACGCATCGCCCAGGGGCTTTGGCACATAATCGTGGTTGACCTTGTAAATGAATACTCCAAACATGATCCTGTCCTTGTTGTCAAAGCTTGGCGAAGAATAGACGAGCTTAAGAGGCTGGTCGCTGCTACCGTCAGCGGGGTATTTTATGTGCTGGGTATAAAGTCCTGCCATACCTTGCTGCCATTTCGCCTGTATCTGACCTACATTCTTTCCGCTTAGCGGAGTGTATCCAATCGGATCAAATGGGAAGAGCTTGCCAAGGAGCGTATTATTCCAGAATTCAGGCGTGGGCGTAAAACCATCGCGCTCAATGTACTGCGTTTCGTCAATGCCTCCAATCCTCATGAACCATTGCTTTTTGCTCTCGTCGCCACCTTGGCCTAGAGTATAAATGGGAACTTGCTCAGGAGCGCTTATTCCTGTTGCATTTGTAGCGTTCGTACGGGCGTAGAACCGTATCTGCGCAACATCATATGCTAAAATATAATCCGCATGCAGATCTTGCGCAATCTTTAGCCCTGACTGCTCGTCGGATACAAGCATCTTTGCGATCGTTGCAATCCGAGTCGAGTTGATAGTAGCATTGTCCGCCAATGTAGTCCTATTGCCAAGGGTGGTTATCCAGTAGCCATAGTCCCACCACGATGCAATCACCGCATCTGACTCTGTATTTTTGTTGATCCATTTCATAGCATCTGTCCAGTCATCAGTCTGTGTTCTGAATCCTGTTCCCCCATTTGCAATTGCAGCGGGGACATCCGCGGAGCTTAACCAATTAGAGTTAGACGGATAGAACATGGGGATTGAAAGCATCATGATTATGACGACAGTATAAGATATCTTAGCCACGCGACCTGCTGCAGGATGGCCCCCGCGAGCAAACTCGATCTTCCTTCTCTCCTCTCTCGTAGCTGCAGTTGGCCGCGGCCCAGCTGCTGTTGGAGTTGAAGTTACTTCCTTGTATGCCATAATACCTCGAGTCACTTCATAAAGCCCAAGCCCCGCAAGAACGATTATTCCCATGGATGCAAATACGAGCAACCTCGCGAATGTGGCGCTAACGTACACCCCGGTAATACCTAGGATTAGTGCAAATACCGACATGTCGTCCCTGCGCCTGAACGCAAGCCATGCGCCGAGTCCTGCAAACATTATCAAGATTGAAAAGTCGACAAAGTAGTCAGCGACGGTCGGGGTAAAGTGCTCTGCGACTGATTCCACGAGTTTATTTTGTGAGCTCAGGAACGGGAATATGGCATTGATATACCTGTAGGAGGGAGACAGATAGGCTCCGGCTGCGAGTATCCCTGCTGCAACCACCACAAAACCGATTAGCAGAAATGCAGTATTCCGCGTCTGCAACTGCGGTTTGCTAAATCTCTTCAAAAAGTGAGCAGCAACCAGGAATATTGCGCCACCTGTCATGGCAATACCGGGGAGACCTAGGACAAAGGAGATACCCGGTCTGGGGAAGGCAATGGCACTTATCATCGCGAATATTGTAAATGCGATTGCGACGTACATCGGGATTGTTAAATCTCTTCTGAAGAATGGGAGGGCGACAAAGAACAATCCAATCGGAATGCTAAAGTATTGAATTCCTCCCCATGAAGCGTTCGCGAGACCTAGGATCAGGCCACCAGCAACTGCTTTGGGTATGGCATATTTGATCTCCTTATGCTTTATGGCAGATATGAAAAGATAGGCTGCAAGAAAGCCGAAGAAGAGGCCTAGTGGCTCTGACTTGAACCACCCAAGATTGCCTCTCTGTATTATAGCGGGGCTAAAGGCAAACGACAACGCTGAAAAGAGGCCGGCCGAAGTATTGCCCAACACCCTTACAAGAGCAAAGACCGCAATTACTGTCAACGACCCAATAACCGCTGGAAATATGATGGTAAAGTCTAGCAAGTCGCTTCCGCTGCCGAAAAGGGAATAGAGTATGGCAGTGGTGATGTGCAGACCCGACTGGGAGGTCGCTGGAACATTGCGCCCTTCTGGATACCATGACATTGTGTCGTGCCAATGCCAGTACGCGTCGAGACCATTGTCTAAAATATACTTGGTAGCGCGATAGTCAAAGTACGGGTCGAACTCGTTAAGGTAAAAACCATACTTTATTGGGTAGAACCTCATGATGAGCGCAGAAGTGAACGCAAGAGCAAGAACCCCTATAACCAGCAGGTGCTTTGTCTGGAACTCGAAAGAACCTGCTCTAAACAAAGGCCTGGTACCTTCAAACATCGACGTTTTGGGTACATTTTACCCTTTTAAAGTGTACCGCCATTATCATGTCACGCTTGCAACGATGAGAAAAAAGTGGTGCTATAGGGGCACCATCGTGTCGATCAGTCTGGCGTTTGTGACTTTACCGTCGCTTTCTTGGATTATCAAGTCGACCGTATATTGCAGTTTGCCCTGCATGAAGGTAACCTGTACGTCCCACGAATCGTGCTTTAGCTCGCTCGGGAAAGGAAACAAAACCCTTATCTTGAAATCGCGGAGGTCGTTTCCGTAAAGCGCCCCTACAGCATTTCTAGAGGCTTTTTCGATTTCACTCTTTGTTTTTACCGCAGGCATGATTTTTCATATATTTAGTAACTATAAAAACATATACTATTCGGCTGCCGAATTAGAACAAATTGTACAACCGTGCAAGTGAAACTTTCTCTGCAGGAGGCACAGTTGCTAGCGTGCCGTCCACCTTCACTTCGTAGGTCTCTGGATCGATCTTTATCGCGGGCGTAAGGTTATTGTAGATCATGTCGCGCTTGCCTATTTTGCGACAATTCTTGACTGGCAAAAGCTTCTTTTGCAGGACCAACTTTTTCCCAATCCGGTTTTTGATCGCGAGTTTTGAAGTGAACGTAAACGATATGGAGTATTTCGCCCTGCCAAGCGCGCCAAACATAGGCCTGTAGTATACCGGCTCAGGCGTCGGAATTGACGCGTTCGGGTCTCCCATTAGCGAGTACGCAATAAAGCCGCCTTTGACAACCATCTTGGGCTTGGCGCCAAAAAACTGCGAAGTCCAGATGACAACATCTGCTATTTTTCCCGGCTCAATCGACCCGACATAATCTGAAATCCCGTGCGTTATAGCAGGGTTGATGGTAAGCTTTGCCAGGTAGCGCTTGACGCGCAGGTTGTCGTTATCGCCCTTCTCACCTCTCAGCCGGCCGGCAATCCTTTTCATCTTATCTGCTGTTTGCCATGCCCTCGTCGCGACTTCGCCTACTCTTCCCATCGCCTGGCTATCTGAGGAATACATGCTTAGCGCCCCGATGTCGTGGAGCACGTCTTCGGCCGCTATAGTCTCGCGCCTTATCCTAGATTC
>Ga0066686_10000802_pt1 | contig 11863 bp, 6 predicted proteins | sample GraSoiAngelo_135_FD_65627 | JGI IMG/M metagenome (GOLD analysis project Ga0066686, IMG submission 65627) | Grasslands soil microbial communities from the Angelo Coastal Reserve, California, USA - 14_0929_05_40cm | ecosystem: Environmental > Terrestrial > Soil > Grasslands | place: USA...
GTGCTGACAAACACCCGGATCGTATCCTGGCCGGGTGGTGGGCTATAGTCCCAATGAAAGCCGGCTCGATTGCCGGTCTCAAGACTATCCGGAATCAGGACTGCCTGCCCTGCCGTAATGCGACCGTCAGGGTAGAAGGTCTGGTTCTGATAGCTATTTGGAAAGAGAAGATTGATGGCGCCCTGCGAGTCCACATCCACCACGGTGAGAAATCCCTCGACGTTCGTCCGAATATCCAATTGCAAGCTGTTCTCCGGAGTCCGTGGCTCACCTGCTTTTCGAATTCGGTATTTGGACGACTCTAGATCGGCAACCACTTGCACGCCGCGTTGCCCCACCAATGCGGGTATTCTTGGGGGACCTTGTGTCCCGGTGACAACTCGCGCTTCTACAGAGATCTGTGACACAGGGTTGTTTAGCGTCATGAGTTCGGTCGCTGTCACAGAGCGTGACACCACTGTGGCAAACTGGTCAGGCCAACCAGCGTCCGCCAGACGCAAGGAGGCTACTTCCGCGAGGCCATCGGCACCGAAGATGCGCACCGTGTCCCCCAACACATCGACCACGAAGCGAGCAAAAGCCCCTGGCCCGACAAGCTCCACATCCCCAAGCTGATTCGTTAGTGCTTGCATCAACGGCTTGCGTCGGTCCGGTGGCACGTCTCGCAAACGGACCGAGACGCGACTGTTCGATGGGGCTTGCGCGACCATCACTGCACGAACGCCCTTAAGATTTATCTTGAGACCAGGGTCCACGACGGCCAGCGCGTCATTCCCCTGCATCTCCGTCACGACAGCCTGAGCAATGGCTTGACCCGGCGCAAAGGTCCTCTCACCGGACGGATAAATAGCCCACACTGACTGAGGTGTCGCTCCGAGCTGTGAGGCCTGAACCAAGATAATCCGGTCGTTTCCTACACTCTTCACCTCAACCCACGGCAATCGGGCCGTCGGAGTCGGCGCAGGGGATTGTGAAACCAGCGCGGCGGATGCTGCAAAGAAGGGCATGTCAAGGCGATCACGAGGTGACTCCAGTTGAGGCTCAGGCATGGAGGAGCGCCCGATTTGAATCTGGACTCGTTTCAGTTCTTGCTCAGCTCCTGCAAACACGTCTCGCAGAGTTGCGTTTGTCTTTGCCGTGCTTAAACTGCGTCCTAGAGCGTATGTGAAGAGTCCGTGGTAGCGTCCATCAACCGGCCCATCCAAGGCCGGCTGATGCGCAGCCGCTCCCGTCATCAACACATACCGTTCAGAAATCTGAGGCACCACACCACGGTGAGTGACGGCAGATGGTCTATACAGATCTAAACGCGTGTCCGGCGGAATCGACCTGGTGTGGATCTCCACTCCTCGAGTGGCTGTTCCCGAATGACAGGAATCCAAGACAATCAGCGCCGAACGGGCGCGCAGGCGGGCAAAGATCTGATTGAGCTCATCATCGGTAATGTCCGGGACGCCCTCGGTGCGACCATCTTGGGGCACGATCGTTTCATCCAGCTCGTCGTCTTTCTCATCGCCGTTGAGATCTTTCACCTGCGAGCCGTGGCCGGAGTAGTGGAGATACACGGTATCCTCAGGACCACTCTCCCGGACCAATTGTTCCAACGCCGCCAGGATGCCGGCACGCGTTGCGGCTTCGTCTTTGACGATTGCGATCTGCTGTTCGTTGAAGCCCCAACGTGTGACGAGGATCTGGCGCATGGTCTCGATATCGTTGATGGAACCTTGCAAGTTCGGGAGCGCCTTGTAGTGGTTGATGCCGATCAGGAGCGCGCGCCGGACTGGGGCGCTTCCCTCTTCAGCCCTTCCAGCCCGAACCCAGATTGTGTGAGCGCTACCGGCGCAAGCCGTAAGGAGGACAATCCATAACAGGATGCGTGACCACATAATGGGAGATTCTTTGAAGCGCATGAGCCTCATGCTCCGGAAGCAACCATCTCAGAAACCAGAGCCGTTCTTTTTCCGTGTTGGAGCGTGACATAACGGAAGTATTCCCGCTTGGACAAAAGGTCTGTCACGAGAAGAGCCTTTTTGATGCGGTGGCATGCTGCCCATCCTGGCACACACTCGGTCTATAGCGCTAGGCCACGCCCCTTTCACGACTCGAAACTTGGTTGCCGGACAACTTCCAGTCAATACGTGGATCCTTCGGTCCTTGCGTCCTCAGGGATCGGGGCCACATAGGCGGTTTCAACGATAGGCAGGTCCTGCAGCCTGGCGACGAAGGCGGTCACCTCATTTTGGTTCGGGTCCTTTAGCGCGATCATGAAGTAGAGTCCTAAATCCCGTTTCGGGGGTCCTGGACCCTCCGGTCGAAGACCTCGGGCCTCGTTGCTGAACAGCGGGTGGATCCCCAGCACACCCGGATCCTTAAGGAGGGCATTCAGCGACGTCAGGGCATCCTCGATAGCTTTGTGATCCAGACCCCTGTTCTGAAGGGCTCTGGCGATCTCCTGGTCCGAGGGGGGGGTGGCCAAGATCCGCCCTTCCGATAGGCGGATCTCGAGCCCCTCCACAAATTTCACGGTGACAAGGGTCGGAATGGACGACCCGCTGGCCAATCCGGGGTCGGCTCGAACACCGAGAACGCAAATCAACGTGGTAAAGGCGAAAAAAGCTCTAGCAATTCCCCAGGACGCCCTTGTGCTCATAGGAGTCGACGATGAGACATTCGGGTCACGATTCCTCTATTGCCTCCAATATTGCATAGCTGCATTGGGACGCTTAACGAAGCATTGGCGGGTGAAGCCGTACCGCTGGATGATATTGAGAGCGGCGCGCGCCTCGTGTTCTTTGTTCTCAAAATCCTCAACCCACAGGCTCCCCTGCACAATCTTCCATCGGCCCCCGATGTTTTGAACCTGCAGGGCGGAGGGAGTGATGGCAATACAATCCTCTCCGGCAAAAGTGCCGTTGGGCGCTTGGTTCCCCACCAACCAGTATGTCATGGAAGGCCCGGGGCGCCCGATGAAGCACTCCTTGTTCATCCCGTAGTGACGGATCGTGTCACGTGCCCTTTGCGCAGCCGATTGATCACTGGCGTAATCCAAGAGCCAGATGCCTCCGTCTACCACTTTCCAGTGGATTTGAAGCCCGCTTGGAATCGGTATGACCAGGACGTTGTTTGGGTTCAGCCCGATGCAATCCTCCAATGGAAGCTGTCCAATCGCATTGCGCAAATTCGGCAAGGGGCCGATCTGACCGGAGGCTACATTTTGTTGGGGTGTTCCGCTATTGCGCAGGAGGGTGCGGAATTGGACTGGGTCCATCCCTTCGATCCCGGCAGCTCGCCGGACGCCCATGAGCGACATGACAGCCCCGGTCACGATAGGCGAGGCGCTGGAGGTGCCACTGAACGAATTTGTGTACCATTGGTTACTGTCGGCACCGTTAATCCGGTTCGCCGGATTAGGCGTTCCGTACCCTGTGCTCCAGACACTCTGTCCCCATCCGTGGACGTCCACCCGGCTTCCGCGATTGGTCCAACAGGTCGGACTCAAGTTCCCATTTGATGCTCCGACCATAATGGCTCCCGAGTCCCGAACTGACCGATTGAACCGGTTCAAGTTGGTAAAGGGGAAGTTGTATCTGGCCGCGTCCAAATCCATGCCCCCGTTGCCGGCTGCCTCGACCACATGAATCCCGCGCGACGTCGCCGCTTGAATGGCATCAAACTCGGCTTGCCAGTATTCCATGGGGACAAATTCGAACTGGCCGCAGTTGCAGGCACACTGCAGGCCGCTTGACGGCCCCTTGCCATGCTGTTCGATCAAGATGACATCGCCTCGACTCAACCGGCTGGCAGCGACGTTGATGGCTTCGGCCACGCTGTAGTAGCTGACGTTGAACCCGAAGATGTTGATGTTACGAATGACCGAGACGACTCCATAGGTTCCGCCGCTCGCGATCCCTGTGACCCCATAGCCTGTATTGTGAGAAACCATCTCCCCAAGGACTGCGGTCCCATGGTTGGTGTCCGACCCCAAGGTGCCGTTTGAATAGAAGGGCTGGGGCAGGTCTTCGTGCGCCGTGTTCCAACCTTGCTCGATGTCAATCACTCGGATGCCGTTGCCTCGGCCTCCAGGGAAGGTCCAGGCAAATTGGGCATCAATACCTTGAGGCGCTGGATTCAGATAGCCCTGGTTACCCTGAAAATTCGGAGTCGTCGGAGGAGTGTCCGCCTGCGCATCGACGGGTATCGGCGCCAGGTAGGCGATTTCCACCGAAGGGGACGCATTGAGCTCATCCACCAACTCCTCGCCCTTGGTGCCCGGCTCGAGTGAAACAGCATAGTAATTGCCGAGATCCGCATGCTCTTGTCCGGTCCGGCTTTCGGCCTCCAAGCGTTCAGATCGGAGAAAGCTCTCTGGACGTGAGAACAGCGAGGCCACTCCCTTCACCACAGGGCGTTTGAAGATCTCATTGACCTTGCCCAGGTCGGATTGGACCGCGGCTTCATTCAAGTTGAGTCGTTGCATACGCGCTCGAGCATCGGCATCCATCAGGGGGGTAGCCAAGCTCAAGGAGGGTTTGACATTTCCCACGGCCGGCGGCCCGAGCCGAACAGGGGCCCCCTCCTTGAATTTCACGATCACGCGGTCCCGGAAGAGGCCATCGTAGAAGATTGCCTTAGCAAGTCTTGGGGGAAGAGCACGGCTCTTGAGCTGGGAGGCGGATAGTCCCCCTGGGCTTCCCGGAATTACACTGGCCGTCGACTGGATTGTCAGTGTCGCCACCTGTGGCACAGTCACCCTGGCTTGTTCGATCAGAGCGGGGGGGAGCGGGGAGGCCGCCCTGGTTCCGACTCCGCTATAGGATCCGACTGCGTCTACAGTCTTTCCTGTCGGAAGCAACAGCACCACATGGTGCTCATCTTCTTTTGGACCGGAAATCGATTGAGCCGCAGCCTCCCCAAGCTTCTGCTTATGCGTGCCGGTCATGGCCATCAGCTCCCAACTATGGTTCCCGATCTCAGCCAGCACTTTCAGGGGTGTCCCGTCGGAAACCTCCAAGAGATAGTTGCCCTCTTCAAGGATGATCGGCTCCCCCCGAGCTGTCTGGAATTGGACCGAACGGTCCAGACGAACGTGAACTTGAGGAGCGGCTCCTACGCCCCGCGTGGTGACGGCCGTTGCCAAGGATTGGCTCGCGGCCTCTACATCTTTGGCGGTCGAACTAGCAGAACTGGGAAGGGGTGTCGTCGATTCGCCGCCTTCCACAGAAGCCGTTTTTGAGAACCAGGAGATTGGCGATCCACCCTGCTTGGAGAACAGCCCCAGGAAAAATCCACCCACAACAAGCATGAGAACAGCTGCCAACGCGTACAGAATAGTCTTAGGTCTCATGGAATTCCTCCTGGCCTTTTTTGACGTTCGCAAATTGTCCCAGATTCTCGCCGCGTGACTCCGCGATTTGAACCCTAACCTCCAGTCGCCTTTTCCTCAAGACCGCCTTTCTCCGGTCTCGTGTTGCAGGGCGAGACAAATTCGGGCGGGTGAATCTCCGGGGGGAGTTTCGCGGCCAAGGTCACGGTGACGTATGCGATATCCCTGCCGCAGTAATTGAATGGGCCCAGTTGGATGATTGCTTTGGATGCGAGATCGCCGGCCTCGATGGACTCAACCTGGAGGGTAACGAAACGGTCCGCAGGAGAACTGAAAAACGAAAAGGTACAGAGGATGCCCGGCGTGTCGGGACAGCCATGGGGGTTGCCATCGAAGACGGTCCCTTGTTGGTCTCGAAATTTGACGCGGACGAAGTCGATGCCTTCTTTGTCGGAGCCACGCGGTGGGATGACTCCGACAATCACGCGCGGCCACAGATGAGAGGAACATCCCTCGGGGCAGTGGGGGGCAGGCGTCATGGCTAGTGCTTGCCGAATTCGCTCCGAAGTTGGTTCCGCCGGGGAGGACATCGTGCATGCGAACAGCCAACAGACAGCTGCGAGACCAACATTGGCGTAAAACGGGTATGGCCTGCGAAAGATCATGGGTACCCTCTCATGCGTCTCGACTCAAGGGCTTAGCGCGAGTCGTCGGGCTGTCATCCCGACGCACGAGGGCCCCGGTTGGATTCATGCTAGTGCCAGGGCCCTCGATTTCCCGGTCGTGAGTCAGCGCGTCGCAGGTGGTTGGGGAGCCGGTGCTGGGCCTCCAGCCCTGGGGAGCTGTGCGCCATGGAATTTGGCCGCGTGCGGCCAGCTCGCATCGGGTTCGACCGTCACGCCGACTGGGATCGGATCGATGGTCGCCTGCAGTATATGCCCGGAGTTCGGGTCCTTGCTGTTAAGAGCGGGATCCACGATCTCCCGAGTGACCGACTGGACCAGACACCCGGCCTGGATCGGATTACTGGGATTCCGCTTCTTGTTCCCAGCGTCATAGTACCCGCACTCGAGCCGCTGGACCTTGACGTTGGGGGCATCCAGTTTCACAGAGGCGAGTTGCTGCATCCGCTTCTGGATGTTGGCCCGGTCCAGGAGTTTCTGGGTCTTCCCAGCCGGCTCGTAGGCAGGCCAGTCAAAGTCGAACCCGACCGGACTTCCGTCATTAGCAAAGAGGACGGCCACCTTGGACCCGGGCCCGACCACCGGAGTGCCGTCAATCGCGCGGGAGAACACGACGGTGCTCGCAACCACCCTGTCTTCGTCAGGCTTCGCGCCTGGGGCAGTCGCGCCCCCGCCAATGATCTGATGTTGGGTAAAATGCGGAACCAGTGACTCATTGGGCCCCAGCGTAATGACGTCCTTGAGATGGCTGTCGATGAACTGGCGTCCCACGGACTCCAGTTGTTGCAGCGACATCTTCTGCGTTGCAGGTTTCGCCAGATTCATTTTGCTGTCCAGCGCGCCATAGTTTCGGTACCGAACCTTCGTCCCGTCGTTGTACACCTTCAAGCCCCATCCTTGGCCCATCACGTCGATCCGCTCCTTCTTCGTGGTTCGGTTCGATGGGCCGGCGGTTGTGATCTGGCTCTTGGACTGAGCAAATCGCTTCATGAAGAACTCCGCCCCCGCGTCCTTCCCCGGTCCCTTCTTCGCTTTCATCAGGGCAATCTCAGCCCGACTCAGTCCCTCGCGGTTCGAACGATTGGCGGATTCAACTCGTTGGGGGAAGTCGGCCGCCGAGGCCAGGCTTGAGATCAACACGAGTGTGATAAGGCCACTCCCCCGCGTGATGACTCGATATCGTGTGTGTGCATGTGTCATGGTATCCTCCGTTGACTACGTCTGTCGCCCCTCCTGCCACAGCATTCGGCTGGGTTGCATTCCACGGCTCGCTGTTATTGCGACCAATACCGGTAACAGTAGTAGCCGATTTGTGCATCCATGAGACGTGGGTAAGTAGTGAAGTTTCGCCAAGTCATCCCATCCAACCGACTGAAGCAGTTGGTGGAGTTCGTCCCAGTCGCCATCACGGCGATATCGTTGTCAACCCACCAATCAGAGTTGCCGTCACTCCATGAATACTTGATTGAGTAACCAGCTTGAAGGTTGTCCGCGTAGTCCTCCCCCGTTTCATCGGTCGTGAGCCCATCCCAAAAGGTATCATAGCTTCCCGTGGCGTAGCGGAGCCCGCCTCGGAAGATCGGCCCCATCCGAAGCCAAAGTTTTCCATCGTTGAACTTGAGGGTTTCGCACGAGTACGTGGAGAAGATACTCAGACGATTTGCCTCGTCTCCGAGGCGCATTGAAGAAGAATAGGCGAGTTGATTTTGATCATACATCGCCCAGACGGAGGCGGTGGACCAGGCGCCCCCATGCGTGCTGCCATAGAACAGGTCCACATTATCGAGGTAATACTGATCGGAGGTATTCTCCCAGGTTGGCTTGGCGCCGACGAGGCTGTAGTAGAACACCTTCGTATCGGTATCATCCAGCTCATTGTTGAAATAGGCGCAGCGCTCCCACACATACGGCAGCGTATGCTGCCAACCGTTCTGGTAGTTTTCTTGACACATCGTGCCAAAACGAGCCGCCGACGCCGTCACGGCGGTGAAGGCCACGACGGCAATCGCGGCTAAGAGGTACCTCAGGAAGGAGCGGTGGCGCAAAGATTTGGTGTCCATGATATTCTTCCTTTTCCGGCTGATGGGAAGAGAACCCAAGCCATTAATCAACTGCGATATTCAGATTTGAGATTGGCGGCCCCTCAAACCTGAACGGGATCCGCTTGTTGCCAACGATTAATAAGTGATTGCCAGGCGTGATGCTGCGGGACCGGAAGGCATAGCGTCCTTGAGGATCGGTCCGAGCGACAAAGACCAATCCGTTCGCGACCAGCCGTACCTCTCGCCCGGCGAATGCCGTACTGCTCGAAGAAACCTGTCCGGACATGAGGACTGGGCCGCTCCCGGCCGGCACGACCGCAAACGTTCCATACAGCACATCGTAATAGAAGTTGAGCTCGCCGAGGGAAGTTGGAGAACTGAGCGTGACCGTGTCTGTCACGCTATTGCCCACTCGGAGCTCGCTCGAACTCGTCTGCCAGGTTTGAAATGAAGTCTCGCCTTCATGCGGCACATTCTTGGCGATGTAGCTGAGGAAGCCGGATTCCTCCTTGGTGGTCGTCACCAAGATCGAGCTCTCAGTGGTCACATCCACCTGTTCGATGGCCCGGGTGAGAGATTGCGACCATTGGGCTCCTCCTAAGTAGTCAAAGGAGAAGGGTTCGGCCGGCACCAGTCGGCCCTTCCAGTAACAACGGGGCCAGCTCGGCATCCCGGGCTGACAGGCAGAGGTCCCGATGCGTCCGCCGACGCTGGGGAGAGACGAGAAAGGTCCGAGGTTCGAGGCTGTTGAAGAGGAGACGGGAACTGAGCCTCCCGAGACATACTCCGGGGCTAAGGGATCGGCTGTGACCAGCAGCTTTTGTACGTCTGGTGGGGGGGGAGAAGTCGTGGGATTCCGCAGATTGTCTGCGGAGCCAAGTCCGATACCTTCGAACCCGAGCAAACTCACCGTGATAAACACCTGGTCAGTCGTGTCATCTTGCACGACGAGCCAGGCAAACGTGGGCTTCGTCAGAAAGTAAATCGCGTCGCCCTTCCCCGGTCCCGCAGAGGGGAGAGAGGTTTTTACGCTGCTTGATTGGATGTATTGGAAGTTGAGGGTATGCTCCTGGGTGACACTGTGTGAGACCTTTTGGTCCGTGTGGGAACTGCCCCACAGTCCGTTGAGCACCTCGCTGGCTTCTTGCATCCCCTTGCCGACATTGGGATAAGCAATTGCGACGATCTTCCCGACTGTGCCGAGCAAGCTGATCATGTCGCCGACCGTGCTGAACGGCGTATCGACAGGGCGGGTCTCGCTGCTACTCCGTCCGGAGATGCTCCTGACTTGGGTGCCGAGCTGTTTGATCGCCGTCTGCTCTTGGTAGCTATCGCTGCCCGGCGGCGCGTAGACCATCGTGACCGGGAACGCCTGCAGGGTGAGACAGCCCAACATGGGCGGTCGAGCGAAGTGGATGGTGTCTTGAAAGACTTTTGCACCGGAGGCGAGGCTGAAGGCGATTTTGGTGCGGGCTGGTATCACAATGTCAACCAGATTGGGTTGCGAAGCGTCCGCTTGAGCCGTCCGGCCTTCTACGGTCACCGCGAAGGGCGTTCCGGGCGGCTGGTTGATGACCTGAAAGACCAAATCGAGGCTACCGGACGTCACCGGCACATAGAAACTAAAGAACAGAGTCGAGTGGCCTTGTAGCGGCGGTGGAATTTTCGGGACCAGCACACCCGCAGAAGGATTCGACGGCGCAACCTTGGGCGTAGGGACTCCTCTGGGCATCACTGCCCCTGCAGGCACGCTTCCACTCTGCAAGGCCCCAGGCAGTTGGCTCGAGATGATGCCTTGCGGAAGGGGAAGGCGGAGAACGATCGGGTCTAAATTGACGACGAGCGGACGAATCCCGCGGCCGGTGAACACCGGTTGGAGGGCCGGATTGGTGGGGATCGTTTGGCCGGTGGGACGGGTAAAGACGTTGGGGGCCCAGGTGAAGACTCCAGTGTTCGAGTCGAGCGTGCCGACCAGCAGGCGTTGGATGGGTGGAGGTGGGGGAGTGACCTGTTGGAATTTCTGACACACTCGGCCCATCGCGTGATCAACGGCTTCATTCCAGCCCAAGTTTCTCTCTGCAGCCAGCGTGGGGCCACTCACTAGAATCAGTATGAGGAGAGCAAAAATCGTCCACTGCCCCACCGCGGAGAATATGTTCTCTGATCTGTGTTCCATGTTGTAGGGTCCTTTCTACTCTTCAGCTATTGTCCACAATGTCAGTCGCCTCTAGTTGGCAAAGGTTCAAGTGCTCCGCCGTGATTCGCTACCAGGCGTAATGGATGCGGTTTACTCCTCGCTACCTTTCTCCGCACAGTCGTGGATCTGACCCGGCGGATCTTGCGGCAGTTACTTGGGAAGCACCCCCAGGTATACCGCCAGCCAATAGGGCAGCAGGTAATCGACCCCCGGCCCTTCGCGTTTTGGGTCGGACCCGCACATCTGTACTTCTTCTAGAGTCGGTGGGGTGACTGCACAGGCGGGTCGGGCCGAGTCCTGAAAGTGGACCGCAATGTCGAAGGGATGCCGTTGCCACGCGAAGTCCATTCCATCTCCAACACGTCCCCAGACGGGGAGCGCATATTTGCTAACATACCGCTTGCCGACCGACGCTCCATCCGAGGTGTCAAAACCCGCGGAGGTAAACACGGCGACCTGGTTCTGCGTCCACAGGTCAACTTGAAGTTTTTGGCCGGGAGGACCGATGATGTTCATAGGAAGACCATCGTGCGCGGCGACATCGTGCCGCCTCTGAAGCCATTCGGCCAACACCGTTTTGATCTGCTCCTTCAGGGGAGCCGCCACGGGGCTTGCCCCAGGAGGATCCGGCGGGCTGTTTGCAACCGTCGCACGTCGATCCGGCGTCTCGATCAAGATTCTGACGAGATCGAAGTACGCGTTCTTGTGATGAGCCGTCGCCCGCCGCAGGATGTTATATGCGACTATGTAGTTTCTTCGCAGATCGGGGTTGTCCTCGAGGAACAGCAGCGGTGCGACGTAAGCCATGGAGAGGTTGAACTTGTAGTACTTGCTCACGGGATCTATAGACGTGAACCAGGTCTGTATCCATGTGAGCTGCGACGCAGGGGCGAAGTGGTCATAGACCGGACCGTACTTTTGAGGGTTGATGGTCTTGCCGATCCGGAGGAAGGTGAGCTGCATGTCGTAATTGCCGAAGTAGGAGGTTCGAATGCGGTCATACGGAGCCAGCATGAAATTCCACTGGTTGGCGAGCAGGTGGTCGAGCGCCCCCTCCAGGAGTTGGCTTGCTGTTTGTTTGACTTCCGGATCCGGAATAAGCAACGCGGCGAAGGTCAACCCCATGATCGTCCCGACGTATTGATCGCGGCTCACCGCATGGTCACCTCCGCATCCCCAGCCGTACCAGATGGTGCCGACCGGCCTCAGGATGGGGAGCGCTACTTGCGGTTGAGCTAAAGAGGGCAGCCTGGAAGCCCCAGGAATTTGTGGAGCTGGGATCCGTGGCTGGGACGCGACAGCGTTCAGCGCGCGTTGGGCCTCCGCGTAGCCGGCAAAGCGCTGGGTGCCTTGTTGGCTGATGACCTCCCACCCAGCTTCCGGTTTCTCGTAATAGCACGGCTGCTTGTTGAGTGAACCCTTTTGCGATCCGTCGTCCGAGTAGTCGATCGTGCTGGTTGAAGGCCAGGCGGTGCGCGATAAGACCCCGGGCATCGGACGAACCGGCATTCGACGCCCATCTATTACAGCCGCGTCGGTCGTGACATCGAAGAGCCGTTTGAAACCGCTAATTAGGTACTTGACGCGATCGAGGGCGGCAGGATCGCTTGTGGTGGCG
>Ga0066686_10000808_pt1 | contig 11836 bp, 9 predicted proteins | sample GraSoiAngelo_135_FD_65627 | JGI IMG/M metagenome (GOLD analysis project Ga0066686, IMG submission 65627) | Grasslands soil microbial communities from the Angelo Coastal Reserve, California, USA - 14_0929_05_40cm | ecosystem: Environmental > Terrestrial > Soil > Grasslands | place: USA...
CGGCGCCGCGCGCCGGATCCCGAGATCGAGCTCCATCCCGCCGCCGCCGCCGAGCGCGACATCCGCGGCGGCGACTGGGTGAGCGTCGAGACCCCCGACGGTCGCGTGCGCGCACGCGCTCGGCTGAACGAGAGTCTGCACCCGCGCGTCGTGAGCGGTCAGCACGGCTGGTGGCAGGCCTGTCCCGAGCTCGGCGCTCCCGGCTACGATCCGTTCGGTCCCGATGGGGCCAACTTCAATCTCGTCATCGGCAATGCGGCGATCGATCCGATCAGCGGCTCGGTGCCTCACCGCGCATACCTCTGTCAGATCCGGCGTCTCGATTGAGTGACCTCGAGCGCGCCGTCGCAACCGCCCGCGGCTGGATCGATGCCGCGCGGCGCATCGTCGTCCTCACCGGCGCGGGCATCTCGACCGACTCCGGCATCCCCGACTTTCGCGGCCCTCAGGGACTCTGGACGCGCAATCCCGAGGCCGAGAAGATGGCGACGCTCCAGCACTACGTCGCCGATCCCGAGGTCCGCCGGCGCGCGTGGCGCACGCGCGTCGAGTCGCCGATGCACGACCGCGAGCCCAACGACGGCCACCGGGCGCTCGTGACCCTGGAGCGTCGCGGCATCCTCGACACGCTCGTCACGCAGAACGTCGACGGCCTGCACCTCAAGGCGGGCTCGTCCCCGGAGCGCGTGGTCGAGATCCACGGCACCGCGCGCGAGGTCGTGTGCCTGAGCTGCGGCGAGCGCGCGGCGATGGAGCGCGCGCTGGCGCGCGTCCGCGCCGGCGAGGTCGACCCGCCGTGTCGCAGCTGCGGCGGGATCCTGAAATCCGCGACCATCTCGTTCGGCCAGGGCCTCGTGCAGGCGGACCTCGAGCGCGCCGGCGCCGCCGCCCGTCGCTGCGATCTCATGCTGGCCGTCGGCACCAAGCTGTCCGTCTATCCGATCGCGGGCATCGTACCCGTGGCGAAGGAGGCGGGCGCGCGCGTGGTGATCCTGAACGCCGAGCCGACCGAGATGGACTCGCTCGCCGACATCATCCTGCGCGGCTCGATCAGCGCGCTGCTACCCCGCCTGATGCAGTCCTAATCCGGCCGGCCACGGCGCGCACGCGCCGGGGCGCGGCGAGCCAGATCGCGGCGACCGACAGCGCGCACGCGCCGATGGCCAGCAGCCACGCCGCCGTGTAGGAGCCGGTGCGGTCGTAAATGGCGCCGGCGACCCACGGCCCGAACGCGGCGCCCGCGTTGGCGCCGAGGGTCAGCGTGCCGAAGATCGTTCCGTAGTGCTTGCCCTGGAAGATCTCGGCCGCGATTGCGCCGAACACCGACGCCAGGCCGTAGCCGAGCAGGCCCTGCGACGCGATCATCACATAGAGCAACGCCGACGAGGGATGCGCCGGCAGCGCCAGCAGCGCCGCATAGCAGACGGCGAAGCCGAGCCCGGCTAGCGTCCACGCCCACTCGCGGCCAACACGATCGGAGAGCCAGCCGAGCGCGATCTGGCCAACGATGCCCGTGAGCCCGACCAGGCCGAGGGCGTAGGCGGCGCGCTCGCCGTCGAAGCCGACGTCGAGCAGATATTTTGTCTGGTGAGCCTGCACCATGTACCAGACCAGCAGCGCGGTGAAGAATCCGAGGAAGAGCCACCAGAAGCGCGCCGTGCGCAGCGCGCGGCGCAGCGTCCAGTCGATGGACGCCCACGCGCGGTCGACGACGTTGTCGACGGGAATCGCACCCGCCGTGCCGGCCGCGGGATCGCCGTCGGCGGCGAGTCCGACGTCTTCCGGGCGGCCCCGCGGCAGCGTGACGTTCAGCGGCAGCAGCACGACGGTGAGCAGGACCACGAGCGCCCAGCACGCCGCACGCCAGCCCGAGGCGGCGATGAGCCGGCCGAGCCAGGGGAACAGCAGCATCGAGCCGATGCCCACGCCGGAGAACGCGATACCGATCGCCAGGCCGCGACGACGCACGAACCAGTGCGGCAGGAACAGCGAATGACCGATGTACGTCATGAAGATCGAGCCGCCTCCGACGAGGGCGCCGAGCGTGACGTGCAGGTGCCACGGCCGGCTCGTGAGCGGCGCCAGCGCCAGCCCGAGGCTCGTGATCACGATGCCGATCGGGATCACGACGCGCGGCCCCCAGCGGTCCATCGCCATCCCGAGAAACGGCACGTACGCGGTCGCCACGAGAAAACCGACGGAGAACGCGCCGGCGGTGACCGCGCGATCCCAGCCGAACTCGGCGAGGATCGGCGGGAACAGCAGCGAGAACGCCGTGCGCGTGTTCACGCCGATGCCCATCGTGACGAAGGCGACGGCAACGACGATCCAGCCGTAGAAGAACGGCAGGCGCCGCGGATCGATCACGCGAAGCGCCAGCCGTCGAGCGCGTGCGGCGCGTCTGGGACCAGCACGAGCGGCAAATCCTCGGGTGCGAGCACACCGAGCTCGACGAGCGGCGCCGCCGCGGCCGTGCTGGCGGCGACGGCCGGCATGCCGGCCAGCCGCCCCGCGAGCGCGTGCGCACGTGCCGGCACCCACGCCGCGCCCTCGGGTGTGTGCAGTCGGAAGCGGCGCCGCACGCGATCGACGGCGCCGGCCGTCACCGGCACCTGCGTCCAGAGCCAGCGCGGATCCTGACGGGGCCGCGGTGAGGCGCGGCCCGACACGACGTCCCACGCGGTGCGTGGCACGCGCGCGCGGCGGCGCGACCACGTCAGCGACAGCGCCAGCGAGCGGCCGTGGCACACGACCGTGTGCGGGATGCGCGGCGGCAGGTAGAGGAGCGAGCCCGGCGGCAGATCGAGCGTGTGCCAGCCGGCCTCGCCGCGCCGGCGCCCGTCGAGGTCGAGCGGCGTGCGCGGCGCGACGGGAGGACCGAGCGTCACCGTTCGACGGCCCTCGAGCTGCACCCAGAACGCATCCACGTCGCCGTCGTGGTGCAGACCCATGCCCTCACGGCCGCGGCCCTCCACCAGAAAAAGAAACGACGATTCGTCGCGCCGGGGACCGAGCAGCTCCTCGCGCAGGGCGACCATCAGCCGGGCGACGCGCGGCAGCACCTGGTGCGCCTGTGGGAAGAAGACGGTGGCCCCGCGCGCGAGCGCTCGCGTCAGTCGCCGCGCGTCGCCCGAGCGATCGTAGCGGCGCTCGAAGGCGATCTGGAACGGCACGCCACCGCGCGCGAGCGCGACCGCCGCGGCGAAGGACGGCACGAGCGCACGCCACGTGCCGTCACGCGGCGGCACGAGGGCCACGCGGCGGCCTAGCACGCGTCGCCGGAAACGGCGCACCGCCGCCGTGCCGGTGAACCAGGAGGCGAGCGGCGAGCGCAGCCGCGCGCGCGTGCTCGCGGGTATCGGGCTCAATCCGGCGAGCTCGTGCGCGCGCGGCGCACGTGCATGACGACGTCCTGGACCCGCTCGCCGTCGAGCTCGATCTCCGCTTCGTAGCGCTCGATGTCCCAGTGCCGCACGGTGGTGAGCCAGCCCACGCGCAGGCCGCGCTCGGGCTGGCGCCGCGTCTCACGATAGACCAGCGTGCGCCTGGACCCCGAGGCGACGCGATGGTGCTCTTCCTCCGGCAGGCCGCAGCACCGCACGACGTCGTCGTACGTCGACTCGCCGGGCCGGATCTCGGCCAGCCGATCCGGCATCGGCGTCGTCGCATCATCGTCCTCCGGCGCGCCGCGCGCGACGCGCAGGCGCGTGCGCACCAGCGTCGAGAGACGGCCGCTCACCATCAAGAGACCCGTGAGATTGCCGAGGACGAGCAGGCCGAGCGAGATGAGCACCGGCCGCCACGCGAAGATGCCGCGATAGTACGCGTACTGCACCTTCAGCGTCTGCGGGGCGGCGTCGACGGTGTTCAGCGGAAGCGACACGGTCTCCGTGCCGGCGCGCAGCCGGCTGCCGCCACGCACGGCGGCCACCGGCTCGATGCCCTCGATGCGCAGGTGGCCCGCATCGGGGAAGTTGACGAGCAGCCTCGAGTACTCGCGCGCGAGGTGCAGGATTCGATCGCGGTGCTCGTGGTACAGCGGGTAGAAGGCGATCGAGCCGACGTCGCCCCACGAGAGCGCGAGCGCGTTGCGCCGACCCCAGAAGACGTCCTCGAGCCACGTCGCTGGCTTCGGGGCGATCATGCCGCGCACGGGAAAGGGGAGAGTCAGCACCCAACGCGAGTCGCCGAGATGCGGCGTGGGCGGAATCCAGACGAGCGAGCCCGAGCCGGCCTGCGGCGGCGCGTCGCGCCGCACGAACGAAACGTACGACGCCGTCACGGTCAGATTCTCCCCGGGCGCCAGCAGGCCGAGCTGGCTCTGGTTGCGCGCCCGTAGGAGGAGCCGTCCGGACCCCGTCGAGCTGAAGCCGCGCGACTCGACGTAGTTGACGAGCACCGGATCGGCGGAGCCGGGCGCCGTCGGCGCGGCGATCTCGGATGGCCACAGCAGCGCGAGCGTCCGGACGTAGGGCTGACCGCCGCGACGCTGGACGAGATTCCACGTCACCGTGACGTTGACGGGCGCGGTCAGCTCCGCCGGCGCGGTGGCCCCGACGAAGAGCGGGCCGATGGTGATGTCCGGGCGCGGCGAGGTCGAGATGAAGACCTGGGCCGCGACGTCGCTCGGCGCCGTCGCCAGCACGGCGGCGGCAAGGGCGAGGCCACCCCACGCGCTTGTCCTACCGAGGGTAGGGCGGCACATGGCGGGATTGTACAATCCGGACACCGTCATGCCGCCCGCGCCGCCGAGGAGGTTCGCCGCCTGAGTCACGTCGGTCGCGCCATGCGCCGTCGCGAGGACGCGCCGTTGCTGCGCGGCGAAGGCCGATTCCTCGACGATCTGTCGATCGACGGCATCGCCCACGTCGTCTTCGTGCGCAGTTCGCACGCCCACGCACGGCTCGTCGAGCTCGACGTCGAGGCCGCGCGCAAGGCCCCGGGCGTCATCGCGGTCATCACCGCCGCCGACGTCGACGCGTTTCCACCGATCGGCATGGCGCGCGTCATCGAGGGCATGGTCGTGCCGGAGATGGTGTTCGTCGCCGGTGACGTTGTCCGCTGTCAGGGCACGCCGGTGGCGCTGGTGGTGGCCGAGTCGGCCGTGCTCGCGCACGACGCGGCGGCACTGGTACGCGCGGAGTGGGCGGCGCTGCCAGGCGCTGCCGAGCCCGACACCGCGCTGGCGCCCGGGGCACCGCCAATCGTCGGGCGCGAAGACAATCGTTGCTTCACGTATGCGATCCGAACCGCCGACACCGATCGCGCGTTCGCGGCCGCCCACCGCACGGTGGCCGTCGAGGTGCGCCAGGCGCGGCTGGCCGGCGTGCCCCTGGAGCCGCGCGGCGTCGCCGCGCGCTGGGCCGACGACGCGCTCACGATCTGGTCCTCGACGCAGGTCCCCCACCGGATCCGCGACGAGGTCGCGCGACTGCTCGGCCTGATGCCCGCGCGCGTGCGCGTCATCGCCCCCGACGTCGGCGGCGGATTCGGCGTCAAGGGCGGGCCGTATCGTGAAGAGGTGCTCATCCCGTGGCTCGCACGCCGGCTCGGACGCCCGCTCAAGTGGGTTGCGACGCGGATCGAGGATCTCGTCACGACGCAGCACGGCCGCGGCGCCGTCTCGCGCGGCGAGCTCGCCATCGCCGCCGACGGCACGATGGTCGGGTTACGCGCGCGCATCCTGTGTCCGCTCGGGCCGAGCATCGGCTACACCGCGATGGGGACGCCGCGCAATCACGTGCGTTGTCTGCCGGGCCCGTATGCGATCACCGACGTCGACATCGAGGCCATCGGCGCGTTCACCAGCACGCCGCCCGTGGGCCCCTACCGCGGCGCCGGTCGTCCCGAGGCGGCCTTCCTCATCGAGCGGCTCGTCGACGAGGCGGCGCGCGCGCTGGCGATGGACCCCGCCGAGCTGCGACGTCGCAATCTCGTGCCGCCCGAGCGCTTTCCGTTCACGACCGCGACCGGAGAGAGCTACGACTCCGGTGACTATCCCGGGCTGCTCGCGCGCGTGATGGCGAGCGCGGACTACGCGGAACTGCGTCGCGCGCAGGCCGAGCGACGCCGCCGCGGCGAGCTCGTGGGCGTGGGGCTATCGGTCTATGTCGAGCCCTCGGCGCTCGGCTGGGAGCGCGGGCTCGTGCGGATCGAGGCCGACGGGCGCGCGACCGCGGCCACCGGCTCGAGCGCACACGGCCAGGGGCACGAGACCGTGTTCGCGCAGATCGTGGCCGATCGCCTGGGTCTCGAGCCCGAGGCGATCGACGTCCGTCACGGCGATACCGACGTCATTCCGACCGGCATCGGGACCTTCGGCAGCCGCAGCACCGCGCTCGGCGGCGGCGCGCTGGCTCACGCGGCCGACGCCGTCGTCGCGAAGGCGCGGCGGCTCGCCGCGCATCTGCTCGAGGCGCACGCCGCCGACGTGCGGCTGGGCGCGGGCGGCTTCTCGATCGCCGGCGTTCCGGATCGCTTCGTGCGCTGGGCGGACGTCGCGCGAGTGGCCTGGCACGGCCCGCTCCCGGCGGGCGAAGAGCCCGGGCTCGAGGCCTCGCACGTGCTGGCGGCGGAGCACGAGGTGTGGAGCGGTGGCGCGGTCGTGGCGGCCGTGCGTATCGAGCGCGAGACCGGCGTGCTCACGCTCGAGCGGCTCGTGTGGATCGACGACGCCGGCACCATCGTCAACCCGCTGCTCGCCGATGGTCAACTCGACGGCTCGCTCGCGCAGGCGTGGGGCCAGATCGCGCTCGAGGCCGTTCGCTTCGACGCCGAGGGCCACATGCTGTCGGGCACGCTGATGGACTACGCGCTGCCGCGCGCCGACGACGTGCCGCACGCCGAGATCCACCACATGCATTCCCCGACGAAGCGCAACCCGCTCGGCGCCAAGGGACTCGGCGAGGCCGGCAACATCGGCGTGCCGCCGGCCGTCGTGAACGCGGTGGTCGATGCCCTCTCGCCGTTCGGGGTCCGCCATCTCGATATGCCGCTGACACCAGAGTCGATTTGGCGAGCGTTTGGCCGGGGAGTCCGAGGGGGCGTAGCCATTTCGGGGCCCCCACTTACATAGCCGCGTAGCTCACGTACACACTCGATTACGGCCGGAGCGCTTGGCGCGATACAGCGCCGCGTCGGCGGCATCCAGCACGTCGTGGGCGGGCGCCGCACGCCGGCTGGCTTGTGCGGCACCGATCGAGACCGACACCGACACGCGCTGTGTCGGGCGCGTCGGCCGCGTCCCGTCGTGGCGTCGCGAGCGCTCGGGCCCGCGCAGACCGAAGCCCGTCGACTCGATCGAGTGACGCAGCGCCTCGAGGTGAGGCAGCGCGTCGTCGAGCACGGTGGCGGTGAAGATGACCGCGAACTCTTCGCCGCCGTAGCGGAACGGGTGGCCGCCGCCGCCGACTTGCGCCAGACGCCCGCCGATCATCCGCAGCAGCTGATCGCCGGCGTCGTGCCCGTACGTGTCGTTGAACATCTTGAAATGATCGATGTCCACCATCGCGATCGTGTAGACGCCGTCCAGCTCACCGAGCGCCTCGGTCAGCGCGCGGCGGCTCGGCAGCCCCGTGAGCTCGTCGCCATAGGCGATCGCATGGGACGTTTCGATCAGCGAGACGAGCAGCACGAGCCCGGCGCCCGCCAGCGCGATGGAGGCCGAGGCGGGCGCCGCCACTCCGCATGCGAGCAACGCGTTGATGAGCGCCCAGAACATTCCGCACTCGAGCGCCTGCGGGCGAATCACCAGCCGCAGCGCCGCCAGGGTCAGCGCGCCGGCGAACGCGAAGATCCCGATCATCGGCAGGCGCCCGTCGCCCAGCGGCCGCGCGAGCACGTCGGCGACCGGCGCGGCCTCCGGCTGCATGAGCAGACCGGCCGCGAGCGCCTCGGCGGCGACGAGGACGGCGCTGCCGGCGAACACCGCTCGCGCGCGCTCGGGCAGCCAGGTGAGCGCGGTGAGATTGAGCGGCAGCGCGGCGGACGTGGCCGCCAGCACGACGTGCGCGAAGGGTATCCACGAGCCCAGGCCGGCGGCGAGCGCGCGCTCGGCCGCCGCCAGCGACAGCGTTGCGACGAGCACGCGCCAGCGGCGAAACCGCCAGGCCAATAGCGCTCCCGCGAAGAACGAGACGAGCGGATAGGCGGGCAGCAGCGACAGGGCGACCGGCTCGAGCGCGGGAACGACGAGAAGCGCCACGGTGACGCCGGTGAGCGCGGCGCCGGGCAGCAGGCGGAGCGCCAGTGTCTTCAGCGAGCCCCCGGGCGGATGTGAAGATGGCAGCAGCCGTCGCGGCCCGGCCGCCAGGTGTCTGCGGAGAACTGGAATCCCGCCGCCTCGAAGGTGCCGTTGTCGACACGGCCCGCGATCCGACAGAGCGTCGCGATGTCAGCGTCGGCGATCCCCGCCTCCTGCCACGCCTCCTTCAGCGGGCAGCGCTGCAGCGTGATGTCCAGCGCGGCGGCGTCACAGCGCTCGACGCGGGGCGCGAACATCCGCCCCGCGTCGGGCACGCCGCCGACGAACGCGTCGCGCAAGCCGGCCAGGTCGACCGGCGCGTAACGCGCGAACTGCCGACCGATCTCGCGGCCGCGCGCCTCGATGGCGCGCGCCATGAGCGTGCTCGCCTGCGACTCGCCGAGCGCCGTCCGCAGCTCGTCGAACACGTGCCAGTACATCAGCGCACGGTTCTTGAACGCGGCGTACAGCTCGCCACGAAGGCGCTCGACGTCGGTCATCAGGCGCGATCGATGATGTAGAGGTGCGGCAGCATGTCGAAGTAAATGTTGCCCTCGACCACGTTCTCGCCGAGCTTGTTTTTCTCGAGCCCACGCACGTGCGGCTTGGTCGCGGCCCACCGCGCGACCCACGCCACGGGAATGTAGCCGACGTCGGTCTGCATGATCTCCTCGGCCTTCGCGTAGTTGGCCATCCGCTTCTTCGCGTCGCGCGTGTCGCGTCCCGTCTCCAATTCCTTGTCGAATGCGTCGTTCACCCACGCCTGCCGCTTGCCCTCGGTCTTCTTGCCGTAGAAGGTGTCGAAGTACTCGTTGTGCGGGTCCGGATAGTCCATGAACCAGCGGATCCACACGAACTGGTAGTCATTCTTCCAGAGACCGGCGCGGAACACGCGCTGTTCGAGCACCTCGAGCTCCGTCTTCATGTTGAGGTGCTCGAGCAAGACCGACTGCACGGCTTCGGCGAGCGGCTTGGACCCATAGCCCTCTTCCCGCATCGTCAGCGTGATCTTCGGCCAGTTGCGCCCGCCCTCGAACGGCGTGCCTTTGAGCTCGGCCATCGCCGCCTTGGGATCGAAGCGCTGGATGTCGCGGATCTTCTTGTCGTCGGTCGCTCCCGGGAACCCGGGCGGGATCATCGCGTGCGCGGGAACGGCGAAGCCGTCGGCGACGCGCACGACGTTGTCGCGGTCGATGGCGTGCGCCACCGCGCGGCGCACCTTGACGTTGTCGAACGGCGGCTTCGTCACCTGCGGAGTGAGATACCAGGTCCCGGGGAACGGATAGCGGAAGACCTGCTTGCCCGAGCGCGGGTCGTCGCGGAGCCGCTTGAGGTCGCCGGTCTGGAGCGAGGTCATGTCGAGTTCGTTGTTCTCGTACGGAAGCGCCCCGGACTGCACGGGAACGATGGGGATCGTGACTTTCTCCAGCGTCACGTCCTTGGCGCCGAAGAAGTGCTTGTTCTTTCGCAACACCATGGCCTTGTTGTGCTCCCACGCCTCGAGCACGAAGGCCCCGTTGCAGACGATGTTGCTGGCCTCCGTCCACTTGTCACCGTACTTTTCGACCGCCGCGCGATGGGCCGGCAGGGCAGCGAGGTACGCCGAGAGCACGGGGAAGTACCCGCGGGGCCCTTCGAGCGTGACCTCGAGCGTCCACTCGTCCTTGGCCCGCACACCGACCTGCGAGGCGTCAGGCACCTTGCTCTTGTTGAACGCCTCGGCGCCCTTGATGTCGTAGAAGTAGCTCGAGTACGGGTTCTTGCTGGCCGGGTCCATCTGGCGCTTCCAGGACCACTCGAAGTCTCGCGCGCTGCAGGGGCTGCCGTCCGACCACTTGGAGTCCTTGCGGATGTTGAACGTCCACACCGAGCCCTCCGCGTTGGACGAGACCTTCTCGGCCACGTAGGGCACGGGCTGGAACTCGGCGTTGAACTTCATGAGACCCGCCCAGAGCGCGGGCACGCCGTTGCAATACAGGTCCTTGTTGAAATCGTGGCTGGATGGATCGTTTTGCCACCAGCCGCCTCCGCCGTACCGGAAATGCTGCTCGCGGGCGAGCTTCTCGCCCGCCGCGAGCTTGGGTGCCGCTGAGACCGGGCGCGCATTGAAGCCGGCCGCTCCGAGCGTGGCGAGGCCGGCCGCCACGCGCAGGAAATCGCGGCGGCCGACGCCGGCCGCGCTCAGGCGCGCGGCCAGCAGATCCATCTGGACGTCGGAGATGCGGGGGAGCCTCATGATGACCTCCTCGTTAGTAGGCCTATTTCATTTTCGGATCGAGCGCGTCGCGGACGCCGTCGCCGAAGAACGTGAACGCGAGCATGGTGACGGCGATGGCGATCGACGGGAACACGCAGAGATGCCAGTACGAGCGGATGTACTGTTGGCCCTCGCCGACCATCTGCCCCCACGACGGAATGGGGGGATTGATGCCGACGCCGATGAACGACAGCGCCGCCTCCGTGAAGATCGCCTCCGGAATGCCGAACGTAACCGCGACGACGATCGGCGTGAGTGCGTTGGGCAACACGTGGCGGAAGAGCAGCCGGCCGGCGCGCGAGCCCAGCGCCCGCGCGCCCTCGACGTACTCCTTCTGCTTGATGGCGAGCACCTGCGCGCGCGTTTGCCGCGCGATCCCCACCCAGCCCGTCAGGCCGATGGCGATGAAGATGTTGAAGAGGCCGGCGCCCAGCATGGACATGACGAGGATGACGAACAGCAGACGGGGAAACGCATACATCACGTCGATGAAGCGGGTGATGACCAGATCGGCTCGGCCGCCCAGGTAGCCTGACACGGCGCCGATTGGCACACCGATCGCGACGATGATGACCTGCGAGAGCAGGCCGACCAGCATGGACACTCGCGCCCCGTAAATCATGCGCGAGAGCATGTCGCGGCCGAGCTGATCGGTGCCCAGCGGATAGGCGCGCGTGGGCGCCTCATTCAGGCGTCCGAAATTCGGTTTCGTGTAGGGCAGCGGCATGAGCACGTCGGCAAAGATCGCGACCAGGCACAAGATGATGATGACGGCGCCGCCGGCCATGGCCAGCCGGTTGCGGCGGAGGCGGCGGACGCCGTCGCGCCATAGGCTGCTGGGTCGGACGCTAAGCTGCGCGTCGGCGGCGACGGGTCTCGGCGCGCGGACGCCGTCGGGATCGACGAGGGGTCGCGGCCCGGCGGTGACGCTAATAACGGATCCGGGGGTCGAGCGCGCCATAGGCGAGGTCGACGACGAGATTCATGACCGCGAGGAACACGCCGTAGGTGAGCACGACCGCCATGATCATCGGATAGTCGCGTCCCGTCATCGAGAGCACGAAGAAGCGACCCATGCCGGGCACGCGAAAGATCGACTCGACGAAGAACGATCCCGTCCCGACCGCCGCGAAGAGGGGCCCCAACAGCGTGACCACCGGAATCAGCGCATTCTTCAGCGCGTGCTTGAAGATGACCGGGCCCTCGGCGAGGCCCTTGGCGCGCGCCGTGAGCGTGAAGTCGGCGCGGATGACCTCGAGCATGCTCGCGCGCGTGAAGCGCGCGATGATTCCCATCGGCGCCAGCGCCAGCGTCACCGTCGGCAGCACCCAGTCGCG
>Ga0066686_10000809_pt1 | contig 11822 bp, 8 predicted proteins | sample GraSoiAngelo_135_FD_65627 | JGI IMG/M metagenome (GOLD analysis project Ga0066686, IMG submission 65627) | Grasslands soil microbial communities from the Angelo Coastal Reserve, California, USA - 14_0929_05_40cm | ecosystem: Environmental > Terrestrial > Soil > Grasslands | place: USA...
GGTCGAATAGTCGCCGCCCTCCACGGCGGGGTTGGGCCGATACCGTCCGGTGGCCGGACTCGATCGCACGCTGAGCGACGCAATGCGCTCATGCGCGACGCTGAACCGCCACTCGCCGCGCGCGCTCGCCCCGATCCCGACGCGTACGCCCACGCGCGCCCCCGTCGCACGATAGTAGTCGCCATAGTCGTCGCCGAACTCCTGCGCCCCGATCGAATTGAGCAGCGGGGCGATCACCGGCACGTCCGCGATGTCGCGTACCTGTCTATACGCGGCCAGCTCGAGCCCATCGGTCGAGGTGAGCGCGACGATGCCCATACCGGCGCGGTCTGCAAATCCGTAGTTGCCCAGCCCCCGCAGCTCGAAGCCATCGGTGGGCGTGCGCCACACGAACCCGGCGCCGACGGCGAGCCCTTCCACCCGATTGACGTGCACCAGCTCGCTCAACGCTCGCGCGCCGAGGTGCCGGCGTTTGAGCCCCGTGAGCGCGCGCCGTCCCGCAATGCGGCTGACCTCGGCGCGCACCTGCTCCAGGTCGTTCTCGCGGACCGGCTCGGCGACATTCTGGATGGCGTCACTGAGTGCCCCGCGCCAGGGAAAGGAATCGCGCTGCGCTTTGGGGAGCGCGGTGATCTCGTCCCCCCGGAACCAGCTCTCCGCGAGCCCGAGGTTGAACTGGTAGCTGTCGATTTCCCAGCGGCCGCGGATGATGCCGCGGGCCGGAATGTCGAGCCAGGTCGCGCGCCGCCGGATCTCGACTTCCTGGCGATAGGGCAGCCAGAACCGGCCTTCCCACAACGCATTGTCCAGCACGATGCTGACGTCTTCGAGCTGCGGATCGAGGTAGGCTTTCGGCGTGAAGTTGAACGCCATGCGCACGAGGTCCGCGGATGCGACATCGACGAACAGCGTCCCGACGATGGCCGCGGCGTCGAAGCGTTTCGGCCGGACCCGCAGGGCGACCACGCGTACCGCGCGCTCCGCCAGGACGATGGCCGTCGTGTCGCCGAGCGCAAAGTCGTACAGCTCGGTGCCACCAGGCGCCAGCGGATGCGGCACGTCGCGCACCTCGTCGCCTTCGCCGAGCCGGATCGCGCGCCCGAAATTGTTCTGCACGATGCCGAGGTGATCGCGGTGATAGTTGATGTCGGTCGGCAGCTCGGTGCGATCGCGCCAGCCGACGATGCGCTGCTTGCTGAGCCCGGGCGCCTTCCAGTACACTTCCAGCTCCAGCTGGTCCGCTTTTATCAGCCGTGGCGGCTCGGTGAGCCCTTCGCCGAACTGCCCGAGGAAGAAGAGAAATCCGTGAGCTTGGGCCTTATAGTCGCGCAGCGCGGTGTCCACGGCGGCCTGCGCGCGCCGCTCGATCGCGCGCCGCGCCAGCGCCAGGGCGGAATCGCCATTCCACTCCTGGGCCGATCCCGTGGCGGGCAACAACAGCAGCAGCGCAGCACCCCTGCCCCAGCGCATCGCGGCGAAATCTAGACCATGGACCCACGCGACGCATTCCTGGAGCGCGCCACACAGGGCGGGGGGGGCATCGTGCCGGTGACGCGCGAAGTGGTCACAGACGCCGATACGCCCGTGGCTGCCTTTGCGAAGATTGCGCGGCCGCCGTTCGCGTTTCTGCTCGAGTCACTGGTCGGCGGCGAACGCTGGGCCCGGTACACCTTCCTCGGTACCGAACCGCGGGAAGTGTGGCGCTATCGCGGCCAACAGATCGAGCGTTGGACGCACGGCACAGGTTGGGAGCACGCCGGGGAGACCACGGATCCCATCGCGCACCTCGCGGACCGGATGCGCGCGCTGCCCACGATTGCGCTTCCCGGCTTGCCGCGCTTCACCGGGGGTGCCGTGGGATACCTGGGCTACGATCTGGTGCGCAGCATCGAGCGGCTACCCGCGTCGCCGCCGGACACCCTCGACGTTCCCGATGCGGTCGTGATGATCGCAGACTCGCTCGTGATTCTCGACAACGTGTTCGGTCGGGCGATCGTCGTCGCCAACGTCGAGGTGCCCGCCACGGCGTCCGCGGCGCAGCGCTTGCGCCTCTACGACGCAGCGCAGGAACGACTGGACATCCTGATTGCCCGGCTGGGTGACCCGCACCGGCTGGCGCCGCTGGCGCTCGGAGACGATTACCGATCATTGCGCCCGGAGTCACACTACCCCCGCGCCGCCTTCGAGCGCGATGTCGCCAAGATCCGCGACTACATCGCCGCCGGCGACGTGTTCCAGGCGGTGCTCTCCCGCCGGCAGGTGGTGTCGGGTGCGGTCGATCCGCTGCGACTGTACCGCTATTTGCGCGCGTTGAATCCCGCGCCGTATTTGTTCTACCTCGCGCTGGACGACGTCACGTTCGTGGGCAGTTCGCCGGAGGTCCTCGTCCGGGTCGAGGGAAATGAAGTGACGGTCCGGCCGATCGCGGGCACGCGGCCGCGCGGCGCCACACCGGCAGAAGATGAAGCGCTGGCCGCCGCGCTGCGTGCCGACGCGAAAGAGCTCGCGGAGCATCGGATGCTGGTGGATCTGGGACGCAACGACGTCGGGCGCGTGGCGCGGTATGGCACGGTGCGCGTCACCGAATCGCTGCAGATCGAGCGCTACTCGCACGTCCAGCATCTGGTGAGCGAAGTGCGTGGGCAGCTGCAGGATGGATACGACGCGCTCGATGTGTTCCGCGCCTGCTTCCCCGCAGGGACGGTCAGCGGCGCTCCCAAGGTGCGCGCGATGGAGATCGTCGACGAGCTGGAGCCGGAGCGGCGTGGGCCGTATGCGGGCGCCGTCGGGTACGTCGGCTGGGGCGCCACGACCATGGACACGTGCATCGCGATTCGGTCGGCGCTGGTGCTCCGCGATCGCGTCGTGGTGCAGGCGGGCGCCGGCATCGTCGCCGACTCGGAGCCGGCGCGGGAATTCGCGGAAACCGAGGCGAAAGCGCAAGCGGTGTTGCGTGCGCTCGCCCTCGCCAAAGCTGGTGATTAGGGCCGTCGGGCCTATATTTGCCGGCCTGTGTTCAAGTTGCTGAGCACTTCCGGCGAGCAGTCCATCGATCTCCAGCTCGGGCGCAAACTCGTGGTGGGACGCGCGGTCACGAGCGACGTGCCGATCTATGATCCCACCATCTCCCGCCGCCACGCCGAAATCGTCCTGACGGAAAGCGGCGTCCGCGTCACCGATCTCGGCTCCTCCAACGGGACATTCCTGAACGGCGCCAAGATCACCGAGGCCGACGCGGGCGCCAACGATGTCGTGACGTTCGGGAAAGTCGCCTTTCGTGTGAAGGAAGTGACGGCGCCCTTGCCGCGGCCCCAGGTCGTGCCGCCTCCGGGTGACTTCAAACCGTCAACCAAGGGCGGGGCGGCCGGGGGCACGATCGTCCGCCAGCTGCCCGTGAGCGTATCGGGCGGCGTGCCGGCGATCGTGATCGACCAGCCGCAAGGCGCGTCGCACCTGAAGGTCAAGGCGGACAATCTGGAGGAGCGGCGCGAGAAAAAGCTGTCGCTGCTGCTCGAGGTCTCCAAAGAGCTGTCGAAGCAGCAGGAGCTCGATCGCCTGCTCGACAAAGTCGTGGACTTCACGTTCCAGATCATGAACGTGGACCGCGTGTCGATTCTGCTGCTCGACGGCAAGTCGAACGAACTGGTGCCGCGCATCTCCAAGAGCCGCACCGGCGACGCCAGCGCCGCGAAACATGTGCCGCAGTCGATCGCCCGCAAAGCGGTCGAAGAGCGAGTCGCGATCCTCTCGGACAACGCCGCCGCCGACGAGCGCTTCAAGGGCAAATCGATTCTCATCCAAAGCGTCCGCAGCGCGATGTGCACCCCCCTCATGGGCTCGGACTCCAAAGTCCTCGGCATCCTCTACGTGGACAATCTCACCGCGACACATTCGTTCGCCGATGAGGACCTCGAGTTCCTGATCGCCTTTGGGGGATTGACCGCGGTCGCCATCGAGAACTCGCAGCTGTCGGACCGGCTGCGGCGCGAGGCCGTCGTCGTGTCGAACTTCCAGCGGTATTTCGCACCCAACCTCGCTTCGCAGATCGCGCAGCAGGAAGGCGAAGTGGCGCTGGGCGGGACGAAACGGCCAGTCGTCGTGTTCTTCTCGGACATTCGCGGCTTCACGCCGATGTCGGAGACCATGAAACCGGACGAGATCGCGGGGCTGCTCACCGATTACTTCACCGAAATGGTGGATATCGTCTTCGAGCACCAGGGGACGCTCGACAAGTTCATGGGCGATGCCATCATGGCGCTGTGGGGCGCCCCGATCGCCCATGCCGACGACGCCGACCGCGCCATGCAATGCGCGCTCGACCAGATCGAGACGCTCGAGAAAATGAACGCGAAGTGGCAGGAGCAGGGGCGCCACCCGCTCGCGATCGGGATCGGCATCAACTTCGGCGAGGTGTTCGCCGGGAACATCGGCTCCAATCGCCGGCTCGAGTATACCGTCATCGGCGACGCGGTGAACACCGCCAGCCGCCTGTGCTCATCGGCTGGCGGCAATGAAATTCTGATCTCGGAGCCGTTCTACAAAGAGCTGAAAAATCCTCCCACGGTCGAAGCGCTGGAGCCGATTCAAGTGAAGGGAAAGACGAAGAAGGTACCGGTCTATCGCGTGAAGCGATAAGGCCGGCCGAATCTCGCCAGCAGGTCCAGCGCCAGTCGCAGCGGCAGCCCCATCACACCAAAGAAGTCCCCCTCCACGCGTTCGATCAGCGGGGCGCCGAGTCCCTGGATCGCGTACGCGCCGGCTTTGTCGAGCGGCTCCCCGGTGGCGACGTATTCCTCCAGAGTGCGGCGGTCGCTCGGCCGGAACGTCACGCGCGAGACGTCGAGCGCCTGCTCCAACCGGCCGTCCGCGGCGACCGCAACCGCCGTGAGGACTTCGTGGGTCTGCCCCTGCAGCTGCTGCAGCATCTCGACCGCGTTGGCGGGCGACGTCGGCTTTTCGAAGATCGTGCCGTGTAAGACCACCGTCGTGTCCGCCGCCAGGATCACCTCACCCGGCGCACGCGCGAGGACCGCCTGGGCTTTCGCCCGCGATAGCCTGGTCACGTAGGCGTCCGGCGTCTCGCCGGGCAAGACATGCTCGTCCACGTCGGGCGGGATGACGCGGAAGGGGATGCGGAGCATTTCGAGGAGCTGCTTCCGGCGGGGCGAGCCGGAGGCGAGAACGATCGGTTGCACGCGGAAAAAGATACCTCGGGGTATCTTTGGGCGTGCTGTGGCTTGGATTGTTCGCGCTGCAGGCCGCCGCCCCGCCGGCGACCGACATTTACTTGGCGGACCTGCGGGTTGATCACGGGCGCGTCGTCGTCGGCGCGCCGGTCAACGTGACGACCCGATCCGGATACGACAACCAACCGTTCTTTCTGCCGGACGGCCGCGCTTTCCTCTATACGTCGATCCGTGAGGACAGCCAGGCGGACATCTACCGTTACGATATCGACAAGAAGACGAGCGTCCGGCTCACGACCACGCGCGAGAGCGAGTATTCGCCCACGCCGCTGCCGGACGGCAGCGGCTTTTCAGTGGTGCGCGTCGAAGCCGATTCGACTCAGCGCTTGTGGGCGTTCGACCTCGCCGGGTCGCGACCACGCGTGGTGCTCGATTCGATCAAACCGGTGGGCTACCACGCCTGGGGCGACGCCCACACGCTGGTCCTCTTCGTCCTCGGCTCGCCTCCCACGTTGCAGATCGCGGATGCCGGTTTCCCGACCGCCCGCGGCGAAGTGTTCGCCAAAGACATCGGTCGGTCTTTGCAACGGATCCCGGGGCGCGCGTCGGTCAGCTTCGTGCAGCGCGACTCGGTTGCCGGTTCCGCGCTCCAAGAGCTGGACATCCGCAGGCGTCGTGTAACGAACCTCACAAAGGTGCCAGCGGGTGCCGAATTCTTCGCCTGGACACCTGCGGGAATCGTGCTGACGGCGAGCGGAACGATCTTGTATCAATGGGATTCGCGACGCGGTGGAGCCTGGGAGCAGGTGGCGGACCTTGCTGCCGCCGGTCTGAGCAATGTGACGCGCCTCGCCGTGAGTCCCACAGGAGATCGCCTCGCGATCGTCGCGGTGCCTGCCGCGCGCTAGCGCTCCAGAACCAGGGTCACCGGCCCGTCGTTGACCAGCTCGACGTCCATCATGGCGCCGAACTCACCGGTCTCGACAGCGATTGTTCCTGCTTTTTCCTTGAACAACTCGACGAATCTTTCATAGAGCTTCTTGGCCAGGTCAGGAGGCGCGGCATCGATAAAGCTCGGCCGTCGTCCTTTGCTCGCGTCGCCATACAGAGTGAACTGAGACACGAGCAGCACACCGCCGCCGACTTCGGCAAGATCCCGGTTCATCTTGCCTTCGGCATCGCCGAAGACGCGGAGTCCCAAGATCTTCTCGGCCATCCAGGCCAGCTGCGCGTCGGTGTCGACCGGCGCGAAACCGGCGAGCACGAGAAAGCCGGGCCCGATACGTCCGGTGACCCGGCCTGCGACTCGTACCTCTGCTTTCGATACCCGCTGTAGGACTACTCTCACTCCACCGTCACTGACTTGGCAAGATTCCGTGGCTGATCAACGTTGCATCCTCTCCGTACCGCGATGTAATACGCGAGCAATTGCAGCGGCACCACGCTCAGCACCGGCGTGAGTAAGTCGAGTGTCTCGGGAATCTCGATACGGTAGTCCGCCAGCTTGTGTAACGCCGTGTCACCCTCGGTCACAATCGCGATCACCCGCCCACCGCGCGCCTTCACTTCCTCAATGTTGCTGATGACCTTCTGATGCACGCCGTCCTTCGGCGCAATGAATACGACCGGCATCAGATCATCGATGAGCGCGATCGGGCCGTGCTTCATTTCGGCCGCCGGATAGCCTTCGGCGTGGATGTAGGAGATTTCCTTGAGCTTCAGCGCGCCTTCGAGGGCGACCGGGAAATTGTAGCCGCGGCCCAAATACAGCACGTTCTGCGCGCGAATCAGACGATCGGCCAGCTGCTCGATTTCCGGCGCTTTCGCCAGCACGCGCGTGACGAGCTCGGGGAGCTTGGCGAGCGCCCGCACGACCTCCCGCCCCTGCAGGATCGAGAGGGCGCGCAGCCGGCCCATTCTCAGCGTGAGCAGCGCCAGCGCCACGATCTGACTCGTGAACGCCTTGGTGCTCGCGACGCCGATCTCCGGGCCGGCGTGCAAATAGATGCCGCCGTCCACTTCGCGGGCGATCGTGCTGCCCACCACGTTGACCAGCCCCAGCGTCCTGGCACCGCGCCGCTTCGCCTCGCGCAACGCGGCCAGCGTATCGGCCGTCTCGCCGGACTGCGAGATGCCGATCACGAGTGTGCGCTCGTCCACGATCGGGTTGCGGTAGCGGAACTCCGAGGCGTACTCGACCTCGGTCGGGATGCGGGCCAGCTCTTCCATCATGTATTCCCCGATCAATCCCGAATGCCAGGACGTCCCGCACGCAGTGATGACGATGCGCTGCACCTTCAGCAGCTCTTCATTACTGATGTTCAGGCCGCCGAAGCGGGCCGTCCCGTCCTCCTCGAGCAGCCGGCCACGGAGCGTGTTTTGCACGCTCTCCGACTGCTCCAGGATCTCCTTGAGCATGAAATGGGCGTGGCCACCGCGTTCGATCGTCGCGAGATCCCAGTCCACCTGCGTGACCACCTTCTCCTTCTCGACCGTGGCGAGGTCCATGATCCGGTAATCCGTCGGCTTGACCTCCGCGATCTCGCCGTCGTCCATGTACACCACCGACCGGGTATGCGCGAGCACGGCTGAGGCGTCGGACGCGACGAAGTTCTCGTTGTTGCCGATCGCGACGAGCAACGGCGAGCCGCGCCGGGCCGCAACGATCGTATCGGGCTCGCGGCTCGAGATCACGGCGATGCCGTAGGTGCCTTCCACCTGCCGCAACGCTTCCGCGGTGGCATCCACCAGCGACGCACCCTTGGTGTGGGTCTCTTCGATGAGATGCGAGAGGACTTCGGTGTCCGTCTGCGAGCGGAACACGTGCCCGCGCTTCGCGAGCGCCTGGCGCAGCGCGCTGGCGTTCTCGATGATGCCGTTGTGCACCAGCGCGATCGTGCCGCCGCAGTCCGCGTGCGGATGCGCGTTGACGGTGTTGGGCACGCCGTGCGTCGCCCAGCGGGTGTGCGCGATGGCGGTCGTGCCTTCGGGCAGCTGGCTGCCGAGCTCGCGTTCCAACACCGCGATTTTGCCGGGCGCGCGAAAGATCTGGAGGCCGCCGTTGACGACGGCGAGGCCGGCCGAGTCATAGCCGCGATACTCGAGCCGCCGGAGACCCTCGAGGACGACGGGCGCCGCTGTTCGCTTGCCGGTGTACCCTACGATGCCGCACATAACCGCCGCCCCTCCTCGATCAGCCGTTCCGCGTCCGCGCTCGACGGCGCTTCCGCGATCAGGCGAACAATTGGCTCGGTACCCGACGGCCGCACATGCAGCCACCGATCCGGCCACGACAGCCGCAGTCCGTCCTGTGTGTCCACGGCCGCGTCCGGGAACCTCCGCCGTAACCCCTCATACACCGGCTCGAGGCGGGGCCCCCGAGAAACTTTTGCCTTCACGATCGTGTAGCGCGGCGCTCGCGCGACCAGCGCGCTGACCGCGGCGCGTTCGCGCGCGAGCAGCGACAGCACCAGCGCGAGAGCCACCGGCGCATCACGACCGACATGCAGCGCCGGATACATCACGCCGCCGTTGCCCTCACCGCCGATGATTGCTTTCAGCTCGATCATCTTGCGCGCGACGTGCGCTTCACCGACCGGTGCACGCACCACCGTCGCGCCGAACCCTCGAGCTGCGTCTTCGACCACCAGCGACGTCGAGAGATTGCACACCACGACGGCACGACGGCCCGTCGGCCGGACGGCCCGAATCGCGAAGGCCAGCGTGTAGTCTTCGCCGATTGGTCGTCCCTCTTCATCCACGATCGCAAGTCGATCCACATCAGGATCGACGGCAATCCCGATGTCGGCGTTCGTCCGGCGCACGAGCGCGCCGAGGGCCTTCAAATTCTCCGGCACAGGCTCTGGAGGGCGCGGAAAGAGCCCGTCCGTTTCCAAGTTGATCGCGCTGACGCGACATCCCAGCCGCTTCAGCAGCTCCGGCATCACCGCGCCGCCAGCCCCGCGCACCGTATCGAGCGCGACACGAAACCGGCGGCGGCGGATCGCCTTGACGTCGACCGCCCGCAGCGCCGACACGGCGGCGAGGTGGCGGGCAATCGCGTCCGCATCCGCCTCCACACCGCCGATCAGATTGTATTTGGCACGCGGCAGGGAAGCTGCAGCGGCCAGTTCACGCACCCGGGCGCCCGCGACGGTATCAAGAAAGATGCCATCGGGACCGACGAATTTCAGGGCGTTCCATTCGATGGGGTTATGGCTGGCGGTGAGAATGATGCCGCCGGCGGCGCGGTGGTGCTCAACCGCGAGCTGAACCGTGGGTGTTGCAACCAGGCCTACATCGATGACATCACACCCCACCGATAAGAGACCGGCGGTGGCGGCTGCCGTGAACATGGGGCCCGATGTGCGCGCATCGCGACCGAGGACGAAGCGCGGTTTCCCCTTCCCGCGTCCACCGTTCCCCTTCCCCCAGACACCGAACGCAGCGGCCCAGCGAGCCACCACTTCGGGAGTCAGGTCTGTACCGACGAGACCTCGAACACCCGACACACTGATCATCAGCGTGTCGGACATGGACTAGGCCCGCCGAGCTTCCATGGCCCGCAGCGGGAGGCGGAGCGGCTGCAGCTGCGGCGTCGGAATGGGTAGCGAGGTGCCCTCTGCGAAGGCTGTCAAGAATGCCGTGACGATATCGGGATCGAACTGCACTCCCTTCCATTGCTCGAGCTCCCGCATCGCGTGCTGCACGGACAGCGACGGGCGGTAGGGCCGCACGCTCGTCATCGCGTCGAACGCGTCCGCCACGCTGACCAGGCGCGCTTCGAACGGGATCTGCTCACCCTTCAACCCGTCGGGGGAGCCGGTGCCATCGAGACGCTCGTGATGCGACCGGACGATGGACAGCGCGCCGGGGGCGTCCTTCATGAGCGGCCCCAGGATGCGCGCGCCAATCACCGTGTGCTCCATGATGTGACGGTACTCCGCATCCGACAGTTTTCCCGCCTTGTGCAACACGCTCTCGCTCACGCCGATCTTTCCCACGTCATGCAGCTCGGCGCCGAGGGCGATCGTGTCGACCAAGTCGTCATCGAGCTTGAGGGCGCGCGCAATGCCCACGGAATAGTTGGCGACGCGCATCGAGTGACCGCGCGTGTACGCATCCTTCGCCTCCAGGGCGTAGACGAGCGCGTGCACGCCTTCGAGAAACAGCTCTTCGATGCGCCGAGCCTGCGCTTCGACGCGCTGCTCGAGATTCTGCTGGTAGGTGCGGTTTTCGACGATGAGCCGCCGCTTGTCGAGCGCCTGCGAGACCCGCGCCCGGACCTCATCCAGGTGAAACGGCTTCGCGACATAATCGAGCGCGCCCATCTGCAAGCAAGCGACGGCACTCTCGACTTCCGCGACGGCCGTGACGACGATGACCGCCGTTTCCGGCCAGCGCGTAACGATTTCCCGCAGCAGCGTGACGCCGTCCATTTCCGGCATGCGGAGGTCCGAAATGACGAGCGGCACCGGTCCCTTCTCGAGCTCGGCCAGCGCCTCGACGCCCGATCCCGCTTCCGCGCAGGTGAAGCCTTCACCTTCGAGCAGGCGGATGAGCACGCGACGCAGCCGCGGTTCGTCATCGACGACCAGGCATCGCATTCCGGAGAACGGTGGCATGGCCAGCCAAACTAAAGGTCGCTTGCCCCCCAGGGAAGCCGCCCTTACGTTCCGGCCATGACGCGCGTCGCCGATCAGGACCTCTCGCGCCGTTTTGCGACACGTGCCGTGCACGCCGGCTATGTGGGCGATCCCCTCAGCGGGGCTGTCATGGGCCCCATCTATCAGACCTCGACCTACATCCAGGAAGCACTCGGGCGCAACAAAGGGTACGAGTATGCGCGCACCCGCAACCCGACGCGCGAGGCGCTCGAGCGCAACGTCGCGGCGCTCGAAGGGGGGCTCCACGGCTTTGCGTTCGGGTCAGGACTTGCCGCGCTCGATGCGGTGATGAAGCTGCTCTCCGCCGGGGATCACGTCGTGAGCGGCGAGAATGTGTACGGCGGGTCGCACCGGCAGATGACGCACATCTGGGCGCGTATGGGCATCAAGTTCACGTTCGTGGATGGCGCTGATACGCGGGCGGTCGCCGCGGCGGTCACGCCGCACACGAAAATGGTGTACGCCGAGACGCCCACCAACCCGATGATGCGTCTGTGCGATCTCGCGGCCACCGGCGAGATCGCGCGCAAAGCCAAAGTGCTGTTCGTCGTGGACAACACCTTCGCGACCCCCTTCTTCCAGCAGCCCCTCGAGTTCGGCGCCGACGTCGTGTTGCACTCGACGACCAAATACTTGAACGGCCACTCCGACATGGTCGGCGGCATGCTGGTCACGACACGGGACGACGTCGCCGAGCGAATCGGTTTCATCCAGAATTCGTCCGGCGCCGTTCCGGGCCCCTTCGACTGCTGGCTCGCCTTGCGCGGGACCAAGACGCTGGCGCTGCGCATGCGCCAGCACGACGTGAACGGCCGCCGCATCGCCGAGTGGCTGGAGCCGCATCCGAGAGTACAGCGCGTCTATTACCCCGGCTTGCGCTCGCATCCGCAGCACGAGCTGGCGACCCGCCAGATGAAGGGGTTCGGCGGGATGATCAGCATCGAGCTGGGCGACGAAGCGTTCGCGCGTC
>Ga0066686_10000810_pt1 | contig 11819 bp, 10 predicted proteins | sample GraSoiAngelo_135_FD_65627 | JGI IMG/M metagenome (GOLD analysis project Ga0066686, IMG submission 65627) | Grasslands soil microbial communities from the Angelo Coastal Reserve, California, USA - 14_0929_05_40cm | ecosystem: Environmental > Terrestrial > Soil > Grasslands | place: USA...
GGAGGAGTTTTTTCCTTCTCCGGAAGCTCGGTGACGATGGCTTCAGTAGTGAGCAGCAGGCCCGAGATCGAGGCCGCGTTTTGCAAGGCACTGCGCGTGACCTTCGTTGGATCGACGATGCCCGCCTTTACCAGGTCGGCGTATTCGCCGGTGGCGACGTCGTAGCCTTCGTTGCCCTTGCGCGCCTTGACTTCTTGAACGATGAGCGCGCCTTCCTGGCCCGCGTTATCGGCGAGCTGGCGGGTCGGCTCTTCGATGGCCCGGCGCACGATTTGCACGCCCACCTTCTCGTCGCCTTCAAGGCCCTTGATATTATCGAGCGCCTTCTGCGCGCGAATGAACGCAACGCCGCCGCCCGGCACAATGCCTTCCTCAACGGCCGCGCGCGTAGCATGCAAGGCATCTTCCACGCGAGCTTTCTTCTCCTTCATCTCGGTCTCAGTGGCAGCGCCAACGTTGATCACGGCCACACCGCCCGCGAGTTTCGCCAGACGCTCCTGGAGTTTCTCGCGATCATAATCGCTCGTTGTCTCTTCGATCTGACGGCGAATCTGATTCACTCGACCCTGGATATCGTTCTGCTTGCCTTCGCCTTCGACAATGGTGGTGTTTTCCTTGTCGATGGTAACGCGCTTGGCCTTGCCGAGGTCGTCGAGCTTCACGTTCTCGAGCTTGATCCCGAGATCTTCCGTGATGCAACGACCGCCTGTCAGCACCGCAATATCTTCCAGCATCGCCTTACGACGATCGCCGAAGCCCGGAGCTTTAACCGCGCAAACCTGCAAGGTCCCACGCAGCTTGTTCACGACCAGAGTGGCGAGCGCTTCGCCTTCCACATCTTCTGCGATAATCAGGAGCGGACGACCAGCCTTCGCTACTTTTTCAAGTAACGGAAGCATGTCCTTCAAGCTCGAGATTTTCTTCTCGTGAATAAGGATATAAGGATTTTCCAGGGCCGCTTCCATCGCCTCTGCATTAGTGACGAAGTAGGGCGATAGATAACCTTTGTCGAACTGCATACCTTCGACTACATCCAAAGTAGTCTCTATCGACTTGGCTTCTTCGACGGTAATAGTTCCGTCCTTGCCCACTTTATCCATCGCGTCGGCAATGATCTCGCCGATCGTCTTGTCCCAGTTAGCTGAGACAGTTGCGACCTGTGCAATCTCAGTGCGATCACTGACTTTCTTGGAGATTTTCTTCAGCTCCTCGACGATCGCATCGACCCCTTTCATGATCCCGCGCTGTAGCGAAGTAGGGTTCGCCCCCGCCGTCACATTTCGCAGACCTTCCTTGTAGATAGACTCTGCCAGGACGGTCGCGGTAGTTGTACCGTCGCCGGCGATGTCCGAAGTTTTCGAAGCCACTTCGCGCACGAGCTGAGCGCCCATATTCTCATAGGGATCTTCCAGCTCGATCTCTTTCGCGACCGTGACGCCGTCCTTCGTGATCGTCGGGCTGCCGAATTTCTTATCGAGAATCACATTGCGACCGCTCGGTCCGAGCGTGGCCTTGACGGCCTTCGCCAGTTTCTCGATCCCGCGCAGCAATGCGTGCCGCGCGCTTTCATCAAATTGTAATTGTTTAGCTGCCATATTTTATGTTGTTGGTTGATAGTTGGTGTTTAAATCGACAATCAACCGATGATGCCGAGGATATCGTCCTCGCGCATGATCAGGTAAGTATCGCCGTCGATCTTGATTTCAGTGCCGCCGTATTTCGAAATCAGCACCTTGTCGCCGGATTTAACGGTGAAATCGACTTTCTTGCCGTTGTCGTCAATTTTACCGGTGCCAAGAGCGACGACTTTGCCTTCCTGCGGTTTTTCCTTCGCGGTATCTGGAATAATGATACCGCCCTTTTTTACTTCACTCTCTTCAATCGGCTGCACTAGCACCCGATCTCCAAGTGGTCTGACGTTAACTGATGCCATAGTCTTTTTCTTCACTCCTTTGTTTAATTAGGGTTGCTGTTGCTGCCGGGAACAGCTCGGGAGTTATCGATCTGCTACCGACAAATTCGTCGTTATTTCTTCTTGTCTTCGTCAACTACTTCAAACTCTGCATCGACAACGTCGCCGTCGCCTCCGCGAGCGCCGGCGCCTTGTTCGGCGCCTGGACGGGCGTGCGTTTCAGGCCCTGGTTGAGGTCCGGCCTGCGGGCCCGCTCCAGCTGACGCTTGTTTGTAAAGTTCGGCGCTGACTTCCTGGAATTTATTTTGCAGGTCATCGTAGGTCCGTTTCATCGCTTCGGTATCGTTCTTGTTGATCGCTTCGCGCACCGCGGCGATGGCGTCTTCCACTTGCTTCTTCTTGTCGCCGGAAATCTTGTCACCGAGATCCTTTAACTGCTTCTCGCATTGATAAGCGAGGTTATCGGCGTTGTTCTTGATCTCGATCGCTTCCTTCGCCTTCTTGTCCTCCTCGGCGTGCAGCTCGGCTTCTTTCTGCATCTTCTCGACTTCATCCTTGGAAAGACCAGAGCTTCCGGTAATGGAAATCTTTTGTTCCTTGCCAGTGCCTAAATCTTTGGCGGAAACATGCAGGATGCCATTGGCATCGATGTCGAAGGTCACTTCGATCTGCGGAACGCCGCGCGGGGCGGGCGGAATCCCGTCGAGATGGAATGTCCCCAGGTTCTTGTTATCGCGGGAAAGTGGGCGCTCCCCTTGCAGCACCTTGATCTCCACTCCAGGTTGATTGTCGCTGTAGGTCGAAAAAATCTGCGATTTACGAGTCGGAATCGTGGTATTACGCGGAATCATCGGCGTAGCCACGCCACCGGCGGTTTCAATCGCCAGGGTAAGCGGAGTAACGTCGAGTAGGAGAACGTCCTTGACGTCTCCTTTAAGGACGCCGCCTTGAATAGCTGCGCCAACCGCGACTACCTCGTCCGGATTCACGCCCTTGTGCGGTTCCTTGCCAATTAAACTGCGCGCTGTCTCGATCACTTTCGGCATACGGGTCATGCCACCCACCAGCACGAGTTCGTTAATTTCCTTCTCCGAAAGCTTCGCGTCCCTCAGGCAGGCTTTCACCGGACCGACCGTGCGCTGGAACAAATCGTCGCAAAGTTGCTCCAGTTTTGAGCGGGTCAGCTTCTTCTGAATGTGCTTCGGTCCGCTCGCGTCCGCCGTGATGAACGGCAGATTGATCTCGTATTCCTGGGTCGAGGAAAGCGCAATCTTCGCCTTCTCCGATTCCTCCTTGATGCGTTGGATCGCGTCCGGCTGTTTCGTTAAGTCGATGCCGGTATCTTTCTTAAACTCGTTAACTACCCAATCCATGATACGTGCATCCCAGTCGTCGCCACCGAGATGGGTATCGCCATTGGTCGCTTTTACTTCGAAAACGCCGTCGCCAATCTCCAAAACCGAAATATCGAAGGTGCCGCCACCGAGATCATAGACGGCAATCTTCTCATCCTTCTTTTTATCCAAGCCATAAGCAAGTGAAGCTGCGGTCGGCTCATTAATAATTCGCAATACTTCCAAGCCAGCGATCTTACCCGCGTCTTTGGTCGCATTGCGCTGGGAATCGTTGAAGTAAGCAGGAACAGTGACCACCGCCTGAGTGATCTTCTCGCCCAGCTTCGCCTCCGCATCGCTCTTAAGCTTGGCCAGAATCATCGCGGAAATTTCCGGGGGCGAAAATGTCTTGCGCTCGCCATTTACCTCCACTTGAACGTGGGCGTCGCCATTGGCGGCTTTCACTATTTTATAGGGCACGCGGTGTTCTTCCTCGTGCACTTCGTCATACTTGCGGCCCATAAACCGCTTGATCGAAAAAATTGTGTTCGCCGGATTGGTTACGGCCTGACGTTTCGCCGCCTGGCCCACCAGTCGCTCACCATTTTTCGAGAAGGCGACGATCGATGGCGTCGTCCTTGCGCCTTCGCTATTTTCCAAAACTACGGGGTCGCCGCCTTCCATCACCGCCATGCAGGAGTTGGTGGTGCCCAAATCGATACCTAAAACTTTAGCCATTTGTGTGCAGTCCTCCAAGACCCTTTAGCAGCGACTGTTCCAGGAACTCCGGGCGAAGCGTAACTTCTTTTCCCATAAGAAATTATCACTGGAATTGCAATAGTGCTGATTCGGTAGAACGCGCCAAATTGACGCGAAATTTCCGCGCAGGAGCCGATCGATGCGTCAGCTCGTCACCTCGCTTGGTATACGCTCTGCTCAGTTACTAAACGATGAACCCTGTTCGTTCGCAGACAAGAAACGAAGCAGGGGACCTCCTCTTCAAGTGCCAGCACTGCGCCAGCTCGCTCGTGGTGAACGCGGCGGCCGCTGGAATGACTCTGAACTGCCAGCGTTGCGGTAAACCGACGCTTGTTCCAATGGTATCGGCGAGCGCCGCCTCGGCACCGCAGGAGCTCACCGATCTGCAGCGCAAGTTGAAAGAGAACGAATCGCAGCGCACCGAAATAACCGGTTACATCAATCAACTCAGCATTCAGCTCCATCGCTGGAAGCTGCGCTTGCAAACATTGAACGAACGCAAGACCGAGTTGGAAGAAGAGCTACGCAAGACTACGTAGCCGGGGCATTGGCGCGCGGCCGACGAATTATCGAAACATCGGCTGGAAGCCGACGCCAACCTTCACTACCGTTTGCAGGTGCGGCAATATCACGATCTTCTTCGTCTCGTCTTGGAGGAGGGGGTAGCGCGCAGTGATCGGACTGGAACCGGCACGTTGTCGATCTTCGGCGGGCAAGCGCGATTCGATCTGCGCGAACGTTTTCCTCTCCTGACGACCAAGAAGCTCCATCTCAAGTCGATCATCTACGAGCTGCTTTGGTTTTTGCGAGGTGAGACCAACGTTCGCTATCTGAACGAGCACGGCGTCACCATCTGGGACAAATGGGCAGATGAAAGCGGAAACCTCGGACGGGTTTACGGCGCACAGTGGCGCGATTGGCGCGGAGCAAACGGAATCCGCGTCGATCAGATCGACAAAATAATCTCCGAAATCAGAGAAAACCCATCTAGCCGCCGCTTGATTGTGAGTGCGTGGAATCCGGCCGAGATCGACGAAATGGCTCTGCCACCGTGTCACGTGCTTTTCCAATTCTACGTCAACGACAGCGAACTCAGCTGTCAGCTTTATCAGCGCAGCGCCGACTTATTTCTCGGCGTTCCGTTCAACATTGCGAGCTACTCGTTACTGACGATGATGATGGCGCAGGTTTGCGATCTCGCGCCCGGTGACTTCGTCCACACCTTTGGCGATCTCCACCTCTACCAGAATCACTTGGAGCAGGCGCGCGAGCAGCTTTCGCGCGAATGCCGGCCTTTGCCACGCATCCAATTGAATCCGGCAATCACCCGAATCGAGGACTTTCGCTTCGAGGATTTTACCCTCCTCGACTACAACCCGCACCCTTCGATCAAGGCGCCGATTGCGGTCTAATTACCTCCCATCTTTCGGCGGTCGCCGGTGCGACTTTTCTCGCTCACGCGGGTTGAAGTAAATGTGAGGGTTCTGGGAGGATTTTCGATCTTGCTGCTATCGCTCGCATCAGTGAGGGCACAGGATGGAAGTCCGTCTCGCGTTGAGATCGATCTTCAACAACAGGCCGCTTTTCTGATTCGCGGACGCGGTCTAGTTCTCGAATCGCCAATCTCCAGCGGGCGGTATGGTCATCTTACCCAAACCGGCTCGTTCAAAGTCATTGAAAAAGAGGTAAATCATTACTCAAGCATCTATGGGAAGATCGTAGACGCGAATGGCAACACCATTGTCGCCGACGCCGATGTCGACATGAAAGTGCCGCGCGGTGGCAAATTCATGCCCGCGCCCATGCGTTACTTCATGCGCTTCCATGAAGCTGATGGAATGCACGCGGGGTATCTCCCCGGTTATCCGGCATCGCATGGTTGCGTGCGGATGCCCGAACAATTGGCGATTGCATTCTTCCATGCTGTCGAGGTCGGAACACCGGTCGCAGTTTTCGGCAGAACGCCGCGGACAAACGAATACTCTCCCTACGGCCTGCCACCGAATCGAAGAATGCAGCCGTGGTTCGGCCGGCGAGTGGATCCCAGATTTCAACCCCAATACGATCCCCGTAATTTCGATCCCTGGTGGCGCTGATTTCGATTCAGCCGGAAGACTTCGTTCTACCTTTGAAGGGACGCATCGAATCGGAGCACTCTTGGCAAAAGTCGGAACTTCCACTCCGCCACGGCTAGTCTCGCCCGCCGCGAGTTCGAAATCGGCAGAATAGGATTGCCCTTGGAATCTTTGTTGTACTAATCGCCACGCCGCTTGAAAAGCGTTGCGTTCACTACCCGCTACTCAATGATTAGTACTGGCTGTTTTGGGTCCTCGCTCCAGCCGAATCAGGTCGGATAAAATGTTGACCGTTTCGTCTCGTTCCGGATCGATCGCGGGCTCTTTCGTGTCGTCATCCTGGCCCCCCAACACTTCATTTTCGGTATCGGCATCGCCCGCGGCTTCCGGTGCAACTTTGGCCGATCCGGTCTTTCTCGCCTGCGCCAGTTTGCCCGGATACATGATGAGCTGAAGATTCGGCTTGTCGACCGTATCAAGAGTCACCCGATAAACGCGCGGCTCTTCGATGTTACGCGCCAGCCGCTCTTTGGAGCGCATTTCCTTGCGCAGCTTGTCCTCGGAAAGTTCTTTCTTCCGCACATCCTCATTCAGCGAAATACGATTATCATCCAGTCGATGACGCAGCCGTTCCTGGTCTTCCATCACGTAATGGAATTCGGGATCATTTTGCGCGCGTTCGGAAGATCGGCGTCTTAGCTCATCGATGTAAAGCGAAACCGGCTCGTTCCATTTGGTGTATTTTGCCTTGGGCACTTCGTCATACGGCAAACAATTTTTCAGCGCCCCTTCGGCAAATTCCGGCAAATCCGTCAGCGATGGCAAGACAATGTCCGAGGCCACGCCGTGGAGCTGTGTCGAGCCGCCGGCAACGCGATAAAATTTCTGGATGGTCAATTTCAGCGCGCCATCCTTGTGCGACCGGCTACCGAGCAGCGAGGTGTAGTTGCCGATGTCGAGAATGGTCTGCACGGTTCCTTTTCCAAAAGTGCATTGATCGCCGACGACGACCGCGCGTCCATAATCTTGCAGGGCCGCCGCGAAAATCTCACTGGCCGACGCGCTTTGCCGGCTGGTCAGGACGACCAGTGGTCCCGAGTAGGCGATCCCGGGATCCGGATCGCTGGAAACGACAATGTTGCCATTCGAGCCTTTGGTTTGCACGATGGGACCCGATTTCAAAAACAGCCCCGTGAGTGAGATCACTTCCTCGAGCGAACCGCCGCCGTTCCGTCGCAAATCCACTACCAGCCCGGCAATGTTTTCCTTCTTCAGACGCTTCAACAACGCCATCACATCTTTCGTCGTACTCTTGGCGTGATGATCCATGTCTGCATAAAATGACGGCAGCGTAATCCAGCCGAGTTTCACCGGTCTGCCCTCCTCATCCTTTTTGATAATGATGTCTGCCCGCGCTTCCTGGTCTTTCAGTTTAATTTCATCGCGGACCAGCTCGATGTTCTTGCGCTTGGAGGGATCGGCCGCATCGCCTGGAATGACGAGCAGCCGGACTCGTGATCCTTTCTTGCCTCGAATCATCTCCACCACTTTGTCGAGACGCATGTCACGGACATCAACGAGGTCGCCCGTTCCTTGCCCGACCGCCGTGATGCGATCGCCAACCTTCAGGCGGCCATCGACCTGCGCCGGGCCGCCCGGCACTAGGCTCTCGATTTTGGCGTAGCCATCTTCCGTCCGCAGCATCGCTCCGATGCCAACGAGCGAGAGTCCCATGTTGATACTAAAGTTTTTCAGATCGGATTCGCTCAAATATTCTGAGTGCGGATCGTAGGCGAGCGCAACGGCATCTAGAAAAAACTTGGCTTGCTCATCGCGATCGCTTTCGTGAACGTTACGCGCCAGCCGATCGTAACGGCGCGCCACCAACTGCGGCCCGGGTTCAATCGGGTGCTCGCTCAAATGTTCCTGCAAAAGCTCGCTCGTTATCCGGCCACGCCAGAGCTCGTCCGCTTCCGCAGCGTTTTTCGGCCACGGGCTCTTTTCCCGCCGGAAATCAATCGTTCCGTCGGTTTTAAAATCGACCTGTTGCTTGAGAAATTCTTTTACCTTGGCAACCCGTTCGTCGACCCGCTTTTGGTAGAGATCGTAGATCTCGTAAGCCGGCTTGAGGTTACCGAGCAAAATGTCGTCATCGAGCGAAGCACCATATTTTTCGGTTATCGCATTGACATCTTCCTGGGTGAAAAAAAGGTGACTGAAATCCAGGAGCTCCAGATAGCTGCGCAAAATCTTTCCCGACAGATCGTCGTTTAGTTGCTTGTGAGTGTAATGGCCTTCCTCCAGCAATCGGCCAACCGAGACGCAAACATTGTCGAGGTCGGTCTTTGCCGGAAGCGCTGGCGTTGAAGCCAGGCCGGCCAGTGAAATCGCCGCCATCGCGGCGAATGAACGAAAACGATAATTCATGCCCCAAAAAAGAAGTTTTCCATACTCGCAGATCGGCGCCCTGAAAGCAAGAACTCCCCTTGAATCCACGCCTGCTGCAGCGATTAAAAAGACAATCGGCAAAGCAGAACATTCAAAAAACGTTTTGGTTCGCGGCGGCTAAACCAATGAAATACCAGACATTTTGTGGCGGAATTTTCGAGACGAACTGCTACCTCTTTCACGCTCCGGAGGGCGCGGTTCTATTTGACGCGCCCGACGGTAGTTGCGCGTGGCTGCAAAATAGCGGAGTCGATTTGAAACTACTGCTCCTCACCCACGGGCACATCGATCACGTCGGCGACGTTGCGAAGATTAAGCGAAAATTTAACTGCCCGATCGGTTGTCACCCTGATACCGCGCCAATGATTTCGGACCCGGATTTCTTCCGGAACTTCGGCTTCGGCTTTGAAATCGAACCAGTTACGCCCGATTTTTTTATCCAAGAAACGAGCGGGCGCAATTTTCTGGGAGTGAAATTTCAGGTACTCGACGTCCCAGGTCATTGCCCCGGTAGCCTTTGCTTCTTTTCGCGTCCCGAAAAGCTTTTGATCGGTGGCGATGTTCTCTTTGCCGGCGGCGTCGGTCGTTGGGACTTGCCCGGCGGCGACGGGCCACAGTTGTTTCAGGGAATTAAAGCGAAACTGTTCCCGCTAGGCGATGACGTAACAGTCCTGCCCGGGCACGGGCCGCCCACGACCATCGGTGAGGAGCGCAAAGGCAACCCGTTTGTGCGTTAGTTTTTCATCGACAACGCGAGGAAATAAAAGATCACGACGTCCTGGACCATGTGGATGCCGAAGGCCCAGCCCGCACCGCGTGTTTCCACCATGCTTTTCGCCCAAATCCATCCCGCGATCGTCGCCATAATGATGCCGATCGGCCCCGAAGGCTGGCCAAAGTAATGCGCCGACCCAAAGAAAATTGCCGTCAACCAAAGCGCTTCGCGAACCGGTAGCACGTTGCGAAGGTGCGCCAGAGGAACGCACCGGAATTGAAATTCTTCGTTGGCGGCGTTTAGGGCCGCGGTCGCCAAGGCCCAGGGCAGAAGTTGCCGGAGGCGGGATAGTTCCCCTAAATTCGGGCGGAGACTGACAAACAAAAATGCGGTCAAGCCCAGGCCAAAAATCACGAGCAACTGCGGGCCGAACCGGGTCCATGGTATCGGCTTGCGGAACCACAGGATAGGCTCTGGCTGAGCCGGCGCATCAAGCTGGCCGACACGCAGAAAAAGATCGTCCGTGCTGAAATTGCGACCGATGAAAGTAGTGAGCATCAGGAGCGCGCTGGCAACATTCAACAAACGCGACATGAAAATCTTTGGCCCCCAGCTTATCTCAGCAACGAAGCTTTGAACTGGCCCCCATTCACCGAGCATCGGCGCAATCACAGACCATCCCAGCCGCAAAATTGCAACGGTGAAAAGAAATCCGGTGAGCGGACTTAGCCGGCGCGATCTGCTTGCGACGATGGCCGCAACCGCAAGAACGAGCGCTTGCGTAGCCGGCACTGAATAAGGCGGGCCGTGGCCAGTGGGATGACCGAACATCATCGGAACGACGCTGCCTGTGAGCATCGCCCCCCAGGCGATCCAACGCCGCAAAGGATCCACACCATCCGGCCTGGACATGACGATCCCGGGCCGTCGGACTCGCAGTTTCGCGAGGGGAAAAGAGGCCTCTGCGCTAATTACTCCGGTCATTCTTTGGCAGACAAGCAAGCGCCACACCCAATGGCTCGAGTAAATCAATATCGGCGATTAGGTTACGCAGAGAGTGGAGCGCGGCAGGGACGTGCGCCAGAAAATGCTGGCTGCCTTTTACCAGTCCTAGAAAACCATAAGCCCCAAGCGCTTGCATCAAACGTTGCATTGCGCACAGCCGAAGCGTTTCGCGCATTTGCCTGGTCGGTGATAGCCCCCGGCGCTCGATATAGTAGGAGTAAAGTTCCTCGCGCTCGGCCGGTGAGAACCGGACGTAGGGATCAAATAACAGTGACGCCAGATCGTACTCAGCCAAGCCGGGACGCATCCCTTGGAAATCGATAAAAAAGGCGTGGCCGCCCCGCGCGATAATGTTTTGCGATTGAAAATCACGGTGCACCAGCACGCGCGGGATCGCTGCTAGCCGGTCGGCGATTTCTTGTAACGCGGGCAGCGAGGCGAGCTCGCGTAGTCTCCCTTCGTTCAACCCAAAGATTCGGCCGAGACAATTTTCGAAAAAATAATTCTGCTCCCACCGATAAAGCGTGGCGTTAAACTCCGGCGGCATTTCGCCATGCAGCTCTGCCCATTCGCTTTCAGGCAAATCATGAAGCGTGGCGATTTCATCCAAGGCTGATCGGTAAAGCGCGCCCCGAACCAACCAGGTCTCGTCTCGAAAACTAAAAAGATCGTTCTCACCTAGATCCTCGATCCAAATCAAACCTTCTTCCGCGTCATGAAAATATACTTTCGGCGCGGCAATTCCGTGTTCTGTCAAAAATTCGGCGATGCGCACGTAGTGGCGGTTTTCCGCGCGCTCGAGATTGTATTTTACCAAAATGAGCGATTGCTCCGGCACGCAACGAACACGGTAAAACCGGCGATCGGAACCGCCCTTCTCAATCGGCGAGATCTCGATTTGTCCCTCGCTGAAACCGGGCAATCGCCGGCGCGTTTGGCGAAGAAGCAATTCCGTTTTCATACGATGGCGTTTTGCAGAATCCCCTCGGCCCTCTGCCGCGCGCGGACAATACAATCTTGCAATTCACTTTGAGAAGCAATTTGTGCACCGGGCCACACGATCGTATCCCGCAAGATGGCACCCGCCTCGACAATTGCGTTTTCACCAACGACAGAGCAGCCGAGTACCTGTGCAGTTGGATGCACGCGGGCATTTCTCGCCATTGCCAGAGGCCATTCTGGCGTCCGAAGGTAGTGCGGTTTCCATTTTTCTGCGGCAAGTGTGCGATGAAGGTCTAGATATTGGCGGACCGATCCGACGTTAAACCACTTCCCGTCGTTCAGAATGACTCCGCCAATCCTGGCGTTTTCTTTGATCCATTCGGTCACGACTGGGATGAGAGAGATTTTCTGTGCCGGCGGAATTCGTCGAAAAACCGTGGGGTTCCACACGGCGATGTTAGCGAAATCGTAGCGACCAGCGATGCCAAGTCGGTTGGCGATATCTACGACTTTGCCATCGGCAAAAGCAATATCGGCGCCGAGACCCGTTTCTCTTAAGGCGAGCGTAACGTCATTTCCCCGCCGAAAATGTTCGTCGAGCAACGGCCGAAGGTCGACGTCGGTGAGAA
>Ga0066686_10000814_pt1 | contig 11809 bp, 6 predicted proteins | sample GraSoiAngelo_135_FD_65627 | JGI IMG/M metagenome (GOLD analysis project Ga0066686, IMG submission 65627) | Grasslands soil microbial communities from the Angelo Coastal Reserve, California, USA - 14_0929_05_40cm | ecosystem: Environmental > Terrestrial > Soil > Grasslands | place: USA...
TCGTCGGCGCGGAAGCTCACCCGGTAGCGCTCCGGCTCGCGGCAGACCGGCTGGTAGGCGGCGGACCAGACCAATCCGCTTCGCACGTCGCGCAGGTAGATGAAATGGCTGCCGTGGTCGCTGGTGGAGTCCTCGCACTGGCGCGTGACCGCGCGTCCGCGCCAGCTGCTCGCCCCGCCGCCCGCGTTGGTGACCACCGCGGTGTATTGCCCGTTGGAAAGGAAGTGGGCGCTCGGGTACAGCGTGTGTGGAGAGCGGAAGCGTCGTGGGGAAACCGTGACGGCCGGTGGCTCGGCCCGCGTGGACTCGGCGGGGAGCGGCCGGGTGATCGGCACGAAGCGGGGCACGCGCTCTTGCAGCAGCGGCTCCGTGGTCTGAACGCGCGGATCGGAGTGGAAACGCCGGACCATCGGCCCACCGAGCACGGCGTTCGTCAGAGCGACCAGACTCATACCTTGATGATGGGCAAAGAACGCGTGCACGACGCTGACACGGCCGTGTTCGGTCCCGGTCTCACCGTTGGTCGCTCTGCGCGGAGTGTAGTCGAGCGCCTCCTCGAATCCGAAGCGGGTCACGGGGGACTCGCGCGCGATACGGCGGAAATTCGCGGCGGCCTCGGTCGGATCGACCATCGCGGCGAGCGCGGTGGCGTACGGGGCGACGACCAGGTCTTCAGCCAGCCCGCGCTTCAGACCGAGGCCGGGCACCCCGAAGGCCTTGTACATGTAGTTGCCGTGCTGGTCCACCAGGCTGTACGCGGACTCGGAGAGCCCCCACGGCACGTGCCGGCTGCGTCCGTAGAGAATCTGCGCGCGCAGGATGGCGCGGTAGGTGTTCTCGAGCAGCGTCTCGGGGTGGCTGCGCAGCACGACGAGCGGCATCAGGTATTCGAAAATCGAGCCGCTCCAGGATACCAGAGCCGTATGGCCCTCGACGCTCATACGCGCTCGCGAGAGCCGGAACCAGTGTTCCTGCGGCACCGCATCCCTGGCGATAGCGATGAAGCTCGCGAGCCGGGCTTCCGACGCCAGCAGGTCATAGCACGAGGTATCGAGGCGCCCGGGCCCCTCGGCGTCCGGAAGCCGGAAACCGATCGAGAAGATCCCTCGCACCGGGTCGTAGAGGAACTTCCAGTTCACCTGGTCGGCAAGTGCGTCGCAGCGGTCAGCGAGTCCGCGCATCCGCGCGAAAAGCTTCGTCCCATCGGAGGGGCTCACGGGCTTGCGGGCCAGCGCCTCGAGCAGCGCCGCGCCCCACTCGGCGACCTCGTCGCTCTGGGAGTCGGCGGGCGCGTCCGCCCCCATTCGCTCGAGCGTCGCGCGGAGACCCTCGGCGCGCCTCCGCCCATCTTCGAGTCGGTCGTTCGCCGGCGCATTACCCACAAGGACTCCCCGCAGTGCCTCCACGTCCCGCCGCGCCGCGCCGAAGCGCTGGCGAAGGGCCACGGCGGCGTGCGCCCGGTCCGACAACGCCGACAGCGATTCGCCGAGCACCCCCGCGGCGTCGGCGGCGCCGGAGCACAATCGCTCTTCCCGCTCGGACTCGTCGCCGAGCTGGCGCAACCCGGCGGCCAGTGTCATCAGCGCCCCCACGAGATTGCCGCTGTCGACGGTCGAGACGTAGCGCGGGTAGAGCGCCGCCAGACTTGTGGTCTCGTACCAGTTGAGCAGGTGACCTTCATGGCGCTCGAGCGACTCGACCGCCGCCAGGGTCTTTTCCAGTCGGTCGGCGAGCTGGTGGGTGTCGAGATAGCCCATATCGTGCGCGGCGAGCGTCGAGAGCAGGCCCATTCCGATATTCGTCGGCGAGGTACGATGGGCGATACGCCGCTCCGGCACTTCCTGCACGTTATCGGGCGGCAGCCAGTGATCCTCTTCCGTGACGAAGCGCTCGAAGTAATGCCACGTCCGGCGCGCGATCCGGCGCAACTGCTCCTCGTCGGCGCCGCCGAGCTCGAGATTCCGCGGCACGACCGGGCGGCTCAACCACCAGGCGGCAACCGGCGACGCCAGCCACGCGGCGAGGAAGGGCAGTGCCACTGGCAGCGCCGTCGCTCGCAGGGGCAGCACCCCCAGCAGCACCGCGAGCGCGGCCGCGGGGCCGGCCCACATCTCGGCTATGAACACCCGCACACCTTGGCGCGCGAGCAGTCCGGAGGCGCGCGCCGCGGATGCCGCCGCGGTCTCCCACTCCAGCAACCGGCGCTGCGTGATCACGAGCCTCACCAGCGTCAGGGCGATGGCGTCCAGCATCTCGTACGCGTGGTAAGCGACGAGGGTGATCTCGACCACTGCTTGTGCGGCCGCAGTCTCAAGCTCCGCCCACACGTCCCGCAAGAACACGCCGAACGGCTGTTGCGGGCGCGGCCCACCGGCGAAGTGCACCGCCGGAGGCAATAGCGCGAAGCCGAGCACCGCCAGAGCGGCCAGTGTCCAGCCGACCGGTGAGCCCGGTAGCCAGGTCCACGCCGAAGCGAGCAGTGCTACCAGCGCCGGCGCCACCAAACTGCGCCTCAGGTTATCGAGAATCTTCCAGCGGCTGATGAGCGGCAGACGATTGCGCTCGAAGCCGCGGCGGGTCGGCACGAACGGCAGGAGCCAGAACAGGATCTGCCAATCCCCACGTACCCAGCGGTGCTGGCGCCGCGCGTGCGCCAGCACGCTCGAGGGGAAGTCGTCCACCAGCTCGACGTCCGAGATGAGAGCGCAACGCGCGTGCAGGCCTTCGAACAGGTCGTGCGAGAGCAGCGCGTTTTCCGGCACACGGCCCTCGAGCGCGGCCGAGAACGCGTCCACGTCGTAAAGACCTTTGCCGGTGAAGCTCCCCTCACCGAAGAGATCCTGATAGGTGTCCGAAACTGCAGTCGTGTAGGGGTCAACGCCCGTGTGTCCGGCGTAGGCCCGCGCGAACGGCGAGCCGGCGGCGCTCGCCAGCGTGACGCTGACCCGCGGTTGGAGAATTCCATAGCCCTCGACGACACGCCGGAGCTTGGGGTCGAAGCGTGGGCGGTTGAGCGGGTGCTCGATGACGCCGATCAGCCGCCGCGCCGCGTCGCGCGGCAGGTGGGTGTCGCTATCGAGCGTGATGCAGTAGCGGATGCGAGGGAGGATCTCGGGGTCGCCGATCTGCTCGACGAAGCTCGTGTCCGTGGCGCCCCGCAACAGTCGATTGAATTCCTCGATCTTGCCGCGCTTGCGCTCCCAGCCCATCCAAACGCCTTCGCTGCCGTTCCAGCGGCGCGCTCGATGGAACAGGTAAAATCGGTCCTCCGCGCCGGGAGCGTAGCGCGCGTTGAGCGCCTTGATGCCCGCGACCGCGGCGTCGAGAACCTCCTCCTCGCCGGGCAGCCGTTCGGCGCCGGCGTCCGGGAAATCGGTAAGCATCGCGAAGTGGATCCGAGGATCCATGTTTCCGAGCGCATGGACCTCGAGGCGTTCCACCATCGCTGTCGCTCCCTCGACGGAGGAGATGAGGGTCGGCACGATCACCATGGTGCGTGCGGCTTCGGGCACGCCGCCGCGCAAATCGAGCCTCGGCAGCAGGCGCGGCTTGGAGATTCGGTGGACAACCCGATGCATGAGCGCGACCGCGAATTCGCTGGCGGGGATGAGCATGATGATGGTCACCCAGAACAGCTCCCATTCCCGCGCCCCCGCCGCTCTCGCAACAGTGGCCGCTAGCATCGCTCCGAGCGCTGTGAGCAAGGCGATCGAGCCCAGGTAGAAGAGCGTGGCGCGGGCGAACAGCGCGCGCCTCACGCGTTGCTTGAAAACCGGATAGTAGGCCACGTCGATCTCGAGCTCGCGGCGGCCCCGCGCGATCAGGTGATGACCGACGTGTGCCGCGATCGACTCAAGACCTTGCTGCTCCGCGGCCTGACGCGCGCTCTCGATGGCGCGCAGTGCGACCCGGACCTGGGCCTCGCCCGTCCGTTCCGCCAGTTCCTCGATCGCATGGCGGTAGCGATCGCGGCTCGTGAAATCCATCCGGCCGTAAATCCCGGGCGGGTCGCGGCGTAGGATTTGCTCGATCAGGCTGACGCCTTCGACATATCCGTTCCAATCGAGCGTGGCGCACAGCCGCAGGCTGGTGATGGTGTTCCCCATCGAAACGTGGCCCATCGCCTGGCGCTGGTGCTGGGCACGCACCGCATCCTCGACCGTGGTCCCCGCGGCACTCAGCCGCTCCTCGAGCTGCTTCCGCAGCTCGGCGGCGCCGGCTCCGTACTCCCGCATGCGCTGGAGGAGCTCGTCCACGAACGCGACGTGGAAGATTCGCGGCAACATCGGAGATCGGCCGCTCGTTCGCGCGCTCTCAAAACTCCCGAAAAAGCGGTCGGCCTCAAGTCGACCCGCGCGGCTCTCCAACAGATCCTCGGAGAGCCGGCGGAGGTGCTCGATCAGAGCCGCCTTGAGCATGCTGGGCCAGGCCCATATTTCGCCGATGGTGAGGGGGGACACGGATTGGTAGGCACTCATGAACCGCACCAACCGCTGAGGGTCGAGCCGCGCGTCGCTGTAGCGGAGGAGTTCCACGGCCATGGCGTAGACCCGCGCCGTGCCGGCCCGATCGCGGGTGGCGAGCTTGGGGAGTTCGAGATAGTAGCGCTTCGGGAGATTGTGGCGGATCTCGCGGAATTCACCTTCCACGAGATGGAAATTGTCGAGCAGCCACTCTGTCGCGGGCTCGATTGCCTCGCCACGCCGAACGTCGCCCGCCAGTGTGCTGTACGCGTGGCGGAGCACGCGCGCGTTCTCGGCCAGGCGGCGCAGAAGGAGGTTCGGGCCGCGGCGCGGCTGCCGCGAAAGCGTAAATCCTGCCGCTAGAGCCCGGGCGCGCTCCTCCAGACGCTCGACGCCGAGGTGCACCTGGCCGGTGTCGAGACCGATCGGCCATAGATCCTGACCGCCCGACACGGCGGGACCCGTGTGGGGCGGCGTGACGCGTGCGACTGACATTGGCTGGTAATCCTTCCGAATGGACCGCGGGATGCCCGCGCCCCAGGTCGAGGCAGCAGATTCATTCTAGCAGGGTCAGGACGCGGCGCTCAAACGTATCACGCACTGTCGTGTCTGTATCGATGCATATACACCCACATGGTGATCTGACCTCGTTTCCCTTTCGATACCTAAATACCGGTAACAACTTGCGGGTGATTTTTGCCACTCGCGTGCGAAGGCACGCTATTTGAGAAGGGAATGTCCCAGTCTTCGTCTTCGATGTCAGCGGCCGTTTGATGTCCCCCGATTCTAGGGAGGATCTATGCGGTGCCATACCCTGGTCGTCGCAGCTTTGATCACGTTCTCGATGTTTACCGCCTCGAACGCTACAGCGGGAGATCTGCGCACGCTTGAGCTTTCCGAGGCACCCGTCATCCCGGTCGTGCCCTACGACTCGATCACGCCTGCCGCAGCCCGGGCGATGTCCCCAGGCCGCGCCTTTCTCTACTCATTCTTCGGCACCGCGATCCCTGTGGGCGTCGGCGGCGCAACCGCGCTGGGCAATAATGAGTTGAGCGCTGGCTCCCTCGTCGCGATCGGGGGAGCCGTCGTCGGGCCGTCTCTGGGGCATTTCTACGCCCAACGGTACGGGCGCGCAATCCGGGGAATCGTGATTAGGGGGGTCGCGACCGCGATTGTGGCGGGCACCGTAACGACCGACACTCGAAGTGACGGTTTAGCCGCGTTGTCTGCCGGCGCCTTGCTCGTGGGGATCACGTCCTTCGTAGTCGATATTGCCGGGGCGCCCCACTCGGCGAGGGTGCACAACGAGACCGTCGCGGGACGGGTCCGCCTCGGCGTGGCGCCATTGGCGGGCCCCCCCGGCGTGGCCGTACGTGTCACGTTCTGACGGTCGGGTGGCAAGCGTCCATTCTCCGATGACGAGGAGAATGGTCACTGGATGGTCTACGTTGAGGCCAGGGTCCGCCCCCCGAATCACGAGCTCAGAACTTCTTCGCATCGACGTTTCGGATGAACCGGATCAGTCCGTCGAAGTAAGTTTTCTGGTCGTCGTAGAGGGCAAGGTGGCTCCCGTTCTCGCAGTAGAGGAAGTGCCCCCGCTTCACGAGGTCCGCCATCTTCTTCATCACTTCGGGATTCATCGTGTCGTACTTGGCGCCGATCATGAGCGTCGGGACCGTGAGCTTACCGAGATCGGCCATGCGATCCCAGTGGACCAGTTTTCCGCTTGCCCCCAACTCGCTCGGCCCCTGCATTGGCACGTAGACCTTGGGGTTCAGGTGCTTGAACGCGCGTTGGACCGGATCGGGCCAGTCCGCCGCCGGCATCCGGAGGATGTGCTTCTCGTAGTGGTGAGGGGTCAGGAGCGTCATGTAGCGCGGATTCTGCGTGTCGCCCGCTTCCTCCAGTTTCTTGATCTCGCCCAGCACCGTTGGATCCATCTCCGGAAAGATGACCTTCGTGGCGTACTCGTTGTAGAGAGGGATGCTTCCCACCATGTTGGAGACAATCAAACCCTTCAGGTTCTGCTGGTACTTCAGCGCGTACTCGATGCCGAGGAGGCCGCCCCAGGACTGTCCGTAGAGATAGAAGTTGTCCGGCCCGAGACCGAGTGCCTTCCGGACTGTCTCCACTTCCTCGACGAAGCGCGGCAATTCCCAGAGATCCGGTTCGTCGGGCTGGTCGGAGTAGTACGACCCGAGCTGATCGTAGTAGTAGTACTCGATCCCGGCGCCGGGAAAGTAGCTATCGACCGCCTCCAGGTACTCATGGGAGAACCCGGGACCCCCATGGAGGAGGAGGACTTTGATCTTGGGATTGTTTCCGACCCGCTTGGTCCAGACGTGGAAGGTCCCCTTGGGCGTTTCTATAGGGATCATCTTCACGCCACCCGAGAGAACATCGTCACGGCCGGAGTAGTCGAGGTACGAAGCCGGGATCGGGCTCGGCGTGGCGGCTCGGCCGGGTGCGACCCGTGCGCAGACGGACAACGCAAGAAAGACGGTGGACATCGCGAGGAGACGGCTCACGGTTACCTCCCTTGGAAGCGCGCGGCTCGTGATGGATGGATTCGGGATCATAGCGTGCGCGGGCATCGGAGGAAATCCCCGAGCACGACCGTCTTCCTTTCGACCAGGGTTACGTTCGGGGAGCAATACCTAGAGAGCCGGGGGGCGTCGAAACTTATAGCCCAATCCCTAAGGCCACCCGACCTTCGGCGTGGTTGTAATCCTCCGCAAACGCGTTGTCTCCGCCGACAACGTGGTAGATCCCCAGGACGTTCAATCGCTTCGTCTCGCCCAAAGGAAGGCTCACGCCGGCCCCCGCATTGAAGCCGAACTCGTTGTCGCTGTCGTCGAAGTCGGTGATGAAGCCGAGCTCCAAGTGAGCCTTCCAGGCCACGTGATAGAGTCCCGCTCCGACCTGTGCGAGGAAGTTCGGCCCATTCGGACGCCCGATGCGGACACGAAACGCGGGGTTCACCCGCAGGACGTTTGCTTCCAGTTTCTCCCGCCCAGGAGTAAGCGTGTACGGATCGACGAAGGAATAGTCGAGATCTCCCAGGTCTTGGAAGGCTCCTTCGAGTCCCCATGAGAGATCGGGACTAGCTGCACGCCAATATGCGATCCCGACCGCGGGACCGCCTCCCAAGGGTTCACGTCCAGCCCAATCGGTCCAGGTTTTGGCGTAGCCGAGGTTGATCTCGATAGTGCCAGCGTCCTGGGCGGCGACTGGACCCGGACAACCAAGGACACAGAGAGTCAGGATGAGCGCGAAGGCAAATCGAGTCCGTTTCATGGTTCCTCCCCAGGGACTGGGCAATTGTACCCGCCCCGCCCCGGGGGGTGGTTCACTTTCCAAACGCTCAGCGGAGTACCCGACGCGGTACCATCTTGCCTATTGCGTGCTGGCCTTATAATTCAGAATCACGACCCGTCACCGAGTGTCCAAATACTCGGTAGATTCGAATAACGAAGGTGTTTTCACTCAGAGGGTTACTCGACCGCGGCAGCAGCTGGCGGGGCGCTCCGCCGCTCCGCGAGCACACGCGTCATACCGCCTATCACTCCTGCGGCCTCGGCGTCTCCAGGCCTGAGCTGGTCCAAGCGTTGAGCGAAACGCAAAGCCACTTCCGCGTACTTCATCCCGGCGAACCATCGCATCAGGCTTCGACTAGCATCCGTATCTCCCTGGGAGATTCCGAAAGCCCGCAAAGCGTATTCGTCGTAGATCCGTCCCGGGGGTTGCTCCGCCAATACAGCTTTGAGGTCCTCGAGCGCGAGCCCTCTTGGGAGCTCGTACGTAACATGAAGAATCGCCTCGCCCTCCCGGTCACGTTCTTCTGCGAAGAGGAACATTGCCGCCATCCGCCGGTGGACGATTTCTAACCCCCGGTTGAGCTCGGGCATGTGAAGAAGGAGGTTCACCGCAGCGTCGGTATTACCGGACCCGGCCAATCCCATCGCGTACGCGCGCACCGCGCCCTCGCAGATGTTGTAGTCAGGTTCCCTCCCACTCGCGGAACGAGCGAACATCGTTGCTGGGTTGATGTCGATGACATCCCGGTCCGGCGTGATTACCATGACGAGCTCAGCGCGGTCACCAGGTCTTCGTGCCTCCGGGCGAACCGTGTAGATCGACCGGTCGCGATACCAGATCCGCAGTACTTGGAAGGCGTACATGTGGATGTACACGCTTCCCCGTCCGCGTGCCTGCACTGACAGGATAACTTGAGCACCTGGCGGGAATGCAGGGTATAGGCGCCGAAAGCCAGACTCGACCTTGCGGAGAGCCGTGCTGGCGACTCCAAAATTCGATTCCGTCGTGTCCGTAGGCTTCCCGGCGGGACCCCGGGTCCACATGCCGAAGGTGAAGTAGACCGCGAGTGCGATGATCTGAAGGCGAGCCGAGTGTGGGGCGAGGAGAACGCCGCCGATCATGGCGACTCCGAGCGCCGGGAAGGCGGCGTAATACGGAGACCATACATGGATCATAGTAGAGGTAAGGACAAGGGGTCCCACCGCAAGAAGTGCTCCAAGCAGCAGGACACGCGAACGAGGAATTGGTTGTACATCCTCATCCACTCTAGGATCGTCCTTCACGCGACGAAGCGCCGCCACTGTGATCGCTAATGTCACGGCAAGCAAGAGCACCCCGAACACGGGCCAGCCCGGGGGTGGGCTGTACGCGGGTAGATTGAACAGGCTAAGTAAGTAGCGCCCGAAGTAACCGAACCATCGTTCGGGGTGTTCTAGTCCAACATACCCAGTAGCCCCACTGCGCAAGCCGCGCGCGACCAGGGTCCTAACAGCCGGATGTACTGCGCCCCAGATCACGATGAGCGTTGCGTAAACCCCAATGTTTCTCCAGATCCTGTAGGGCTTGCGGCCAATGATCCAGTCAAAGAGCATGAGGGCCGGGATAACGGCCAGCGTGGTTTCTTTGGACAGGAGACCGCCTGCGGCAGCGGCGAGAGCAGCGCCGCTGCGCTGCTGAAGTCGGAAGTGCAATGAAACGAGGACGAAAAGCATCGCCAGAAGGTCCTGATCGCAGCATATCCACCCGACCAGCATGGGTGCTGCGCCAAGACCCGCGAAAAGAAATCCCGAGATGAGTCCGGCCTTCCTTCCGGCTATTCGCGACATGAGGGAGCCGAGAAGAAGAACGATAGCGATCAGGAAGCCAAGATTCAGGATGTGTCCAAGAAGGGGGCCGTATTTTCCCGCAAGGTCAAGAACCGTGAAGTAGACCCCACGCGAAAGCGGACGATAGAAGGGATCCACCGCGCGTGGGACCCAGTCGTAGAGCTGGTAGAACATTGCATTGGTCAGAAAGTTGAAATCGTCCCAGAGGTAGGTGAATCCCATGACGGGGAGGCTCAGGATAAGCGCGACGCCCGCTGGGATTAGAAGTAGGTATCGGTCGAGGAGGTCGAGGAGTCGGTTAGATTCGAGGCCGGGACTGGCGGCGATCTTCACGGGCGCAAGCCTACGTCAGGGGCGTATTCCAGCGCCACATTCAGAATCGGGCGAACGGGAGCAGAACGCTAGTGTGAAGAGGGTCATGTTCGATAGCGAGGCCCCGGTGGCGATTGCTGCCGGGGCTTTCGAGCGTCACCTGGCTGGATTCTGCGGGCGACCTATGAATGCGGAAGTCGCCAATGGCCAAAGCCAGAACTTTGTGGGCCGCCGCGTGGTATTCTTGCAGTGGAAAGATGTCCGGAGATACGGAGACGGCGTCACGAGGGTCTGTGGCCGCCGGCCCGTGAACCATCCGGGCGAAAGGAAGGTACATAATGAAACGCATCCTGCTCTTCGCCGTCACCGCTCTGATAGTGTCACTATTCTCCGCTCCTGGAGTCTGGGCCTTCGGCATGAAAGACGTCCTCAAGATGAACGAGGACGGGATCGCCGACTCGCTCATCATTCTGAAAATCCAGAACAGCGGGAAGACGTTTCACCTCGACGCCAACGACATGCGCGCGTTGCACAAAGCCGGAGTATCGGACGAGGTGATCTCTACCATGCTCCGTACCGAGGGCCGCGATCGGGACGAGGACTACTACGGGCATGGGGGGTACTACCCGTACGCCTACCCCTACTCGTACCCCTACTCCCACGTGTTCCTGGGCTTCGGGTATCGTCATTATTACTCGCCCTATTACGGGGGCTACCGGTTACCCCGGTATCGGCCGTACTACACCAATCCCTACTCCGGGAATTACGGGAATACCCGCTACCGTGGGTCCTATGGCAGCAGACTGCCGGCTGGTGGCCACTCCGGCACGAGGTCCCGTAGCCGCTGATCGGAACCTAGCGCCCGCGCCAGTATCTGACGGAGCTTTTTTTCGCTTCCTGCACCTGGAGGTTCATGCCACGGACCCGGTCCGCGCTCGCTTCCGCCGCGGCGAGGCTGCTCGCCGCGCTCGTACTACCGATCGTGGCGGCCGGCCCATCAATCGCGGCCACCGGGGAGCCTCCCCAAGTCGGCCTCGGAAACTTGGCGGGGCTTTTTCTCCAGCGCGACGGGAGCCTGATCCAGTACTCGAGCCACGCCAGAGAAGCCGGCCAAATCGACGCGTGGGAAATCGGGCCCGGCAAGACCGTCACGCTCGTCGACCACCATGGGGCGGGAATCGTGCGCCGTTGGTGGATGACCATGATCCAATACGAGGAGATCGAGCTTCTCTTCCGCCGTCTGATCATCCGGTGTTATTGGGACGGGGAAAGCGATCCATCGGTAGAGGCGCCCCTCTCCGACTTCTTTGGTCTAGGGTTCGGCGAATGGCACGACTACGCATCCCTGCCCGTCAGCGCGACAAGCGGTGGTTTCAATTGCGGGTGGCCGATGCCGTTCCACAAATCGGCCAGGATCACGGTTGAGAACCGCACCCACGCCGCCGTAAATGCCCTCTACTTCAATGTCGGAATCGAGACCATGAACGATGTTCCCGCGGGTTCGCTCTACTTCCACGCCCAGTTCCGCCGCATCGCGCCAACCCGGCGTGGGGAGCCCGTGACGGTTCTCGAGACCGTGGGGTCAGGCCAGTACGTCGGAACGGTTCTATCCGCGCGCACACTTCGGGGAACAGGGCTTCGTTTCCTGGAAGGAAATGAAGAAGTGTACGTCGACGGCGAACAGAAACCGTCGGTCATGGGGACCGGGACGGAAGATTACTTCGGCTCCGGGATCTACGGGCTGACCGGCACCTTCGATTCGCCGAACCATGGCATCACGGTGCTCGATACGGAAAGGAATCGGTTCAGCGGATACCGATGGCACATCGACGACCCCATCCCGTTCAAGAAATCCCTCAAGTTCCTCCTCCAGCACGGGCAATACCAAAA
>Ga0066686_10000819_pt1 | contig 11768 bp, 8 predicted proteins | sample GraSoiAngelo_135_FD_65627 | JGI IMG/M metagenome (GOLD analysis project Ga0066686, IMG submission 65627) | Grasslands soil microbial communities from the Angelo Coastal Reserve, California, USA - 14_0929_05_40cm | ecosystem: Environmental > Terrestrial > Soil > Grasslands | place: USA...
GGAGGATTAACATGATCACGAGCAAGTTTCCAATTCCAAGCCATTTCCAAGGCGTTTTGCAGGGGACTATCAGGCTTTGATATCGCGTGACATAATTGAACTGGTGTCCGGCCCCCGTGGACCAAGCAGAATGCCACTTTCTACCAAGGCGACGATGATGCAAGTCACGAGGATCACAGAGAGAGGAGACGCGGCCGGCGGCTAAGCCGGAGTCTAAGCCTGAGGAATAGTCTTGCCGCGGGACCCTCGCGAGGGTTAGGTTCGTGTCATAAGGCCCGCCGGAGTCCCTAGAGAAAGCAATACCCATCGAGGGTATGAGAAAAAGATAACACAAAGAGAATAGACGATCAGGCTTACCATTTCGCAAAGACATGAATGCCCTGGTCGTATACCGACTGAACATTAGATTCGAAGATGCTGTGGTGGAGTCGGATTGATTCACCAAGAAACGCTAATATTTCGGATTCACACCTTCGTACCTTAATGCCTTGGACGCGACTGCCTGACTCGATAGGACACCGAACTGGACTCGAAAGTGCTGAAAGACGCTTCGCAGTAGTGATGGCGCTGCTTGGGATAGCTTTTGGTCTCAGACTTGTCGCAAACGATTCGACCTTCTGGAATTTCCCATGTAACTCGCCTTGCGTTCACACAACATTCTGGGCGAAGCCAATGCTCGATTGGCTGATCTATTCCTGGGTCGGGTACGCTGGCTTTTCGTTTCTGTTCTTCAGCGTAGACTACTTCGGAAGGTTCTATCGGGGAGAAACGGTCAGAGAGCTATGCGGCCGGATTGCGACAGTTCTCCTATATCTGTACCCAGGGTTCGTGCTGTTCGTTGCGGTAACCGCGGAGGGCTCGTATTTTCTTCCGGCGTGGGCTCAAGGTCCATACTGGTTCCTCGCGGCTTGGGTCTTGGGCCTATTGGTGATCCATGCTGGGGAGACCGTTATTGGGACGAAATTACTTGGTAGGAATACAGTTCTTGCTCGGGCGTTAGTCCATTCTTTAATGCTCGTAGAATCTGGGATGAGGAGCGAGGGCGCGTTCCTGCGGTATCAGAGGCTGAAGCTTCTTGCCCTTCTGACGGGAAGGCCCGTCGACGTGGATCTTGACGCTAGCAAGAAGAGTGTCAGGCCAGAAACCATCTCATTGGTGGCCATTCTTGGAGCCGTTTCAACGGCGGTAACATGGAACTTTACAGAGATTCGAGGACTAGAGCTGCTGGAAGTGCTCGACGCAGTTTTCTTCGCGTTCATGGTCTTTTCAGCCATTCTTGGTCGGTACCTCCAGAAGCGCGATTCGAACAGGAGACATAGCGAAGTGAGGGTGCCGAAGCATCTCTGGTCTCGCTTCCGAACCAATTACTTGGCACGCCTGTTGGCCTGGGCAACCCGCCACTGTGTTAAAGTCCAGACAAAGCTCGAGTAGCCGCAAATCTGCCTGGGCCTAGACCACCGAGTTCCTTCAAATCGAGTACTGACGAATTGTGTTGGCATCACCCAAGAATAGGAACATCGACCTCGGAAGGCCAGGTACCTCCAGCCAACCATTATTGATCGTCCCCCCGACATAGACTAGCTGGTTTACCGAGGGAATCCCGATTCTCATCTTTCCCTGCAGTTGCTGCCTAACTCTCTCCAAGTAGATGTTTGCCATCTTCTCTGCTTCTGCCCTAGTGCACAGAGTCGGGATTACTGGCGCTGAGAATGGTAGTCTGATCTTGGTGGGTGTCAGCGAGCTATATGCCGTCCCTGTCGTGAGAGTCTTCTCCCTTCCCATGATCCTGTCGGAGAAGCTGGACTGGGATCGAACCGAGAAGATGTCCGTGACCAAGACTTGAGGCGAGCTCTGGATGTAGTGAGGTTGCATCGTGAAAGTGCCGGAAACCAGTAGTCGCTCTTGGACTCCTTGACCTTTCTTCATGAACAGAGCGCCAGTTTCGAAGGAGTAGCTGACTTCTGCAAGCCAACAAGCAACCCAAATATTCCCACTCCCCAATCCGTTAACTACTGGACTGCCACCTTTTGCCAGGCTCACGTCCTTGAACGAGGCAGACATTTCTTTGAATGTTTCCGGATCGAGACGTTCGCCTGAAGACAACATCCCGCCTGAACTCGCGCGTGCTATCTCGAAGCCCTTGACGTAGGCCTCGAATCGAGAAAGGGCCTCAAGGTGGCTAGCAACATATGTCTCAGACCCTTGAACAGATTGGAGGATTGATCTCATCGAGCCGACCATACCCGTCTCTGCCTTGATGCCTGGATACCAGGATACGATTGAGGGCTGACGAATCACCTCTGTGAGTGAAGCGGACAGGAATTTTTCGGATTCGACTAATTTCTCGTCGGCTTTTCCGAGATCCCCCTGAATCGTTAGCTCAGTGCTCGTGGATAGGGATGCTAATCCTTTCATGCGCAGTGCCCCGCCGGTGCGAGACTTGTCGTCTTTAAGTGCGGATGCGGCGCTTGCAAAGTTCCTGGAGATCGTCTCGTAGCTGCGTTGGAGGGGACCGTTGTAGATTCTGATAACATTGGACAAGTAGCCAACTGTTTCTGTGGTCGCAATTGCACCGCTCATGAAGGCACCCTGGTCATCGGACACGGCGAAGGGCCTGAGACCTTGGAACTTGGCTCCTTGAGAGAGCATTTCCTTGGGATCTCCGGTTAAGGCAGATGCCATGCTCAGAAACGGGGCACAATACGGGGGCAGGAACAGCGGCCCAGCCCCGACCTTCGTCAATTGCATGTTGGCTGTGTTTAGTCTACTGCTCACCTCGCCCCTGATGCTCTGTTCGAAAATCTGAGATCTTGCGACTGGGTCCACGTTTTGGACCCCGACGGTCGCGGACGGGACTAACGATCTGACCCATCCATAGACATCGGCCCTCAGCTGAGAGATGTACTTCTCAATATCCATTCGTTGCTGTGAAGTCCCGCAGAAGTCGCACTTGATTATCTGGGAGTCCGCAGCCGCAGTGATAGGGCCTCCACAATGAGGGCAACGAAGCTCTTGAAACGTCTGAACAGAAGTCAAGCCAGTCTCAGACCCTGACCCGGATTGAGCTGACCTGAGACCGGAGCGAGTTAATCTGGCTCTCTAGAGAGTCTATCTTGGAGTTGAGTCGGTGTTCGAGTGCACGCATTTCGGCAATCGCCTTATCGAAGTAGATTCTTGCGATATCGTCGGCTACGTAGCGAATTGAGGAGGCACAGTTGTTGCAAGCGACAACCGTGTTGTCTTCCATTGTGGCAGGGGTGCTGGAGCCGTACCTCTGTCGCGTATACTGACTGACCGAAGCGCGAAGCATGACGTAATGAATTCCGAGGCCTTGCATCTCACGACCGCAGAACCAGCATTGACCTACCTTGCTCCAGTTCTCCAGTTTCGTTCGAGTGATTGGAAAGACGCTCATTCGTTCTGTCCCAGCCATTTCCAGATAGGTTGCTGCTTCGGACAACAACGACACGCTCCTCTTCGGGTCTACATCAGCCACGCTATTCGCTTGTATGAGACTTGCAAGTCCAAGAAGATAGTAAGCGCGTTTCTGTGGGTCCATGTCCTGCTTCTTCAGTTTCCAAAGCGAAAGATCACTTCCGATCAGGCTCATGTACTTCTGAGCAAGATCTCTTACTGCGTCAACTCGTGACGCATCCTTTGATTCGCCATCGAGCTTCCCGCTAATTGCGAGATCGTATGATTGAACGATTGCCTGTTGAGCAAGGCTGGAGGGTTGAGCTGAGAACCCCACATTGATCTGAGTGTCAGGAATCCTTCCCATCGCCTGGCTACAGCTCATCCAGGCATGATCTGAGGGGTTTGTCAATGCATAGAAGAGTGTGGCAAGAGCGTAGGCCTCGGCGGATTTTTGGGAGTTTCCGACAGTGGCATAGTGTTTTGAGGCTTCTGAGAAATGGTGGGCTGCATCAGGCCATTTCTGGGGTCCTAGGTGGACCCCTTTCTCGTAAGCTTGTCTAAACTCATCGTCCGCTTTCTCCTGTGGTTGCTTGAAGATACTAAGGGGCAACCAACTACACCCATAAAGTGACTGTGTTCAAAGGATCAGTTGTCCTACGTTTTCGGTTTAGAGCATTCAAGAATATTAAGAGATTGCCGTTACGGGCCGAAGCACGTGTCTCATCAGATACTGCTTGTATGAAGGCCGTTCCTGACTTCCTCGTACAGCTGATCTCTCTTCTTGTCTGAGTAGCCGTCATAGAATAACTCTAGGATTCTGTATCCTCTCTTCCGTAAGAGGGATCGCAGCTCTTCGTCCTTCGCCATCTGCGCTGTTCCAAGATGGACCAGTCCGTCGACAAACACGAGCAACGGTCTAGACTCAAGTGGGAAGTAGAAATCTGCTGTTGTCACTGGTATCTCGACTTGTGTCTGATAGTGTATTCCGTCAGCTTGTAATTTGATTGCGAGTTCCTGTTCCATTCGTGAGGGGTTGGCGTGTAGTCGTTCGCGCCAGTCGCTCCGCTGACCCGACATCTTTGGTATTGAGCCATCGTTCAGTTATTGCTCGGACACGAGACCGAAACTGCTGGAGCGCGGACCCGAATTTTAATTTCATTACGTTTGCGAGCTTTACTTATTAGTTCGAATCCGATCCCGGGAATCCTCGCGAGGATAACCTCTGTGCTGTCGCGTGGCCCAGAGGATTGACATTGGCATGACCGAGCCACAAGAAGAGCTGAAACAGGTTGGAAGAATCTGCGCTGGGTTCTAACTCTCTATGCATGAGGCATAGATAGCGCGGGTAGAAGTTTTTCAGATAACCCATTTCCCGTTCTGGCAATAGCGCTCGAGCATTCACTTTCTCGAACGATCTTCACGAGTCTAAAGGCTTCGTCCAAATATCCGCCACTTTGCACCTTGTGCCTAATCCAATCGTATGGTTTGTCGAGTCACTCTCTTATAGCGCAGAATCTTCGCGATATGTTGGATTAGGTTCCCGTATTCTTAGCTTGATAGACCGCAGTGTAGCGGCGTGTTGCTTTGGGAAATGGTCATGATACGGATATTTGTAGAAATCGCCTCGTGATACGACTTCAAACTTGTCAGAACTATCGCTCGCAATGATCAGAATCTCGCATCGGGGTTGCTCTGGAGAACCGTCTGAATCCACCGGTCCCGCTTTGGCATCATGGACTTTGTACTGCTTTCATTGTCTCTGTTGGTTCGATTTCGCGGCGGTGCACTAATTCGCGCTACTCGCCATACTATAACCTGAGTTGTCCAAGTCAGGCAGTCTTTTCCCAAGTAAACCCCCTAAATTCACGAAGTGTCTAGTGAGTAACTATGCCCATAGGATCGTGCTCCCGTCACCGAATAGCAGCCGTTATTGGATTGTGCGTGCTGGCGGTCCTTCCATCGTTGGAATGGGAGGGTGTCCTAAGACCTCTAGTCGCCGCGAGCAATAGCCCAGTGCCAGATGGTCTCATAACCTCCGCTCCAACATCAGGCTCGGTGGGAGGCACTGTAGTTGTTGTGATTCCAGTCGGGGCTATTCCCTTCGGTATGGCGTTCGACAGTAGGAACGGCTACATTTACGTGGCGGACGCTGCCGCGGACAGCGTGAGCCTCATCGATGGGACGACCGTCGTGGCGACGGTTCATGTTGCCGGATTCTCAATTGCCTTTCTGGCGACCTCTCTCTCATTTACAAGCTCTGTCATATCTGAGCTTACAAAGACGCGCAGAGGTAGCAAGGCCCGCACTCATGTACCCATTTGAGGAGGAAATTATACCTAGGGTTCAGCGCCCGCCAAAGATGCGGTCACCCAATGACAGAACCTTCCTTTAACAATATTCTGGAAGAAATCGCCGCCGACTTAAGACGGAGTCTACCTAAAGGGTTGAGCAAGCAACGGTCAGCTGATCGTAACGCTGTCGAATTGTCCTTCATCAATTCCCGAAGCGATCCACGGTGTTGCCAGGGCGACGCTAGCCGCACCGAAAGTGCTGAATGAGGAGTTTGTCGCATCAATGTAGGTGGTCCCGTCGACTTGCACCTTGATCTCGTTGCCTAGGAACGTGGTTGTGAAGGTGTGCCAGTCAGTGATCTTTAGTTGGGTTTGCTGTGTGGAAATGAAGTATAGCGTTGAACCATTCTGTGTGTAGTCAAGCTCGATGTATCCATCTGGTCGAAGGTAGACTGCTATTCGGTTGTTCTCGTCTATATACTTGGCGTATGTCCATGCTACGTTCCACAAGTTCGGACCCGCAGTGATGGTACGCATTCTCACTGTCACCACGCGATTTGAGGGATAGGACACGGTCGACTTCAACCTGGGATAGGTACCGGAACCGTCGATGACACCGTTCTTTTGAGTCCAAGTCCCGGAGATAGTGGTCCAGTCAGAACTTGAAGGATTGTTGCTAAGAGTGGTTGGAGCGATGGTGATAGTTGCGTTTGTATTGTGCGAGAGACTTCCGCTGGTTCCTTTTATTGTGAGGTTGTAAGTTCCGGTTGAGCCGTTGCAGGTTAGAGTCGAAGTTGCTGAGCTGGTCAAGGAAACACTGGTTGGATTCAGGGTGCATGTTAGACCAGTCGCTGGCGAGATCGAAGATGTTAGGGCTACTGTGCCAGTGAAGCTTGCCACGCTACTGAGGTTGATTGTCGAGACGGCACTTGTGCCCATACTTGTGGTCGACGATATAGGGCTAGAGCCGATGATGAAGTCTGCGAGTTGGGCGTTGTTCACTTGTTTGATTGTGACCCAGTCGAAATTAGTCACGGTGCCCCAGCCTGGCATCATCATGACTTGTGTTAGGGCAGTGTTAGTTCCGCTGGTCTCTGCGTAGGTCGCGATGATCTTGCCGTCCGCAAGAGCCCTGAGCACTCCGTTGCGCATGTCGAGCGTCAAGTCATGCCATGCGACGAGCTGTGGCACATACCCGGGAACTGCTTGGAGAGTGACTCCGTCGCGGAAGAGATAGTAGTATTTGTTATAGCCGTCCAGATCGAATTGGTAATTGTGACTTGCGGTAGTAAGGGACAACCAAGTGGCCCCATTGGTGTTAGTATAACCAAGTAGTTGTGTTGTGTACTGTCCTCTGATCGTGACCGTCCAGCTTGTCATGCCCGCGGGGATATTGTTCCAGCACATTTCTCCCACGTTGGTGCCATCGTTGGTCAGTGCGAGTATGCTGTTTCCTACGCTGACTTGGCCGGACTGAGTTCCGCACACCGTCCAACCAGCGCTAACCATGTTGCTGACTGATGAGTAGGTGAAGTCGTCCCGGAAAGAGTAGAGCGCAGTGAAAGTGAAAGTTACAGTAGCGGTATGGGTTAATGAACCTGAGTTTCCCGTGACAGTGACTGTGTACGAGGTCCCAGGGCTTCCGCCGTTGCAGTTGAGTGTTTGGCTACCAGATCCTCCCGTAATGCTCGTGTTGCTGAACGAGCATGAAAGGCCCGTCGGGGATGATGATGCTGAAAGTGTTACTGTTCCGGTGAAACCATGGCCTGGAGTCACTGTGATCGTCGAGGAGCCGGTTGCTCCGGGAATTACTGGTACTGAGGCCGGACTGGCAGCGATTGTGAAGTCCTGAATTGTGAATGGTGACAGCGTATAGCTCCATAGAGATCCGCTTGTTCCGGTAACATTGAGTGTGTAAAGGCCTGCTGGTGCCGTGCAGGAGATCGATGCGGAAGCTTGCGTCGTGGTGGAGGTTAATGTTACGGACGAGGGATTAGGGGCGGTACACGTGAGACTTGAGGGGCTACGTTCAGAAATGGAAACAGTTCCTGTAAACCCGTAAAGGCTCGACACTGTTACGGTGAATCCGGCCGATTGGCCTGCTGTGGTGATTATGGGACGTGGGGAGGTTGACAGCTTGATTGCGGGCGGAGGATTGATCACTGTTATGCTATTGGTTTGTGTTCTTGCTCCGCTGACTCCGCTCACTGTTATTGTCGTGGGGTCGAACTGGGCAGTACTAGTGTGAGATATTGTAAGTACAGAAGTCCCTGATCCGCCCGATATTGTGTTCGTTGTAAGACCGGCCGTGTATCCTCCCGACGCACTGACGGATAGAGCGACGGTCCCGGTGAAGCCGTCAATTGGAGTCACGGTAATCGTGGTTGTTGCTGATTGGCCGATCGAGAGCTTCATGGATTGAACGTCAGTCGTTATTTGGAAGTCCTGCACAGTAACAGTTACAGGCACGGTGGAGGATATTCCTCCGGTACTGGAACCAGTTACCGTTACAGTGTAAATGCCCGGAGGTGTGGACGCGGTCGTTGAAATGGTAAGGCCGCGACTGTCCGAGCTTCCAGGGGTTAGCTGGACAGAAGTGTAGGTGACTCGTATTGGGAGCCAATCCACGTATCCCTCTGTGGTGGTGCCTGTCGAACTTTCTTCGTATGTTAGGCTGAACTGGGTTGATGTGACCTGTGAAATCTGTGGCGAGATGTCAACCCACGATTGGGTATACCATGAAACCGGCTGTGGACCTATGTTTCCACCCGTATTGAGATGAATGTTGTTTGGTACGGTGAAGCTTGTGTTTTGTGGACCTACTAGCACACTGACTATTGGTGTGGGATTGGGATTGCCGCAACAGGTGGATTCGAAGTGAACAGGACCGACTTCGAGCTTGCTGATTCCAGCCGTGGAAGGGAGAGTGTACCCGTACGTATAGTAGGCAGGAACCACGGCACCGGAATCGAATGTGGCGGATTGAAATAACGCATGATAATCATCTTGGACATACGCCTTCTCAGGCCAAGAAACCGTGTGGGGAGAGTAAAGGTTCGAGGCAGAAGACGTGGTCGGACTGACAACCATCTGACTGGACACTACGTTAAAGGATGTGGTTGGTCCATTGGGTACACTCGGAGAAACAGAGGCAGAAAGCGCCACTCTCTCGTTGAAGTTTCCCACACTACCAAGCGTGATCGTAGACGTGACAGAGGAACCCGTTCCGGCTACCCCTAGGCTTAGCCCGCTTGGACTAGCGGATATTTTGAACCCGTTCGTTATCCTAAAAGAGTAGGCCCCCCATCCCGTAACAATCTCGATTTTGGCGAAGTATGTACCACCTGAGGATGATGCGAATTGGATTCCGCTCGTCGCCCCGACTCCTTGATCTACTGTTTGTATCACGGTCCTGCCGTCGGTTTCGAAGACCGTTAGCTTGAAGTCTGCACTCGCAGGGGGGGTTTCAACAAATGCGGCCGTCTCACCGGCGGCTACAAGAAAATTGTATACGTCTGCTGTGTCTATTCCATATAGCATCCCTGTGTAAGATGAGTGGCTTACGGAACCTATGCCGCCCGCGTTAGGAAGGGAATCCGCTGCGTCACCGCCAAAGCCTGCATCGTTCTCGTACACGTATTTGAAGGAGTAAGATTGATCCTGGCTATCATCAACGTAACAGACAATCGTAAACGGGGGAAAGTTACCCTGGGTGCATTCACCTTGTTCCGCATGAGTCGAAACTGAAACAGTGTATACATCGGGTTTGAGGAGATTCGGGACTATATTGAGTTCGATCGCTTTGTCCAAGGTAGTGGGGTTAGACCCACATTGCGTGACGGTACAACGGAGAGTTTGATCTGGGAAGTTGAATCCCCAGTCAGTCCATTGACCGACTATCGTATTCGGGTTCAAAGTTACGCCGTTGGTCACCTGAGGGTGCACTAGGTCGGGCAGACCGGGATAAGGTACAACAAAACCAGCGAACCATGTCGCAAGCTCTCCCAAGGCGCCCGAAGAATCGGTTGCTCCGGAAGAGGAGGGCGTATACCAAAATGTGGTGGAGACAGGTGCATTTCCGTTACTCGGTTGGGGCGAGAAAATGTTTCCGGAACTGTCTTTGATAGTTACCGTTATCGAGAGTGTTCGAAGGTTGAAGTTTGGATTGGTTGAAGTTTCGACAGATTTTCGCGCATCGGGACTGATCCTAGCCATCAGCCCGATGTAGATGCTAGGCTTGCTGTCTCCATACGCAGTCGTGCCTCCGTCGTAGAACCCCTTGGCTTGATCTATCTTGGCCTCGGATGCCACATTCCCGCGATTGAAGGCGAAAGCATTGTTCACTACCGGTGAAACCTTGCAGTCTGTGGTCACGCAACTCGTAGCGGAAGGAGGCATGGCATGAACTGGAGGCAGATGATTCGGCAGGCCAACTGCGAGAAGTATGACAGTTACTGCTAGAATGAGTAGCCGTTTTTTCTTAAAAAGATTTTTCAGAATACACACTCGGCTTTTGCTTCGGGGATCGCTGTGAAGGCTGTGGCCGCAACCAACGCCAGGACGAGAACGACTACTAGGAGTCTACGCAGAGGAAATCAAATCAACCCGGGTACTGTTTGCTCATTACTTAATGGTATGCATTGGTCAGTGCTCACAGCGAAATATTGGTTCGCTATCTTTGCTCCCCCGAATATGAGAGGCGGTTAGTGCGGTCAAACAAGTTGACAACCAGAAGGTTGTCGGGCTGTCTTTGAGTACTTCTAGGTTCCAACGTTGAGTAACGCACTAGGAAAGGCTTTCACTGCGACGCCAAAAACGACACCCTCATATGTACTAGTAAACCGGCCGTTGTGAATGTCAGATTAATGTAGGCTCCAGCGGTATTCGAAGGACCACTGAAGGGAACATACTGAATAGTGGACGCGGTGCCACCTTTTGGAACATTTATGGTTCCTGTACTGACTAGGGTAGTATGTGTGACCACTTGGACTTTCGTAAGGTTCTGCATCTCGGCTTGGAGCTGAGTGATTTCGGTCTGAAGCTGATTGAGTTCTCTGTTTAGCTGAGAGTTTTGCGTTTGCGTTTGCAGGTTCAGAGATTGGAGTTGCGCAATTTGGTTATTCAAGCTGGCGATCTCGCCGTCTAGGTTTGAAACTTGGCTGGTTGAGTTGTTAAGCTGGCCAGTCAGGCTTGAAACCTTATTGTTTAGGCTCGCCATCTGTTGCTGAGAGTAGTAGGCACTACCTCCGCGAGAGAGGCCGTAGCCACTAGAAAGACGGCTAGAGCAGCCTTGTAAACAACCAAACTTGCCATAGCTTTCGGTATCCCTAAACTCGCCTATAAACCGAATCGAAGAGTTAACAGAACCTTGACGAGCTTTGCTCGTTAGTTCGAGTCCGAGTCCTACGATTTTTTGCAGAGATGATCCATGGTGGATGAGAACGAAGTCTATCTTGGTGGATTCTATGGTCCAATGCAACCCTCATTGGGCAAGCTTGCAGTCGGAGCAGGACTCTACGCAACCAACAGACGATTGTTCATATTTCGAAAAGATATGGTCATAGCGTTCAACAAGATAGCTGGCCGCAAGGGCTTCATCCCAGCCAATTTGACGCCGGAACAGAATCAGGCAATAGTTAACCAACTGTCAACTGAATCCTCCTATCAGACGGTTCTTAGGAAGGGGGAAATTTCGACTCTTGAAATGAAAGAACCTCCCGGTGTGTTCCGAACAGGACACTTGAACATTCTACGAACCTCTGGAGAGAGTCTGAAGATAGGAATTGGAAAGAAAAAGAGTACGAATACATTCTAGGTCTTCTTCAATCGTTCAGTCCCCAAGCGATTAGGAAAGTCTAGTTTACACTCGGACCGCGCCGGGTGCTGGACGTGGCCGAAGATGTCGACAGCGAGAATTGTATCAAAAGCCAGCATCTGACTTGCCAAGTAATCCTGCGGGCGATGACGCCCAGCATCACTATCGGCACTTAACCAGTTTCTTTGAGCTTGAGGGACGATTGGACATATTCGCGACCAGACCCAAACCGACTCAAAAGTTAA
>Ga0066686_10000821_pt1 | contig 11766 bp, 13 predicted proteins | sample GraSoiAngelo_135_FD_65627 | JGI IMG/M metagenome (GOLD analysis project Ga0066686, IMG submission 65627) | Grasslands soil microbial communities from the Angelo Coastal Reserve, California, USA - 14_0929_05_40cm | ecosystem: Environmental > Terrestrial > Soil > Grasslands | place: USA...
CCGCCGTTGCGCGTGCGATCGACGATCTTGTCGAGCTTCGCCTTGTCGAGCAGCTGGGTGACCGGGATGCCAGACACGGTCGTGTAGGAGATGAGTGGGACCATCGTGTCGCCGTGGCCGCCGAGCACCATCGCCTGGATGTCCCGGACGGACACATCGAGCGCTTCGGCGAGGAACGCGCGATAGCGCGCCGTGTCGAGCACGCCGGCCATACCGATCACGCGCTCGCGCGGGAATCCGGTGACCTGCTTTGTGACCCAGCACATCACGTCGAGCGGATTCGACACGACGACCACGATGGCTTTGGGGCAGTTCTGCTTGATCTGCTGGGAGACTTCCTTGACGATGTCGGCGTTGGTCCGGACCAGGTCGTCGCGGCTCATCCCTGGCTTGCGGGCGATGCCGGCCGTGACGACGACGAGCTCACTCCCAGCCGCGGGTCCGTAGTCGTTGGCCCCGACGATCCTGGTATCGAAGCCCTCGATCGGCGCGGATTCGTACTGATCGAGCCCTTTCCCCTGTGGAACGCCCTCGATCACGTCGACGAGGACGACGGTACGGGCGAGCTGTTTTTCGGCGAGGCGCTGGGCGGTGGTGGCGCCGACATTCCCGGCGCCGACGACGGTGATCTTGGTGAGCATGGTGCGGGGAAACTAACGACCCCGTGCTCAGGTGACCAATGCCCGCGGTGAGGCATCGTGGCCACGGGTCATCTCTACACAGATGTCCGGCCCTTGAGACAGCGATCAGGCGAACCGGCACCTCCGCCCGGCACGGCACGGCTCGTGCCCCACCGGCAGCGTGCGTCATCTCCTTCTGCTGCTAAGCTCCCTGGCAATACTCGGCACGTCGAGTCCTGCGGTGTGCGCGCAGGCGCCGCTCAGGCCTGGAGCGCGGGTGCGCTTCTCCGCCCCGAGCCTGGGTGGCCGGATGACGGGGACGCTGGTCGCGTGGGAGGCGGACACGTTGGTGGTGAGAGTGGACGGGGACGCTGCGGCGCTCGGGCTCATCGTGCCGGCCGACTCCGTCACCAACATCGAGGTGCGGCGCGAACGGCGGATGACGATCGATGGCGTGGGCATCGGGCTGCTCGGCGGCACGATCCTCGCTCTTGTCGCGTCGCCGGATTGGGTGGACGAAAACGGGGAATGCACGCCACTCGCCTGCCTCGCTTACAAGGTGTCGCCTCATGTCGAGACACGCGTAGCGGTGCTGAGTACGGTCGGCGCGGTCGTGGGAGCTATTGTCGGGTCGCAAACGAAGAGTCGGAAGTGGGCGCCCGTCCACCTGGACCACGTTGGCGCGGGTCCGGCGCCAGGCGGCGGGCTTGCGTTCGGAGTGCGGATTTCCTTTTAGGTCGCCTATCCCCCTCTGGTGTGCATCTCTCGGTGCGGATCGGCGCGCAAAGCGGTAACCCGGTACAGCGGTGAGCGATGGGTGATGCCGAGCCGCTCTTCTGCCCCGCGGTCGGCGCGGCCCTGCCATGTCGAGCAGATCAGCTCGGCGAGCTGTTCGTCTGTTGCGCCCGTGCGCAGCGGCTCGCGTAGGTCGGTGCCTCGCTCGGCGTACAGACAGAGAAACCACGTGCCGTCAGCCGTCAGCCGGCTGCGGTCGCACGACCGACAGAACGGCGCGGTCGTTGAAGCGACGATGCCAAACGTGGTTCCGTCGGGGAGCCGGAAGCGCTCGGCTGGTGCACTCGCGTCTGTCGTGGCTGCAGTGATGGCGCCGTACCGCGTCGACAGGATCTCCAGGATCTCCCGCTGCGAGACCACCTGCTCCGCCGACCACCCCGTCGCACCGCCGACGTCCATGTACTCGATGAACCGGACCTCGGCGTCCTGCGCGCGCGCGAATTCGATCAAGTCGACGAGCTCATCGTCATTGACGCCTCGCATCACCACCGTGTTCAGCTTCAACGAAAACCCAGCGGCGCGAGCGGCGGCGATCCCCGTCAGGACATCGGCGTGCTTATCGGTGCGGGCCAATTCCCGCATGCGCTCGGGCCGCAGCGTGTCGAGGCTCACCGTGACGCGACCCAAGCCAGCGCGCTTGAGAGCCATGGCTTGCTTCGCGAGCAGCAAGCCATTGGTGGTCAGCGCGAGATCGCGAATCTTCGCGTTCCCGGCGAGCATGCGCGTAAGCGTCTCGAGATCGTGACGCAGAAGTGGTTCGCCGCCGGTCAGCCGAACCTTCTCGACCCCCAGTGACGTGAAAATGCCCACCAGGCGGGCGATTTCCTCGAACGTCAGGATCGACTGCTTGGGAAGCCACACGTACTCCTGCTCGGGCATGCAATAGCGACAACGGAGATTGCACCGGTCCGTCACCGATACTCGCAGACTGCCGAGCGGACGCTTGAGTGTGTCAACGATCACGCAGGGCCCCGGCGATCTGCTTCCCCGACGGATCGACCCACGTCGCCGTTCCGTCCGCATGCATCTCTTTCTTCCAGATCGGCAGCCGCTTCTTCACTTCCTCGATCACGTAGCGACACGCCGCGAAGGCTGCGTCGCGATGCGGGGCCGCGGCGGCGATCGCGATGCTCGCCTCGCCAACGGGAATCAGTCCCAACCGATGCCGCAGCGTAACCCGCGCATACGGCCAGCGCAGCTGCGCCTCGTCGAGGATCCGCGTGATCTCGCCCAGCGCCATGTCGTCGTAGGCCGAGTACTCGATGCCCGTGACGTCGTCGTCACTACGCACGGTTCCCAGAAAGACGCATGTGCCCCCGTGCTCGGGGCTCTGGACCTCGCCTAACAGGGACTCGACCGAAATCGGTGAATGAGTGAGATGCGTCATGTGTTAGACACCCTGAAGGGTGTGCTCGGCAGTCACTGTCCTTAAGGACAGTGTTGGCCGAGCGCAGGCTTTAGCCTGTGTATACATCATCCACCCGACAAGGGAGGTAGCAATGCCACCTCATCCCCGTCGCTGACCGGGGCGTCAAGTTTCACCTGGCGCAGGTTCAGCGCGGCGAGGGGTTGCGGCGGCAGCGCCTGCGTGCCCGGAAATACTTCCCGGATGCGCGCAATGACGTCGGCGACCGTCGCCGGCGTTGGCACATTGACGGCCGACGACGTACAGCCCGCCAGCTCGGCGTACCGCGCGAAGAACCGCACCGACACCTTGCCCATGATCCGATTATAGCCCCGACGCCAGGCCCTGCCAGATCTTGGCTTGCTTGGGCGTGGGATTGGGGGCTCGCTGCAGCGAGATGCGCGAATTCGTGCGCTCGTGCACCGTGGTGTTAAGCGTAAGGGGTCGGCCCCCGCGCTGCACTGTAATGGTGAGCGGCTGACCGGCCTTGCCGCGGTAGCGGGCTCGAAAAGCCGCGCCCCAGTCCTGCTCCGATGTCACCGCGATCCCGCCGATGTCGGTCAGGACGTCGCCCGGCTGAACGCCGGCGGCTTCCGCCGCGCTTCCCGGCGTAACCGATTGCACCTGGAGCCCGCCACTCGGCGTCGGCCCGCTCGACACGCCCACGAACGGCAGCGTCGCGATCTGCCGGTTGAACACAATTCCCGCTTTCGCGAATACCGTCTCATAGGGCAGCGAATCGCGGCCGTCGATGTAGCGGCGGTAGAACCCGTCCACGTCCGGCATGCCGGCGCTGCGCAGCTCTTTCAGCAGGTCGGCCGTGAGGAATCCCTTGCTCTGCCGGTAGTAGCGCGTGTACAGCGCGCGCATCACGTCGTCGAGGGTATGCGCGTTGTCGGTCGCGTCCCGGATCGAAATATCGAGCAGGAACCCGAGCAGCGACCCCTTGGGATAGTAGAGCTGCGAGCTGTTGATGTAGACCTCGTGGATCCACGTGGCCTCACTGCCGTCCTCGACACTCCACGGCTCGGGCGTCTGCTCCACCTGGTCGATGTTGGACGTGGTGTTCTGGAGGAATTGGTCCGCGCTCCACAAACCGGCGCGCAGATTGGTGAGGTCGGCGTAGTAGTCCGTCACGCCCTCCGACCACCACAGCAGCGGTGTGTATTGCTCGCCGTGATAGTCGTAGGGCCACATCTCGGCGGGGCGGATGCGCTTCACATTCCAGAGATGGAAGAATTCGTGCGACAGCAAGGGATACATGAAGTCGCCCAGGTTTCCGGAGGGATCCGCGAACGCCAGCGCCGGCATGATGTCGTATTGCGACGAGCTGTGCTCGAGCCCGCCACCGAAGTTGATCGCCTCGTGGATGACGTTGAAGAAGACCGTGTACACGTCGTAGGGGGTATCGCGCATGATACGGCTCTGCACCGGCGCCAGCTTCGCGACGCCGTTGCGGAGATTGCGCGCGACCGCCGGCGTGTAGTCCGTGGCCGGCCACACCGCGATCCGGATCCATTTGCCGTCGGCCTGCAATGAATCGAGGCTGTAACGACCGAGAAACGTCATCGCGTCGGCGAGCTCGTGGTAATCGGCCGCGCGATACACACCGTTCGCCGGGCCCTTGAGCGCGGTCGTGACTTGCCAGCCCGCAGGAATGCGGAACCGCACTTCGGCCGAACGCCCCAGCTGCCCTTCCTCGAAGAGAAAGAGATTGGTGCCGAGGAATTGACCGAAGTCGTTGACGACGCGGGCGACCGAGAGGTCGAGCGTGTCGGGGGCGTACGCGAACTGGACCGTCACGCGGTCGGCCCCGCCCGTCACGACGCGCCAGGTGTCTTTGTCGCCGCGATCCCACCGCAGCGCCTGTCCCGCCGAATTCTTCGCGCCAAAGCCGTGCACGTACCGCGCATAGTTCTGGATCTCGTAGTTGCCGGGACTCCACGCGGGCAGCGAGACAAAGAGCGTGTCTTTCCCGGCGGCGGGAAAGTCGGCGGAGACATGGAATTCGGAAGCGCCTGCGGTGAGTGAGACTTCGTAGCGAACGGTCTGCGCGACGAGCGGCGTGGAGACCAGCAGCGCCAGGGGGAGCAGGGGGAGCAGGGGGAGGCTAAAACCGCGCATCATCACTCCGGGCAAGAAGTTGGGCCTCGGCGTCATGCCGAGGCCCAAGCTCAAGTTACCCTGTAGCAGCGATTTAGGAGCGTCTTACGATGTAACCTTCGCGCTCGCGTCGGCGACCATCGCGCGCAACTCCTTGCTGGGCTTGAAGACAGGAACCGGGCGCGCCGCGACTTCGACGGGATCACCAGTTCTTGGGTTACGCGCCATCCGCGTCTTCCGCTGGCGGATCTTGAACGTCCCAAATCCGCGTACCTCAATGTTATGCTGCTCAGCCAGCGCGGCTTTGACGGCGTCGAGAAAGGAGTCTACCACCCGCGCACAGTCCTTTTTTGAAATGAGGGGACCTGCGGTGCGAGCGATTTGCGCGGTGACTTTTTCGACCAGATCGGCCTTCGTCATTGGTCCCCCCGAAAGACAGCCGGGTTGCAAGTCGGGGGCTATCATAGGGGCTTACTTATTTAGTGTCAAGAGCTTGTAGGAATTGTTGAAAGTGTCCTTGAGCATCATGTGGGCCGGGTGAGGCCTCGGGATGGTATTGAACGGCAAAAATCGGGTATTCCCGGTGCCGTATCCCTTCGACAGTCCCGTCGTTGAGGTTAAGGTGCGTGACCTCAAGCGACTTCGCGCCGGGAACGCCGGTCGTTTCTCCTCTCACTGCGAATCCATGGTTCTGTGACGTGATAAGTACTTGTCCCGTCGCAAGATCCCGCACTGGATGATTCCCCCCCCGGTGTCCGTACGGGAGCTTTATCGTCTCCCCACCCAGTGCCAGCCCGAGCAGCTGATGCCCGAGACAGATGCCAAAGATCGGTATCGTCCCGTCGGAGAGATCACGAATTGTCGTGATCGCGTACTCCACAGCGGCGGGGTCGCCCGGTCCGTTGGACAGGAAGACGCCATCCGGTTTGAGCGCCCGCACCTGCGCCGCGGTCGTCGCCGCCGGCACAACGGTGACGCGGCAGCCATGCTGCACGAACAGCCGCAGGATGTTGCGCTTCATGCCAAAGTCGAACGCGACGACGTGATGCTTTGCGCCGGCGGGGGGCGGTCCTTCCGTATAAGCGTCGGGAATCGTCGCGACGCTCGCGAGGTCGAGCCCGTTCATCGATGGCGACGCCGCGAGTGCGCGCGAGATTTCCTGCGTCGGCCGATCACCGAGCGCCAGGACCCCGCGCATCGCTCCCTTGGAGCGAATGTGCCGCGTGAGCTGACGCGTGTCGACCTCGGATACCAGCGGGACCTTCGCGCTGGAAAGCCAGTCGAGCAGCGTCCCGGTCGAGCGCCAGTTGGACGGCGTGGCGGACAGCTCGCGCACCACGACGCCGACGACGCGCGGGCGGTCGGATTCGATGTCGTCGGGATTGATGCCGTAATTGCCGATCATCGGCGCCGTCATCACCACGATCTGGCCGAGGTAGGAGGGGTCGGTGAACACCTCCTGATAACCGCTCAGATTCGTGGTGAAGACGACTTCCGCGTACGCCGGCTCAAACGGGAGAGGCGCGGTTCCGGGGAACCAGGCGCCGTCCTCCAGCAGCACATAAGCTCTAGGGGCGTCGATTGCGAGCGGGCGCCGGGGGAGGCGCGGGAGGAGCCGTCGGTTGAGTTTCGATCGGCAGTGGCGTCGGTTGGACCGGTGCCGGTTGCTGCTGTCCCCGTCCCTCGAGCACAGACCGCACCTGCGACCCCGACTGCGACATGAACGTCAGGATCAGCGCCAGGGACAGGAAAATCCCGGCGGTCCACCACGTGACCTTGGTGAGCAGCGTGGTTGCCTGCCGCCCGCCCATGATCGTTTCGGTGCCGGCGCCGCCACCCATCGTCGCGAGCCCCCCGCCCTGCCCGGCCTGCAACAGCACGGCAGTCGCGAGGATGACCGCATCGAGCAGCAGAATGGCGACGAGGAACGAGTACATGCGCGGGGCAAGATACCTAGGCTACGGTGGTGCGCACAAGCTCAGCCCAACCGTGCGGGTCGAGCGATGCGCCGCCGACGAGAACGCCATCTAACTCCGGCTCGGCCAGTAGCTCGGCGGCATTCTTCAGATTCACACTTCCACCATACAGAATTTGCGTCTCTGCCGCTCCCTGTTGCTCCAGCCACGCCCGGATCGCGGCGTGCACCGTAGCGGCATCGTGAGGCGTCGCGTTCCGGCCCGTGCCAATCGCCCACACCGGCTCATAGGCGATGGTCACGCGCCCGGTTGCCGCCCGCTCGGCCAGCGCGGCGGCCAATTGTCGCTTGACCACGGCCAGCGTCTGGCCGGCGTCACGCTGCTCGAGCGTTTCCCCCACGCACAGCACGGGATGGAGCCCCGCCGCGAGGGCCGCGGCCAACTTCTTGCCGGTCTGCTCGTCCGTCTCACCGAACACATGCCGCTGCTCGGAGTGACCGATCAACGCGGCTTTCGCTCCCGCCTGGACGGCTAACGGCGCGGAGATCGCTCCGGTGAAGGCACCTTTCGGTTCCCAGTACACGTCCTGGACGCCGGCGAGGAGATCAGGTCGGTTCCCCAGTCCGGTCGCGACCGTTTCCAGGGAGACCGCCGGTGGAAAGAACCAGACTTGCCGGTCGGGTTGGGACGCATGGGCCTTCAGAAACGTCGTGAGATAACTGCGCGCTTCCGGCGGGCCGAGGTTCATCTTCCAGTTGGCGGCAAACAGCAGCGACCTCACGCATCCTCCAAAGCCGCTACGCCGGGCAATTCCTTCCCTTCCAGGAACTCGAGTGACGCGCCGCCCCCGGTCGAGACGTGAGTGAGCTTGTCTTCCATTCCCGCAACGGCCGCGACGGAGTCCCCGCCGCCCACGACCGTCACCGCGCCCTTCTTTCCCGCGTCGACCAACGCCGTCGCGATGGCGCGCGTCCCGGCATCGAACGGCGGAGTCTCGAACACGCCCATCGGGCCGTTCCAAAAGATCGTCTTGGCGCGTACCAGCCGCGCCTGAAAGTCGTGCTGCGTCGCGGCGTCGATGTCGAAGACCGCCCATCCCTTGGGGACGGCGTCCGCAGCGACCGAGCGATGCTCGCTCGCCCGTTCCAGCGACGGGGCGATGACCGCGCCGCGCGGCAGGATCAGTTTCTTCCCGCTCTGCGCCAGCAGCTGCTTGGCGAGTGCGATGCGATCAGGCTCGACCAAGGATGATCCCACCTCGAGGCCCATCCCTGCGAAGAACGTACACGCCATGGCGCCGCCGATGAGCAACTCGTCTACGCGTGGTAGTAAGGAGCGGATCACGTCGATCTTGCCGGAGATCTTCGCGCCGCCCAGCACCGCGATGAAGGGATGCTTGGGATCCCGGAGCAGCTGCCCCAAATACTGGAGCTCTTTTTCCATCAGGAAGCCGGCCACGGCAGGCTTGAGGAGATGGGCCACGGCTTCGGTCGACGCGTGCGCACGATGGGCCGAGCCGAACGCGTCGTTCACGTACAGATCGCCGAGCTGCGCGAATGTCCTGGCCAACTCCGGGTCGTTCTTCTCCTCGCCGGACCAGAAGCGTGTGTTCTCGACGAGCGCGACGCCGCCGCGCGGCAGCCGCCGCGTCGCGGCCATACCCGTGGCCGGATCGGGGATGAACTCGACCGGAGCGCCCAGCAGCTGCTCGAGATCGCGCACGATCTGCTTCAGAGAGTATTGGGGATCAGGACCGCCCTTGGGCCGGCCGAGGTGAGAGAGCAACACCACGCGCGCGCCTTTGTCGCGGAGATACTGGATGGTCGGGAGCGAGGCTCGCAGCCGCGTGTCGTCGCTCACCGTGCCGTTCTTGAGCGGGACGTTGAAATCGACCCGCACCAGCGCGCGCTTCCCGTCCAACGCCTGCGGGGGGAGGTCCCGCAGGCTGCGTTTCTTCAAAGACACCGACGGTAAAGGTTCACTGCTTGCGCCCGATGTATGCCAGAAGATCGACACATCGTGCAGAGTATCCCATCTCGTTGTCGTACCACGACGAGACGTGCACCAGCGTTCCCTCGATGACGGCCGTGGACATGCTGTCCACCACACTGGAGTACAGGCTGCCGATGTAATCCACGGAAACGAGCGGCTCGTCGCTCACGTCGAGGATGCCCTTGAGCTTCCCGGCAGCGGCTTGCTTGAATGCAGCGTTCACCGCCTCGACCGTGGTCGGCCGCTCGACCTCCGCGGTGAGATCGACGATCGACACGTCTGGCGTCGGCACGCGCAGCGACACGCCGTCGATCTTGCCCTTCACTTCCGGGATCACAAGCCCCGTCGCCTTGGCGGCCCCGGTTGTCGTGGGAATGATGCTGAGCGCCGCGGCGCGGGCACGCCGCAGGTCTTTATGCGGCAGGTCGAGGATCTGCTGGTCGTTGGTGTAGCTGTGCACGGTCGTCATGAAGCCGTGCTTGAAGCCAAAGTTGTCCATCACGACTTTCACGACCGGGACGAGGCAGTTGGTCGTGCACGACGCGTTCGAGATGATGTGATGCTTGGCGGGATCGTACTTCTCGTTGTTCACGCCCATACAGATGGTGATGTCCTCGCCCTTGGCGGGTGCCGAGATCACGACCTTCTTGGCGCCGGCGGCCAGGTGCTTGGACGCGCTCTCCTTATCGGTGAAGCGCCCTGTGCTTTCGAGCACGAGCTCGACGCCGAGTTCCTTCCAGGGAAGCTTCTCGGGTTCTTTGATCGCCGAGACCCTGATCAGCTTGCCGTTGACTTCGAGCGCATCGCCCTTTGCGTCGACCGTCCCCGGAAAGCGGCCGTGCACCGAGTCGTACTTGAGCAGGTGCGCCAGCGTCTTGGTGTCGGTGATGTCGTTGACGCCGACAAACTCGATCTCGGTCTGTTTCGCCATCGTGGCGGCGCGCAGCACGTTGCGCCCGATGCGCCCGAACCCGTTGATCCCTACCCGAACCGCCATGACTCTCCCCTTAGGTGAAGTCTGGAATTGCCGCGCGGGCGAAGGTTACGCCCATGACTCGTGTCGCGCCGGCCTGCTCTAACGCGCTCGCTGCTTCGGCTAACGTGGCACCGGTCGTGAAAACGTCGTCCACAAGGATCAATTCGAAACTCGAAAGTCGAAATGCGAAATTTCGCATTCCACATTTCGCATTTCGCACTCCAAACGCCCCCGCCACATTCGCCAGACGCGTCTCCGGTGTCAACGCCGTTTGCGTCGGCGTCTCGCGCGTGCGGACAAGCAACGTCACAAGTACGGGAATCCGCCATTGTCGGGCCAGCGCGCGCGCCAGGACTTCGCTCTGGTTGTAGCCGCGCTGGCGCAATCGCTTCGTGGCGAGGGGAATAGGTATCAAGACCGACGGTCCGTTGCTGGGAGGGCGCAGCTGCGCCATCACGGCCGTCAGGTCGTCGGCGATCCGCGGCAAGCCGCCGTACTTGAGTGCGTGGACCGCCGGGCGCGCGTTCTGGTCGAGCCACACCGCGGAGCGCACCCCTGTCAACGCCGCCGGCCAGTCGGTGCACAGCCGGCAGGGACCGAAATGCGGCTCCGGCTGCCCGCAGCGCTCGCACCAGGGTGGCCGCACCGGCCGCCACCGCTGCCGGCACACGGGACAGACGAGCCGGTTGGCGTCGCGCTGGCTCAGCAGGGCGTGACACAGCAGGCACTCCGCTGGGAGGAGGAGCTGCTCAAACGCGGAGCGCACGTGAGACTGCCGCGCGCATGACTTCTTTCGGCGCCGCCGTGCCGGGAAAAAACCGTCCGAACGCGGCGGCGCCCTGTTGGACCAGCATCTCGCGCCCATCCGCGGCTTCGATCCCGCGTTCGCGGAGCGCGTGGACCCACCGAGTCTCACCGGGCGCGTACACGAGATCGAGCGCTCGCTGCACGCCCGGAATGTGGTTGAGGTCGATCGGTAGCGGATCGTGACCGGCGAGACCCAGTGGCGTTGCGTTGATTGCCACGTCGACTTCGACCGGGCCGTCAGCGACACTGGCCGCCACGCCGATACCCTTCGCCCACGTGGCGAACGCCTGCGCGCGGGCGCCATCGCGCGAGCGCACGAACAGCGTGGCGCCGCGGTCAGCGGCGGTCACGGCCGTCGCGCGCGCCGACCCACCGGTTCCAATCACGAGCCACCGTTCTCCTTTTTGCGCAACGCCGATTTGGTCGAGCGCCCGAGCCACCCCGAACACATCGGTGTTGTCGCCGACCAGCCCTCCCCCGTCCTCTGTCCAGAACGTATTGCACGCGCCGACCCGGGCGCAGACATCCGTTTTCCGCGCGACGAATCCTTCGACTGCTTCCTTGTGCGGGACGGTCACGTTGCCGGCGCCGACGGTCGCGGCCTGCATTGCCAGTACGGCGCGCAGCGCCTCGGGGGGTACGGGAGGCACGCGCAAGGCGACGTACACGGCGTCTAATCCCAGCGCGCGAAAAGCGGCGTTGTGCATCGCGGGCGAGAGCGAATGGGCCACCGGGTCGCCGATGACCGTGAACAGCCGCGTCTTAGCGCTGATCTCCACGCTTGCTCTCGGCGGCTAGGCGATCTGCGACGGCCGTGGCGAGCGTGTCCAGTTCGGCATAGGTGTCGCGATAGACGTCGATCAGCCCGCCGAATGGGTCGCTCACTTCGGAGTCGTTGCTCTCGCGGCCCGCGTATTCTCCCAGCACGAAGACCTTTCCTTCTCCGCCGAGCTCGTCCACGCGCGCGCGATGGTGCCGGGCCATCGTGAGAATGAGATCGGCTTGTTCGACGAGCTCCCGTGTGAGGAGGCGCGCGCGATGGCCGGAAAGATCCAGCCCGCCTTCGAGAGCGACAAGATAGGCGCCCTCAGAAGCGGGCGCCCCGTCCCAAGCCCCCGTTCCTGCCGAAGTGACGGTTACGTCCGTGAGGCC
>Ga0066686_10000822_pt1 | contig 11761 bp, 7 predicted proteins | sample GraSoiAngelo_135_FD_65627 | JGI IMG/M metagenome (GOLD analysis project Ga0066686, IMG submission 65627) | Grasslands soil microbial communities from the Angelo Coastal Reserve, California, USA - 14_0929_05_40cm | ecosystem: Environmental > Terrestrial > Soil > Grasslands | place: USA...
AAATGGCCGCAGGGTTCGATGGCTTTCTCGCGCGAGTGCAATCCGCGCTGCGAGCGAATGGGATCGACACTTCGGGATTGATTGTGGAGAGTTTCGGACCGGATGTGTGAGGTTTTTTTGGAGTGCGGTGCCTCGGCACCGCTTTCGACGCGGCAGCTTGCTGCCGCGGCAAGCCGCGGCTGACAAAGCGGCGGCAAGCCGCCGCACTCCATAACTACCGCAAGGCTCCCGGACTGACCCCTTGTCGTCGCGCGTCATCCCTGAACTGATCGTACGCGCGCTGCGCGCGTTGCACTTCCAGCCCGGCGCGCGGAATCTGCTCGATGGTGTAGGCCAGCACTGTTGTGTCATAGGTGAACTGAGCCGGCTTGTAGCCCAGGGAGAGAAGGCCGGCAATATGCGCTTGGAGTGCAGCCGCCTTGTCATACAGCAGGTCGAGCTCCTCCTGCGCGCGGCGAATGCTCTCCTCATACGCACGCGATTGCCGCCGCCACGACCATTCCTCATCGCTCGCCTGCTGTCGCTCGGCGCGTGTCGGTCCCGGCGGGACATCGAGTGCGTTCGCGGGTGCGGCTGTGCCGGAGTGGTTCTGCTCCAGCTCTTTGAGCAGCCGCTGCTTCTCCTCAGGAGTGACTTTCAATCGTGCGCGGCCTTCGGCCTGAATGACCGCCGGCGCCGCCTCCGCGCGTGTGGCATCGATGTCCACTTCATCGTCAGGCACTGAATAGAGAGCGCCGGCAGAGCGAAACAGAACGCGTCCGCTCTCCAGTCGAACGGATCCATCCACGTTGATGCGGTGTCCTGACCGAAGGACCAGCGTGTTCGTCGGAATCGACAGGGCAGTGATGAGCAGGATATTCGCCAGCGGCGTCATGGAAGAATTATCCTCCGCTGATGCCAAACTGGCTCTACCTGGCAATCAATTTCCTGTATCAGATCGGCCTGGCCATCTGGATCGGCGGCAGCATCGTCCTCGGCGCTCTGGTGGCGCCGATGCTATTCAAGGCGATGCCTCGCGCCGAAGCGGGGGCGATCTTCGGGCCCACGCTGCGGCGATTCTCGCGCCTGCGTGTCATCGCCGTCCTGCTGGTGATCCTCGGCGCCGCAGGGAAATATGTTGGATGGGAGCGAAACGCCTCCAGCCCGTGGATCGCAATTCGGTGGCTGGCGATCGCCATTCTGGCATTCAGCGTCGTGTACGAGATCGGCTACCTCGAACCGGCGCTGGAGCGAAATCGGGGGCAGGGGGCCTTCGCCCGGCTGCACCGTCGCTCGGAAGTGTTGATGAAATCGACACTTGTCGTTGCCGTGGTGGCGCTGTTGCTCAGTTGATAGAATTCCGCCCCACGCCCGATGGGAAGTAGCTTCTCTCACGGAGAATGGATTGCCGCGGCCATCATTTGCGGCACCTTCTACCTCCTCTTCGATGCCGCCCGCTACTTCGCTCAGCAGGTCAGCCCGGTTACGCTCAGGCGATGGAGTGGAGATTCCGAAGGGGAGGAGGGGAGCCGGTGGTTTTCCTACGATCCTCGAAATTTGCAGTTGATGAGCGGGCCGCTCCTGCAGGTCGCTTTGATCCTGGCCATTGCGTCGACGGTCATGAGTCTGCAGCCCGCGTCCCTGGCCATCGGCACAGCGACGGCCACGGTGGTGTGGTTGATCATCGCCATCCTCTGGAAGTTTGCCCTGGAGCTCGTGCCTGACGACATCGGCGAGATCGTTCTCAAGCATTTGATTCCGTTCTCGCACTTTTTCTATTACCTCTTCTGGCCGTTGCTGTTTCCCTTGCGCAGGATCTTCGCCCGTCTCGACGAGCAGGAAGCGGAAGAAATGGAAAACGAGACGGTGACCCAGGAAGAGGTGCAGGCGTTCATCGACGTGGGAGAGGAAGAGGGGATCCTCGAGGCCAGCGAAGGGAAGATGATTCACTCGGTCGTGGAGTTCGGCGACCGGATGGCGCGCGAGCTGATGACGCCGCGGATCGATGTGCTGGCGTTCAACGCGCGAGGAACGCTCGACGATCTGGCGCGCCTCTTCAGCGAGTCAAAGTACTCACGCATTCCGATTTTTCAGGACAGCATCGACTCCATCACCGGCATCGTGCACATCAAAGAGGTCTTCGATGCCGTGGTGAAGAAAGAAACCAAGAGCGTGGGCGAGCTCGCGCGGCCGCCGTATTTCGTTTCCGAGACGAAGAAGGTGACTGACCTGCTGCGCGAGTTTCAAAGTGAGCATATGCAGGTGGCAGTGGTCGTCGACGAATTCGGAGGGACGGCGGGCATCATCACCATCGAGGATATCGTCGAGGACATTGTCGGAGACATCGGCGACGAACACGAGGGCGTGGAGGCGACCATCGTCGACCTCGGCAACGACGAGTATCTGGTCAGCGGTGCGCTTCGGATCGAGACCCTGGAGGAGATGCTCGACGCCCATTTTGCCGGCGAAGACTACGAGACCATTGCGGGCATGATCTTCACCACTCTCGGCCGCGTTCCGAAATCGGGAGCGGTGGTGACCAAGAACGGCTATCGCTTCGAAGTCGATCGCGCCGATCGCCGGCGCATCTATCGCGTGAAGATCTCGCGGGATCCGGAATGGCAGGAAGCCGAAGAACAGAGAGCGTGACGGGCGGGCGGCGGGCGGCGGGCGGGAACACAACCCCTCACCCGCCGCTTCGCGGCACCCTCTCCCCGCTTCGCGGGGCGAGGGATCTCGCGTGAGATCCTTCGCCCCGCTTGCGGGGAGAAGGTGGCCGAAGGCCGGATGAGGGGCGTCACTAGAAGGATCTACGGTGGCACAACGACGACAAAAATCTAATGCGAACGGCGTGGTTGCTCCACCGGAGATCCCTCGCTCCGCTCGGGATAAACTCAAAAGAAGCGGTGTCGTCGCCCTGGTCGGCCGCCCCAACGCTGGAAAGTCGACGCTCCTCAATCGCATCCTGGGGCAGAAAGTCTCCATCGTCTCGGCCAAGCCGCAGACGACGCGCAATCGCATTGTCGGCATCCTGAACGATGCGCGCGGGCAGATTGCTTTTCTGGACACGCCCGGCATTCACAAGCCGCTGCACAAGCTCAACGTCCGGATGATGGATCACGTTCGCAGCAGCCTTGCGGAAGCGGACGTCGTGGCATTGATCGTCGACGCGACGGAGCAGTTCGGCCGAGGAGATCAATTTGCGCTCGATCTGCTGCGTGAGGGCGTGAAGGGGAAGCGCTTCGCCATCTTGAACAAGATCGACCTGCTGAAGAAGCAGAAGCTCCTGCCGCTGATTCAGCGCTACGCGGAGACGAAGCTGTTCGACGAAATCGTCCCTGTCTCCGCGGCAACGGGCGAAGGGATCGAGGAACTCCTCGACCTGTTTTTCAAGACAGTCGCCCCGGGCGAGCCGCTCTATTCACGCGAGGACTACACGACGCAACCGGAGCGCTTTTTCGCCGCGGAGATTGTTCGAGAAAAATTACTGCAGCACGCCGGCGACGAGCTGCCATATACCACCGCGGTATCGGTCGATCGATGGGAAGAGGAAGAGGATAAGAACCTGATCAAGATTTACGCGACGATCGTCGTGGAGCGGGAGTCTCAGAAGCCGATCGTCATCGGCAAGGGCGGGGACATGGTGAAACGCATCGGCACCGAATCGCGGATCGAGCTGGAGTCCATCCTCGGCGCCAGGGTCTTCCTCGACCTTCATGTTGCAGTTCATGAAAGATGGCGTGACGACCAGCGATTCCTTGGAGAGTTGGATTGGCCGTTGGGCGAACGGTAGAATCAACGCATGGGACTCACGCATATCCGTGTAGGCGTGGCGAATCCCGCACGACCGAATAAGAGCGTAAGGGTGAAGTTGCTCGTCGACTCAGGAGCGATCTATTCGGTCATTCCCACGAAGACTCTCGAACGCCTCGGCATCCAGCCGCACGGGGAGCGATCATTCATGCTTGCTGATGGGACCGAGATCACGCGGCGAATCGGTGATGCCACATTCATCATCGACGGCAATCGAGGCGCTTCGCCGGTCATCTTTGGCGAGAGGGGAGATAGCGCCCTTTTGGGCGTCGTGTCGCTCCAGGCTCTCGGATTCGCGCTGGATCCGATTCGGCGAGTCTTGCGGCCGCTGCCGATGATATTGGGTCGCGCAACCGGGGTGTAGAATCCCTCGCAGTTCGTAGTTTCGCGGCAGACATTTTTCCATCAGAAGGGAGAGGTTTCATGCGTCTTCGCATCACTCTATTTGCCCTCGTGATCGCCTTGCTGTCATGTACAGCCCTACTTGCGCAGCAGACCGGTTCCATCAGCGGAAGGGTGACCGCGACGGACGGCTCGGCGCTGCCCGGCGTCACCGTGGAAGCGCGCTCCAATGTGTTGCCCCAGCCGCGCGTCACCGTGACCGACGCCAACGGCGATTACAGGCTGCCTGCGCTGGTGCCCGGCAGCTACACGGTGACATTCACTCTCACCGGCATGCAGACGGTGACTCGCAAGGCCGAAGTCATCCTCTCGCAGAACACCCCGGTGGATGCCAAGCTCGGAGTGCAGGGGCTATCCGAGGTAATCACCGTGACGGCCCAAAGCACGCTGGTCGACAAGACGTCGACGGCGCTACAGAGCGGATTGTCCCAACAGCAGATTCAGGCACTTCCGATTACGCAGGACTACAAGGACGTTCAAAAGCTGATTCCGGGCGTCATGTACACGCAGGACGCCACCCGCGGGCCAAGCGCGGGCGCGAGCGGACAGGAGAATGTTTATCTATTCGATGGTGCGAACGTCACCATGCCGCTGTTCGGCGTCCTCGTGGCCGAGCCGAACACGCACGACATTGCCCAGGTGAGCGTGATTCGCGGGGGCGCGCAGGCGGTCGATTTCTACCGCGCCGGTGGATTTCAAATCGACTCCGTCAGTAAATCAGGAACGAACAAGTTCTCCGGGGAGGTGGGATATCAGATCATGAATCACGGCTTCGTCGCCTCCCAGACGGGAGCACAAAGCCTCACGTACCAGCAGGATCGCAACTGGGCGACTGTCAATCTCGGCGGTCCGGTCCTGGCGGACCGGCTTTTCTTCTACGGCTCGTATTACCGTCCGTATTTCACGAAAGACAATCAAGCGAACAATTACGGCTCACTTCCGAAGTATGAGAGAAAGAGGAACGAGGAATTCGGAAAACTGACATTCACTCCCACGGAATCGTGGCTCTTCAATGGCACCTACCGACACTCAAAAGACGTCGAGACGTCCGGAAGTTTCACACCATTTCAGTCTCCGACAACGGGAAGCGGTTCGGAGACGACGCTGAAAATCGGAACCCTAGAGGGATCGAAGGTGATCAACCCGAAGAGTTTCGCCACCTTCAAGTTCACTGACTTTCGGAATCCTGGCGGCGGGCGAGCCGACTTCTTTGCAAACACGGCAGTGGCGACCGCGCTTGGCACGCATATCGACATCAACAATCTCGATCAGATTGGACGCCTCACTGTACCGACACCCATCGTTGGAAACGCGACGCAAAGTGCTTTCGTGCAGCCGTTCATCGACAAGTACGGCTACATCTGCCCGCCGAATCCCTCTTCGGTCGGCCTGACCTGCGTCGCCGGCCAAAGGACTGGTGGTGGCACGGTCGGCTTCGGACAGTACACAGCGAATAACGACAGTTTCTTTCGGAAGAGCGGTCAGATTGGGTACAACTACACGCTCGGCACGAACGTGACCCACGACCTCCACGTGGGTTACCAGCGGCACAACGATTCCGAGGACCTCTTCAGGACTGCGAATGGCTGGGGCCTCATCAGCATTCCTGCCGGCATCGGCGCGGCCGGTACATGTCCGGCGAATGCGTGCGGCGGCACTGCCAAGCCGGCATTCATTGTCGCGACGTTCGCGCAACAGACAACCGGAGCAGCCCCCGTCATTCACTCGGAGTTTCATTCGCAGAACGTTGAGTTGAACGACGTGATGCATCTGCAGAATTGGTCGTTCAACGTTGGCCTGTTGACCGGCAACGACATCCTGTACGGACAGGGGTTGGCGAAGGCCGACAACATCGCCGGGTTCAAAACGTCTCCGGGCACGAAGTACAAGATGCACGAGTTCACATGGAGCCAGGAGCTTCAACCTCGCCTCGGCGCCACATGGGCTTACAACGGGAAGGACACGGTCTACGCCAGCTTTGGCCGTTACATCCCTGAGGCGAACTCGGACGCGCGCGCAGCGTCGTGGGATCGCAACCTCGCCGCGGACATCAACGCTTACTTCGATGCGGCCGGAAATCTAATCGGCGTGGCGCCTGTCGCCTCTTCGTCGGGCAAATGGTGGCAGTCCGGCATCAAGCCGCCGGAATATAAAGAGATCATGCTCGGAACTGCACGTCAGTTGACCAACACGTGGTCCGCGCGTCTTTACGGGCGGGCGCGAAAAGGCGATCACTACCTCGAAGACACGAACAATACAGCCCGCGTCGATTTCGGTCCGCCAGCCGGAATTCCGCAAACGCCCTACGTCCCGAATCTCGGAACGAATCCCACCGCCGCGAACCCGGCAGGCACGGGCCTTCGCGGTGCGATCGGCAGCGGATCGAGCTACGTCATCGCTAATCTGGACGGCGCCTTTACGAAATACCTCGAAGCGACGGCCGAATCCGAGTGGCACGGAAGCAAGGCAATGTTGCACGGTTCCTACACCTGGAGCCACTATTACGGCAATTTCGATCAGGACTACTCAACGGTCAACAATTCGAACGACCTGGCGATCTTCATCGGGTCGTCGTTCATCGGCGACGGCCCCGGCCGGCAGCTATGGAACTTCAAATACGGTAACCTGCGCGCCGACCGCCGCAACCTCGTGAAGTTGTACGGAACTTACTTTCTGCCGTGGAATGCGACCACTGGCGCTTTCTTCGTTTACCAATCGGGGCAGCCGTATCAGCTGGAAAGCGTTCTTCCATACCGGAACATCACCGGTTCAACCTCCGACACGAGTCGTTTCGCCGAGCCCGCCGGTTCCCGGAGAACACCATCGCAGACCGATCTCGATTTCAATTACACGCAGAACTTCAAGCTGGTGCGAGGCCTGAACCTGCAGCTCGTATTCGACATGTTTAACGTCTTGAACCGGCAGACTGGATACAGCTACGAAGAACGCGTCGGTGGAACCGGTACCGGCCTGGGTCTGGGCTTTACCACTCGGACCGACGTTCCGACCGTTGCGATTCCGGCATCCATTCCGGCTGACGTTCTCGCTCGCTTGAACGTCGCACCAAATGCAAGGGTGAATGCGCCGTATCCAACGTCGTTCCTCGCACCGCGGCGCTTCCAGATCGCCGCGCGCGTGCAGTTCTAAACCCCTCACCCTAACCCTCTCCCCGCGCAGCGGGGAGAGGGAACTCGGGGTCATCGAAACAATCGCTCCCGTTCGATCAACGGCCGCGTTGTCGCGTCGGCGTGTTGTCGCGCGTTCTCGATTCGCGTTCGAGAATCGATTTCGTGTAACAGCACGCTGACCTGCGCCCGCTTGAATAGCGCCATCGGATAGTCGGGGTTTGAGGGCGGAACGCGATCGAGGGCGTCGCGCGCATCCTGCAGACGTCCCGCCGCGAGATAGAGAACGCCGAGCTCCAGATCGTGATCGCTGCGCGCCTTTTCGAACGCGTCGATCGCCGTCGCGGTCTGGCCTGCCGCCATGGCCAGCCTGCCGAGTTGCACGAGCTCAGCCGCGGTCGGCGTTCTCACGCTGTAGATTCGCAGTCGGAGCCGTAATGCGTCTTCGACGCGTCCCTGACGCTCGCGAACGACGGCGAGAGCTTCGAGGGCGGGAAGGCGGTCAGGATTCTCGCTAACGATTCGCTCGAGGAGAGGAATCGCTTTCGGCCAATCCTTGCCTCGGGCGTAATGGAGCGCGAGGTAGGTGCGCACGTCTTCGGAGTCAGGATCGATGGCCTCCGCTTTACGGAACGCGTCCAGCGCCTGTCGATCGTGGCCGAGAGATGATTGAGCCGTGGCCAACCGGAGCGCGGAGTCGAGGTTATGCGGATCGGCGGCCAGGATTTTCTCCAGAAGCGGAATGACCTCGCGATAGCGTTCGAGGACGAAGAGACGCGCGGCCTCGTCGAGCAGTGGAAACAGACGCGCCATGTCGACCGGCCGCGGCGCATCCTTGCGGATCGCCGGCTTCGTCGTTGCGGAAACGTAGCCGAGGCTGGCGAGCTTGCGGCGTTCCTCATCGGTTGTCGCGCTCGGCGCGGGCGTTTCCGCAGTGGGGATCGGATAGTCATGCAGCGCCGCCCGGACCTCGCGCGAAATATCGACTCTGGGGGCGAGATCGTGCGTCTCTGCAGGATCGGCGATGACGTCGTACACTTCGATCTTCCCCGCGGAGATTGTTTTCACCCGACCGTCGAGCGCCATGACCTGCGGCTGCCATCCATAATCAAGAAACGGCTTCATCGCCTCGGCCACGACGACTTCGCGCTCGTCGCGCCTCAGCGTGTGCGCTGCGTCGAGGCCGGCCCAGTCACGGATCGTGTGAAAGATTCTTCGCGTGCTCACCGCCGTATCCGACGTACCCACCCGCACACCCGGCCCGATCAGAAGCAGCGGAATGTGCTCCGTCGCCTGGTAGAGCAGATCCCCGTGCTGCGCTTCGCCATGTTCGCCGAGCCCTTCGCCGTGATCGCCGGCGATGATGATGGCCCCTCGAGACGCAGCAACGAGGCGGCCGAGTTGCTCGTCCATCGCCGCAACCTCACCGAGGTAGAGATTGTTGCGAAATCGGGTTCGGTACGGCTCGGGCGGCGTGTAGGGAAAATGCGGATCGTAATAATGCACCCAGAGAAACAGCGGTTGTGCCGATGGACGCGCGAGGTAGGCGAGGGCGCGATCGGTGGTTTCCTTCGACGAACGTTCTTCCGCCCCCACGGGCATCTGATCGTCATAGACATCGAAGCCCCGCCCCAATCCGAAACGTCGCGCGACGGCGAAAGCAGAGACAAACGCCGCGGTGCGATAACCTGCGCTCTTCATTTGCTCCGCGAGCACCGGGACCTTATCCGACAGATAGCGGCCATTCTCGTGCACGCCGTGTCCGGCGGGATAGAGACCGGTCATGATCGAAGCGTGCGCGGCGAGAGTTTGTGGAACCGGCGTGTAGGCCTGACGAAAAAGAAGGCCGCGGCCGGCCAGCGCGTTGAAATTCGGTGTGGTGTCCGGCCGGATCGCATCCGCCCGAGTGGTGTCGAGAGTCACCAGCAGGATGGACGGCTTGGCTACTTCGACCGGATGCGGCTTCGCGCAGGCGGCAAGAATGAAGAACGCCGCGAGAATCTTTGGCGGGCTCGACTGCATGTGCAAATAACTCTGGTAGAATCTCGCGCGATTTTTCACAACCAAATCTTACACACCACAATTTAAGGAGATTCCATGAGCTTCAAGGCTGTTGCGAGACTGATCGCACTTGCCGCCCTGCTCTGTGCCTGCGTCGCGAATGTGTACGCCGACGTCTACGGCTCGATCAGCGGCATCGTGCGCGATAACGGGGGCAGTCCGCTTCCCGGCGTCACCGTGAGTGTTACCGGTCCGGTGCTTCCGAAGGGGCGGGACACTGGCACCGATAACAGCGGCAATTATTCGTTTCAAAAACTCCCCCCCGGCACGTACACGGTCACTGCCTCGCTGGCAGGCCTGGGAACGACGCGAGCCAACGCGATCGTCGCCGTCGATAAAGACACCACGCTGAATATGAAGTTGACGCCGGCGGTGTCGGAATCGATCACCGTCACGGCGGCGACGCCGTCGGTGGATATGAAGACGACCGAGGTGAACTTCAACTACGACGCGAAGCAGATCGAGCGCCTGCCGCTGGCGCGTACGTACCAGGGCTTGTTCGAGCTCTCGCCCGGCATCGCTTCCGGGACAGGATTCGCGCCCGTCGCGGGCGGTGGACGGCAGGAGAATCTGTTCCTGCTGGATGGCGCCAGCATCACCAATCCATCGTTCGGTTATCTGGGAATCGGCAACACCGACACCAACGAGCTCGACATTCAGGATGTCAACGTGAAGCGCGCTGCGTTCAGCGCTGACCTGGGACGCTCGACCGGTGAGGTGATCAACGCCGTCACGAAATCGGGCACGAACGAGCTCGCAGGTGCTGTCCGCCAGGAGTGGCAGCCGGCTTCCTGGGCAGCGAGCGCCAAGGACCCGAGCTTCGCCGCCCACACGGATCGGTCCCGCACGGCGGCGAATATCGGCGGTCCGATCTGGCGCGATCACATTTTCGGTTACCTCTCCGGTCGTTACGAGACCATCAACACAGCGAATCGCACGAATTTCTTCGGGCCGGTGCCCGACGAACGGCAGAAGATCAAGGAAACCTTCGGGAAGCTGACCATCACGCCGACTTCCTCGCAGTTCCTCTCCGTCGGCTACCGTCACATCCCGCTCAACGACCCGAACACCGGGGTCGGGACATACGATCTGCCGGAACGGGGTTTCGACTTCAAGAACACGAACCGCATCGCCACCGCCGACTACACGTGGAGCGCCACGAAGAGCACGCTCGTCGAAGCGAAGGTGCTGCGATCCAGCGAGGCGAACCACTTCGTCGCGCGGACGGACCTGGGATTCAAGCCGGCGTTCAACGTGAACGATCTGCGCCACATGGGAGCGGTCTCCTTCCTCGATCCGGGTGGCAGCGGGAAACTGGTCAACGGCGGCGCTTACTACGTCCGTCTGAGCACGCAGGATTACAAGAACAACAGCAACCAGCTCGCTGTCTCTCAGTTCTTCGACTTCGGCGGCATGAACCATCAGCTCAAGGCCGGCGTCGGCTACGAATACGGCGAGGAACATCTCAGCCGCCAATCCAATGGGTGGGGAACGATCACAGTCCTCAGCAATCAGATTCGCGCCGACTACTATCCCGACCAGCCGCCGCTTCTCGGCTTCGGGAAAACCTACAGTGCTTACGTGCAGGACTCGATCACCGTCAATCCGCGCCTGAATGTGAATATTGGCGTCCTGGCGAACAAAGATGACTACGGCCAGAAGTGGCAGGGACAGACCCTCACGTTCCTGAAGTTCGGCTTCGGCGACGAAATCCAGCCGCGCATTGGCGTCAACTACAACCTGCGCGCGAATACCGGCGACAAGATCTACGCGAATTACGGCCGCTACTCAGGCATGGAGCAGAAGAGCACGTCGCGCGGCCTTGCTCCGCACACGATCATTCTATCGAGAGCGATCTTCAACCCGACGACCGGCGCGCTCATTTCGGATACGCCGCGCAGCGGCGCAAGCTTCAACGCAGTCATTCTGCCGGGCACCAAGCCGACCTACACCGACGAGTATCTGCTCGGCTACGCGACACCATTTGCGACCCACTGGACCCTCGATTCGTTCGGCATGTTCCGCGACTCGAAGCGATTCATCGAGGATTTCCCGCTGCCGTTCCCGGACGGTGACTTCTTCGCCGGCAACATTCCGGCGAAACGCCGCTACTACGCAGCCACCGTCGCTGTGAGCCGACGGTTGGCCCAACGCTGGTCGGCGGACATCAATTACACGTGGAGCCGGCTGTACGGGAACTACGACTTCGACGTTCCCGGCGGCGGCGGCACTTACAACACGGCGTCGGCAATCGATGATGGGCCGGGAATCATGGTCACCGATCCATTCCGCTTTGGCCCGTTACTGCAGAACCGCACTCACGTCTTCAAGGCGTTCGGCAGCTACGAATTGATCCCCAATTTGAACGTGGGTGCCTACTA
>Ga0066686_10000823_pt1 | contig 11761 bp, 9 predicted proteins | sample GraSoiAngelo_135_FD_65627 | JGI IMG/M metagenome (GOLD analysis project Ga0066686, IMG submission 65627) | Grasslands soil microbial communities from the Angelo Coastal Reserve, California, USA - 14_0929_05_40cm | ecosystem: Environmental > Terrestrial > Soil > Grasslands | place: USA...
CGAGGGCTCCGCTAAGGTTCTGAGTGTTGGCGATGTCGGACAACGACCGGAAGGCTGTCCTCGAAGTTCTGAGGAACGCCCAGTTTGTCTACGGCCTGAGCCGATATCCGAAGAAGCAGGTCCTCGACGATCCCGTCGATGTCAAGGCGCTCCGCGAGCGGCTCGAGGCGATGCGCGCGGCGGCCAAGGGCCTGAGTGCGGCTCAACGCGCCAAGCTGGACGTTCCGTGGGCGGATCTCGAAGCGATCGACTCTGGAACAGAGGCTGTCTGGAAGGCCGCGAAGCGCGCGACGCCCAAGATCATCGCCGAGCTCAGTCCGCTCGTTCGCGATGAACCGGAGGCTGCCTTCCTCATCGCTCCGATCAAGGGCGGCCGCAAGGCTGAGATCGAACCGCAGGACAAGGTCAAGGAGCGTCCGAAAGAGAAGGCGCCGGCGGAGAGCGGCCTTACCGGAAAAGAGATCGCCGGCCTGGAGCTCGTGATCCAACAGAGGATCGCCGCAGACGAGGCGTATTTCGCATGGCTCCGCGGCAATCACAGCCTGCCTCTCTCGGAGTGGCGGAAGCGTCGAGCGGACGCGGAAAGAGCCCGCCGGGCGGAGGAGCTCTACGTCGAGAAGCTATTCAAGGCGCATTCGCTCAGTAGATCGTGAGCGTGATGGCGCGACGGTGATGGATCGCCGCGCGTTCCTCGCTGCCTCCGCGCGCATCGCCGCGCTCGCGGCGCTCGGGCCTCTCGGTGCGTGCGCGCAGCCCTCCGGCCCGGTCAAGTTCGACCGATACCCCTTCACGCTCGGCGTCGCTTCCGGTGACCCGCTTCCCGACCGCGTGGTCCTGTGGACGCGCCTCGCGCCGGATCCGCTGAAGGGCGGCGGAGTACCCAAGCAGTCCGTCGATGTGGAGTGGCTCGTCGCGCGCGACGAAGCGATGAAGGACGTGGTGCGCACCGGCAGCGCCGCGGCGATCCCGGACCTCGCGCATTCGGTGCATGTCGACGTGAACGGCCTCGAGCCGAATCGCGACTACTGGTACCGGTTCCGTGCCGGCGGCATGGAGAGCCCGATCGGCCGGACGCGGACGGCCCCGCCGGTCGGCGCCGTGCTGGATCTGCGCTTCGCATTCGCCTCCTGCCAGAACTACGCGCATGGCTACTACACCGCCCACGCCGCCATGGCGCGCGAGGATCTCCACGTGGTGCTGTTCCTCGGCGACTACATCTACGAGGGCAACCCCCGCGGCGACATCGTGCGGGAGTATGCCAAGCGCGGCTGGAGCTTCAGTCTCGCCGACTACCGCGATCGCTACGCCCAATACCGCACGGACAAGGATCTTCAAGCCTCGCACGCCGCCTTCCCGTGGATCGTCACCTGGGACGACCACGAGGTCGAGAACAACTACGCGGGAGGGATCGACAAGGAGGACCCTCGCAATAAGCAGGCGATCGCCGAGCGCGCCGCCGGTTACCAGGCGTTCTACGAGCACATGCCGATCCGCGTCCCACGACCACAGGGGCCTGATCTCAAGATCTACCGAACCATCTCGTTCGGCGATCTCGCGACGTTCTACGTGCTGGACACCAGGCAGTACCGCTCCCCCGAGGTCGCGCTCTGCCGGGAGCAGGACGAGACGCCATCGGGTTACTGCCCGGCGAGCCTCGATCCCAAGCGGACGATGCTCGGCGCCGAGCAACGTGTTTGGCTTCTCACGGGCCTTGCCGAATCGAATGCCGCATGGAATTTCATCGCGCAATCGGTGCGCTTCGCGCAGCAGGACTCGAGCCCGGACGCGGGCAGGCACATCTTCGACGGCGTCGACAACTGGATGGGCTACGTCGCCGATCGCCAGTTGATTCTCGATCAGCTCGCGCGCACGAGGAATCCGGTCGTGCTTTCCGGCGACAGCCACGTGAACTTCGTCTACGACCTAAGGCGCGATTTCTCGGACCCGACCTCGCCGGCCGTGGCGACGGAGCTACTCGGTACGTCCATCAGCTCGGAGGGGGACCCGTTCATCCCACAGACGGAGTTCACGCAGTCCGCGAAGAACCCTCAGCTCAAGTTCTTCGACAACCATCGCGGATACGTGCGCTGCACCCTCGAGCGCGGCCGGCTGACGGCCGACTTCCGTGCGGTGTCCACGGTCCGTGTGCCCACGGCGTCGGTGAGCACGACGGCGACCTTCGCCATCAACGATGGAGGGCGGAGCGCCAATCGTGGGTGACACCGTGGCATTGACCGCGGAAGAGGCGCTCGAGATCGCCGTCGGAGCCGCGCGCGCCGCCGCGGCGCTTCTCATCGAGCGATTCGGCGGCCCCGCGGCGGGTCTGCGTGTGAAATCGAGCGCCACGGACATGGTCTCCGAGGCGGACGAGCGCGCGGAGCGCATGGTCGTGTCCTATATCCGGGAGCGCCGGGCGGACGACGCGCTCGTCGCGGAGGAAGGTTCGGAGGCCAGAGGTCGGACCGACGTCCAGTGGTACATCGATCCCCTCGACGGGACCACCAACTACCTCTACGGCATCCCTCACTGGGCGGTCGCGATCTGCTGCGCCGACGCAGACGGAGCGCTCGCCGGCGTGGTGTACGACCCGCTCCGCGACGAGCTCTTCAGTGCTACACGCGGCGGCGGCGCGCGACTCGGCGATCGGCCCCTCCGGGTCAGTGAAAAGGCCGACCTTCCGACGGCGCTGGTCGCGACCGGCTTCGCGTATGTCACCGATAGCCGTCGGCTTCAAGGGCGCATCCTCGCCGGCGTCCTCGGCGAAGTTCGCGACGTTCGTCGCCTCGGATCGGCCTCGCTCGATCTCGCGTACGTGGCCAGCGGTCGGTTCGACGCGTATTTCGAGTCGGTCGACCAGCCGTGGGACTGGATGGCGGGCGCGCTGCTCGTGCGCGAGGCCGGGGGACGCGTGTCCCAGCTGACGCCCGCGAATCCCGCGTTGCCGCGCATAGTGGCGAGCGGATCCGCTTTGCATGACGCCCTGCTGGAGCTTCTCACGAAAGCGACGGAGGCCTTGTGAGCCTGCTCCGATTGGGGGGGGGCTCGGCCCCCCGGCACCGTAGAATCGGGCTCGGACAGGGGAGGCGCGCGCTGATCGAGTTCGATCTCGCCGACGGAATCTTCATCTTCTGCCTGCTGGTCGGCGGGGGTCTGCTGCTGCTCACGGTCGTTCTCGACGACGTCATCGGCGGCATGTTCGACGCGCTACACATCGGCGTGCACGTCGGCGGGGTTGCGCTCATGCCGCCGCTTCTCGGCTTCGTCGCGATGTTCGGTATCGGCGGTCTCATCGGGACCCAGGTCCTGAAGCTCGAGAATGGACCCGCATCGCTGGTCGGCGGCGTCTTCGGGGCAATCGGCTTCGGGCTGGTCTTTGGCATGTTCAGCGCGCTTCGCAGGTCGGAGGGCCCAGAGCCGTTCAGCCTCAACGACCTCGTCGGCCAGACCGGACGCGTCAACGTCGCGATCCCGGCAAAGCGCTACGGGAGCGTCTTCATCAGCTATGCGGGCGCATCGCACAACCTCACCGCGACGTCGGACGTCGACGTACCTCCGGGTTCGTCCATTCGCGTCACCGGGATCGCTGGAACGAACGTCATCGTCGAACCGCTCGCTCGCGTTGCGTCATAAAGGGTGACGCTTTGCGTCACCCGGTACGTGCAGGTGCGCAGAGCGCACCGGCTGTAGGGGAGGAAGGCCATGCTCGGTCTTACTGGTGTGGGTCCGCTGCTCGTCTTCGGGACGGTCATCATCGTCGCGCTTCTTGTGTTCTACGCCGCGAGCCGGTATCGGGTCGCGAACGCGAACGAGGCGCTCATCGTCGCCGGCTCGCGAGGCGCCAAGGTCCGCGACGAGAAAGGCCAGCTGATGGTCACGGCCGGCGACAAAGGCGTGAAGGTCGTCGTCGGGGGCGGCACGTTCGTCATGCCGCTCATCCACCGTGTAGGACGGCTGAAGCTCACCGTGCGCCAGATCGACGTCGTGCTCGGTGACGCGGTAACCAGCCAGGGCATCAAGGTGAAAGTCCAGGGCGTCGCGACCTTCAAGATCGGTCGGGACGTTGAGTCGCTACGCAACGCCGCCGAACGATTCCTCGACGCCAAGGATGAGCATGTCGATTCGATCGTGAAGAACGTTCTCGAAGGAAGCCTGAGGTCGATCGTCGGTCGGCTCACGATCGAGGAATTGATCATGGACCGGCAAAAGCTCCAGCAGGAGGTGCAGGACGCGGCGAAGGGCGACCTATCTTCGAGCGGCCTGCAGATCGATGCCTTCACCATCCAGTCCATCAGCGACGAGTCCGGGTACGTGGATCTTCTCGGGCAGCAAAAGCTCGCGGTCGTCGAGAAGGACGCGCGCATGGCAAAGGCCGCGGCAGATCAGCTCGCTTCCGTTCGTGAGGCCGAGGCAGAGCAGATCAAGATCCAGGCGCAGCGGGATGTCGCACTCAAGCGCGCCGAGGCGCAGGTCCAGACGGCGGCTGCGGAAGCGCGGGCCGCTCAGGCGGGACCCCTGGCGCAGGCCGAGGCTCAGCAGGAGGTCACTCGCAAGCAGACCGAGCTCGCGACCCTCGCAGCCCTTCGCAAGGAGCAGGAGCTTCTCTCGACGCTGGTGAAACCTGCGGCGGCCGAGGCGCAGGCAGCGATCCAGCGAGCTGAAGGCGAGAAGCGCGCACGCATCGCCGCTGCAGAAGCCGGAGCCGAGGCGGAGCGGCTGCAAGGATCCGCGGAAGCAGCCGTGGTCTTCACGAAAGGGGAGGCCGAGGCGAAGGCGCTCGGGATGCGCGCGGACGCGTACAAGCAGTTCAACGACGCGGCCATCATCCAGACTGTTCTCGCGGCGCTGCCGGACATCGTCCGAGCGGCGGCCGAGCCGATGCAGCACATCGACTCGCTCACCGTGATGAGCTCGGACGGGGCCTCGGAGATGGTCAAGAACACGACGCGCGTGGTCGCGGAGTCGGCCACCGCGATCAAGGGCCTGACCGGTCTCGACGTGCCGAACTTGATCGGTGGCGCGATGCGCTCGGGAGCGCTCGCCGGGATGAGGTCCGGAGACGGCGATCGGGGTGGGAACGCCAAACAGCCCGCGGCGCCGCCTCCCGCGGCAGGGGTCCCGCCAGCCGCCGCCGCGGCCGCGCCGTCGACCGCCACCAACGGCGAGTCGACGACTCCTGCGACGGCCACCGTTCAGAGCGCGGTCGAGACGTCCGCGGCGACGACGGCCGCCGCGACGGCGACCGCACGGACCGGGCTACAGATGGCCGAAGAGGAAGCCGCGCGTTTGCTCGCCCACAAGCTCCATGACCTCCCAGACGTCAGCGACTACGCACACCTCCGTCTGTCGGAGGTCGGCAGTAGCGGTCCGCGCGCGATGCGCATTCTGTGGCGGATCGCAGAGCCGCAGGTAGGCAAGCACTACGGCGCGATGACGGTCGGCGAGCTGATGAAGCATTTTGGAGCGCAGCAGACCGCCCAGCATTAGCGCCAAAACTCAATAGACTGAAGGCGATGGCGATCGACGAAAAAGTCCCCGCGCGGCCCATCGACTTCGAGGAGGATGTCATACAGCGGCGACCGGTCACCACCCAGACCGGTCTCGGGAGCCCGGATCCGACGAGTCCGACCCCGGGCGTCCTCGCGAACGACGACAACATCGTCTTCACGACGGTGAGCAACCTCGTGAACTGGGCCAGATCGCGCTCCCCATGGCCTCTCGGCTATGGACTCGCGTGCTGCGCCATCGAGATGATGGCCGCGTCGATGTCGCACCACGACACCGCCCGGTTCGGTATGGAAGTCTTCCGCTCGAGCCCGCGGCAGGCCGACGTCATGATCGTCGCGGGAACCGTGACCCACAAGATGGCGCCCCGGCTCCGTCGGCTGTACGAGCAGATGCCCGAGCCGAAGTGGGTCATCGCCATGGGCAACTGCGCGTCGTCGGGCGGCGAGTTCTGGGACAGCTACGCGACGCTCCAGGGTGTCGACACGATCGTGCCGGTCGATGTGTATGTGGCGGGCTGCCCGCCGCGCCCCGAAGCGCTCCTCGAAGGGCTCCTTCGGCTTCGCGAAAAGATAGCCAAGGGTGGTTAGCGTGAGCGACGAGCGGTCACTACGTGCCCAGGGGCCCCTGACTCGTGAGGAGCTCACTCCGTCAGCCATGAGCGTGTCTCGAGGCGTAGCCGAGAGATTGAGCAAGATCGCTAAAGGTGGATAGGCCATAGCCACCACCGACGCGGAGCGTCGCCAGATCGCGGACTCCACCGGCTACGCGCTCCCGACGATCCAGTCCGAAGAGGGCGAGGTCGAGGAGCTCATCCTCAACATGGGGCCTCAGCATCCATCGACCCACGGCGTGCTGCGCTTGGTCCTCAAGCTCGCCGGCGAAAAGATCATCGAGTGCATCCCGGTCATGGGGTACCTGCACCGCGGCATCGAAAAGATCTTCGAGTGGCGCACGTACCACGGCGGGATCCGCTACGCGGACCAGGCCGACTACGTCTCGAACATGCTCAACGAGCACGCGTACGCGGGCGCGATGGAAGCAATCGGCGATATCGACGTTCCCCGCCGCGCCGAGTTCATCCGCGTGATCGTCGACGAGATGAGCCGCTGCGCCTCGCACCTCGTGTGGCTCGGTACGTACGGACTCGACGTGGGCGCGACGACGCCCATCCTCTGGTGCTTCCGCGATCGCGAGGAGATCCTCGACATGCTCGAGGAGCTCTGCGGCTCGCGCATGAACTTCAACTACTACCGGCCGGGCGGCGTGCTCTATGACTTCCCGCCGGGCTGGGTCGCAAAGCTCTCGCGCTTCCTCGATCGCTTCGCGAAGCACATCGAGGACGACTACGTCACGATCCTCGATCAGAACGAGATCTTCCTCGAGCGGACCGTCGGCGTCGGTACGATCCCGGCGGAGCTGGCGAAGGCGTATGGCTTGACGGGTCCGATGCTGCGTGGCTCGGGCGTCGACTGGGATCTGCGTCGCGACCGGCCGTACTCCATCTACCCTGAGCTCGCGTCGCTCAAGCCCGTCGTGTTCGCCGAGGGCGATGCGTATGCGCGGTACCGGGTGCGGCTCGGGGAAATGCGCCTCGCGATCGCGCTCATCCGCGAGTGCATCGACAAGCTGCCGGGCGGTCCGGTGCGCGCGCGGCTCGGCCACGTCTGGAAGTGCCCGAAGGGCGAGGCGTACTACACGGTCGAGGGCGCGAAGGGCGAGGTCGGCATTTACATGATCAGCGACGGCCGCAGCCCGAACCCGTTCCGCGCGAAGATGCGCGGCCCCTCCTTCAACAACCTGCAAATCCTTCCGTGGCTGCTCAGGGATCGTTTGGTCGCGGACGCCGTCGCGATCCTCGGCTCGATCGACATCGTGCTCGGAGATGTCGACAGGTGAGAGGAATCATCAGCGGCATGCTCCGAACGCTGGAGCATTTTGTCCGTCCGCGACCTGTTACTCGCAAATATCCCTACGAGAAGCGCGATCTTCCGGAACGGTCTCGCGGGCTCATCGCTCTGCTGTTGGAGCCGGAGACGAGCATCTTCAAATGCGAGTCTTGTCTCATGTGCGAGAAGGCGTGTCCACCGCGGGCCATCTCGATCTCGTACACGTTCAAGGGCGGTTTCCGCAAACGGCCACCGCTCGCGCCGCGCGCCTCGTATTACCGCATCCGCATGGTGCAGACGGCGCCGTACGGCGAGCGTCGGCCGATGTCCACGGCGGTGACGACCATCCCGGCGGAGCAGGAGGAACGTCTCGATCTCGGTCCGGTGCGGCGCGTCCTCAGGGAGACGCCCGAGGTGGCCGATCGTCTGACGCGCGTGCTCTACGCCACGAACGCGGCGTACGGCTACCTGCCCTGGCGCGCCGCCGAGCTCATCGCCGCCGAGTTCGGCAAGACCATGACCGACCTCTACACGACCGCATCGCTGCTCGCGAACTTCCGCGGCGCTCCCGAAGGCGAAGGAACCGCCATCCCGCGCGGCGGACGTAAATACACCGGCAACCTTGGGGTCGCCGGCGTGTGGCCTGAAGTTTCCCCGCCTCCCGCCCACGACGACCTGCACGAGCACGAGGTCCACCACGCGCTCCGCGCCGGCATTTCTTGATGCCCGCTAGCACGGCGCCGCGGCTTCTCGAGGGGGAGGCTCGCGGTGCGCTCCAGCGCGCTCGATCGATCGCGATTGACGAGCTCATCGAAATCATCGAGCGCAGCGGCCTTCGCGGCCGCGGCGGCGCGGGTTATCCGTTCGCCGAGAAGCTGCGTGCCGTTCGCCGCAACGCCCAGGGGGGCGAGGCGTACCTCGTGGCGAACGGGTACGACGCCGACCCAGGCAGTCCGCTCGCGCGGACGCTCCTCACGCGTAATGGGGCAAACGTGGTGCGCGGGGTCGCGATCGCCGCGCACGCGGTCGGCGCGACGCAGATTTACCTGTATCTGCACCCCGAAGCGATCGAGGCGCGCGCCGCCGCGGAGCGGGCTATCGGCGAGATGGGCGCGGAGCTCGGCGTCCCGATCGAGATCGCGCTCGGCCCCGGCGGGTTCATGGGCGGCGAGGAGTCGGCACTGCTCGCCGTGCTTGAGTCGCGCCGGGCGATGGCGCGTCAGCGCCCGCCGTACCCGGCGGCGCAGGGACTGCGGCTGCGGCCGACGCTCGTCTCGAGCGTCGAGACTCTGGCCTGGCTCCCGCTGGTCGTCGAAGAGCAGGTACGGGCAAACACGAAGCTCGTGTCGGTCACCGGAGCGGTCACGCGTCCCGGTGTCTACGAGGTCGTCCTCGGGACGCAGCTCGGCGAGATCCTAAGCGGGGCCGGTGGGGCGACAGGAAAGCTGAAGGGCATACACGTCGGCGGACCGACCGGCGGGATCCTCGGCACGTCGCGTTTAGACACGCGACTCGACTTCGACGATCTTCGGGTCGCCGGCACCCATATGGGATCGGCGCAGGTCCGGGCGATCGCCGCGGGCACGTGCATCGTGAATGAGGCCGCCACGCTCTTCGCGTACCTGGCGCGGGAGAACTGCGCGATCTGCGTCCCCTGTCGCGTCGGCACGAAGCGCGTGCAGGCGATACTCGAGAGCACGTATTCCGGGCTCGGACGCGACAGCGACATGGCCTGGCTGGACGAGCTCGGCACGCACATGGAGCGCTTCTCGTTGTGCGGCTTCGGCATCACCGCGCCGTCCATCCTTCGCACCACGATGCGCGAGTTCCCCGAAGACTATCGAGTGCATATCCAAGAACGTCGGTGTCCTGAAGGCACCTGCAAGGCCGTGCGAAGCCGCCGCTACGAAACGATGGTCCAGCCCTGACTCACTTTGTTGGGCCGCAGGCGGTTGAGGCTCGGGGTGCTCGCGTGCTCGCGGGTCCCTTTGCCTGCGCACCTCCAATGTTCGCTTTGCTCGGCGGACGGCAACTCCCGCTGCGCCGCGAGACACCCGCTCGCCTTCCCGCCTGCTGCGCAGTCACGCGTCCGGCCGGTAATGTGATTTCGATATGAGTCTTCTCGAGAGGTACACGCAGCCGGGTGAATCGCAGTTGCCGACGGTCGCGCACGTGGGAGAGATCCCCAGCGGTCAGCCGACATGCTCGATTTGGATAGACGGTAAGGAAGTCACTGCGATTCCCGGCGAAGCGATACTGAGGGCCGCGCAGCGCGCCGGATTCAATGTGCCGACGCTGTGCGATGACGAGAAGCTCGCGCCGGCGGCGGCTTGCCGCATGTGCCTCGTGGACATCGAGGGCTACCACCGGCCCATGCCTTCATGCCACCTCCCGGTCGAGCCGGGCATGAAGATCACCCAGGCCTCGGAATCGCTGTTCAAGCTGCGCAAGCAGAACCTCGAGTACATCCTCAGCGACCACAACGCGTACTGCATGCCTCCGTGCCAGATCAGCTGCCCTACGCACATCGACATCCCGGGCTACCTGGAACTCATGGCGAAGGGCCAGCACGTCGAAGCGGCGCGCTTGGTGAAGGAAGTCCTTCCGTTCCCCTACATGCTCGGCCTCGTTTGCCCGAAGCCTTGCCAGGAGGTCTGTCGCCGCGGGCTTGTCGAGGAAGAGATCGCGATCTGCCAGTGCCACGGCTACACCGGCGAGATGGTCATGGAGATGGACAAGGCGCCCACGCCGTTCCCTCAGCTTCCGGCGACGGGCAAGCGTGTCGCTGTGGTGGGCGCCGGCCCGGCGGGTATGACCGCGGCGTACTACGCCGCGCTCAAGGGCCATGCGGTCACGGTGTTCGACATGATGGAGAAGCAGGGCGGGATCGCTCGTTACGGCATCCCCGAGTACCGCCTCCCGAAGGTCAAGCTCGACAAAGAGCTGAACTCGGTGTGGGAACTGCGGGACACGGAGTTCAAGGGCGGGATGATGCTCGGCCGCGATTTCTCGATAGACGATCTCTTCACCCAGGGATACGACGCCGTGTTCCTCGGTATCGGGGCGTGGCGGTCCAATGAGCTCCGTATCCCAGGCGAGGACCTGCCCGGCGTCATCGAGGCGATCAACTACCTCCGGATGAACGCGGAGGGCAACCCGGTCCCCGTGGGGAAGGGTCAGAAGGTCGTAGTCCTTGGCGGTGGATTCACCACCTTCGACTGCGCGCGGACCTCACGCCGGCTCGGCGCGGAGGTCACTGTGGTGTACAGGCGGTCGCGCAAGGAGATGGGCGCGCACTACAGCGAGGTCGACGACGCCGAGCACGAGGGCATCAAGCTCGAGTTTTTCGCCGGGGCCGTGCGTGTCATCGAGAAGAACGGTCGCGTCGGCGGCGTCGAGTTCCAGCGCATGGCGCTCGGCGAGCCCGATGCGTCGGGGCGGCGGCGTCCGGTGGCGATCGAGGGCTCGAACTTCGTCATCGAGTGTGACGCGGTCATACCGGCATATGGCCAGTACCCGGATCTCGATTTCTTCGAGCGCGAGCAGGGCGTCCGCAAGAGCAAGCGCGAGACAGTCGTGACAAACGGCGCGCTCATGACCGATCGTCCAGGGGTGTTTGCCGGTGGCGACTGTCAGATGGGCGCGGTCACGGTCATCCAGTGCATCGCGCAAGGCAAGCTCGCGGCGAAGGCTATCGACCGGTACCTGGCCGGCGACGACATGGCGCGGGTCGCGGAGGAGATCGCGGCCGAGGAGGCCGTACCCGAGCTCATCGATATCGTCCCCTACAAGCCCGAGGAGCCGCAAGTCCGGATGCCGATGTTGCCGTTCACCGAGCGCGTGCAGAGCTTCCAGCTCATCGAGAACGGGTACGACAAGGCAGCGGCCGAGAAGGAAGCTGCGCGCTGTCTCCAGTGCGTCTGCCCGGACGTCGGCCGCTGCCACCTGCAGCGCCTATCGCTCGAGCATGGGCTCACCGACAACCGCTTCCACCGTGCCGAGCCGGTGGACTATCACGACTACGAGTACGACTTCAGCCATGACTTCATCCTTCGCGACCTCAACAAGTGCATCAACTGCACACAGTGCGTGCGCATCTGCCGCGACGTCATCGGCGCGAACTGCTATGGCCTGATGGGCGGGGGCTACGACTCGATCGTCACCACACCATGGAACGTCTCGCTCAAGTACACCGACTGCGTGTCATGCGGTGCGTGCGCTGAGACCTGCCCGACTGGAGCGCTGATGATGCGCGAGCGCGACCTGCAGACGTACGAGCTGGACATCGTCCGCTGCATCTACTGCGGCGACTGTGTCGAGGTCTGCCCGCACGGCGCGCTCGGCGAGACCCCGAACTTCGAGCTCTCGAC
>Ga0066686_10000824_pt1 | contig 11761 bp, 6 predicted proteins | sample GraSoiAngelo_135_FD_65627 | JGI IMG/M metagenome (GOLD analysis project Ga0066686, IMG submission 65627) | Grasslands soil microbial communities from the Angelo Coastal Reserve, California, USA - 14_0929_05_40cm | ecosystem: Environmental > Terrestrial > Soil > Grasslands | place: USA...
TGGGCCTACCGGATCGCCGTGGAGAGGTACAACAGGCTGACCGGCAGGAGCCTGCCCCTTCTCATCTCCACCGAGGCCCAGGGAGAGCGCTGGGGCGGGCACGGCACGGGGACCGTGGCCCATGGATTTGTCCTCTGTTTCCTTGGGGACACCGCGGAGGCGATGCTGCACTACGCCGAGGCGCTGCCTCTTCATGTCCGCAGAATCGCGCTCGTGGACACGACAGGCGACTGCGTCGGAGAAGCGCTGCGCACCGCTCGCGCGTTTTTCGAGAAGCATCTGGCGGCGCTGCGCTCTGGAAACAGGGAACAGGCTGAACGCTTCAGGCTGGAAGGGGTCCGTGCGGACACGGCGGCCGAAGTGCGCGACCGCTCGGTGAAGCCCACGGGCGACATCGAGAGCGACAGAGGAGTCAACGAGCGTCTCGTTTCAGCCATCCGCCTCGCGCTCGACGGGGCGGCTGACCTGCTGCCTCTCCGAAGGGAGGAAGCGCGGCTCGCCAGGGCGTATTTCAGGAACATCCGGATCGTGGCCACCGGCGGCTTCGACCCCGAGAAGATCGCCCGGTTTGAGCGGGCCCGGGCACCGGTGGATATCTATGGGATCGGATCATGGTTCCTGCGCAGCGCGCCGAACGACTTCACGGCCGACGTCGTCCGGGTGGAACTGGCCGGACAATGGGTCGAGATGGCGAAGAAGGGAAGGAAACGGATCCCGAACCGGGATCTCAGAAGGCTGCTCTAGACGCCTGACGGGCGACGCCAACCGGCAGTCCACGACCACCCCGCCCGCGTTGACAGGGGAAATGGCCGCTGGTATCTTGACGGTGCTTCCGCGCCGCCGCATCTTCCCCCCCTGGCCTCGGAGACTCGATGATCGTCGGCGTTCCTCGGGAAATCAAGGACAACGAGTTCCGTGTCAGCATGGTACCGGCGGGGGTCCGGAGCCTGGTCGAGGCCGGCCACCGGGTGATCGTGCAAGCAGGCGCGGGCGAGGGGAGCGGCATCGGCGATGACGAATACGGGCGCGCCGGTGCGGAGGTCGTCCGGACAGGCGAGGAGGTCTACCGGCGCGCCGAGCTTCTCGTGAAGGTGAAAGAACCTGGCCCCGAGGAGTGCGGGCGGCTTCGTGAAGGGCAGATTCTCTTCACCTTTCTCCACCTCGCTCCCGTCCCGGACCTGACGAAACGACTCCTCGGCAGCGGCGTCACGGGTATCGCCTATGAAACGATCGAAGCTCCCGACGGGTCGCTTCCGCTGCTGACGCCGATGAGCGAGATCGCGGGACGCATGGCGATCCAGATCGGCGCGAGCTATCTCGAGAAGACCCGAGGCGGGGCCGGAATCCTCCTGTCGGGGGTTCCGGGAGTCGCTCCCGCGAATGTCGTCATCATCGGAGGAGGCACGGTCGGCACCAACGCCGCGAAGATCGCCCTTGGCTTCGGCGCGCGTGTCACGATCCTCGAGAGGTCCGCCCCCAGGATGCGGTACCTCGACGATGTCTTCGGCGGCAAGGTGACCACGGTCATGTCGAACCGCTACAACGTCGAGGAGCTGGCGCCGGGCGCCGACCTTCTGGTGGGGGCCGTCCTGATCCACGGCGCGGCGGCTCCGAAGCTCGTCACGCGCGAGGCGGTCTCGAAGATGCGCCGGGGCTCGGTTATCGTTGATGTGTCGGTCGACCAGGGAGGCTGCGTCGAGACGATCCATCCGACGACGCACAGCGAGCCGACCTACCTTCTGGAAGGTGTGGTGCATTACGGTGTCGCGAACATGCCCGGCGCCGTGCCACGGACTTCGACCTTCGCTCTGACGAACGTCACGCTCCCCTACGTGCTGAATCTCGCCCGCCTCGGCCTGCGGGAAGCGGTGCTGTCGGACCCGGGCCTGCGCTCGGGCGTGAACGTGCATCGCGGCCGGGTGACGCATCGGGCGGTGGCCGACTCCCAGGAGATGACGGCGGCGAGGATCGAGGAACTGCTCTGACGGCTAGCCAGAGGCTGCCGCTGCGTCTGCTGGTGGATCCCGTTCACGACGGGGCCTGGAACATGGCGGCGGACGAGCTTCTGCTCGAACAGGTCTGGCGCAGGGAAGAGGCGGTGCTCCGCCTGTATCGCTGGATCCGCCCCGCCTGGTCGCTCGGCCGCACTCAGGCCTATGAGGGGTCGGTGGACGAGACGTTCTGCCGGTCGAAGGGGATCGACATCGTGCGTCGGCCGACGGGGGGGTGGGCCCTGCTGCACGACCGCGAGCTGACCTATGCCCTCGCGGCCCCTTCCACAGAGGGCGCGTTCGCGGGAAGCGTCCTGGAGACATACCGGAAGATCAGCGGGGTGCTCGCCGGCGGGCTCGAACGGCTTGGAGCCGCAGTGGCGGTGTCGTCCCGCGATTCACGCAGGCCCACCGGGCCTCTCTGCTTCTCCGCGACATCGGCGCACGAGATCGTCGTCTCGGGTGGGGGGAGCGCCGGCGCCAAGCTGGTCGGGTCGTCGCAGAGGCGAAGGCGTTCCGCTTTCCTGCAGCACGGGTCGATCCCGCTCGAGATCGATCCGGAATTGCAGGCGGGGGCGGCGGGACTGGCCGGCGCGCCTGAAGGTCTGCATCCCGCCGATCTGTCCGGAGCCTGCGGGCGCCGGATCGGTTTCGACGAGGCGGCGGCAGCCGTGGTGGATTCCTTCGCCTCGCACCCCGGCGTCTGGCTCTTCGAGGGGGGATGGACAGAGGCGGAGCGCGCGGAGATCGAAAGACTCCGGGCGGAAAGATACATGAGCGTTCCGTGGACCCGCGGGCGGAGGAGGGGGGGAGCGATCGACCCCGCATGGAGCACATGGACCTGATCGACCGAAGGCGCTTCCTGAGTCTGGGGCTGAAGGCCTCGTTGCTCGTGGGGTTTCTCGGACTGCCTCGGAGAAAGGCCGGGGCGCAGCTCCAGAGTTCGGCCCCGGTCGTCCTCGAGGCCATCCGGAGAAGCATTCCGGTCGCCTCGGGCTTGGACCAGTCCGAGGCTTCGCTCTTGCTCGACGAGCTGCTGAGGCCGCTCACTAGCTCCCAGGACTACCCTCTCGATATCTGGTCCGCCCTCTTTCCGTCCGACAAGACGGCCGGCGTGAAGGTGGATGCAGGCTCTCCGGGCGCGATCTCCGTCACGCTCGCGCGGACCCTTGCGGGTCGTCTGATCGACGCCGATGTCCCTCCCGAGCGCGTGATCATCTGGGACCGTCGCTCCGACGCTCTCAGGCGGGCGGGACTGGCTCCCGAGGGGGGCCGGACTCCTCGCATCCGCTCCGTGATGGAGGAGCCAGGAGGGGGCAGGTGCATTCGCCCGATGGGGGAGGCTCCCCCCGCCACTCTTTCCGCGCTCGCAGAGCGGATCGAGAGGGACGCGACTGTGACAGCCCTTTCCGCACGCACGGACGGGGAAATGGCTCCCTTCGTCATCGAGAACCTCGCCCTGGGAGCCCTCGTCCAGCCGCCCGATGCTCGCGGGAAAGCCAAGGCGAAGGGTGCTGTTCAAACCGAAGGCCTTCTTGCGGCCCGATATGCAGCCGATCCTGCGCTGCTGCCGCGCGCCGTGCTGCACGTGGCCGATCTCTGGCGCGTGCCGCTCGGCGCCGCGGATGATGGAACGCCTCAACTCTGGGAAGCGGGAACGATCCTTCTCTCGCAGGACGCGGTCGCCTTGACGGCCGTCGCTCACCGGATTCTCGCCAATACACGCCGCACCAGGAAGCTCGGCGAGACACCCGCGCCGGAGAGCCTCTTGGAAGCGGCGCGGCTGGGTCTGGGCCAGCAAGACCTCTCGAAGATCCGCTGGGTCAAGCTCGTGTTCTGACGTGTGAACCGACTGAACCGAGCCCTCCGAGCCGCGGTCCGGACATCAAGGATTGAAGGTGATCACCTCGGCCGGGCGGCCGTCCAGGCCGAACCAGGGGCCGCCGGGAGGCGGCTCTTCCGGCAGCGATGCAAGACGTAGCAACTCGCGCCGCTGAGATTCAGCGAGGGCGATCGGAACAGCGACGGACTGGCTCGCCGCGTTCGCCTCGAGCTTCCGCCCGTCTGCCGAGAGCTTCACCGACTTCGGGTCCCTCCGGAGCAGCCGGGCCAGCTCCTGGACGTCGGGGACGAGCTCGAACCTCTCGTTCACACGAAAACGCTGGAGGAAGTAGGGGAGCGTCAGGCGGAAATGTTCCGCCGGAGAGCATTCCTCCAGCACCTCGGTGCCGGCGGCGAACGCTTCCTCGATGACCTCTTCCGGCGGGCAGCCGCTGCTGCTGGTCGAGCGAAGGCCGGTCCTCCTGTCAACCGGGACGAAGGCGACTCCTGCCGGCCGTGTGAACTGCTCGGGCGGGTGCTTTTCCAGGGCCTTGGACATGATGTCCATCCAGATCGGCAGGGCCGCGCGCGCCCCGGTCTCATCCTGGCCGAGGGTCTGCTTGCGATCCAGTCCTACCCAGATGCCGACGGCAAGCGAGGGGGAGAAGCCGATGAACCAGGCGTCGGTGTAGTCGTTGGTGGTTCCGGTCTTTCCCGCCAGCTCCCGGCCCAGGGCCTTGGCCTTCTGAGCGGTGCCGCTCTCGATCACACCCTCCAGCAGATGCGTCACGATGTAGGCGGAGACGGGAGACATCGCCTCGCGGCTCGTCGGGTGCGCCTCCTCGAGAATGTTGCCATCGGAATCAGCGACCGACCGGATCATGTGGGGCTCCACCCAGACCCCCTGGTTGGGGAAAACCGAGAACGCCGCGGTCAACTCCAGAGGGGTCACCTCGAAGGCCCCGAGGGCGAGCGAGGGGTAGGGGGCGAGAGGTGAGGTGATCCCCATGGCCTGGGCCCGCTCGATCACAGCCTTCGGCCCGACCTGCGTCAGGAGGCGCACGGCGGCGATGTTGCGGGATTCCTCGAGGGCCTCGCGAAGGGTCACGAGCCCGCCGTATTCCCGGTGGTAGTTCTCGGGCTGGTAGGGCTGCGGAGCCCCCGGAGTGAGGAGGACGGTTGGCTCGTCGAGCAGCCTCAGTGAGGGGGTGTCTCCCGCATCCAGGGCCGCCGAGACGACGAAAGGCTTGAAGGACGAGCCGGGCTGACGGCGGGCCTGCATGGCTCGATCGAACTCGCTCCTCGTGAAGTCGAACCCTCCCACAAGCGCGCGCACCTCACCCGTGGAGGGCTCTATTGCGACCACGGCCCCCTCGGCCTCGGGCGCCGGTTCGACGATTCCGGCCAGCGGCCCTCTTCCATCGTTCCGCATGATCCGCACCGGCACGAGGTCTCCAGGCCGGAAGACAGCCGCAGGGCTGCGCCTGCCGCTCCACTCCATGTCCTTTCCCTCGACCGTCAGGCGCTGGTCACCGATGCGCAGGACGGCCCGGGTGCTGTCAACCTGCATGACGAGCGCCGGGACGACGGTATCGACCCCGGGAGGAGAGGACCAGGCTGGATGGCGGTAGGCAGCGAGGTCCACCGCTCTGCGCGAGCCGCTTGCCGCGACGTTCTGGAAGGCTCTCCGCCACCCCCGCCTCTGCTGGAGCTCCAGCAAGCCGGAGCGAAGGGCCTCCGTCGCCACTCGCTGCAGCGCGGGGTCGAGCGTCGTCCGGACCCTCAGGCCGACCCGGTAGAGCATCGATTCGTCGTAGCGGTCTCGCAAGGAGCGCCGCACCTCCTCGACGAAATAGGAGCCCAGGCGCTCTTCATGGCTGTGATCCGCCAGCTTCAGCGGTCGTTTCGCGGCCGCCTCGGCCTGATCCTTCGTGACCATCCCTTGCTCGACCATTCGGTCCAGGACATGCCTGCGGCGGGCGAGGGCGCGGTCGGGGTGGGTGAGGGGAGACAAGGCCGCGGGGTTCTGGATCACGCCGGCGAGAAGCGCCGCCTCCTCCAATGCCAGCTCCTTCGAGGGCTTGTTGAAGTAGTACTGCGAAGCGGCCTCGACCCCGTAGCGGCGCGGCCCCATGTAAACCTGGTTGCAATAAAACGTCAGGATCTCCTCCTTCGAGTACGTCCTCTCGATCTCCAGGGCGAGGAATGCTTCTTGAATCTTTCGCTTCACCGTTTTGTCGGGCTTCAGGAAGAGACTGCGGGCTAGCTGCTGGGTGATCGTGCTCGCCCCCTGGACGCCCCAGTCACCCGAGCGGATGGTGGCGGTAGCCGCTCGAAGGATGCCCAGGATGTCCACGCCGAAATGCTTGTAGAAGCGCTGGTCCTCTGTCGCGATCACCCCGTTGATGAAGTCCTTCGGGATCTCGTGGAACTTCAGAATGATCCGCTTTTCGGCTCCGAGCAGCGTCACGAGGCTCTCGTCGTCGGCGAGGATCTGGGTGACGGTGGGGGGCCTGTAGTTCTCCAGCTCGCGAACGCTCGGAAGGTCGCGGTTCGTGGCGCGCCCGGCCGCGGCGCCCGCGACCGTGCAGACCGCCAATACCAGCAGGAGGAAGAGGATGCGCCTGCGCGACATTCCGCCTGGCATGTCTGCTGATGAGTATAGACCGAGACAGGACCCCGTGACCGGCGCAGGGCGTGCAGCCCTTGCTCTGCTAGAATCCGACCATCGATGGCCAAATCCGGTCTTCTTTCACCGTTCGAACCCAAAGGCGATCAACCTGCCGCGATCGAGCAACTGAGCCGAGGCGTGCAGGAAGGGAGGCGGGACCAGGTGCTGCTGGGAATCACCGGCTCGGGAAAGACCTTTACCATGGCGAAGGTCATCGAGGCCCTGCAGCGGCCGACGCTCGTCATCGCCCACAACAAGACGCTGGCCGCCCAGCTCTTTCAGGAATTTCGCGGCTTCTTCCCCTCATCCGCGGTGGAGTATTTCGTCTCGTATTACGACTACTACCAGCCTGAGGCCTACGTCCCCCAGACAGACACCTACATCGCCAAGGAGTCCATGATCAACGAGGAGATCGACCGGATGCGGATGTCGGCAACGAGGTCGCTCTTCGAGCGCCGCGACGTCATCATCGTCGCCTCGGTTTCGTGTATCTACGGTCTCGGCTCGCCCGAGGCCTACCACGGCATGCTGGTTCTTCTCGAGGAGAACAGCCGTGCCGATAGGGACGCCGTGCTCCGCAAGCTGGTGGAGATCCAGTACGAAAGGTCGCGCGACGACCTGCGACCGGGCAGCTTCCGCGTCCACGGAGACGTCCTGGAGATCTGGCCGGCCTACGAGGACCATGCCCTGCGGGTCCAGTTCTTCGACGACGAGGTCGAGCTGGTCGCCTCAATCGATCCCCTGCGCGGTACTCTCGTCCGAAGGCTGGGCCGGGCGCCCATCTATCCCAATTCCCACTATGTCACGCCGCGGGACAAGCTCGAGCTGGCGATCCGGTCGATCCGCCAGGAGCTGAAGGGACGGCTCGCGGAGCTCGAGGTGGCCAGCCGCCTTCTGGAAGCTCAGCGGCTCGAGCAGCGCACGATGTTCGATCTCGAGATGATCCAGGAGGTCGGCTACTGCCAGGGGATCGAGAACTATAGCCGCCATCTGACAGGAAGAAAACCGGGAGAACCCCCGCCAACGCTGATGGATTACCTGCCATCGGACCACCTGATCTTCATCGACGAGAGCCACCAGACCGTCCCGCAGCTGCGCGGCATGTACAACGGCGATATCTCCAGGAAGAAGACCCTCGTCGAGTACGGCTTCCGTCTTCCCTCCGCCCTGGACAACCGCCCGCTCAAGTTCGAGGAGTTCCAGGAAAGGCGCGGCCAAACGATCTACGTCTCGGCCACGCCGGCCGCCTATGAGCTGAGCCTGACAGGAGGGGAGATCGTCGAGCAGGTGATCCGTCCCACTGGGCTCGTGGACCCCCAGGTCGCAGTCCGCCCTATCCGCAACCAGGTGGACGACCTGCTCGGAGCGATCCGCGAGCGCGCCGGGCGCGGGGAGCGAGTGCTCGTGACGACGCTGACAAAACGCATGGCCGAAGATCTCACCGAGTACTACCGGGAACTGTCGGTGCGGGTCGAGTATCTGCATTCGGACATCGATACCCTGGACCGGGTCCGGATCCTGAGGGACCTGCGGCGGGGCGAGTTCGACGTCCTGGTCGGCGTGAACCTGCTCAGAGAGGGCCTGGATCTGCCCGAGGTGTCTCTCGTGGCCGTGCTGGATGCCGACAAGGAAGGCTTTCTCCGCTCGAAGGACGCTCTCATCCAAACCATCGGACGGGCGGCTCGCAATGTCAACGGCACCGCGATCCTTTACGCCGACAGGATGACCGACTCGATACGCGGGGCGATCGAGGAGACGGAACGGCGGCGGGCGAAGCAACTGGCCTACAACGCCTCCCACGGCATCACTCCGGAAACGATCGTGAAGTCGATCGAGCAGGTGCTTGGCTCCGTCTGGGAGGCCGATTATGTCAAGGTCCCCGCCGCGGTCGCCGAACCCGACGAGGACGCGTACGCCTCCCCCGAAGAGCTGGAGAGGGAGATCATCCGCCTCGAGAAGGAGATGCGGAAGGCCGCGAGGAGCCTGGAGTTCGAACGGGCTGCCGCTCTTCGAGACCGCATCCGCTACCTCCGTCAGAAAGAGGTCCTGGCGGCACCATCGTAGCAGCGTCAACAAGGCCACTCACTGCGTCCAGCAACGCTCTTGTCGCAGCGTCAGTTCCCTGGGCAGTCACCCGAAAAAGCCCTACCCTCTCAAGGCCTCCGGCAGCCTCCCTCAACCTTCAAAGCCGGCTCCGGGGCCACCGCCCAGGCGGCCTTGTAGGATTCATTGCATCTAATGGCATCTCAATCCAGTCGTCTTTCGTTCCGATAGAGACCTCCCACCCCATCGCGGCCCAGCCGCCAGAGGATCCCGACAGGAGCGGTCCCCCTGCACGAGGCCAGCCCGCCATGCTCACCCTGCTGATGGTGGAACCGGCACAGGCAGATGCGGTTGGACAGATCATCGCTTCCGCCCCGCGAGCGATAGATCACGTGGTGGTCCTCCAGGTTCCTCCGGGAGGTGCAGCCGGGGGCCGAGCAACGCCATCCCCACCGGGCATAAACCTCCTCGGCATCCCTCTTCGGAGATTCCTCCGGGACATCCCAGGTCGTGACGTAATCCTCGATCAACGCCAGAAGCCCCACCCAGGCAGGGACCCTGCGGCAGCGATTGGAAAACGTCCGGGCCGCGAGAACCGAGCCCGATGCATCGGGATCGGGCCATTGCTCGAAGCACGGGACAGCTTCAACGCATTCGCTCAGGCGCCGCCGTGAGGATTCCACGGCGGCCAGCAGGTCGCCCGCTAGATCCCCGGGAAGTCTCAGCCGGAGGAAAACGTCCGGCACGAACAGCGCGGCCGCCTCCCGCCCAAGGCGGCCTACCCGCTCGCGCGCCATTCCCGACCGGCGCAGCAGCGATTGCTGCCACCTCCCGTCATCGACGGGGAGATCCGGCCTGGGAAGATCCGGCCTTGAGTGAGTCAACCCGACGTTGTTTGCGAGCCCCGGAGCCGTCCTGTCCTGAATCGTCTGGGCGCCGTCCACAGACCCCGCGCCCGCCCCGCCATGAATCGCCCCGGGCTGCTTGGCAGGGTCCTGCCGCGACCCGTTATGAAGCGGCTCAGCGCTATCGGCAGCATCTGGCCACCTCCTGTCATCATTGATCGACCCAGGCTCGTTCGCGTGGCTCACTCTCTTCCCGTCATGAATCGATCCGCCGCTGGTCCTCTCTGTCGCACATGCCTCGCCCAGCCGCTCCAGCAGCTTGATCTCGTCCCTCAACCGCTTTACCGTCGCCTCCTGCGCCCGAGCGACCCAGGCTTGCTGCGCGAGCTGGTCCACGGAACCGCGACCGAGGATCCTCCGGACAAGGCAGGCTGCCTCGAAGCCGATCTTGCGCTTCTCGTAGGCCTCCCGGAGAACCGGCAGCCCTCTCAACGCGCGGGCAAGCCGGGCGCGGTCCTCAGCGGCCGTGCGCGAGAGCCCTAGCCGTTGCTCGGCGTAGTGGCCGGCATCGGCGAACATCAGGCGCGGCCACGCCCCACGATCGCCCATCTCCGCAAGGAGCTTTCCCAAGCGGCGGTCGATCTCGTCCTCGAGTTCGATCAGCCGACGGATCTGTCCGTCGAGCTCGGTCGGGCCCCCGTCGCCCGCTGCCATGGCCGCCTCTTCGATGCTCTTCAACGTGGTCACTGCCGAAGACAGAGCGTGGGAGGCATCCGCGGGCTGAGCGAGATGTCGCCAGTTCTGCGTGCATCGGGCCAGAGCCTGTTCCATCAGAGCCCGGTGCCGCCCCGGCTTCAGAGAAACCATGTCGGCGTCGGGCGGATGAGGGCCGGCAAGAGCCTCGGCGACAATCGCCTCGATGAACGATGTGACGCTCGTTTCCTCGCCGCAAACAGCCCTGTGCAGATCGAGCGCCTCTTCGAACGCGGCCTTGACCGGCGCCGGAACGAGAAAGCGAACAAGGCATCGTTCCTCGGGATTGTCGGAGTCTGTCCCGAGGACGTCTGAGCGAGCTGTGGCCTGAAAGGTCGATTCGGTGTGGATCAGGTCCTCGCCGGTCGCTCTCTCTTCACCGGGTGGCCATTTCGATCCCGTCTTGCGTGCCGTCTTCACGATCCCCTGGAGTTCGCGGACAGTCACCCTTCTGCCGAGCGCAATCCAGGATCCGGAGCTTTCTGGCGAGGCGATCCTTCCGATTAGCAGCGCGGCCACTCTTCCAACCGGCAGCCCTCCATCTGTTCCGCAGAGGGCTTCGGCCAGGCCTGGTAGAGATTCGAAAGCCTCCGCCAGGACTGCCAGGTCGCTGACCCAGCGACCCGAGCGGCCAAAACGCTCGCGAGCGTGATCGCGCAACCGTGCGTAGCCAAACTTCTCCCATCCTCTGGCCTGGCAGAAGCCGCGCGCCGCCCGGGCCAGAGGAAGCGCCAGCCGATCGCCCGCCGCTCTCAAGGCGAAGGCCAGCCGGTCAGCCTGAAGAAGGGGCTCTTGCGCACCGGATGTTTCGCCGACCGGGAGGGCCGGCGCGTCGCATTCTGTCGGCAGGACGCGCTTTGCCGGCTCGTCGCACCGTGCTGGCGCGAGGCTCTCGAGCGGGCCAGCATGACGGGTTTGCGCTGCGCGACCGGCGCGCTCCGAGGGCTCTGCCCGGAGGGCCTGCCGAGCCTTCTCGGCACCCCGCTGCTGGTTTGCCTCCAAAAGGATTTGGACCCTGTCAGCTCGCCACACCTCCCTCGCGCAAGCTTCCGAGCCGACAGGCTCAGCGTTCGATCGCGTCTCGTAGGGTGTCGAGAGATGTTCGCGGCAGGAGAAGAGCGGCGGAAGAGAGTGAAGAGTTGGTACAGGGGTGGGCCCGATGGGCGACGACGGCACATCGATCAGAGGTGACAGAGCGGGATCGATCCGAGCCGGGCTCAGTGGAGCTTGATAGAGTCCGAGCGGATCGCGTGAGGCATGCTGGAGTAACGTGAACCGCATACAAGCAGCATACCGAAACTAGATCGAGACTCGATGGAAGAAGACGAATTACTCTCTCGGACCAGCAAGTATTCCTGTTTCCATTCTGCAACGCCCAATGCGCAATAATCGAAACTCGAACGACCAACCCTCAAGGTCGTAGGAATGAGGAGGTCACCTCTTCGTCGTATTCGAGTCGAGGCTTCTCAAAGCGTGTCCCAATTCACTACGTAGTCAGCGGGGTAGAATCAATCGACGCCGGGGTGGCGAAACTGGTAAACGCAGGGGACTTAAAATCCCCCGCCTCTCGCGAGGCATGCGGGTTCGACTCCCGCCCCCGGCACATTGAACCTATCGCGGGTTGGCGAGATCCTAGT
>Ga0066686_10000826_pt1 | contig 11760 bp, 11 predicted proteins | sample GraSoiAngelo_135_FD_65627 | JGI IMG/M metagenome (GOLD analysis project Ga0066686, IMG submission 65627) | Grasslands soil microbial communities from the Angelo Coastal Reserve, California, USA - 14_0929_05_40cm | ecosystem: Environmental > Terrestrial > Soil > Grasslands | place: USA...
TGCGAGAAGCGGCGCCCCCGCCCGGCTCACTTCACGTACCCCAGGGACCGGAGCTTCCGCATCTCCTCCTCGCTCAGAGCCGCGCCCGTCTTCCGGAACGACATCCGCTCGAACGCGTCGAGCCTTGCCTTCAGGGGCGCTGTCGCGTCCGGAGGCGGAACGAGGGGCCCTTTCTCCGAGGGGTCCGCCGCCAGATCGTACACCTCCTCGCTGAGAAGCCGTCCCGAGGGATCGCGCCTGCGGATGACCTTCCACTTCTCGCCGATGACGGAGGTGTAGTCGGCTTTCGGGTCAAGGTAGCGGGATGTGAGCTCCGAGAAGATTGGCCGTGGCGCGTACCGCTCCTCCTCGCCCCGCAGAAGCGGAACCAGGCTCCGTCCGCTGAAGGAGGGCGGCACGCTCGCGCCGGCCAGCTCGAGAAGCGTCGGCGCGATGTCGAGAAGCTCCACGCGCTGTCTCACCCGTCCTCCCTGTGGAAGGCCCGGGCCCGCCAGGATGAGCGGCACGCGCAGCACCTCCTGGTAGAGGGAGTGGCCGTGCTCCCACTTGCCGTGCTCGAGGAACTCCTCGCCGTGGTCGGAGACGAAGACAACGACGGTATTGTCGAGGAGGCCATCCTTGTCGAGTTGCGCGAGCAGTTCCTGCGCCACCCCGTCCATGTACGCGACCTCCCCTTCGTAGAGAGAGCGCAGCATCCCGAGGTTGGCGGCCGTCTTGGCGGGCTGTGACTTGAGAAACCCGTAGGGGTGCCGCAGGTACGGGCTGTGGGGGGCGACGTAATGGACGAAGAGGAAGAACGGCCGCTCGCGCGCGAAGGAGGCGTAGCGGGACAGCCTCTCGTTGAGCACCTCGTCCTGGACATAGAAGGAGAGGATCGTCGTGAGAAACGGCGGCCTCGAGAGGTCGAGCCAGAGGATCGGGCTTTTCTCCTGCTGGACCGCCCCCAGAAGCCCGCTCAGCCGCAGCGCCCCGGCGAAGGACCGCGATGCGAACAGGCGGCTCTCGACGTGGTAGTCGTACACGTCGTAGAAGCGGAACCCCCGGGCGAAGCCGCGGGAGGCGGTCATCAGGGGGTTTCCGACGAAAGCCTGGCAGTCGTACCCGGCCTTCGAAAGGCGCTCGGCCAGGGTCTCCACTTCTCCCTGGACGACCCCGTCGAACTCCACGAGGCCGTGCTCGCGCGGATACAGCGACGTCCAGACGGAGACGACGGAAGGCAGCGTCCACGGGGAGGGGGCCGCGGCCTCTTCGAACAGCACGCCCCGGGAGGCCAGCCGGTCGAGGTTCGGAGTGAGTCCCTTTGGACCTCCGTAGCAGCCGAGCGCGTCCGCGCGGAGCGTGTCGCACAGGATCAACAAGATGTTGGGTCTTCGCTCCGCGGGGATCTTCCCGGCGCCGGGGGAATCGCCCGCCAGAGCGGGGTGTCGGAGCGCCCCCCAGAGCAACGCGCATGCGAGGACGGCGACCGCGACCAGCACGAGACGCCGGAGATGAAGAAGAACGCCGAGTGCGCGCTCGACGCGTCCTCCGGAACCGCGGGAGCAACGCCGTGCCGTCCACCACCCGGACACCACAGCGAGGGTCGTGCAGAGCAGAAGGAGTCCCGGCCCGATCGGCACTGGCGCCTTCCAGAACCACGAGCCCGCGAGAGAGACGAGAAGGCATTCGGTGACGGCTCCCGCCGCGAACCCGGCGAGCAGAGGGCGGGGGCTTCCGGCTGCCGAGGGCCAGCCGCGGGAGGCTCCAAAGCGCGCGAAGATTCCCGCGAACAAGAAGAGGACCGCGAAGAGCGCCGCGTAGAGCAGCCCGCCGTAGAGCAGGAGCGGCCCCGTGCGGCGGACCACTGAGGGCTCGCTGATCCCGAACGTGCGCAGCGCCGTTTCCGCAGCGCCGAACGCAGCGCCCGTCAGCAGGCCGGCGGCCGCGAGGCGGAGCGGACGCGCCACGCGGGCGGGTGAGGGGTTCATCGGCTCATTTCGGCTCGACGACCTCGAGGACCTGTTCCGCGCCGAGGTCTTCGCGCACGAGCTTCGAGCCCCTGCCCTGCCTTCACTGGACCTGCGACTTGGTTGGGGTTTCGATTGTCGCTCTTTCTTCTTCCCTTTCCATTCGTAGATGATAATCTACAAATAGAGGCCCCCGGCTGTTGGGTCCGGCATTGTCGAAGCGGGTTGCGGGTTCGCCGTCAGAGCTGACTGGGCGGCGGAGTCTAGGACGCCTCATCAAGCAGACGATGATATTGAGGACGACGCGATCGGACTGAGGTGAGCGACAAGAAGCGGGCTAGTGATGCGGCCCACCACGGCCCGGCAATAGAGTGGCTAAACTACCACCACCTCTTTTATTTCTGGACGGCAGCGCGTGAGGGTAGTATTACCCGTGCCTGCGCGCAGCTCCGGTTAGCCCAGCCCACCATCAGCGCCCAGATCCGCTCCCTGGAAAACGCTCTCGGTGAGAGACTTTTCATCCGCTCAGGACGCAAGTTGATCCTTACAGAAGCCGGTATCACGGTGTTTCGATATGCAAACGAAATTTTCCCCCTAGGCCGCGATCTGCTGGACGCCCTCAAGGGGCAAGCGACGCGTCGTCCCGCGCCGTTTCTCATCGGCGTGACCGACGGGGTGCCGAAGCTGATTGCCTACAAGCTCATCGAGGCGGCACTGGAACTGCCTGAGCCTCCACGGATCGTCTGCTACGAGGACGCGATGGACAGGCTGCTTGCCGAGCTGGCGTTGCACAGGCTGGACATCGTGCTTGCTGATGCGCCGTTGGCTGGGCAGGCCAGGATTCGTGCCTTCAGCCACCCGATGTTCGAGTGCGGCACGTCGATCCTAGCGAGCGCGAAGCTGGCTGCCCGATACCGGCGCGGGTTCCCGCGATCTCTCGATGGCGCACCTTTTCTCCTGCCCTCCGAGGGGGTGGATCTCCGCAGGTCTCTGAACCACTGGTTCGATGCGGAGAAGATCCGGCCCCTGATGGTTGGAGAATTCGAGGACAGCGCGCTACTGAAGGCGTTTGGCCGCGAGGGGGCGGGTTTGTTCTGCGTACCCTCAGTTATCGAGGCCGACGTGCGGCGGCAGTACAAAGTGGCGCTCGTCAGACACCTGAAATCGCTTCGGCAGCAATTCTACGTGATCTCGGGGGAGAAGAAGATCAAACATCCGGCCGTCAGGGCGATCACACAAGCGGCGCGAGAGAAATTTCTCTCTTGAAGCAAGAAAGACTGCACCGAGCGGGTCTTGAGGCTCTTCCCGTTCAGCGAGCTGGACGGTTGATCACTCTGATATTCGCGGATCGGGCCGAAGGCCCGCAGTCATGGTCGGCAGAACAAGGGGCGACCGGAGGCCGGGTCGGAGTCAACGATTTCCGACCCGGCTGCCGTCGTGATCAGAATGCTGGCTGGATGTCGTTGTCCGCACAGATCCGCCGTGCTTCGGAGATCAGTACGTTCGGGTTCTCGCTGACGCGCACGAAGAGGGACGTCGTGGTGCTGTGGATCACCGGCGACGCTCCGGGCAGGATCGCATCGGCAGGAATTCGATAGAGCTGGCCGAACTCCGTGTCCACGTAGGCTCCCGGGGTATCGATCTCCTTCCAGGAACACTGCGGGAGAGTCTGCTGCGCCTTGCTGTTGCTGACTTTCATGGAGAGTCCTCCTGTCTTCGGGACGTGAGATTACGTCGAACCAACATTTCAGCACAGACGACATCTATAGGGAAATAGATAATGTGAGCACAATCAATCGATTTATTAGATGTCTCGTTCCCTCCTCTCCATGATACGGCCGCGATCAACGAGCAGCACCTCGAGGTGCGCCTGAAGAGCCTCGCTGAGCCCGTGCTGTCAGGACCAGCACCTTGTAATGCCCCACCATCTCGTCGGGGCTGTAGTTCTCCTCGAGGAACTTCGCCAGAGGCGGGAAGTCGGCGATCTGCCGCGGGGTCGGCGCGACGTCGAGCTGTGGCTGCCCCTGGTCCTCGGCGACGACGATGATGCGGGGCGGATCTTGCCGCAGGCGGGCGAGGATCTCCTCGCGGTCCTTGCCCCCCCGGCCGTACCGGGGGTCCAGCGCCGCAGTCGTCTCGGAGAAGCGGGTGGCCGAGCGCCTGTTCGCGAGGAACAGCACCAGGGAGCCATGCCCGAGAATCTGGACCCTCTCGTCGGGTCGCGTCCTTTCAACCAGCATGTCCGCGAGCATCCGGTCGTCCCGGAAGAAGAATCTCCAGAGCTTGAAGCGGCGCGATTCGTGGTAGGCGCGCAGGGTTTGCCGACCGAGAAAGAAGGAGATGTCCTGGGTCTTCAGGTTCGCGGCGACCATCGAAATGACCCCGAGGCAGAGGAGAGACATGCCGGCAGCGCGCACCGCGGGGCGGCGCCGGAAGCGAGCGACAATGGGTCCCGCGAGGCCGGCGAGCGCCAGTCCGATGGTTAGCGCCTCCGGAAGGACAAGGATCTGATAGTGGTAGGAGAAGAGGTGCCGTCCGGAGATGACCATGGCGACGGAGCCTGCTCCCAGCGCTCCGACCAGTACCATGCGCCGTTTCCGCTCCCCCTGTGGTCCGAAGATCCCGCGAAGGGACGCGCGGAGGTTTGCAGGCCCGGTGCGCGACACCAGAAAGAGCAGCAGCAGGAATCCCGCCCCGAGGGATATGACGACTCGGCTGTCATACCAGAAGTTCGCGATGACCTCCTTCCAGACGTTGCCGAGATAGGCGGCGTTGATGGAGGTCATGTGCTCGTAGAAGGTCCCCAGCGCCCCGAGCGACCAGAGCCATGCGAGCATGGAGGCCGGGAGAAGGGTGAAGCCCGCGGCGAAGCAGGCGGCGGTTTTCAGAGACGCGGCGAGCGGACGGCCGGACCGATGCTCGAGCCCGTCGAAGAGAATGGTGACCGCCGCCCCCAGGATAGGGAACACGATGGCGTTCGGCTTCAGACAGCAGCAGGCCCCGCTTAGGAGTCCAGCCGCGACCGCGGTCCGCGGCCGGCTCGTGCCTGCCGGGCAGAGGAACAGGGCGAGGATCGCCGCATAGGGAAGGGTCAGGAAGGTCTCGACCTCGGCCCGATGATAGAAGGGGGCCTCGGCACCGCTCAGGAAAAGCCCGGAGAGGATACCCGTGACGAAGCCCGCGGTGAGGCCCCCGAACCGGCGCCCGACGCGCCACGCGGCCCAGGCTGTTGCCGCGATCCAGACCCACTCGAAGACGTGAATCCCCCACATCGTCCGGCCGAACAGGAGGAGGGGGACGGCGTAAAGGAAGAAGATCCCAGGCGGCTTCTGGTCGGTGAAATCGACGTACGGCGTCTGACCGTCCAGCAGCGCCGCCGTGTTGTAGGCGAAGATCCCCTGGTCGCGCGCCAGGGGGTAGAAGAGAACGGGCACGCAGATGAGCAACGTGGTCCCGACGACGAGGAGGTCCGGAAGGAGCCGGAAGGGACGCTGCGGTCCGGGCTCCGATTTTGACGATGTCATAGGCTCGGCAGCGGCATCCCGCCGGGGGAACTGGCTCGAGGAGGCGAGGGGAGCCATGAGAAGGATGATAAGAAATCTCATCCCTGTGACGCGAGCCTCGACCTGCGCATCCGGCACTGGCAAGGTTCGGATAGTCCCATCGACGGGCTGATTGCTATAGAGTTGAGGGCAGGGCAGCCTGATGGTGTCAAGCAGCGCACCCAGTCCGGGGCCTGGAGGATCCCAGGAGCGACGCGCCCATCCCCGCGTACCCTTGAGGCTTCCTATCCTGGCGTCCTACGAGCAGCAATCATTCCTGCTTCAGCCTCTGGACATCAGCCTGGGAGGCGTCGGTTGCAGGAGCGACCGGCGCCTTCCGTTGATGAAACACGTGACCGTCAGTGTCGAGATCAGCGGGGGACATCGAGAACCTCCGCCCGTGCCTCTCGGCCTCGATGCGGTCGTGGCTCGATGCGAACCGGCTGGCGCCGGGTTTGCCGTCTGGCACCTTGGGCTTTACTTCGTGTACTCGAGGTCGAGCGAGGTGTCGCGGAACCGGCTGGCGCATTTCATTGGCCGATCGCCCACCTCGCCCCCCACAGGAAACGTCCCGAAGGCTGAACCATGAAAGCGCGCCGCGCCGAGTGTGGCCTCTTCTACTGACAAAGGAGGATCTTGGCCTCCCAGGGATTGTGCGTGACGGTGAGCGTCTGGTTGGCACCCGAGCCCGTCAACTTGTTCCTCTGGTCCGAGGAATCGAAGAGGTTCGTGACCGAGCTGCAGTTGATCCCCTTGGAGCCGATGGGTAGCTTCTGCTGGCGGTCCGCGATCGAGGAAATGTTCAACGCCGTGATGATCTTGTCCGATCCCTGGACGCGGCCGAACGACAGGTAGGAAGGATTGTTGGTGAGCCACGTGAAGCTGCCGTGGGTCAGCGAGGAATGGCTCTTGCGAATCTGGACCAGGTTCTTGAACCACTGATGGAACTGCTCGTCCTGACCGGGCTGGAAGAGGGCCCCGGGCTGGCTGTAGTCCATCGCGTACTCGTTGCCGCTGTAAACGAAGGGGATCCGATCGACGCTGAAGAGGAATGACAGCGCGAGCTTGAGCCGAGCCTTTCCGTTGCCGTCGGGGACGGCCGCCAGGAACGTGTCCGATTCGTAGTTGTCCACGGAGGCGGACAGAGCCTTGGGGTCCTCGAACTGCGCGTTCTTGCTGTCGTGATTGAACACGAGGAGCTGGGTGTTCTGCGACTTGGCGAAGACGTTCTTGATGTCGGAGATCATCGCGAAGTCATAGATCCCGTTCATGCGGATGCGGCTGGAGGAGGCGGAGTTGACGTAGTCGGGGTCGGGAAGCTGCCAGCTATAGAGCGGCCCGAGCCAGATCATCTCTCCGAAATGATCGAAGTCGGGGCGGAACCGGTTGACGTCCTTCCGGAACTGGTTCAGCGAGTAGCTCCAGAAATCGGAATAGAAGTTCTGGACCGAATCGTACCGCAGGCCGTCCGCGCCGTACTCCTCCGGGAGCCAGATCATCACCCTGTCGAGGAAGTGTCCGTAGACTTCGCTGCGCGTCTCGCGCCCTTTGAGATGGTTGTTGATGGGCATCCCATAGGAGTTGTCCACGGGGCCGTAGGCGGTCATGTCCGGCGAGTCGCCGATGTTCTCGGTTCCCCAGGGGCGGAAGTAATCCACGTAGGAGAGCTGCTCGGTATTCCAGGGGTTCTCCTGCCCCGACATCCCGATCGGCAGGTCGATGATCAGGCGCATCGCGGGACTGCCTGAATGGAGCGAGTCCACGACGGATTTGAGCTGGGCCTTCGTGCCGAGGTTCCGGTCCACGTCCTGCCAGTCGGTGACCCGGTAGCCGGAGGCGAGGTACTGGAAGAACGGTTCGCGGTCGTTTGCGAAAGGGGGGTAGAGAAGGATCGTGTTCAACCCGAGGCTGCGGAGGTAGTCGAGGTGATCGAGCACGCCCTGGAGGTCCCCGCCGCGGTAGCCCCCCGAGTAGCTGGGATTGGGCAGGTTGAACTCCTGGATCATGTAGTCGTTGCCGGGGTCCGCGTCGTCGAACTTGTCCTCGATGAGCACGTACACCATCGTCTCGTCCCAGGGGAACTGGGGCCCCTCGGTGGTGGCGCAGATCCCGTCGCCGTCCGCGTCGTTGGAGGGATCGAGGAGACAGGTGTCGCAGGCGTCCCCGATGAAATCGTGGTCCGAGTCCGCCAGCCCGATGTTGGCGGTCGAAGGGCAGTTGTCGTCGAGGTCGGCCACCCCATCCCCGTCGGAATCGGCGTACCCCGCCGGGCAGGCCGAGGCCGGGAAATGCTCGATCCCCTGGCTGTCGGCGCCGTTGCTGCTCTCGCCGCATGAGTTCAGGCCCGAGACGAGGTAGTAGAAGAGCTGACCGGGCGCGGGGATCGAGGAATCGACCGCTGCCGTCGCCGGCGTGGCGGCCACGAAGCAGGTCTCATTGTAAGACCAAGGCTGTCCCGGGTCCCGATGCCCCCGATAGACGCTGGAGACGTGTCCCTGGGCTCCCTGCGCCCAGGTGATGGCTGTCGCGCTATTTCCCTGAAGACGGACCGATGCCCCGACCGGCGAGGCGGCAGCCGAGACACCCGGCTTCAGAGGCGCGCAGTCGCAGGAGTCGCCGGATTTGTCCAGGTCCGAATCGGCCTGGTCGGCGTTGGGGACGAGAGGGCAGTTGTCGGTGCTATCGGCCACGCCGTCGCCATCCGTGTCGGGATCGAAGGGGGAAGCGGCTCGCGAGTGAGAAACGGAGAGGAAAAGCAGCATGACAAGCAGGAGGGCCCCCGGAAGGGGCCAACGATCGAGATGCTCTCCGATCTTCCCGGCCACCACTTCCTCCGAATGACAAGGATGGGCTGCCCGCCGCGATCCCGAGGCAATCTCGGACGGCACGGCCAGATGCGGGATGACGGCAGCTTACAGTCCGGGGGGAGAAGAACGCAAGCCAACGTATTGCGCGCATTGCGCGCGGCCGGCAGCGCTCAGATTGGACTGAGCTGATCGGTCACATTGAATCAATCCTGAGAACGGCGAGTCCGTTACGGATCTCGCTCCGTCCAATATCCCGTAGGGTTGCTTTTCAAATGATTCGACAGGGGTGGTGGCGTCAGGGGCAGCCCCCGAACGTTCCTCTTCACTGCGACGGGCACGGCGGCGGACGACCTCTCGACTGATGGCGGCAACGGCGAAGTGGACGTGAACTGTACGTTCCTATTCACGGGCGGCCACTACGCGGTCGTCGACATCGGGTCGAAATCCGGCGGTCTCCCGCCCAGTGCGCAGACCGGCGGGCCAGCAGGCGGGTTCACGATCACCGATATCGTCACGGGGCCGGGCACCTTCGGCCTCGATTGCAGAAGCGCAAATGGCAAAGACCACGTCCAAAACGTCACCCTCACCGCAGTCCCGATCGCTGCTGTGCACACGCAATAGCTTGGCCAGCATCCCGAACTTCAAGCGGGCGGCTCGATCTCGAGCCGCCCGCTTCGCGTTTGACGCCAGGACACCGGAGCCGGCCAGTGGAGGCCCCCACGGGGCTCATCCGGCGCATTTCTATCCATTCAGATAGTGGGCGGGGAGCCGGGGTCATTGTAATCCTGTGCACGAAAGTCCGACCGCAGGGCCTCACGCCTTCCCGGACTCGCGGAGGAAACGAACATGACCGACCGGCTGATACGTCCCGCTCCCGTCTTTGCCGCCCTCGCGGCTCTGCTCTCTTGCCTTCTCGCCGGTGTCGCGGCAGCCGCCACGCCTCCGGGCCTGGTGAACTATCAGGGATCCTGCGCGACGCCTCCGATCGACCGCTGTCGGGCGCTTACGACATGAGCTTCGCCTTCTACAGCGCCGATGCCGGCGGCGACCAGATCCTCGTGGACGACCACCTCGCCGGCGGCACGGGCGCAGTGACGGCCTCGAACGGGCTCTTCAATGTGTCGCTCGGCGGGGGGATAACGAGAGACGGCTCCGGCCCGGGGAAGTACACGTCCCTCTCGAACGTCTTTCGGGACTACGGCGACGTCTGGATGGAGATCACCGTGGGCGGCGAGGCGCTTCCCCCCGCGTGAAGATCCAGTCGTCCGCCTACGCGTTGAACGCCTCGAACCTCAATGGAAAGGCGGCGAGCAGTTTCCTGGATACCTCATCGATGGCGCAAACAAGATCCGGCGCGCTCACGTGCAACGCGCCGGCTCGACGGAATTCGGAGTGACGGGCTTTGGAATCGGGGGAGGCGGGTATTTTCGGGGCTTCGATTCGCGGACTTGACGACCCTCGTTTGGGACCCGGAGAGGTCGGTGGGGACGTACAACCTCTACCGCGACCTTCTGTCCGTCCTCCCCGGTTCCTTCGGAGAGTGCCTCCAGTCTTCCATCACGGGAGAGACCGCGACCGAGCTCGATACCCCCCCGACCGGGCAGGGATGGTTCTATCTGATCACGGCGAAGAACCGCCTCGGAGAGGAAGGGACCGGGACCGAGCGCAGCGGCGCGCAGCGCCCCAACTCCTCACCCTGTCCATGAGACAACTGAACCATCATCGAAATGGGGGCGGCCAAAGATGGTCGGATAGAGAATCTCCGCAAGGATCTCCAAGCTATCCACGAGCCTGGGCCCCGGGCGGCTGAAGTGCGCGATGCCGTCAACGACGTAAACCTGTTGGCTCCGCACGGCGAGCAGGTCCCGCCAACCGGCACGAGCCTGGAGGATGGGGAGGTCACGGAGCGTGCGTTTCACCGGGTAGCCGCAGCAGGCCAGAACGAGGATCTCGGGAGCCGCCTCGAGGACGCTTTCCCAGGTGATGCGAACGGAGTCCTGGCCCTTGCGACCCAGCAACTCGTCGCCTCCGGCGATTTCGACGAGCTCCGGATTCCAGTGGCCTGAACAATACGGAGGATCGATCCACTCCAGAAGGACGCACCTCGGCCTGCGAACAGCCCTTTCAGCGGCGGACCTGACCGCTTCGACCCGTTCCGCCAATGACCTTACGACCCTCTTGGCCGAGTATTCTTCCGACACGGAGGATGTCTTCGAAGACGTCCTGCAGGCAGGCCGGCTCGAGATTGACCACTTGTGGCGGTCCCGGGAGGGTGGCGGCGAAAGCCGTCACAGACTCGTAGCCCACGGCGCAGATATCGCACAGCTTCTGAGTCAGGATCACATCCGGTTGGAGTCTCCGAAGCAGCTCTTCGTCCATCGTGTAGAGCGTGCCTCGCTCGACAAGACTCCGGCTGACCCAGTCGTCAACCTGGGCGCTCGGAAGAGCGCCCCCGTGGATCTCACACCGTGTTACGCGAGGCTTGTCGTTTGCCTGTTCGGGGTAATCGCACTCGTGCGAGACGCCCACGAGCCGGTCCATCTGCCCGAGCGCTCCGACGATCTCTGTTGCGGCGGGCAAGAGGGAGACGATCCGCATTCGCCCTCGATCTACAGGGGTACGCAGCGGGTCCTGGAATGGCGCGAACCGACCCGCAGACGTTCCGCCCCGTGCGCGGGTGGAACGACGCTCTATCGGAGGTTGGCAGGGGCCTTCTCTACCAGCGTCCGCCTCCTCCCCCTCTCCGAGGGCCACCGCGCTTATCGCCGCCGCCGCCACCACCACCGAAGCCGCCCCGCCCCCTGCCGCCCCCTTCCTCCCTGGGGCGTGCCTCGTTGACCGTCAGCGCCCGGCCCTCGACCTCCTTGCCGTTGAGAGCGGCGATGGCCGCTCGCGCTTCCTGATCGTTGCTCATTTCCACGAAGCCGAACCCTTTGGAACGCCCCGTGTCACGATCCGTGATCACCTTGGCTGAGTCCACGGTGCCGTGAGCGGCGAAGAGCTGCTCCAGGTCTGTGTCGCTGATCCCATAGCCCAGGTTGCCTACGTATAGCTTCTTGCCCATGAAGGCCCTCCTCTGAAAGCCGTGGGTCAGGCCCCGTGAAGGTCCGGCCCCGTATAATAGTCCCCCCTCGTGAGGTTCCCATTCTACTCCGGGTGCTCTCCCGCCGTTAACCCCAAATTTTGTCAGCCTCCGCAGCTACGGCCGGAGGCACTGTCTCCCCCGAATGAAAAAGGGAGAGGACGGCAAGCCACGGCATAGCAGGCGGGAGCGGGTAACCGCCCCGCCTGTTGATGTCCGACCGAAGTCCTGTCTAGAGGATTCCCTTGCCGGAGGTTTGGGTCGCGATCGCCGTGTGATCGCAGCGCCCCGTGTTGGAGCGGGCGGGCGTGCAGCCGTCGGCCGGAGCGTTGTTCGCGTCGTTGCGGTACTGGTCGTCGGAGTAGACGATCGAGGCAAGGCCG
>Ga0066686_10000830_pt1 | contig 11745 bp, 9 predicted proteins | sample GraSoiAngelo_135_FD_65627 | JGI IMG/M metagenome (GOLD analysis project Ga0066686, IMG submission 65627) | Grasslands soil microbial communities from the Angelo Coastal Reserve, California, USA - 14_0929_05_40cm | ecosystem: Environmental > Terrestrial > Soil > Grasslands | place: USA...
CGTGTCGCGTCGCGCGACGCGTGCTCCAGCTCTCGGGACTTTGCTTGCGACCGTTCCAACGCACTCCTACCTTGCGAGAATGTCTCGGATCTTCAGCGGAATACAGCCGTCGGGCGAGCTGCACATCGGAAACTACCTCGGCGCGGTCAAGAACTGGGTGCGCTTGCAGCACGAGTATCAGAGCATTATCTGCATCGTCGACTACCACGCGATCACCGTTCCCTATGAGCCCGATGCGCTCCGCGTGCGACGGCGAGAGATGGCGCTCTCACTCCTCGCCGCGGGCATCGACCCGAACGTTGCCACGCTGTTCGTGCAGTCGCAGGTTCCGGAACATACGGAGCTCGCCTGGATCCTCAACACGCTGACACCGCTCGGCGAGCTCGAACGCCAGACGCAATTCAAGGAAAAGGCACAGCGTCAGGAGAGCGTGAACGCAGGGCTGCTCAACTACCCGGTGCTGCAGGCGGCGGACATTCTTCTCTATCGCGCGGATCTCGTTCCGGTGGGTGAAGACCAGGTGCAGCACCTCGAGCTATCGCGGGTCGTCGCTCGCCGATGGAACGCGCAGTTCGGTTGCGGCGAGGAGTTCTTTCCCGAGCCGAGGCCAGTGTTGACGCCCACGCGCCGGATCATGGGGCTCGATGGCCAGGCGAAGATGTCGAAATCGCTGAACAACACCGTCGGCCTCCTCGAGCCGCCGGACGCGGTCTGGGAGAAGCTCCGACCCGCGGTGACCGACCCGAAACGCATCAAGCGAACGGATCCTGGAACGCCGGAGGTGTGCAACATCTATCACCTCCACAAAGCGTTCAGCGCGCCGGAGACCGTCGAGCACGTGGCGCAGCAATGCTCGACGGCGGGCTGGGGCTGCATCGACTGCAAGAGGGTCTTGTTCGAGTCGATGGAGCGCGACCTGGTGCCGATCCGCCGCCGCGCCGAGGAGTTGCGGAGCAACCCGAAGCGTGTGGAGGAGGCGCTCGCGGCAGGCGCGGCCGCGTGCCGTGTGCTGGCGCGCGAAACGATGTCGGTGGTGCGGAAGCGAATGGGCCTTGACTAGCTCCGGGCATGTGTCGTGCACTTTGGATTCTCGGACCGCGAGTCGGCACCGGAGACGGGCCGCGCAGTGCCGACTGAGGGTGACATCCGCGCGGCTGGAAACCGAGCCTCCGATGCAGCTCTTCCGCCAATTCATCGCCCGCGTGCTCGCGTGGCGCGCCGGCCGGCGTCCGCTGAGGCCGATCGACATGCTTCCATCGATCGCGTTCCGCCCGGCCATTCATCGTGAAGTGACGACCGCGGGCGTTCGCGTCTTCAGTCTTTGCGGTCGCTGTGGGACGCGACTCGAGGCCAGCGCGACATTGTGCGAGGATTGCGCGCGGCGGCGAAGCACGAAGTCGTAGCCCTCGTGATCCGACGAGACGGCCGCCCCGTTGCGGCCCGCATAAGCCGTTCGTCCCCTTCCTGCATCGATCGGGCTGGAGCAACTTGGTGACGCGCTCGCGGCGGTCTCGGCCGCCGCGGCGCGAGGTCGAGCTAAAGTCGGCCGCACAGCTCTTGCAACGCTCACCTGCCGCACGTCCTTCACAACCCAGCACGATCGAGAGTGTGAGATGGCAGATCAAAGCGGCCCGCGCGGCGTGATCACCCTAGTGTGTCTGACCTGCGGCAACGAGAAGTTCTACGACCAATCCGTGCCCGACGCCGTGAAGTGCGAGCGGTGTGGCGGCACGGTCTTCCGAAACTTCGCCACCCCTACCGAGCCCGACGAAGCCACCATCGCGCAGCTCGAAGATCAGGCCCGCAGCATCTCATACGGCGATTCGTCGCCGGACACGGGCCCAGGAGACGTGCGCGACCTCGACGCGCGCTGACGCGGAAGGCGTCACGCGGCCTCGCTCGAGGGGCATCACTGAAGCAGTGCTCTCGCGGGCGGGAGCCAGTCCATTCCTCTGCCATCTCTCTTCGGGCTCGCGACGGGGCCGCTCACGCAGAGCTCTCTCTCTCAGCTGAGCGACGTTCTTCGCCTCGTTCTGCTCTTCAAGCTGCTGCTCGCGACGATCTTCGGCGGCGCGATCGGGCTCGAGCGCGAGATCGCCGGCAAGCCGGCCGGACTGCGCACGAACATTCTCATCTGCGTCGGCGCGGCACTGTTCACACATCTGTCCATCGACATCGCGCAGATCGGCTTCACGCCCGACGGCCGCCCATACGGCGACACGACAAGGATTACGGCGCAGATCGTGAGTGGGATCGGCTTCCTCGGGGCGGGGGCGATTTTGCACGCCCATGGTGCCGTCGTGGGGCTGACGACGGCGGCGACGATCTGGGTGGTAGCGGCGGTGGGAGCCGCGGTCGGCGCGGGGGCCTACGTCGAAGGAGGCGGGACGACGTTGCTGATGATGGTCGTCCTCGTCGGCCTGCGTCCGGTGGAGCGCCGCATTCTCTCCAAGCGCCGGCGCATCAATGCGACATTGCGCGTGCAGCGCGGCGTCGGGTTCGACGATCTGGCGGAGATCCTTCGATCCGCGGGAATCCACGTACTCTCGCGCCGCACCTTCGAGCACGACACCGACCGCGCCTTTGAGCTGGAGCTCATCGGATCGACGAAGCAATTCGACACCGCCGTCGATGAGCTACGCCGGCGAAGCGACGTGATCAGCGTGACGCTTGACTAGGTTCGAGGTTCGAGGTTTTAGGTTTGAGGCTGGAGCGTTGAGGCCGGCTTGCGGCGGATTTCGCTAGCCAGTTCAACCTCAAACCTCAAAGCTCAAACCTTCGGCCTCCGCCTTTGCCTCTCCTCGTCGTCGACGGCAACGCGGTGTCGCGGACGTGGACGCTCACGCCCGAGGCGGAGCGGCGTATCCGCAAGGAGACGCTCGAGGGGTGGGATGTGTACTTCGTCCGCTCGCCGACGAGCTCCGACGGCGACGGCCCACGCGGCTCGAGCGAAGAGGTGATGGACAAGATTCCCGGGGCCGACGTGTACCTCGGATTTGGAATCCCGCGCCCACTCTTCCTCGCCGCCCGGCAGCTGCGGTGGGTGCACTCCGCGGCCGCTGGAGTGGGGAGCGCGCTCTATCCGGAGATGCTCGACAGCAGCGTCGTGCTGACCAATTCGGCTGGTGTCCACGCCATTCCGATCGCCGAGTACATCGTCGCTGGAGTGCTGTATTTCTTCCGCGGCCTGGACATCGCCGTCGACCAACAGCGCCGGCGCGAGTGGAACAAGCAGCCGTTCGTCGGCCCCGAGTCGCCGCTCCGAGAGATCTCCGGGGCTCGCGTGCTCGTCGTCGGCGCGGGGGGAATCGGATCGGAAGCGGCGCAGCGGCTCGCGGCACTCGGCGCGTGCTGCGTCGGCATTCGCCGCCATCCGGAGCGCGGCGCGCCGACGGGGTTTCGTCGCGTCGCCGGCCCAGAGGCGATCGACGGAGAGCTCGCGTCGGCGGACGTCGTGGTCTTGACGGCGCCACTCACCGAAGAAACGCGCGGCTTCCTGACCGCGGAGCGTCTCGATCGGTTGCGGCCGAGCGCGATCGTCGTGAACGTCTCGAGAGGCGCGCTGGTGGACGAGAGCGCGCTCGCCGAGCGACTCTTGGACGGACGCCTCCGGGGCGCGGTGCTCGACGTCTTCAATGAGGAGCCTCTGGCGGCCGATAGCCCGCTGTGGCAGCTTCGTTCCGCGCTCGTCACGCCGCACGTTTCGCCGGTCTCTCCGGGCCGCTTCTGGGCGCGCGAGCTCGATCTTTTCCTCGACAATTGGCGGCGGTTCGTGCGCGGTGAGGAGCTGCGCAACGTCGTCGACAAGCGCGCTGGGTACTGATGTGAGCGCGTTCTCCGTCCACCCGTCAATCGGTGACTCTACCGTGAGCGTTCAGCTGCGAGGGATTCTCGGCCCGGTTGTCACAACATTTCACGCCGGGAATGGGGAGCTCGATCTGGTTGCCTTCACGAGTAACATTCGCTCGCACCTGGACGCGGGTCTTCACGGCGTCGTCGTCACGGGCTCGACGGGCGAAGCGGCGCTACTCGACGAGCGAGAGCGCGGGTCGCTCGTCGAGGCAGCACGAGACGTCGTGCCGGGCGAGCGACTTCTGATCGCGGGCACGGGTGCGGAGTCGACGCGCACGTGCCTGCGGTTGACTCGTCAGGCGGCACAGCGCGGCGCCGATGCAGTGCTGGTGATTGCCCCGCATTACTACGGCGCGAAGGCGATGAGCGCGGCCGCGCTCAAAGCGCACTTCGTGGAAGTCTCCGACAAGAGCCCCGTGCCAGTCGTGCTCTACAACATTCCCAAGTACATGCACTTCTCCTTCGCGCCGCAGCTCGTCGCCGAGCTGGCGGAGCACGAGAACATCATCGGCATCAAGGACAGCTCCGGTGATCTCGATCTGCTGTCGGCGTACGTGCAAGCGCAGAATAGCGGTTTCACGGTCATGACCGGGAACGGCACGAACTGCAAAGCGGCGTTGGAGCGCGGCGCACGCGGTGGGATACTCGCCGTGGCGTTGTTCGCGCCCGCCCTCGCGCTCGAGGTGTACGAGTCCGTCATCAACCCGACGCCGCACGCGGGCGACGCGACGCCATCTGGCGAGCGCGCGCAGCAACTACTCACGCCGCTCGCATCGCGCATCGTCGGCGAGATGGGCATCGCCGGAGTCAAGGCAGCGCTCGACAGCGTCGGACTCGCAGGCGGTTTCGTTCGTCCACCGCTCCAGAACCTCGGCGTGGCGGAGCTCACCCAGCTGACCGAGCTGCTGAGAGTCGCGCAGCTGTCGCTCGCGGCGTGACGGAGGGAGTGGCGCACCTGCGTGCGCTTGCGGCCGAGCCTCGGCCCACGGGGAGTGAAGCCGCGGCGCGGGCGCGGCGGTACTGCGCCTCCGTTCTGAAAACGAAGGGCTACACCGTGATGGAGCGACCCTTCGAGTACTCCGCCCTGGCCGGCTTGTATGGGACGCCGCTCGGGGGCCTTTTCGCCTTGCTCGCGATCGGCGGCGGAGCGATGGCGGGCGCGCGGGCGAATCCCGAGATCTCGCTCCTCGTCCTGATCGGGGGCGCGTTGGTGCTTCTCGGGGCGGGACGCTGGCTCGCGCGACGAGGCGTGCTCGTTCTGCCGCTGATGCGCCGGCGCGGCGTGAATCTCGAGGCGACCCGCGGCGATGGCACGCCGACGCTCTGGCTCGTGGCGCACGTCGACTCCAAGTCGCAGCCGGTGCCGCTCGTGGCGCGAGCGGCCGGGATCGTCGTGCTCGCGTGCGCCTGGATCGCTTCGATTGTCATGGCGGCGATCCAGCTTCTCGCGTCGAGGCCGGTCGAGTGGCGCTGGATCGTGATCGCGGGTGTGATTGGCGCGTTGCCGGTGCTGACGTCGACGGTCGGCAAGCGGTCCGCGGGTGCGGTGGACAACGCATCCGGCGTGGCGACGGTGCTCCGCGTGGCCGAACTGCTGCCGCTGAAGACGGCAATCGGCGTCTTGATCAGCGATGCCGAGGAGCTCGGGCTCGCCGGCGCCCGTGTATGGTGTGGTGAGAGGCAACCAGCCAGCGCGATCAACGTCGATGGCGTGGACGATGCCGGCTTGCTTACTCTCATGTGGACGCGCCCTCGCGAAGGGGCACGCCGGCTCGAGAACGTTGTCCGCGTGGCGGCGAATGCCGACGCGGCAGCACTGCGACTCATTCGACTCATCCCTGGAGTGCTCGTCGATGCGGTGGCGTTCGCCGACGCGGGATGGCAGGTGGTAACGATCAGCCGCGGCGACCTTGGCACGCTCCGACGCATTCACACGGCGCGGGACAATGCGAGCATGCTCGAGGGTGAGGGTGTCGAGATCGTCGCGCGCGTGCTCGTGCGCGCGACCACTTCGCTCACGGAGCGTGCCTGATGGAAGTTCTGATTCTCGTTGGCGTGCTTCTGTTGTCGCTGATCATGATCCCGTTCGGCATGCCGGGAACGCTGGTGATGTTCGCGGCGGCTCTCTGCTACAAGCTGTTGGTCCCACAGGGGGGCATTGGGTGGCCGACGGTCGCCGTGGTCGGCGTGATGATGGTGATCGCCGAAGCGCTGGAGTGGTCACTCTCGGCGCGTTTCGCGCGGAAGTATGGTGGCTCGCGGCGCGCGGGTTGGGGCGCGGTGATCGGCGGGATGGTGGGCGCGTTCATGGGCGTTCCCATTCCGATCGTCGGGTCGATCGTGGGCGCCTTCGCCGGCGCCTTCGCCGGTGCGCTGGTATTCGAGATGAGCGCCGGCAGCGGCGGCGGCACAGCGACGAAGGTCGCGTGGGGCGCACTGCTCGGCCGCGTGACCGCTGCGGCGATCAAGGTGGCCATCGGGTTGGTGATGGCGGTGTGGCTGGTTTTTGCTGCACTGATGTAGGTGGCAGGTGGCAGGTGGCAGGTGACAGGTGACAGGTGATGGTTGCTCATCGGCGGGAAAGAGCGCGTCTCAGACCGGCCAGGAGCCGTGACACGCGACTGAGACGCTCCCGAATCCTCGCGACGTGCTCGGCGATGATGTAGCCGCGTCGCTCCACAATGGTCGAGAGAGATCGCGCTCATCGTACCGTAACTCCGCCGCTCGTATCATTTCCTTGCGCATCTGCATCACCTGCCACGTGCCACCTGCCACCTGCGACTAAGTTTCTCGGCATGTTCAACGCACACCGCCGAACCATCGTCGTCGTTGGGGCGCAGTGGGGCGATGAGGGGAAGGGGAAGCTCGTCGACGTCCTCGCCGAGCGCGCGGATTGGGTCGTGCGCTACCAGGGCGGTGCGAATGCGGGACACACCGTCCACATTGGCGACACGTCGTTCGTTCTCCACCAGATCCCGAGCGGAATCCTGCATCCGGGCGTGCGGTGCGCGATCGGCAATGGCGTGGTGCTCGATCCCGACACGCTCTTCACCGAGATCGACGGCCTCGTGCGCGATGGGGTCGACGTCGAAGGTCGTCTCTACGTCAGCGACCGCGCGCACCTGGTGCTTCCGTACCACAAGCTCGTCGACTCGGAGAGTGAAGCCAGCAAGGCCATCGGGACGACAGGACGTGGCATCGGGCCGGCGTACGAGGACAAGGTGGCGCGCCGCGGCGTACGCGTGCTGGACCTCCGGCACGGCCAGCGGTTGCGCCAGTTGGTGGAGCAAGGGGCAGCGCACGCCGAGGCACAGCTCACGCGCTTCGGCAGCAGCAAGCGGGTAAGCTGCGCCGAGACGATCGCGCGCCTCGAGGACCTGGCCGAGCGGTTGCTCCCACTCGCGGAAGACGTCGCGCTCGCGATGCATCGCGCGACGAAGAGCGGCGCAGCGGTCCTCCTCGAGGGCGCGCAGGGCTCGTTGCTCGACATCGATCACGGCACCTATCCCTTCGTGACGTCGAGCAACACGACGTCAGGTGGCGCCGCGGTTGGCGCTGGCGTGGCGCCGATGTCGATCCACGCCGTGCTTGGCGTGGTGAAGGCGTACACGACGCGCGTGGGCGCGGGCCCGCTGCCGACGGAGTTGGAAGAACCGCTGGCGAGTGAGGTGCGTCGTCTCGGGAACGAATACGGCGCGACGACGGGTCGCCCGCGCCGCTGCGGCTGGTTCGACGCCGTCGTCGTGCGCTACGCGTCGCGGATCAACGGACTCACGGACCTCGCCGTCACGAAGCTCGATGTGCTGGATACGCTGGAGCGGGTGGCGATCTGCGTGGGCTACGAGTACGAGGGTGAGCTGCATCGCGAGTTCCCAGCTGATCTCACGGCCCAGGAAGGCGTGGTGCCGCGTTATGAGTGGCTCGACGGTTGGCAGCAGTCGACCGCCGACGCGCGGCGGATCGACGAACTTCCCGCGGCGGCGCGACGGTATCTCGACCGAATGCAGGAGCTGGTCGAGGCACCGATCACGTTCGTGAGCGTCGGGACACGGCGAGATCAGATCATAGGGCTCGAATAGTGGCGAGTGACGGACGGCGAGTGGCGAGTGCTAATGACTGACGTCGATCTGCTCATCGTCGGTGGCGGGCCGTGCGGGCTGGCGGCGTCGGTCTCGGCGCAGCGCGCGGGACTGCGCAGTGTGGTGCTCGAGGCGGAAGTGGCGGTGAGCACAATCGCGCACTATCCGACCTACGCGCGTTTTTTCTCCACTGCGGAGAAGCTCGGTATCGGTGGGCTGCCGTTCGTGATCGCGACGGAAAAACCGACGCGGCGTGACGCGCTCGCGTATTACCGGTCAGCGGTGACGCATTTCGGGATCCCGCTTCGCCAGTACGAGCGCGTCATCTCGATCGAGGGTGGGAGGAAGGGGGACGAGTTCGTTGTGCGGTCGCGCACGCGCGGCGGTGAAGAGCGCCAGAGCACCGCCGGAGCCGTCGTCGTCGCGACCGGGTACTTCGGCTCTCCCAATCGGATCGGCGTGCCAGGCGAAGATCTGCCCCACGTTTCACACATGTATAAGGAAGGACACGAGGCGTTCCAGCAGGACGTCATCGTCGTCGGCGGCGGAAACTCCGCGGCCGAAGCAGCGCTCGATCTCTGGCGTTCCGGCGGACGCGTGACGCTCATGCACTTCGGGCCCACGTTCGACATGCGCATCAAACCGTGGGTGCTTCCCGACTTCGAGAATCGCGTCAAGGAAGGAAGTATTGCCGTTCGCTGGAACAGTCGCCTCGCCGCCATCGAGCCAGACGCGGTGTGCGTGCGTTCGACGGAGCGGGAACGCATGGAGCGGTTGCCGGCGACGCTCGTCTATTTGATGACAGGCTTCGCACCGAACACCGAGCTGCTTCGTCAGGCCGGGGTTACGATCGACGAGAAGACAGGCATTCCGGCTCACGATGCGAGAACGCTCGAGACGTCGATACCGGGACTCTTCATCGCCGGAGTCGTCGTCGCCGGCTACGACGCGAACAAGGTGTTTATCGAAAACGGCCGGTTTCACGGCGATCGGATCGTGGCGCGCCTGCTGGGCCAATCAGCGCCACCGTCGCCAAAGCTGAGCCCCGAATTGGACTCATAGGGGCTCGGGGCTGAGGGGCGAGGGGCTAGAGAAGGAGCAACGGGCGGCGAATGCAGCCTTCATCGTGCAGCATTAGCTTTTCCCCCTGGCCCCTCGCCGCCCCCAGCCCTCACCCCAGCCCAGAGCCCTTTGCCCGCGGTGACCACCTACCCCGACGTGATGGACAAGCTCGTGTCGCTCGCGAAGCGACGCGGGTTCATCTTCCAGTCCTCCGAGATCTACGGAGGGACGGGCTCGGTGTGGGATTACGGGCCGCTCGGCGTCGAGCTGAAGAAGAACCTCAAGGACCGCTGGTGGCACTCGATGGTCCGCGCGCGTAGCGACATCGAGGGGATCGATGCGGCGATTCTCATGAATCGCGAGGTGTGGGTCGCGAGCGGCCACGTTGCTGGGTTCACCGATCCGCTCGTGGACTGCCGCAATTGCAAGAAGCGCTTTCGCGCCGACGATCCGAAGATCAAGGGAACGCCGGGAGCGCCCGACGCGCAGTGTCCGGTGTGCGGCATGAAGGGAACGCTCTCGGAGCCGCGTCTGTTCAACTTGATGTTCCGCACCTTCATGGGCCCGGTGGAGGATTCCGCGGCCGAGATCTTCCTGCGGCCCGAGACGGCCCAGGGGATCTATGTAAACTTCCTGAACGTTCAACAGGCGACGCGGCAGAAGATCCCCTTCGGCATCGCGCAGATCGGCAAGGCGTTCCGGAACGAGATCACCCCGGGCAACTTCATCTTTCGCACTCGCGAGTTCGAGCAGATGGAGATGCAGTTCTTCGTCGAGCCGGGGACGGACATGGAGTGGTTCGAGTACTGGAAGGAGCAGCGGATGCGGTGGCATCGCGACCTCGGGCTCGCCGAGGAGCGGCTGCAATTCCATCAGCACACGAAAGAGGAGCTCGCACATTACGCCCGCGCCGCGTTCGACATCCAGTTCGACTTCGGCGGGACACTGGGCTTTCAAGAGATCGAGGGCGTTCACAACCGGGGCGACTTCGATCTCAGCCAGCATCAGAAGCACTCCGGAAAGAAGCTGGAGTACTTCGACCAGCCGAATAACCGCCGCTTCGTGCCGTTCGTCGTCGAGACGTCGGTGGGCGCTGATCGGACGACGCTGGCGTTGCTCGTGAACGCGTACCGAGAGGAGCAGGTGCCTGACGAGGAGGAAGGACGAACGGTTCTCGGGCTCAGTCCATCGCTCGCGCCGATCAAGGCCGGGGTGTTTCCGCTCGTGAAGAAGGACGGCATGCCAGAGTTCGCGGAGAAGCTCGCGAAGGAGCTGAGGCAGGCATTTCCCATCTTCTTCGACGAGTCGGGCGCCATCGGGCGGCGCTACCGCCGTCAGGACGAGATCGGGACGCCATTCGGCATCACCATCGATGGTCAAACGATGCAGGACGGGACGGTCACGATCCGCGATCGCGATACGCTCAAGCAGGAGCGCGTCACGGCGGCGCAGGTGAAACACGTGATCGCAGAGCGCATCTCGACGTGAGGCGCGGGAGGCGGATGTGAGGATGGCCAATGCGGTCGCGCTGACGCCCGACCACTTGCGTCGGGACGGCGAAGCGTTCATGGATGAGATCTCGCGTGAGTACTACCTCGCGCACTCGGGACAGAAGGCCTCCGCTGAACTACAGCCGGTGTACGAGAAGTACGCCGCCGTGCTTGGCCCCGACGCACTATCGGTCGTGCTCGAGCTCTTCCGCGTCGCTCCATCGGGCACCGACGAGCATCGCGGACTGCGTCTCCTCACCGATTGGCTGGCCGAGACGCAGAGCTCGCGGGCGCTGGCGCCACTCGACGAGCGGGAGATCGCATGGGAGGGAACGGCGGTCGTCCGCCTTCCAGACGACCGCGAGATCGAGTACCAACGCGTGGCCATCGAGCTCGCCAACACGGCCGATGCCCGCGAGCGGCATGCCATCGAGAAGGCCCGCGCGAACGTCGTCGGGCGCGAGCTCGCGCCGATGCGCCGAGAACGCTTTCAGCGGGAGCGGCAGATCACCGAGCGGCTGGAGCTGGCTGACGGATACAACGCGACGTTCGAGCTGCTGAGCGGAGTGAAGCTCGATGCACTGCGTGGCGAGTGCGAAACCTTCCTTCGCAGCACGCAGGCGATGTGGGACGACGTGCTCCCCGACTTCCTCCGCACTCGACTGGGGATGAAGCCGGACGAGGCGACGCGCGCCGACGCACTGGCACTCTTCCGCGCAAAGGAGTTCGATCAGTCGTTCCCGCCAGCGTCGATGGAATCGTCGATCCGGCGACAGGTCCGCGAGATGGGGATCGATCCGTCGGCCAATGGACGCATCATCTTCGATACCGGTGACCGGGAGGGCAAACGCTCGCGCGCCTTCTGCGCGCCGGTGCGCGTTCCGAACGAGGTGAACCTGGTCATGCGTCCGCACGGCGGACAGACAGACTGGAACACCTTCCTGCACGAGCTCGGACACGCGCTCCACTTCGCGTATATGCGCCCCGACCTGCCCTACGAGTTCCGGTGGCTCGGCGACAACTCGATCACGGAAGGCTACGCGATGTTGTTCGACCACCTGATGCAGAACGGCGGGTGGCTCACGAGGTACACCGCGCTCGGCACCAATAAGGTCCGAGACTTTTTGCGAGCGGCAGGGTTCGAGGAGCTGCACTTCCTCCGCCGGTACGCGGCGAAGCTGGGTTACGAGATCGAGCTGTACGGCCGGGGAGCATGGAACTCACTTCCCGATCTGTATGTCGATCGACTCACGGCAGCGACG
>Ga0066686_10000834_pt1 | contig 11739 bp, 11 predicted proteins | sample GraSoiAngelo_135_FD_65627 | JGI IMG/M metagenome (GOLD analysis project Ga0066686, IMG submission 65627) | Grasslands soil microbial communities from the Angelo Coastal Reserve, California, USA - 14_0929_05_40cm | ecosystem: Environmental > Terrestrial > Soil > Grasslands | place: USA...
GCGCAACGCCAGGGCGAATCCCACCTCGCCTCGCACGCGCGCGGCGACCGGGGTTAGCTGAAACGCCGAGTCGGGAGTGGCCGACCCCACGCAAAGGAACTCGACGGTATGCCCCCTCTTTTTGAGGTAGCCCGCGAGTCCGAAGCTGAAGGCCATGATCCCGCTGGGTCGGGGGCTCAGGGGATTTCCTGACACGGGGATGACGACGCGCACGAACCTACCCCCGGTTCACGGTGAACCGGTCGCCGTGGACAGGCGCCCGTCCGCGTCCAAGTCCGAGAAGGAGAGCAGCCCGTTGGACTTGAAGATCTCCTCGTTCGAAAGCCCCCTGGACAGCTCGCGTTTCGGGACGCCGCCTCAAACTCGTGGATTCTACCCTGCGGCACCAACGGCATCGAGACCTGCAGTTGGTACGGTAAGTCGCCGACGACCTCGTGGATCCGTAGAGAGACGGGCGCCCCTCGCTTCGTCAACAGGGACGAGTGATGGATTGCCCAGCACACGGAGCGAAACGGCCTTGAGCCCGTCAGGGTGAGTCACAGAAAGGCGGTCTTCATCGACCGAAGCCTGCAGAGAATCCCGGTAGTGCCACCATCGGGCAATTGTTTCCAAGGTCCATATCGTTCCGTGATTCTCGAGCACGGCTTCGAGCAGCTCCAGAAAAACCTGTCCAAAAGATCTCGGGTCTTCACGGTCGAACGCACTATTGTGCCAGTTAATCACGGCAAGTCCACTCGCCTGCGAGGCCTCTGTGATAAGAGCATTTCCAGCTTCGGCGGCGCCCCTCGGATCTAGGTGGAGAAACTCTCTTAGGGACGTATCCATGATCGTCATCGGGATTTCGACAATTCGATTCGAGGCGGAAACACCGACCGGACCCAACTGAAATGGACTACCAAATCCACCCCGGAAGCCTGGTTTGCTCCAGTATCCCCAGCTACTATCGTACAAGAGCCCAGCCCTCAATGAGTGTGACACCGCGGTCCTATCGAATCGCAAATAGTGTTGCCGGCCACCCACGACCGCCGATTGCGAGAGTTCCCTCAACTGCTGCGCTTCATGTTCCAGAGAGTCCCTGTGGTCCCCTGAGGCGTAGCTTCCGTGAAGCCCGACCTCATGGCCCATCTCTCTCAGACTCGCGAAAGAAATCGATGAGGTGAGCGTATTTGGGTCGTAGGTAATCTCGAAGGGCGAGTATCCAGGGTCTGCAACACCAAGGAAATATGTAGCCGCAAGTCCTTTTTGATTTTCTATTTGAGCGACATCTCCGACGTTCGAGTACGGGTCCCGTCTCCCGAGATAAGGCCCAACAGCTGTCGCCAACAAACTCTTCAAGGCCCCCAGGATGCGGTCGCCCTCTCTTACCGCCCGCTTCAGATCTCCCACTCTCAAAGGAAGGTTCCGGGCCACCCACTTGCTCAGATGGTCAACGTCGTGGGAGAGACCAACGACCCAACTTACTCCGATTGGCCAACTCGGCTTAGACAGCGCAAAAGACAAATTCCTCTTCAGCAGGGCGTCGATTGCCTCGAGAAGAGCTTCCACCAGGTAGCTAACGTAGGGCAGGCGAGGGAGACCTGCTTGAAGAATGGCATCTCGGGTCTCGTCATCCCGCCCATGGAAGTCTTTGCGCGTTTCACGAGGCAAAAGTCCCAAGGACAAAGTGATGATGGTGATCAAGTCGAAACCAAGTTCCAGCACCTGTCCATCGGGGGCGCAATCCTGGTGTACTCCGACCCCTCGATGGGTTTTCAGGAAGTAGTCGACTAACCAGGTCGTTACCCGTTCTTCGAGCGACGATTCTGTCGACTCGCATCTCCAGCAAGGCATCAAGACTGAAAGGCGTCGTCGATCACGTTCCGGAAAACGCCCGTGAACGACCATGACCCTTACATGAGATCTGTCTTCCGTCCCGAAAAAGCCCGCTATGTCAGTGAGGACGTCGATGGCGAGTCTCGTTTCTGGCAGCGCGCCGTGAGGGCAATTGCTACTGACCCCTATCAGCGAATCACCGCGTTCGAGGCCGAAGTCTCACCCCCGCCCGACGTATGAATCCCCTTGTCTCCGAGTGGAGGGGGAGACTTAGGTCCAGATGCCACTCACGGGTAAGCGGGTTCACCCAGAACGACCCCTTCGGGGGTCCAGTGAAAAGGATCTGAATGTCATCCTTCTTGGGCTCGCTGACCCCGTAGTTGAGCTCGCCCTGCGAAGTGATAAGCCGAAAGGAGGCGTCGTTGAGTTCCAATCGTGTGCGGAGGCCCTTGAACGCAAGGTGCTCTGCGAAGTCAGATAGCAATCGGCGGAGCAAATCTTCCAAGTCCTTCTTGGTCATCGCCTTGGGATACTCGGGAGGCCCTCTGATTACCCGAGCCGGCGCACCCACGGCCATGGACCTTGCGGGTACGGAATGCAGGACTACGCTTCCCGCGCCGATTGTTGCCCCTTCCCCAATTTCGACGCCGGGCATGACGAACACGTGCCAGGGCAGCCACGCGCCCTTGCGGATTGTGACCGGGCCAAACGTGACCGGGTAGCCTTCGAAAGCAGACTGCCACAGCCCATGCGTGAAGATCATGCAGTATCCGCCGATTCCCACGTCGTCCTCGATGGAAAGCGGATACGTGCTGTTCAGAAATGAACGATGAAGCACCACGCAGTTCGAACCGATAGTAACACTCGACTTCGGGGTTTCCAGTCCCCCTATGGTCACCCCTGACTCAATTAACGTTTCGTCCCCGATAGCAATTCTACGAGTTTGGATTCGTACGTCGTCCTGAATCTCGACGTGGGGCCCAATAAGTATTTCGTCCCCTTGAATGAGTACATTGTCACCAATGACGCATCCTTCCCCAACCTGTACACTTCGACCTTGTATTTTGCTCGTTCCGATTCTTACACTCTTGCCGATTTCGTGGCCACGAGTGCGGAGCGCGGCCACTCGAAGGGCCGATGAGACCCTTCTAGGGACGCGACCGAGCATCGACATCCGTATTCCCAGTTCCCCTATAAATCCCCTCAATCTCACCGACTTCGATCATCTTTCTCGCGTGGATCGCGCTGTCCTAGGCCTCATGTCCCCGTTCGTCGTGAAGAACCCCTCGCCGCCGGACCCGGGACCCCCGCGTCGCGGCTTCCATCCCCGGAATACCGTTGATCTCGACCGCATAGGGGAGCCGTGAGGAGTGAGACGGCCGCAAGCTTGGGCGCGAATCGGCGTTCGTAAATGACGTCCGGTCGAATCTTTCGGCATTTCCGCAGAAGAAACCGGATGATACGGAAATCACCGCGTTCGGGCCTCACGGAAACGTCCACGCCTGGGATTCCCTGCCCGATCGGATTGGCTCCAATGACGAGATGGACGTCGTTTCCGACGCGGGCCAAAGCCCTCGCGAGGTTGCGGGCGTGGAGAGAGTCGCCGCGGTTCCGCGAGAGGTCGATGTCCGCCGCAAGAAACAGGATGCGCGTCAATGGGTGCGCGCATGTCCTCACCCCTATTTATCGAAGGGGACAGGAAAGTTCTTGGGCGGTCCGCTCGTCTCGAACCGGATGCCGTCGAACCGCCGGGATTCACGGAAATCCAAGGGTTCAAAGGGACGTACGCGAATCCTTTTCCTCTACAACAACCCGTCGGCGTTCGTTCATCAAGACCTCGCGATTCTCCGTAGCGAATACGAGGTTGACGCACACCAAGTATCAGGCAAGTATTCCTTCCGGGAGGTCCTCCGCGCGCTGCGAGGGGCAACCCTGAGCTTTTCCTGGTTCGCCCTGGGATATGCCGCCCGAGCCGTCATCCTAGGCAAGCTGCTCGGACGCCCGTCCATCGTGGTGAGCGGGGGATGGGACGTTCTCTCGATGCCGGAGATCGGCTACGGCGCGGTTGGGAGCCGGCGGGCGAACCTTCGCGCGCGCATTGCTCTCCGGTATGCGACCCGGCCCCTGACGTTCTCCAACTGGAGCCGCAAGGTCATTCACGAATTGGTCGGTCGAGAACCGGAACTCGTGTACCTTGGGGTCGACGTGGAACGACATCGCCCTTCAGCCTCCAAGGAGGACATCGTCGTCACCGTCGGCAACGTCACACGGGAGAACCTCGCCCGAAAGGGCTTGGAAACATTCGCGCGTGCCGCGAGACTCCTCCCTGACATTCGATTTGTGTTGGTGGGGCGACACGCCGACGACGGTATGGAGGCGCTCAGAGCGTTGGCCCCCCGCAACCTGGAACTTCCTGGCTGGTTGCCGGACGACGAGCTCGTCGACCTTCTGGGGCGCGCCAAGGTGTACGTCCAAGTGTCGTACACGGAGGGATTCGGCCTGGCCCTCGCCGAGGGCATGGCGTGCGGCGCCGTCCCCGTCGTGACGGCGGCGGGATCGATCCCAGAGGTGGCGGGAGACGTTGGATACTACGTTCCTTTCGGCGACGCGCAGCGGACCGCGGGGGCAATCCACGAGGCTCTTTCCTCGGGCCGCGGCCCGTCCGCTCGCCAGCGTGTGGTCGATCGATTCCCCCTTGCAGCGCGACGCGAGAAGATTCTCAGAGTGGTCCGCGAGATTTCCGGCTCGTGAGGCGCTCCAAGGATCTCTTGCAGGCTGACAGGTCAGTGGGGGAGCAGGGACAGCCTGAGTTCTCGTGCGAGTCCAACGAAATGCTCCACTCTCGTTTCCCTTGATCGCTGTTGCGGCCACGACCCCACAGCGACCCCGAGGTCGAGGTCATCATGTTTGCGGTGATGAGATCGACAAGGTTGACCCGCGCGAGCTCGCGTGTCTTGAACGGATCGAATTCCTTCCTGAGGAGTCGAATCGTCCGCTCGCGTCGGTCGTATCGCTTCGACAGGTAGTCCGCCCGCCCGGCAGCCGACGCCTCCTTCACGTTCTCCCCGACGAAGACCGGGTACCAGCGCATCGTTCCCTGACGAGCGATTCGGATCCAGAGGTCGACGTCCTGGTTCGTATTCAGACTTCGTCGCCCTCCGGCTCGAACCCACTGATCCCGGGGGAAGATCCCGCAGAATATCGCCTGGAGGGACAGATTCGCATAGCGCGCGAAGTAAGCGTCTACGAAGGGGCGAAGGAGGGGACCGTACACAACATCGGTGTCTGTTGGGCGATGCCCGCATATCCCAGAAGGAGCCCCGCAATTGCGAGCACCCGCGATCGCCTGGAAGACTAATCCAATGGAGAGGACGACGATCGCGCCCGTCAGCCTGAGTTCGCTGTAGATCTGCGATGCGGCCAAGGGCGAGTGAAATTCCCAACGAGCCCAACGGCTAGGCCGAGGCGCAGCACGAAGGCGGTGTTCGCCGCTTCTGGAAGTCGGTCCTTCCATCGTACAAGGGCGGTGTTCATCCCCAGCTCGCCGCCGAGCGCGAGAAGTCCGGTGAAGAACGCGGCCAGGGCAAACACCCCGAGATCCGCAGGGGGGAGAAACAGAGGGAGCACGATCTCGGAGAGACGGCCGACGATGGTGCCGAGGGCGTTGAGAGCGAGAACGTGCAACGCGCCGCGCGCGGCCTTCCCGCGAAGACTGACGACCACGTCACGGGCCTCCTGAGGCGCCGCGCGATGCGGGCCGGGTAATGAGGTTCTTCCGCGCTGATTCTGGGAATGATCCAGGAAGGATTATCCGGAGCCCGGGTGTTCGTCCGCGAGTGGCCCGCGCGAGACGTCCCGTCTCTCCCGTAAGAGATAGGACCGCAGTAGCGTCCATGACCCACGCCTACACCTTGGTCATCTCGCACAAGGATCGCAGCTACCACCTGGGGCGTCGTCTCCCGGTGTGGGTACAGCAGGGACTCGACGAGGTGATCGTCGTCGACAGTTCGACGGACCCCGCTCACCGGAAAGCGAACGAGGACCTTTGTCAGCGACTCGGTGCTAGGCACTCGTACGCGGCAGTGAACCGGAGTCGTGCGCGAAACCTCGGGGCACAGGCGGCGCGGGGCAGTTGGGGGTGTTCTTCGCGGACTACGACCTGTGGGGGTACACGACGTTTCACCGCGAGGTGATGGATCGATACGCGGCGACGTACGACTGGCTGAAGGCCAGCGAATCGCAGGTCGTCCACACCTTCAACCGGACCTTCTTCCTCAGAGTGGGGGGCTTCCGTGAGAACCTGGTGCTCGGGGAGGACGAGGACCTGGCTCTCCGGGCAAGGGCGCAGGGCACCGGGGGGGCCACGAAGGGCCTTTTCGAAGGGATCGGCTTCGAGCCCAACGCCGTCGAGCGGGCGATGGATTTCACCCGAAGGCTGTCGAACTACATGGAGTACTCCTTCACGCTATGGGAATACATCGAGCGGGCCAAGAACCGTAGGCTCGTTGCCCTGCGTTGGTTCCTTTCCACGATGCGACTGCTCGCTGCCGCGGCGAGAGGCGAACTGAGGGCCGTGTGCTACTTCCTGGGCTCGACCGGAGGATTGTTCCATGCCCTATCGCGAAAGGCCTACGGAGGGCGCACACCGGACGCCGCGTCGAAGGGTGAGACCGGAGGCCGATAGTGGGGGCGAGACTTTTATATTCCCTGGCGGTCCCTCGAACCCCCGTGGTCAAGCGGGCAAGCCGCCCGTTTTCGGTGCGCCTTCGGTCGTCAATCTTCTTTCTTCCCGCCATGCTCAGCCCGATTTCCGCCATGAGGGTCGCCTTCCATCGTCTCCGTGGCGTCCGGGTTTCCCGTACCGCGGAGATCGGCTATCTCGTGATCATCGACAACCTCTACCCGGAGAAGGTCATCATCGAGGATGACGCCACGGTAGCCGCGCGGACGACGATTCTCTCGCATGACGAATCGAAGGCGTACTCCGGGCGGGGTCCGGAACGGGTCGTGGAAACGCGCGTGGGGCGGGGCGCGTTCGTCGGCGTCCATTGCGTGATTCTCCCCGGAGTCACGATTGGCGCCCGCGCGATCGTCGGCGCGGGGTCGGTGGTCACGGAGGACGTGCCCGAAGGCGCGACCGTCGTCGGGGTCCCCGCGAGGATGATCCCAACAGGGAGCCTCGGCACGCGACGGGGCGAGTGACCCGGAATGACGAAGAGGAGCGCTCGTCCCATGGGGGAGGAGCCGCTGAAAATCCGGGTCGCTCACGTGTCCGCATACCCGCCCCGACAGCTTTCGGGCATCACGCGTGTCATCCTCTCGTTGGCGTCCGCGATCTCGTCTCAAGGGATTCGATTCAGTCTCTGGTGCCCTCGGGATGGAGACAACGAAAGCGTCCTTGACGTCGTCGGCATTCCCGTCCCCCGCGGGTCCGTGCGAAACCTTGCGCTGGCCGCGAGGACCTTCATCGGACTGATTCGAAAGCGGTCTGGATTCGACGTGATTCACGCCCATCAGCCCCACGTCCAGAGCGTTGCCGCCCTCCTGGCCGGACGGATTCTGGGTGTCCCATCGGTCCTCACGTTCCACGTCCGAGTCCCCCAGGCGGGGTTCGCGCGGTTGGTCGATTGGGCGGCGGCGAGGCTCGGTGCAAGACTCGCCTCGGAGGTGGTCGCGGTCGCGGATCGTGTGCGACAAGACTACGCTATCGAGCGGTGCTCGGTCATTCATAACGGGGTCACGCCGGCGCCGAAGAGTGACGGACCCAGCCCTGCCCCCGCATCACGGGCACGCGATTCGTTAGGCCTTCACTTGATTTTCGCGGGAAGGGTTACCGAGACGAAGGGAATCTTCGACCTCCTTAGGGCCCTCGCCCTGGCATCATCCCATGTGGAGGGCATCCGACTGACCACGTATGGATCCATGGATTCCCCCGAGCGGTACGAGGAGGCGAAGCGCTCCCTCGGCATTCAGGGGATCGTGGAGGATCGCGGTTTCCAGGAGGAGTGGCGGGAGCATCTGCGCGCCGGGCAGGTTTTTGTCCTCCCGTCGTTCTACGAGGGATTGCCCATGGCAGTGCTGGAAGCGATGGCCGCCGGCCTTTGTGTCGTTGCGACCCCGGTCGGTGGAATCTCGGACGTCGTGATCCCGAACCGCACCGGGGTTCTCGTGCCCGTAGGTGACCCCGCGACGCTGTCGGCCGCCCTCGTCTCGCTTGCTCAGAACCCCGAGATGGCGTCGGCCATGGGGCGCGAGGCCCGGACGCTCGTGGAAGCGGAGTACTCGAATGACAAGATGGCCTCTGCCTATGCGAGCTTGTACTACGCGCTCTTCAATCGGGGTCCCTAACGGAATTGCGCGCGGGCCGACGAACCCGGTCCCCGGGCTTGCCGCCCGCCGCTTTCTTGAACACGTAAATCCGGCGATATCCGTGTTTTGGCCGCCCTCGGGAATGCAGCCGATACAGGGGGAAGAACACAAGCCCGTAGAGCCGGGAGTCCTTGGAGATAAGGAACTGGAGGCGCCATCGGAGGCGGAGACCCCGCATCCCCTCGTGTCCAAACCAGGACAGGGTCATCTCGGGCCGCACTGCACCTACGGTACGTATGATCTCGTCATGGAACTCCTCGCCTGGGGTTCCGCGCAACACGTGCTCTTGCCGCCAGCCGAGTTCGATCCCCCTGTCCCGCTCCACGGCGAGGGCCGAGCGATCGAATTCCCGACTGCGTCGCCCGTACGGGAACCCAACGATCGCGGTGCGCCGCGCCACACGGAGCATCTCCCGGAGGGCCTTCGGCCTCTCCCCTGTGGGGAGGTGCTCGATCATGTCCATCGACACGACGGTGTCGAACGCCCCGTCACGAAAGGGGAGCGCCGTCGCGGTGGCGCGGATCGCCCGAAGGAGCGTTGCGGGGTGGTTGCTCCACCGAACCGTCGCGGGGAAGTCGAGGTCCACACCGACGACCTCCCGACCCAGGAACCTCGCAAGTCCGTTCTCCCCGCTGCCGACATCGAGGGTCCGCTGGAGGTCCCCCGTCTGCCCTTCGAGGAGTTGGACCGCGGGACGGTACCGAATCCACGGGTCGAGAAGGAGCGCGCGGTTCCAGCGAAGGTATGCCCGGATGGTCCTGCGTAGAAAGCCTCTCAGGCCGCGGCCACCCCCTTCCTCCCACGCCTTGATGTCCCGCGCGTTGGGGAGGAGCCCCCCGCGCCTCCTCCCGCTGGGGACGGGCGGCTTCTCCTGACTCATGGAACCGCACCCGGAACAATAACGACCGCCGCGAGATTGCGCCTCAACGGTTCATCCCCCGCCCCCTCGGCCCTCTCGGGCCCCGACGCGATCCAAGTTCAGGAATTCCCAGCCGTCGAGCAGCGCAAGAAGTTCCTCGAGGAGATCCGTCTTTCCTCGCGAAGCGTCGCGGACCCAAGGTCGCACGGAATCCGCGGAGGTCCAGCGCACCATCTCCCACGAGTGGGCCAGGAATACAACGTACCGCCCAGCCGCCTTCTCGAGCGCGGTCCGGCATACCCGCGCCCCTTCCGAGTGAAGGAATCCGAGTCCTAAGGGGGCCCCGCTCGCGAGGGGGTTCGGGGTCACGGGGACCTCGAGGACAGGAGTCTCCCCGGGGTGCAGAAAGTTGACAGAGCTCGGACGGTAAGGATTGAAAGGAGCCCCGCGGTGGTCGACGAGCGGAATCAGTCGCCATCGACGGACATACCGGCCCGGCAGGACGGAGGAATCGATCCGATATCCCAATCCACCAAGGAACTCAAGCGTTTCTCCGTCGATGCTGAAGTTCGGGGCCCGGAACTGCATTGGGGGCCTCCCGAAGCGTTCGCGGAGGAGGGCCGTGGCGCGTTGGATCTCGGCCTCCTTTCGTCGGCGGGGCATCCGGCTCAAGTAGCCCGGAGAGTGCGAATACGCATGACATCCGAGGGCAACGAGGTCCTGTCTTTTCTGGAGAAGGTCTCGCGGAAGGTGTTCGACAATCTCCCCCGACCCCATGATATCGAAGGGGATGTCGTGGGACGTGAGCAGGTCGGTAAACATCGGGAGGCCTTCGGCAAGGCCCCGGACAGTGAGCTGCCCGTCGGTGCGATAGTCGCGCTCCGCGTCGATTGAGAAACAGAACGACCTCATTCGAACCGCCAGGTCCGCAGGATCATGCCGCGCCTCGTGACGATTGGCTATACATCTTCTCCAGCTCGACGACCCGACGATCCCAGGTGTACGCCCGTCTGATCGTCGCGAGTCCTTCCTTCGCAAGCCGTTGCCGGCGTGCAGGGTCGGCGCACAGTTCGATGGCGGCCCGGGCGATCGCGGGCGAACCGCCATCGACGAGGACCCCGTTCGACCCATCAATGACCTCGGGGATTCCGCCGACGGGGGACGCGAGGACGCACGTCCCCGCGGCCATCGCTTCGAGTACCGCGAGCGGGAGCCCCTCGCGGTAGGAGATGTGACAGTACAAGTCTGCGTTCGCCAACGCAAGACACGGCTCGGGAATGAACCCCAGCACGGAGACTGCGTCCTTTGCTGCTTCCGCGGCAGCTAGGACCTCTCCCTTCAAGGAGCCGTCCCCAAGGATGATGAGGCGGGCCTTTGGAAATCGTCGGACGATCTCGGGCATCGCCCGGACGAGGTCCGTAACGCCCTGGACCTTCTCCCTGTACTCAAGCGGTCCTGCGAACATGAGGATGGGTGAGCGGTCGGAGAGCCCGTGGCCCCGCCTCCAGGCCAGCGCCGCTTCCTGGTCTGCCGCTGGGATCTCTGTCGCCGGCGACAGGATTCTTACGTCTGATCGCCCGGGGGTTACCCCTCGGAGGTCCCGTTCCTGGGCCTTGCTCACGAAGGTGATCGTGTCCGCCTTTCGGAGCAGGAGGCGGAGCGGCGAGGTCCGCACCTTGTCCGGCGTCGTGTGGAAACTGAACAGCAGCCGCGCGCCTCGATTCTTCCGTCGATATCTCACGCCCGCGCTCAGGACGTATGAGTGAGAGTTCGCGTGGATCACCTCCGGCTGGAACGACTCGAGCCCGGTCTGGGCTCGACTCGCGTATGTCCTCCCGTGACCCAGATCGGAACAATCCGCTCCGTCGCCGACCCCGGATCCCGCAATGACGCAGACTTGGTGTCCGCGATTGGCGAGGGCCCGCTTCATGCCCGAGACGAACGTCGAGATCCCCCCGACTACGGGGGGCGCGTAGGGGGTCAGGATAGCGATCCTTGTCATCCGTTGGCCTCCTGCAAGACGGCTTCAATCTGGGGTCCGATGGCATCCCAATCGTACTTCCGAGTCGCCTGCCGCCGGAGCGGGGCGCGGCTCGCGCGAAGCCTTCGCTCCTCGGGGAGATACTCGGCAACGCGCTTGGCGAACAACTCCGGATTGGCGGGGCACACCAGACCCATCGAAGGTTCCGACAGGACGAGGGAGACGTCTCCCACGTCCGTCGAGAACACCGGTGTTCCGCACGCTAGGCTCTCAAGCATGACCGTTGGGAATTGCTCGATGTCGGACGTCACTAGCAGACCGTCCGCGGCGGAGTACAACGACGGGAGATCGGCTCGAGGCACATCGTTGAGGAGGCGGATCCGAGTCGGTCCGAGCTCCTTGGCCGCCTTGTCGAGAACTCCCTTGAGTGGCCCCGTGCCGGCGACGATGAGAACGGCCTCGGGGAGAGACCCGCGGATCCGGCGGAACACCTCCACCGCTCGCTCCGGGTTTTTCTCGGGCGCGAGACGCCCGACGAACAGGAACGCGATCTCGCGGGAAAGGCCCCAGAGGGTCCTCGCTTCACGATGATCCACGGGGGCGAAGTGGGCGAGGTCAATGGCGAGTGGGATTCGTTGCAGAGGGATGGTCGGGTACCGGTCACGGAAGTATCGCTCCGCGTCTCGATCAACCGCGATGATTTTCCGGGACGCTCGCG
>Ga0066686_10000851_pt1 | contig 11667 bp, 13 predicted proteins | sample GraSoiAngelo_135_FD_65627 | JGI IMG/M metagenome (GOLD analysis project Ga0066686, IMG submission 65627) | Grasslands soil microbial communities from the Angelo Coastal Reserve, California, USA - 14_0929_05_40cm | ecosystem: Environmental > Terrestrial > Soil > Grasslands | place: USA...
GGATAATGAAGTACATGACGAGATTGGAAAAGAACGTCCCTGCGCCCACGTCAATCCGGCGATCCAAAATTTCGCGCTTAGTTGCCCCTTCACGCGAGATTAGCATTCGCCTTCCCATGGCTTTCTCCTCTTCCACTTCCTGGGAAGCCTGCCAGAAGAACAGATAGGGGCTGATGGTGGTGCCGAGAACCGCAACGAGACTTTGCCATGCACTGTGTCCGCGCGGCCACGATGGAACGAACGTATGATACAAAACGCTTCCCCAATTTGGTTTGAGGATGAAGGCGGTAAGGACGTAGGCAAAAAGAACGAGAGTGAGCCATTTCAAAATGGAAGCGATTTGGTAATAGCGGAAATAAATTGTAGCGACCGTGATGCCTACGGCGAAAACGATCGTGAGAAAATGTGGATTGATTCCAGTAAGTATTTGGCCTGCATCCGACATGCCGGCGAGATCGGCGCCGATAGTCACGACATTCGCGCCGAGCAATGCCGCCGCAGCGATAAATAAGAGCCAGCGCGGGCAGATCTCACGTAAGGCGCCGGCGAGCCCTCGGCCCGTCACCATCCCAATGCGTGCGCACATGAACTGGACGAAAGCCATCAGTGGCCATGTCACAAATGCCGTCCAGAGAAGTGACATGCCGAGCTGCGCGCCGGCAATCGAATAAGTAGCGATACCGGACGGATCGTTGTCAGCAGCGCCGGTAACAAGACCCGGTCCAAGAAGCGAGAAAAAACGCTTTAGCAGATTCTTTTTAGCGGAACGGCCCATTGCGCGTTGTGATTTAGGAATTGTGCCTTTGCTCCCAACTCGAACGGCGATCGCGATTAAATCTTACAGAACGTGAACCCGACTTTATTTTGTTCGCGTTCGTTTCTTTCGTGCAGCCTTCGCTCCTTCTTTGCCGAGGGCGGTGCGCGTCTTTCTCGACAAATGCGCAATCGTTTTCTTTCGTCGTGCAGCCTTAGCCGCTTTTTTGATGTTCCGCTTCGCAGCCGCTCGTTGTTTTTGAGTTGTCATGTGTCCTAGGAAACAAATAAGTCGAGTTTAAGGAAGATCTTGAACTCGGGGTTAGCCATTTACTATAGTGCCCCCGTTTGGATGTAAAATCTGTCCGGTCACGTAGGAAGAATCGTCGGAGGCGAGAAACACATAGCTCGGCGCGATTTCCTCCGGTTGGCCGGCGCGACTCAGCGGCACGTCGGACCCAAATGTTTCAACTTCTTTTGCCGGAAACGTTGACGGAATAAGCGGGGTCCAGACCGGACCCGGCGCGACGCCGTTTACACGAATGCATTTATCTGCCAGCGCCTGCGAGAGCGATCGGGTAAAAGATGTTATTGCACCTTTAGTTGAAGAGTAATCGAGCAGGTGCGCGCTGCCTTTGTAGGCAGTGACCGAAGTTGTGTTGATGATTGCAGCGCCTTCTTTCAAATGTTTCATCGCTGCCTTGACCATGAAAAAGAAGGAGAAAATGTTTGTCCGAAATGTTCGTTCGAGCTGCTTCTCAGTAATTTTTTCAATTGAATCCTGCGGGTGTTGTTCGGCCGCATTGTTAACCAGGATGTCGAGCTTGCGGAACTCCTTTACAGTTTGCTCGACGGCTTTTCGACAAAACTCTTCCTTGCCGACATCGCCTTCGATCAACAGGCATCTATGCCCGTGTTCTTCAACGAGGAGCTTGGTTTCATTCGCATCCTTCCGTTCTTCGAGATAAACGACTGAAATATCGGCGCCTTCCTTGGCGAATGCGATAGCAACGGCGCGGCCGATGCCGCTGTCCCCGCCAGTGATGATCGCCACTTTATCTTGCAATTTTCTACTGCCGCGATGCTTTTCGTCCTCGGCTCGCGGCCGCGGCTTCATCTTGTATTCGCGGCCAGGCTGCCGCTTTTGGTGTTGCGGCGGCTGAAGTTTCTTTTCCTTGGGCATGGAACCTCCCAGCGCGCGCCGCGAGTCACGCTATCTCACCGGCGGCGCTTCCGAGTGCGTGCTGCTTTCTTCGCGGCCGCCGAGCGCGACCGTGCAGAGCGTCGCCTCGCCACCCGCTTGGCGTGTCTCGACAACGCTCGCTTGGACGCTGACCGACGGCTCTCGCGCTTGAGCGCACGTTTGGTTGCGCGGGAGCGTTTCGCCGAAGGCTTTTTACGGCGACCAGCACGCCCTTTTGTAAGATCGCGCTTCGCCTGACGCTTTATTCGTTCTTTGCCGCGTTTTGGCGGCGGCAACTTTACTCCAGCCCGCCGCGCCTTGGAGAGACCGATAGCGATGGCCTGCTCTGGCGAGCGTGCGCCGTGTTCACCTTCTCGAATGTGTTCCATTTCTTCGCGGACAAACTCGCCCGCCTGAGTGGAAGGCGCCTTGCCCTCGCGCTCGTCTTCGCGCGCCCGTTCAACTGTTTCTTCTTCTGGCATACTAAAAATGTTTCGCCTCCAGCGACGCGTTTGGACGTAGGAAGATTGTGGAGGACGTCAGCGCCATCTTTCGCAGCTCAAATCAACGGCGGATTTTGCGCTTCGAAGGCTGCTAGAGATGCAACTCAGATAAAAGAATTGCCGTTTCGCGCTAGGCCAAGTTAATCTGACCCCATGCGCACAATTCTGATACTGATCCTCATCATTCTGTTACTCGGCGCACTGCCGACATGGCCGTACAGCTCAGGCTGGGGTTACTATCCAAGCGGAGGCTTGGGGCTCATCCTCTTGATCGTACTGATTTTGTGGCTGCTGGGACGTCTCTAGCCGCCTCAACTCCAGACCGCCCCGACCGATTTTAGCCCGAATTAGCTTTTCTTGGCGGCATCGCGCAGGTGCTTCACGCGGTCATGCGCCTGTTTGATCTCGGCGTACTGCCGGGACACCATCTCTTGCACCGGTACGGAGAGATCATCATTGAGCGCTTTCCTAAATTCTTCGACAGCGGAATCTTCGCCCCGCTCGCATTCAGCCAAAATGGCATGGTCATCACCTTGGGTGACAGCGGATTTCAAGTTAATCCAACCGCGGTGTAATGCGCCGGCGGCGCTGCCGCTCATTTTGGACTCTCGTTCATCTGGACTCTGAGCTTTGCTGCGCAGCTCGACTGCGAAGCGAGCGCGTTGCTGCGAATATTCGCTGAACAATGATTTCAGCTGCGGGTCTTTCACACTTTCAGCAGCTTGTTTGAAACCTTCCTGACCATCTTTAAGCGTTTCGATCAAGTCATCGATTATTTCGTTTTGGTTCTTCATATAAATTTAGTCGCATGCCGCGCGGTGTGTGCGTGTCTCTTTCGTCATGCTAGGTGTTCGCCAGCGGAACGAAATCAGGCCCAGCGCTGCGCCTCGGAGAGCGAAACGCATCTTTGCGCACGGCTAAAGTGCACATGCGCATCGAACAATGAAAGATGAAGAACGTTCCTTTTTGGATCGACAGCGCGCCTATTCAGAAATTTCCAAAGATACAGAGGAACGTAAACGTCGAGGTTGTTGTCGTCGGAGCCGGCGTCACTGGAATTACGACTGCGTATCTGCTGAAAATTGCGGGATTAACGGTCGCACTTGTCGAGCGCGAGCATGTGGCGTCAATCGACACTGGCCATACAACTGCTCACCTCACCTATGTCACCGACGTCGAGCTGCAAAAGCTGGCACGCAATTTTGGCAAGGACCACGCCCAAGCCGCCTGGGACGCGGGCGCAGCCGCGGTCGATGAAATCGAGAGGATCGTCAGAGAGGAAGAGATTGAGTGCGAGTTCAGACGTGTGCCAGGCTACCTTCACGTCCGTGTCGACGAGTCTTCCAAAAGGGAAGTTTCGTCACTCAAGAAGGAAGCTGATGTCGCTGCGAAGCTTGGATTTGACGCAGCTTACTTGAACTCAATTCCGTACTTCAATTTGCCCGCGGTGCGATTTGCCAATCAGGCCAAGTTTCATCCGAGGAAATATCTTCGAGCTCTGGTCCAGAGAATTCCCGGCGCCGGCTCACATGTTTTCGAGAAGAGCGCGGCGACTGAGTTCGATGCGAAGAAGCGCCGCGTTAAGGTGAACCGCAATTGGATCAGTTTCGATCGCGTGGTGATGGCAACAAACAATCCGCTTGTTGGCCTGGCCAGCATCACCAGTGCCACACTTTTACAAACAAAACTGTCTCTCTATACCAGCTACGCGTTCGGCGCTCGAGTCCCATCGAATACGGTGCCGGAAGCGCTGTTCTGGGATACGCGAGAGCCTTACGATTATCTGCGAATCGATCGACATCGCGGTTTCGATTACATTGTCTACGGCGGTGAAGATCACAAGACAGGACAAAAGAAGGCGACTACAAAAGCGTATGCCCGTTTGCTAGCGCGGTTGAAAAGGATCATCCCGAAGGCGCATATCGATCATCGCTGGTCCGGACAGGTTATCAGTACTCCGGACGGATTGCCTTATATCGGGGAGAATGCCGAGCACCAGTTTGTGGCTACCGGCTATTGCGGCAACGGCATTACATTTGGAACAGTAGCGGCCATGATGGCGCGCGATTGGATTACAGAACGAAAAAATCCGTGGACGGACCTGTTTGCCGCGGACCGGAAAAAAATCAAAGGCGCGACGTGGAATTATCTGCGGGAAAACAAGGATTATCCGTACTATATGATCAAAGATCGCCTCGTTCGTCCCGAAGCGGATTCCGTTAGAGAACTAAAATCTGGCGACGGGATGATTGTTGGTTCGCGCGGGAAAAAAGTTGCCGCATTTCGTGGCCGCAACGGGAAGGTCCACCGGCTTTCGCCTGTTTGCACACACCTTGGTTGCCTCGTCAGGTGGAACTCTGCTGAATCGACTTGGGATTGTCCTTGTCACGGCTCGCGTTTCAAACCTACCGGTGAAGTGATCGCCGGCCCCGCAGAAGAACCGCTGGCACCGATCTGAATTTTGATTCCGTGAAAGAATTGGATTCATACTTGAACGATCATCTCGCCGGCTCCATGAGCGCGCTGGAACTGCTTGAGCACTGGGTACGCGTTCACGATGGGGAGCAGCTTGTTGACTTCTTCAGGGATATCAAAGCCGAAGTCCGCCAAGATCAGGAAAAGCTACGCGAGGTCATGCACTCTCTTGGGATCGAAGAAAGCAACGTGCGGCAGGCTGGCGCATGGGCCGCTGAAAAGGTTGGTCGCGTGCGATTGATGATCGCGGGCGATGAGCCGCGCAGCGTAGGATTGATGCTCACGTTGGAAGGGCTAATCATGGGAGTCACTGGAAAGAAACTGATGTGGCGCGCGCTGGCCGCGGCGAATTTGCCGCAGGTGAACGGCTATCATTTCGAAGAGGTACAGTGTCGCGCTGAACAACAAATTGAGCGGCTCGAAGCCGAACGGATGCGAGTAGCACCTGAAGCGTTTGCAGGCAGGAATAGCTCACAGTGACGGTTTTTCCGATGGGGGCGCCTGGGACAGAGAGCGGTAACGGGACGACCGTCGAAAATAGCGTGGCTATTGAATCCGCAGAGGCGGCGGAGGAAGCCGGCCTGAGTTACGTTAGCGATGATCGTCCGGGCTATACGCGCAAGGCGCGCAATGGTGAATTCGAGTATTTAGATACCCAAGGCAAACGAATCCGGGACGAACAACGGCTCCTTCGAATCAAACGCCTCGCAATTCCACCCGCTTGGACGAATGTCTGGATCTGCCCGTCACCAACTGGCCATATTCAGGCGACAGGCCGCGATGCGCGCCGGCGCAAGCAATACCGTTATCACGAGCGCTGGCGCGAGTTGCGCGATGAAAATAAGTTCGATCGTCTCGCAGCCTTCGCGAAAGCGCTGCCAAAAATTCGCCGGCGCATCGCCAAGGACCTCAAATTACGTGGTCTGCCTCGGGAAAAAGTGCTCGCCACCGTTGTGCGACTGCTGGAACGAACTTTCATTCGTATCGGCAATGAAGAGTACGCTAGAGAGAACAAATCATTTGGCTTAACCACAATAAAAAATCGGCATGTGAGCGTCAGAGGACCACACCTGCGTTTTCGTTTTCGCGGAAAGAGCGGGCGGCAACACGAAGTAGACATGACCGATCGCCGAATCGCGAAAATTGTCTCGAAGTGCCAGGACTTACCAGGTCAGGACTTATTCCAGTACGTCAGCGATGATGGCGAACCGCGGAACGTAACATCACAGGACGTAAACGACTATTTGCGGGAGATCACGAACGAGAATTTCAGCGCAAAAGATTTCCGGACTTGGGCGGGAACGGTCCTGGCCGCGATAGCACTCACCGCCCAAAGCGAGTTCGAAACAAAGAAACAAGCGAAGGCGAATTTGAAGACGGCAATTTGCGCGGTGGCACGACTTCTCGGCAATACAGCGGCAGTTTGCCGCAAATGTTACGTGCATCCGGCAATCCTCGAAGCGTATGTAACGAGGACACAAATTGCCGGGCTCAACCAAGCAATCAAAACCCCTGAGAATATCAATCTGCGCGCGGTCGAGAGGGCAGTTTCAAAGTTTCTTCGCGCGACAGTCCGCGACTAGCGAAGAGTTAGAGATCCCTGCGGTTAACGCGGCTTTATATGAACCGAGGCAGCAAGAAGGATGCAGTTCCCGCCTTCGCTAGCCGAGTGGCTAGCTCATCGCAAACTTTACCCACCATGGCCCTAAGTCACGCTGTCGCAGCTTACGGCGTCGGCGCAGGTGATTCCGCAGGCGACGGCGAGGGCATCTCAACTGAACCCTCTGTCTTCGGCGGATTTCTTTTTGCGGCCTTGTGCCGCTTCGGCGATGGCGTCGGCGTGGCTTTGGCTGCTGCGGGGGCAGTTGTGGTCGCAGTTGTACCTTGTTGTGTGCAAGAAGCGATACACGCCATGCCGATGATGGCGCCGAGTAAACACAATACGTATTTGTTCATAGGTTGTTGGTTTCAGTTCGAGCCCCGCCGAATGTTTGGTTGCATAAAAAGCTCAAAACGCGCGAGTAATGAAAACTTTAAACGCGGCTACCTGCCAAATCAGGGCGCCTTTACAATTGTTCTTTTTCTCGAACACGAGTTCCCCAATTCTAACCCCGCAAAAGTGCGAGCGATTTGCCCTCGCGATGTTCCACTTGATCCATCGTGCACTGACGCGGGTCTTTGTCGGGTCGCCAACGCAAGAATTTTGTGCCGTGCCGAAATCGGCCGCCAGTAAAATGGTCATAGGCCATTTCCACTACCACTCGTGGATCGACGGGTTCCCATTCGCCGGTTCGGTCCGTGCTCCAACGGCTCGGTCCTCCAGGCGCGCTGCCAGTGAAACCCGGTGATTTCTTGAGCGCTTCAAATTTCTTTGTTAACTCGCGAGGTTCCGATGCCTTGAAAGCAGACGTGAATCCCACGTGGTGGAGCAGGCCATCATCGCCGTAAAGCCCGAGCAACAGAGAACCGAGCAGGCGTGTCACGCGCGTAACGAAATCCGCCAACAACGCAATCGGCAGTGCGGATTTGCTTGACCTTGACCATCGCCGTGCGTTCGCCCGAAGCGTAGGGAGCATCCAGACGTTTCGCGAGGATCCCATCAAGGTCGGCGCCGGCCTTGTTAAACCACTCGGTAGCAGTCCTGTGATCAGTGGTCGCCGGAGAAAGGCGCAACTGCTTGACGGATCTGAAATTCGAACGTGCAAATGTCTCCAGAAATTGCCGGCGTTCGCGCAGTGGTCGCTGCAAGTATACTTCTCCATTCTCCCCGAGCAGATCGAACACGATGTACGTTGCTGGATGAGCTTTGGCTAATTTCTGTACGCGACTCGTTGCCGGATGGAGACGCAGTTGCAATTCATCGAACGAAAGTGCGCCGCTGACGGGAACAACAAGCTCACCATCGAGAACGAAATGTTTCTCGGGCAGCTCGGCGAGAGCACCAGCGATATCTGGAAAATAACGCGCTAGCGGCTGACCGGCCTTTGATTGCAGATAAGTTTGTTCGCGATCTCGAAACGCCAGACAACGGAATCCATCCCACTTCGGCTCGTATTGCCAGCCGTCGCCAGTCGGAATTTCCTCGACTGAACGTGCTTCCATCGGCGGCAGCGGCGGCTTCAACAGCATCCTTGATGTAGTTCGAAGCCCAACGTGTCGTGGACGGGTCTATTCAAAGCACGTTTACGAGGAGAGTTTCTTTTGCGCAAACCAAATACAGTATTCCGAACGAATGTTGTTAGAGGTTTTCTCGTGGCGAAGCAGCGCAACTCACCGGCGTCAGGATCATTCTTTGGCAATGCTCTTAGCCTGCTAAAGCAAACATTCCAGGAATGGTTACAGGATAAGGCACCGCAATTAGGCGCAGCGCTTGCCTACTATACGGTTTTTTCATTGGCGCCGCTGATTCTCGTCCTGCTCGCGATTGTGGGAGTGATTTTCCGAGATGATCCCGCGGGTGCCTGGAACAAAATAACGCAGCAGATGAGCTATTTTCTCGATCCAAGTGCTGTCCAAGTCGTCCAAAGCATCGCCCAAAAAGCCTCGCAACCCGGCAAAAGCACAATCGCCACGATCATCGGGATCGCGCTCGCACTGTTCGGCGCGAGTGGGGTGTTCGGCCAGCTCCAGGACGCGTTGAATACGATTTGGGGTGTCAAAGCTAAGCCGGGAACCGGTATTTGGGGATTTTTGCGCGCTCGCTTTCTCTCATTTGCCATGGTCGGCGGTATTTGTTTTCTGATGCTTGTGTCGCTGGCAATCGAAGCCCTGCTAAAAGGATTCAGCCATTACGTGCAATCTGTCTTGCCGGGTGGAATCGTGGTCGCGCTGACCGTTTATCTCATCTTTGACTTTGCAGTTGTCGTTCTACTCTTCGCGATAATTTTCAAGTTCCTGCCGGACGTGCAAATTCAATGGCGGGACGTTTGGATCGGCGCGATCATCACTGCGATCCTTTTTGGGATCGGGAAATGGTTGCTGGGCTTCTATCTGGGCAGCGGCGCTGCTGGCTCGGCTTATGGAGCCGCCAGCTCGCTTATCACATTGTTACTCTGGGTTTACTATTCGTCGCAAATCCTCCTTTTCGGAGCCGAATTCACCCAGGTCTATGCCGCGCGATCTGGTCGTGCATTCAAACCGAGCGAATACGCCGTCCGCGTCGAGACAAAAGAAGTCGAAACCAGCTAGGTTGCATCTCGGCTGCGTAGCGACAGTTTCGCGGGTTAAGCTGGCGGCTACTTGTTACTGACTACCGTCTGATGCCTCTAATGTGACGTGTTACAACGTCCAAGATGGCTTGCGAGAACGAATTAGTTTAAGAAAGGAGAAGCCATGGGCACGATTTTGCTGATTATCCTGATTCTTTTGTTGGTCGGCGCACTGCCGGCTTGGCCCTATAGTTCCGGTTGGGGATATTGGCCCAGCGGAGGACTCGGATTGATTCTGTTAATCTTAATAATCCTCGCGTTAACAGGACACCTGTAACAGCATACCTGTTCTGCGAGGCCCGTCTTTTTCGCCTATCTGCGTTTCCTCGTCGCCGTGATTGAGCGGCAGCTTTTGCGACGGCAGAAGTATGCTGTTGCCTCACGAGCGCTTTGTGCGCCGGATGCAATTTCATTCCTCGCGTTGTTTGGCGCCGCAAGTTCCTTAGGCGTTTCGCTTGCTCGCGGGTGCGATTTTTATAGCGGGAGTACATAAGTGAGAACCGAAATCGCGATCGCATCCGAACTGTAAGCACACAGACACTTTTTCGGAATCATGATTACGACAATGAATTTCCGGACTGAACGCACTCTGTTGTGAGCAGTCGTCTACCAGGGTGGGATGTGACGAGAGGGAAAGGGAAATATGCGAATTGCTCAGGTTTCGCCGCTAATCGAGAGCGTGCCTCCAAAACATTACGGAGGGACGGAACGGATCGTCTCTTATCTCACTGAAGAATTAGTTCGCTGCGGTCACAACGTGACTCTGTTCGGCAGCGGCGATTCAGTGACAGGCGCGCAGCTCATTGCGCCGATACGGCGCTCGCTTCGTAAAAACGAGCGGTGCAAGGATCCCGTTGCTCGGGAACTCATCCTGATCGATCACGTGGTCGAGCACGCTAGCGAATTCGACATCATTCATTTCCATACCGGTTATCCTCATTTTGCGATCTGTCGCTACCTGCCTGTTCCCCACGTCACAACTTTGCATGGCCGCCTGGATATTCCCGATTTCGTGGCTGTTCACGAGCGGTTTCGGGATGTGCCACTCATCTCAATCTCAAACGCTCAACGCGCGCCCATTATCTCGGCGAATTGGCAGGCAACAATTTACCATGGACTTCCGGAAGACCTGTTCCGCTTTTACCCTGACCGCGGAGATTAGCTTGCTTTTCTAGGACGGATCTGCCCAGAAAAAGGAGCCGACCGTGCGATCGAAATTGCCAAACGCGTTGGAATGCCGCTGAAGATCGCCGCCAAAGTCGATCGCGCAGACAGACGCTATTTCAAACGTGTTGTGGAGCCGCTGCTGAGTGACTCCGGAGTGGAATGGATCGGCGAAATCACCGATCAACAGAAGAACGAGTTTCTGGGAAAAGCGTATGCCCTGCTGTTTCCGATCGACTGGCCGGAGCCTTTTGGGCTGGTAATGATCGAGGCAATGGCATGCGGCACTCCCGCTATCGCTTACGACAGGGGATCTGTGCCTGAAGTAATGGAGAACGGAGTAACAGGTTTTGTAGTAAGAGAACTAGACCAAGCGGTAGAAGCAACTCGCCGGGTTCGTGATGTTAGCCGGGCAGGTTGCAGGGAAGCTTTTGAGAAACGTTTCACGGCGGATCGAATGGCAAATGATTACGTCAATGCGTACGAGCGGATGGTCCATCAGGAGGCAGCTTATGCTTACGCTTGAGTGGCTTATGCAACACGGGAAAAAATTTTAAAAGAAACACGCGCAATTCCATGTTTCGCCGCGTTGTCTTTCTAGAGCGGGCGTCCAGTACGCACTGGACCGCCAAAATTCAAAGTCAAATTCAGGAACAGAAAGGGAAAGGATCGTATGAAGCTGGATACGTTAAAAACACTGTACATCGATGAATTGAAGGACCTCTACAACGCGGAAAACCAACTACTTAAAGCATTGCCGAAAATGGCGAAAGCTGCTTCATCGGAAGAGCTAAAGGACGCATTCGAGAAACATCTGGAACAAACCAAGTCTCATGTCGAACGCTTGGAAGAGGTTTTCGAAGAAATCGGAGAGAAGCCTAAGGGTAAAACCTGCCGCGCCATGAAGGGGCTTATCGAGGAAGGGTCGGAGATTCTTGAAGAAGACGGTGAAGAATCCGTAATTGATGCCGGCATCATCGTAGCTGCGCAAAAAGTTGAACATTATGAGATCGCAAGTTACGGCTCCGTCCGCACATTTGCTCAACTACTTGGGAAGGATAGGTCAGCGGATCTTTTGCAAACGACTCTCGACGAAGAGTCCGAAGCGAACGAGCTTCTGACCAAATTGGCTGAAGACATCGTCAATCCAGAGGCGCTGATGGAGCCTGAGCTGGTCGGCGCGTCTTCAGATCGCTAACGGCACCAGAAAACACGTCCTCGAAACAGACGGGGATGCTGTCGATGAAATTCGTAGAGGCGCTGCGTGATCCGAGCGCTCCAACGGATTCGGGCGAAATCAATTGTTGCCGCGGCGGGGTTGTTCGCGAATCTGACGCAGTAAAGCTCTAACCTGGCTTCTCAATAACGGAATTCCGCGATT
>Ga0066686_10000870_pt1 | contig 11556 bp, 10 predicted proteins | sample GraSoiAngelo_135_FD_65627 | JGI IMG/M metagenome (GOLD analysis project Ga0066686, IMG submission 65627) | Grasslands soil microbial communities from the Angelo Coastal Reserve, California, USA - 14_0929_05_40cm | ecosystem: Environmental > Terrestrial > Soil > Grasslands | place: USA...
GGCGCAAAAGGAGAAGCTCGAAGTCGTTGAGCCGGCCGAAGCCGCGCGGCGCGGCGACCTGATCGTGGTGCTCATCCCCGACCCTGTTCAGGCGGAGGTCTATAAGAACGCTATCGCGCCGCACCTCGGCGCAGGGAAGACGCTCGTCTTCGCCCACGGCTTCAACATCCATTTCAAGTTTATCGTCCCGCCTCCGAGCGTAGACGTCATCATGATTGCGCCGAAATCGCCGGGGCACCGCATGAGGGAACTTTTCAAGGAAGGCGTGGGCGTGCCGGCGCTGCTGGCGGTCGAGCAGGACGCTTCGGGGAAGGCCGTCGAGACGGCGCTCGCCTACGCGCGCGGCGTGGGGTCGCTCAAGGCGGGCGTGATCCGCACCACCTTCAAAGAGGAAACCGAAACGGATTTGTTCGGCGAGCAGACGGTGCTGTGCGGCGGCGTTTCCGCGCTCATCGCCCGAGCGTTTGAGACGCTCGTCGCGGCGGGTTACCAGCCCGAGATCGCCTACTTCGAATGCCTCCACGAATTGAAGCTTATCGTGGACTTGATCTATCAGGGTGGCATCAAGTACATGCGCTACTCGGTCTCGGACACCGCCGAGTACGGCGACTACACGCGCGGGCCGGTGGTGATTGACGCCCACGTCGAAGCGACGATGAAGAAAATCCTCGCCGACATCCAGAGCGGCGCCTTCGCGAAAGAATGGATGGAGGAAAACAGACAGGGGCGCAAACGCTTCCTCGAGATGCGCGCGGGCGCCGCCGACCACCCCATCGAAAAAGTCGGCACCGAGCTCCGGAACATGATGCCGTGGATTCAGACTTCGAAGGAGGAAGCTACCGCCGCGCAGGCGCAGGCAAGGCGGTAGGTCAGGAGCGAGGGGCGAGTGAAGTTCTTATTGACAGCCCTGCTTCTAGTCGGCGCCTTCAGCCTTAGAGCTGCAAGAGCCTCAGGGGACGACCGCAAAAAGGTCGCGCACACACTGGAGGGCGAGCTCAAAGCACAAACTCTCGTCCTGCGAAACTACTACAGGGGCGACCGACTAGAATACGATTCGAATGGCCAGCTCAAGGAAGGCGGCCCGCCTGGAACTTGGACGCTTGACGGCCATGTCCGAGTTAGCAAAGTGCAAATGGGGCGCGATACTCTCGAAATCGACGGGAATCGCGAGTTCATGGCATTCGATTTAAAGACCAAAGCATGGGCCGCGCTCCCCGATCAGGAGGTGACTATACTGATTGGGACACCGGACGGAGAGGCGGATATTGCTGCTGAACGGAAGTTGCTGCTCAAAGTGTTTCTCAGCCGGGACGAAGAGACGCCTTGCCTTATACCGAGCTACTGGCCGCGAATGTATGGACGCGTCGGGTGTGTTAGCACAAACACTGAGGGCCAACCATCGCCAGGAGAAGGAGAGAATGCGTCAACGAATGGGAAGGCGATCGTCACCCCCCCGGTGGGACAAGAGAATCCAGAGCCGCCGTATACGCCCGAGGCTCGCAGAGAGCGAATTTCAGGCGAATTGACCTTGCAAGTTGTCGTCAGCCCGCAGGGCACAGTGGTTGACGTCCTGGAGAAGGGTCCGGGGCTGGGAGACGGACTAGACCAAAGCGCGATCCGAACGGTTCGGAATTGGACTTTTAAGCCCGCGACCAGAAACGGCGCTCCGATCCAAATTTCAGCAATCGTATACGTTACTTTTCGTCTTTTCAGTTATCACCGCTGATGTTGTGATGAGAGAGGATGAGGCAGTGAGTCGAGACGGCAAGTCCTTCGAAACGCCCTCACGAAAGCGAGCGCTATCGTCGCTCGGAACAGAACCGATCGCGCTTATTGGCGCGGGGAAGCTCGGCGAGGCAATTCTATCGGGGCTCGTCGGCTCCAAGCTCATCCCCGCGCGGCAAATCCGCGCTACCGTGGCGCACGCGCCGCGGGCCGAATACTTGCGCACGAAGTACCGCATTGACGCGCACACGGCGAACGCCCGAGCCGTGGCGGGCGCGGGGCTCGTTATCATTTGCCTGAAACCGCAACAGGTGAAGGGCTTTCTCCGCGAGGTGCGCGAAGTGTTGGCGCCGGACGCTGTGGTTATTTCCGCCGCAGCCTCCGTTACGACGTCGCTCATCGAGCAGGAAGTCGGCCGTCCAGTGCGCGTTGTGCGCGCCATGCCGAATACGCCCTGTTTGATCCGCCAGGGAATGACGGCCATCGCGCGCGGCTCTCATGCCACAGACGCCGACGTGAAGATTGCCCAGCGCATCTTTGGCGCCATGGGCCGCGCCGTGGTGGTGGACGAAAAACACATGGATGCCATCACGGGCCTCTCGGCTTCCGGCCCCGCCTACGTTTACACAATTATCGAATCGCTCGCCGAAGGCGGCGTGAAGCTCGGCCTGCCGCGGGAGCTTTCGACCGAACTCACGGCGCAAACGCTCCTCGGCGCATCGGCCCTGGTGCTCTCGACCGGCGAGCACCCGGCAAAGTTAAAGGACGTGGTCACCACGCCCGCCGGATGCACGATTGACGGGTTGCTGGAACTCGAGGAAGGCGGCCTGCGCGTCACGCTCATCAAAGCCGTCGTCCGCGCCGCCGAGCGCGCCCGCCAGCTCGTCGAGAGCCAGAATACTTAGCTGTTTTGGAATGGGGCGGCTCGCCGCCGCTTATCAGTCTTCTGGGAGCTGATCAATGAGATCGTCAATTTCGTCAACAATGCTCTGCGAGCGGGTTCCCACCCACCAGATGTCGGCGGCATGTTCGCTCAAGTAGTCCCAGAATTCCTCTTTTTCAGGATCCAACGCGAGGTTTTTCTTCACATTCTTTTCGGCTTCGCGCAACATGTCGAGATAGTCTTCCATAAGCCGCCTGAGGACGTGAGTATCCGGAATGGAAGGAGCTTTTGCTTTCGTCATAGTTACTTCTCCAGTTTCTCTTCCAACTCTCTCACGGTCTTGAGCGCGGTGTCAATTTCGCGTTCCCACTTCCTGATGTAGCTTGAATCTGGCACTGGTTTGCGCAGTTCAGCCTCAATCTTCTCTTCGTGCCGACGAACGTTTCTCAGGAGCCCGGCGATTCGTTTTCGCAATTGCTTGTTCTTGCCCATACCCGGGCGGGATTATATCTCGACGTGCGGCTCACTCGGCGAGCTCTCCATGCAGCACGGTGACGGCCTGTCCGCCGAGTTTGACGCGGTCGCCTGCCACACGGACTCGGATTACTCCACCGCGCGCCGAAGCCTGGTAAGCAAGGAACTCGGTCTTGCCGAGCTTCTTCGCCCAGAACGGACCGAGGCAGCAGTGCGACGAGCCGGTGGCGGGGTCTTCATCCACGCCGGAACCCGGCGCGAAAAACCGTGAAACGAAATCGTAGGGGGCGGCTCGGCTGCGGCTGGTGACGATGATCCCGCGCGCGCCGACTTTCTTGAGTGCGGTAAAATCCGGCGCAAGTTTGCGGACAGTCTCTTCGGAGTCCACTTCGACGAGGTAATCGAACTTGTTTCGACCAACGTACACGGGCTTCACCGCGAGCGCTTCCGCAAGACCCGCGGGCGCAGAAGCCGGCTGTTCTCGGACGGCGGGGAAATCGAGCTCGATCCAGGAGCCCTGGCGTTCGGCCGTGAGCAGGCCGCTTTTGGTATGAAAACGCGCCTGCTCGCTAGGCTTCAGGTGGCCTTCTTCCCAAAGCACGTGCGCGCTCGCGAGCGTCGCGTGGCCACACAGCGCCACTTCCACTGCGGGCGTGAACCAGCGGAGGTTGTGACCGTCGTTTGCGCGGACGAGGAAGGCAGTTTCCGAGAGGTTCATCTCACGCGCCACCGCGGCCATCCATGCTTCGTCGGCGGGCGCCCCAAGAATACAGACCGCGGCGGGATTCCCGGCAAACGGCTTGTCGGTAAAAGCGTCCACCTGAGTGATTTTGACCGCCATATCCTCGACCTCGCTTCGACTCTAAGTCTTCGCACGGATTCTGCCAAGAGCCAATCACTGCCGAAGAGAACGGTCCACTCACAAGCCTTTGAGCTGGTCTCTTGAGTCAGAAGCTCACGAAGGAATGTAGCTCCGAAGGAGCGACAGAGCATAGCCCACGGCGTGAGCCGTGGGTTTCGGGAGCGCCTCCCCTCTCCCCCATACCCCTCTCCCGTATGCGGGAGAGGGGTGGCCGGAGGCGGGGTGAGGGCCTTCTTTCCCAGGGCTTGTGCCCTGGGCTATCGATATCACGCCCCTATCGGGGCTGGAGCCGTCCGATGCAAGGGGTGATGCAACTTGGAAGAAGTTGCAACAATGGAAACTACCCTGTGCTCTTCATGCCGAAGGCGATGCCGCCCACGGTGATTTGAAGCAAGTGCAGAAGCTTGCGGCGGCGAGCGGCGCTTGGAGGCGAGCGGCGCCATTCGTCGAGGAAGCGGATCTGGAGGAAGTTGAGCGGGTCCACGTAGGGATTGCGCAGGCGTATGGATTCGGCGAGCACGGGCTGGCGCGCCACCAGGTGCGGCGAGCCGTTTACTTCCAGCACCCAGCGGACGCTCCTTCGGAACTCCTCCTCGATGCGCCGGAAGATTGCTTCGCCGAGCTGCTTTGGCCGCACGCATGCCGCGTAGCGCGAGGCGATGTAGAGGTCGGTCTTGGCGAGCGAGATTTCGGCGTTGTCAAGAAGTCCGGCGAAGAACGGCCACGCGCGATACATCTCGCGCAGCCGGTCCAGGCCCCGGCGGTTCGGGCGGGCGGCGAATTGCTCGAGCGCCCAGCCGAGGCCGTACCAGGCGGGAACGAGCTGACGCGACTGCGTCCAGGCGAAAACCCAGGGAATTGCGCGCAGGGCGGCGAGGTTGAATTCGCTCGGTCTCCCGCGGCGGCTGGGGCGCGAGCCAAGCCGCAACTGCTCGATTAAATCAATGGGCGTCGCCTGGCGGAAATAGGAGACGAATTCGGGGGTCTCGTAAACGAGCGCGCGGTAGTGTTCGCGGCTGCTTTGGGCGAGCTCGGCCGCGTACGCTTCCCATTCGGAGATGCGCGCTTCCGAGAGGCGTTCAGCCTGGAGCAAGTGGGCGTCGAGCACGGAGGTGACGAGCTGCTCGAGGTTGCGCTCGGCGATGACCGGGTCGGCGTATTTGAGCGAGATGACCTCACCCTGCTCCGTGATGCGGATGCGGCCGCCCGGCGCGGCGTAGGGCTGCGCCTGGAGGCTCTGGTACGATTGCCCGCCGCCGCGGTCGATTGTCCCGCCTTTGCCATGGAACAGCCCCAGGCGGACGCCGTGGCGCTCGGCGAGCTTTGCCAAATTCTTCTGCGCGCGAAACAGCGCGACGTTTGCGGCAAGGTAGCCGGAATCCTTCACCGAGTCCGAGTATCCGAGCATCACTTCCTGAAAATTTCCGCGTGAGCCGAGCAGTTGGCGGTAGAGCGGGTCGGACAAGAGCCCGTCAAGAATGCCGGTCCCCGCTTCGAGATCGTCCACGGTCTCAAACAGCGGCACGAGGTCGAGGCGCGTGTGAAGCCCGCCGGTGCCGCGCGATATGAGGTTCGCCGCCCGCGCGAGCAGAAGCACGTCCCAAAGGTCCGACGCGCTCGAGGTCATGCTCAAGATGTAAGGCGAGGCCGCGCGCTCACCGTAGCGGTCTTGAATCATCTTCAAGGAATCGAATTCGGCGAGCGCGCGGCGCGTGGCGGCTCTGAGCTTCGGCAGGGGAGCAAAAGGACGCGGGCGGGTGAGAAGCCGGCGAATTGCTCGGATGCGGGCTTCGCCGGGTTCGGCGGGGAGCCCAGCGGATTTCAGTAGCTCTCGAGCCGCAACGCGCGTGACGGAAGCGTGCTGGCGGAAGTCGAGCCGCGCCGCGTGGAAGCCAAAGACCTCGGCCGCGACGCAGAGACGCCCGGGGCCGATGAGCGCGACGCGAGGGCCGGGCTGCCGGGCGAGGGTTTCTTCGAGCAACCGAAGGTCGGCGACAAATTCCTTCGCCTCGGAATAAGCGCCGCGACCGCGTTTTTCGGTCTGCTCGAGCCGCCAGAGTATGACGCGAATTTTTTGCCGGTAGAGCTCGCTCGGCTGGTCAATTTCGGTGAGCGGGCGCGCCGCGGGAAAACGTCGGAGGTCACCCGCCAAGCTTTTCCGCAGCCGGCGATCCAGCTCCGGACGTCGGCAGGGGAAGGCTAGCAAGCCCAGCAAGCGGCGCGTGGCGGCGCGGTAGTACCCGAGAATACTTTCCCGCAGGCTTTCCGCCGCCGCCAGGCTCGTCTCGGGAGTGACGCTGGGGTTCCCGTCGCGGTCCGTTCCGACCCACGAGCCGAAAGCGATAAACGGCCGAGGTTCCGGCAAGCGGGGGTTGAAGCGCGCGCACTCTTCGCGGAGCTTCTCCCAAAACGTTCCGGCCAGGTCGTAAATCGTTCTCTCGAGAAAAACCCGTTCGCCCTCGATTTCGACCGCGGGCGTGAGGGGCCGCTCGCGGATCTCGTCCGTGAGCCAGAGGGCCTCGATCCATGGATCGAGCGCGCGTTCGGCCGCCGGGCCGAGGTCGTCGCCAATCGAGTCCAGTGCGCGGCCGATGCGCAGAACGTGGTTGAAGACGCTGCGGCGCTTCGCCTCGGTTGGGTGCGCGGTCAAGACGGGCACAATGCGCATCGAGTGGAGCAGCCGGCGAACCTGGCGCGGCGAGACGCGGCGGCGACGGAGCTCGCTGAACGTGCGCCGCAGGGACATCGGCGCGCCCCCTCCCTCGCGCTCGTAGGCCAGCAGGCGCCGGACGCGCTGGCGTTCTTCCGCCAGATTGACGAGGTGAAAGAAAAGGCTGAAGGCGTGGGCGACATCGGCGGCGCGGTCGAGCGTCATGCTGCGGACAGCCCGCTCTTTCGATTTCACAAGCCCGGGGTCGGGAGTTTGACGAATCCGCTTCGAAAGCCGACGCAGCGCTTCGACGGCCTCGAAGGTCTTCTCGCCGCACTGCTCCCGGACGATCGCTCCCAGGCGCGTAGTCAGAAAGCGGACTTCGTGGCGCAACATCTCGTCCATCGGAATCTGCTGGTCCCCCGCGAGACTTGGAGGCCAGTCGTCGGCAAGCTGCGGCGAAAAAAAGCGGGCGCGCTCGACCGGCCGACGCACGGTGAGGGCTCCGATTTGGACGCCGAAACCAGTGAAGCTATGCCGGAGCGAGGGCGTGCTTGGCCAGCGCTGCGCGCAGGGCCTCGAGGGTGGGCTCGACGGTCAGTCGCTGTCCGCTTGCCTCGTCCCCCGAGCGGTGCCGCATGATGTACTCGGTGTCTTTCAACTGATTGCCGGTGAGGACGGCGACCACGTCGGCGTGCAGACCGATTTTTCCCGCGCGCACGAGCTTTCGGATGCCCGCCACGGTCGCCGCCGAAGCAGGCTCCGAGCCTACGCCGTCTTCGGCGAGCAAGGCCTTAGCCTCGAAAATCTCTTCATCGGTCACCGATTCGCAAATTCCTCCAGTCCAGTCGAGCACGCGGCGGGCTTTTTGCCAATTCGCCGGCCGGCCGATTCGGATGGCGGTGGCTTCGGTGGAGGGATTCTTGACGGGCCGAAGTTCCGCATTCCCATCCCTGATCATGCGGTAGAACGGATTTGCGCCCGCCGCCTGCACCACCACGACGCGCGGGACCTTTTCGATGAAGCCCATTTCTTTGAGCTCGCGCAGGCCCTTGCCGATGGCTGATGCGTTCCCGAGGTTTCCGCCCGGCACGACGATAAAGTCCGGCGGGCGCCAGGCGCGCTGTTCGAGCATTTCGACGACGATGGTCTTCTGCCCCTCGATGCGGAAGGGGTTGATCGAGTTCACTAGGTAAAGCCCCATCTCGGGTGCGATCTCGCGCAAGAGCTTGAACGCCTGATCGAACGTGTCGCCGACTTCGACGACCAGCGCGCCGAAATCGAGCGCTTGGGCGAGCTTGGCGGCCGAGATTTGGCGATAGGGGACGAAGACCAGGGCCTTCAATCCCGCGCGCGCCGCGTAGGCTGCCATCGAAGAGGAGGTGTTGCCCGTCGAGGCGCACGCCACGCGCATCACGCCTCGCGCCGCCGCGCGCGTGATGCACGCCGTCATCCCCAAATCCTTGAACGAGCCGGTGGGGTTGTTCCCCTGATGCTTGATGGTCAGGTGAAGCGGGCCGGCCCACCAGCCCGCCCGCCGCGTGCCGACGATAGGTGTGGAGCCTTCGGAAAGCGAGATGATGCGGTCGCCGGGCTCCACGAAAGGGATCAGCTCGCGGAAGCGCCACACGCCGCTGCGGTCAATCGGCTCACCCGACAGGCGCCGCTGGTGCCAGGTCCGACGAAGCTCTTCGAGATCGAACGGGTCGAAATCGTAGCGGACCTCGAGCAGGCCTCCACATCGTTCGCAGGCCGCTCCCTCGTTTTTCGGGCGCGGCCGCCACAAGCAGGATTCTTCGATGCATTGGAGATAGGCGGAAGACATGGCCAAAATTCAGCGGTCAGCTTTCAGCGGTCAGCCGACAGCCTTCGGATGAAGGCAGTAAGCATTCGCTTCACTTCGGTAACTCTTTTCTCCAGACGTTCATAGTCGGCCGCGTTAACTAACTCAAGGTCTCGTGCGAGTAAGAAATGATATTCCAGCTCGCTGGCGGAACCCATGGCGATTTGCAGGAAGCGAGCGAAGTCGCGACCGTCGGACCTGCCGCAACCCTCTGCGATGTTGGCGGGAATGGAGGCGGCGGACCGGCGGATTTGGCTCGTCAGCCCGCATTGCTCCTCCCTGGGAAAGGCGGTCGTGATCCTATAAGAGTCGAGCGTGAGCTCGTGCGCCTTGCGCCAAACTTCCAGTCCTCGGAAGGCCCGCATTTAGCTCTCCTCTTGCGCCCAAGCGCCGAAAGCGAGGTGTTTTCGCGGCTACCCTACGTCTCCGGCGGGATTGCTGACCGCTGAAAGCTGATCGCTGACTTGCCTCTCGCCGGCTTTTCTGGGCTAAAGCTCGAATTCATCATGCACCGCCTGAACGGCCTCTTTGACCTCGGAAGCTTTGACCGCGAAAGAGATGCTGAGCTCCGACGAGCCCTGGGCGATGGCGATGAGATTGATGCCGCGCTTGCCCAGCGCGCCGAATGCCCGGCCAGCGATGCCCGGCGTGCCTTTCATTTTCTCCCCGACCACCACGACCACCGCGACTTTGGGTACGACTTCGAGCACCCCGACGTATTCGTGGAGTATTTCGAGTTCGAAGGTTTTTTCCAGTCGCGCTTTGACGCGCGGCAACTCTGACTGCCGTATGGCAAAGCAGAGGACGTTTTCCGCCGACGATTGCGTCGCCATGAGCGTGGTGACGTCTTCGAGGTGTAGGCCGTTGAAGACGCGCGTGGCAAGGCGGGGGAAGCTCAAAGAGTCCTTGCCGTTCATGGTCACCAGCACCGCGTCGCTCACCGAGGTTATGGCTTTGGCCCCCGCCTGGCCGTTCTGGGCCGCCGCGCAGATTTTGGTGCCTACGCACGAGGGGTTGAACGAGTTCTTGATCCACACCGGGATTTTCTTCTTCATCACGGGCTGAATGGTTTTGGGATGGAGGACCTTGGCGCCGAAAAACGACAGTTCGATGGCCTCGCGGTAAGAGATCTCCGGGATGATGCGGGCGCCGGGGACCAGGCGCGGGTCGGCGGTCATGACGCCGTCCACGTCCGACCAGATCCAGACTTCATCGGCGTCTAGGGCGGCGCCGATAATGGTAGCGCTGTAGTCGGAGCCGCCGCGGCCGAGCGTGGTGGTTTGGCCGTCGCGCGTGGCGCCGCGGAAGCCTGTCATCACGGGGACGGCGCCCGAGCGCCGCAACGGCGCCAAGCGCGAGCGCGCCTTGGGTGTGGTCTCGTCCATGAGCGGCGAGGCGTTCCCGAAGGCCTCGTCTGTGACGATGATTTCGGCCGCGTCCACGGCTTCGGCCTTGTGTCCCTGGGAGCGGAGGATGGCTGCCACGAGCGTTGCCGACATCAACTCCCCGAGGCTCGAAAGGGTGTCCATGGCGCGGGGCGTGACCTCGCGAACCAGCGAGAAACCCGAACAGAGATTTTCAAAGTCGCGCATGTATTCGGCGAGGCGCGGCAGGACCACGGCCTGCTCGGCGGCGGAGAGCGACCTGTCGGCGACTTCGCGATGGCGGCGCGCGAGCTCCGCCCGCACGCCCTTCCAGTGCTCGCGGTCGCCCCGGCTGGCCTCCGTTGCCGCGCGTACCAGCATGTCCGTGACGCCGCCCATGGCGGAAACGACGGCGGTGATTTCCGAGGTTTCGATGCGCGAGGCAAGGATTTCGGCGACACACTCCATCCGTTCGGGGCCGCCCACGGACGTCCCGCCGAATTTCATCACCAGCAGCGGCTTCTTGTCTTTGCCTGCGCTCAATGGATTCCCTTCGCCTTCCCCTGGCCGAACGCAATATTACCCTCTCGCGCCAGGCCGGAGACAAAAACTCCCTCCGGCCCGCTACCGAATCGCCGCCGTCTTGGGCGTGGCTGCGATGGATGCTTTGGGCGCCGGCGTGGACTCGCGGACGACTTCGATGAACACTTTGGCCGGAAGCGAAAGATAGCGGTCGCGGCGGTAAATGAGCCCGAGTTCCCGGAAGAGCTTTTGCCCTTCCAGGGGAATCAGTTTCAGCATGCCGGCGGGCACCTCGGGCTGGGCGTAGGTCCGGCTCAGCAGCGAAATGCCCAAGCCGGCGCTGACGAATTTCTTGATGCTTTCGACGCTCGCTAGCTCCATGGATATTTGCAGTTGGTCGCGATACTCGCGCAGCAGGCGGTCCATGACGTTTCGCGTGTGCCCGGTCTTGGGAAGGATGAGCGGGTAAGCAACGAGTTCCTTGACGCTGACTCTTCGGTTTTTGGCCAGCGGGTGGTTCTTCGGCACCACCACCTGCACTTCGTCGCGGAACATGGGAATCACTTCCATGTTGCTGGCGGTCTGCGGCAGCGTGACGATTCCAAGATCCACGGCCCCTTCCTGGACCTTCTGCACAATCTTGTGGCTGAAATTCCGGTATATCGAAATCTGGACGAGTGGATAGAGCTGCTTGAAACGGGCGAAGGTGTGCGGGAGGACGTAGAGGCAGGTGGCTTCGTTGGCCCCGATGAAAAGCTTCCCGCGCGGCGATTGGTTAAGCTCCGCGATGGCTTGCAGCGCCTCCTTGTGCAGGTCGAGGAGCTTCTCCGCGTAGCGGCGCAGCACCTCGCCGGCGGGCGTCAGCAGCACCCGCTTGCCGCTGCGGTCGAAGAGCTTGTCGCCGCACTCCTGCTCGAGCAGCCGCACTTGCGCGCTGATCGCCGGCTGCGTGCGGTAAATTTTCTCCGCCGCGCGGGAGAAACTCCCGAGCTTGGCGACCTCGAGGAAGCTGGTCAACTGGTCTTGGTCCATGGCTCTGCCGTTGGGGACAGCATAGATTCTACCTCATTTATAGGTCACCCCGTACTATAAAACAAACTATTGGTACGGGTGGAGCTCGCACACGTGGTGCGTGAGCTTGACTTTGAGCCCCTTCGAATCCCTCAGGGCAGGCTCCCCGCGCTGTCATTCTGAGCCCTTCGCTGTCATTCTGAGCGAAGCGAAGAATCTCGC
>Ga0066686_10000874_pt1 | contig 11534 bp, 8 predicted proteins | sample GraSoiAngelo_135_FD_65627 | JGI IMG/M metagenome (GOLD analysis project Ga0066686, IMG submission 65627) | Grasslands soil microbial communities from the Angelo Coastal Reserve, California, USA - 14_0929_05_40cm | ecosystem: Environmental > Terrestrial > Soil > Grasslands | place: USA...
GTCTTCACGTTCAACGAGATCGAGCCGACCGAGAGGTGGCGCCGCGAGATGCTCGCGGAAATCCGATAGGAGAGGGTGGATGAAGGTTGAGTTTCCGACCGACCTCGAGATCGCGCGCAAAGCGCGACTGCTGCCGATGCCCGAGATCGCGGGCAAGATGGGCATCGACCCGCACCTGCTCGAGCCCTATGGGCACGATGTCGCGAAGATCAAGCTCGACGCGATCGAGGAGCTGAGCGGCAAGCCTCGCGCGAAGTACGTCGTCGTCTCCGCTATCACGCCCACACCTCTCGGCGAAGGCAAGACGACGACGACGGTCGGCCTGGGCGATGCGCTCGGTCTGATCGGGAAGAGGGCGACCGTCGCGATCCGCCAGCCTTCGATGGGGCCCACGTTCGGGATCAAGGGCGGCGCGGCCGGCGGCGGCTATAGCCAGGTGGTCCCGATGGAGCGGCTCAACCTGCACCTCACAGGCGACTTCCACGCGGTCACCGCGGCGCACAACCTCCTGGCCGCGATGATCGACAACTACATCCACCACAGCCTGCGCGACTTTCCGATCGACCTTCACAGCATCACCTGGCGCAGGGTGCTCGACGTCAGCGACCGCGTCCTGCGCAGCGTGGTCGTCGGGCTCGGCGCGCCGGAGGACGGCGTCACACGCCAGACCGGATTCGACATCACCGCGGCGTCCGAGGTGATGGCCGTGCTCGCCCTTTCCACATCGTTGCAGGACATGCGACGGCGGCTGGGCCGGATGGTCATCGGCCTCGCGCGCGATGGCAAGCCGATCACCGCCGACTTCCTGCACGCGGGCGGCGCCATGACGGTGATCATGCGCGACGCGATCAAGCCCAACCTGCTGCAGACGTTGGAGAACACGCCGGTGCTGGTCCACGCCGGACCGTTCGGCAACATCGCCAACGGCGCGTCGTCTGTGCTCGCGGACCTGATCGGCATCCACGGCGGAGACTTCCTGGTCACCGAGGCGGGATTCGGCGCTGACATGGGCGCCGAGCGCTTCTTCAACATCAAATGCCGCACCTCGGGCCTCGCGCCTGACGCGGCCGTGATCGTTGCCACGGTGCGCGCGCTCAAGGTCCACTCGGGCAAGTACCGAGTGGTCGCAGGCAGGCCACTTCCCCCGGAGCTGCTGAAGGAGAACCCGGACGATGTCCTGGCCGGCGCCGCCAACCTGCGCAAGCAGGTCGAGAACATCCAGATCCACGGTGTGACGCCTGTGGTTGCGATCAACGCGTTTCCAGACGACCACGCATCCGAGCACCAGGCCATCCGCCAGCTCGCCGAACACCTGGGCGTGCGGTCGGCGGTCTGCAACAACTTCGTCGACGGCGGGCGCGGCGCTCTGGAGCTGGCGGAGATGGTGGCCGCCGCCGCCGAAGAGCCGAGCACGTTCCAGCTTCTCTATCCGGACGCGGCGACGCTGAGCGAGAAGATCGAGGCGATCGCGCTCCGCGTGTACGGGGCACGTGGGGTCGAGTACGACCCGGCGGCGGCCAAGCAGCTCGACGCCTACGAGGCGAGCGGGTTCGGCCGCCTACCGGTGTGCATCGCCAAGACGCACCTCTCGATCTCGTCCGACCCGAAGCTGAAAGGCGCGCCCACCGGCTGGGTGCTCCCGGTGCGAGAGGTGCGCGCGTCCGTGGGCGCCGGTTTCATCTATCCGATCTGCGGCGAGATGCGCACGATGCCAGGCCTCCCCACAACCCCCAACGCGATGAGCATCGACATCGACGAAGAGGGGGAGATCGTCGGCCTCAGCTAAGGCAACTCTTCTCCATTCATGGGGAGGTGGCCCGAAGGGCCGGAGGGGCGCCGGGATGGGGCGGGTTGAGCCTGCGGAATGGGACTGGCGCGATCTGGGTAGGAAATGATGCGATGCAGACCCAATCGATAGCCGCCAAGACCGGCATGGGAACCGTCGAGCTGGCGGTCACCGACGCCGACCGCGCTCTCCGCTTCTACCGCGACTATGTCGGGTTGAGGCCACTTCCCTCCGACGGCCCTGAGCTCCGACTCGGCGCTGCCGGGCGAGAGCTCGTCGTTCTCCAACCAGGCGTGGAGCACCCGGTGATGCCACGCACCTCAGGCCTTTACCACCTCGCGATCGTCGTGCCCGATCGCCGCGAGCTCGCCCGGGTGATCGGCCGGCTGGCGGGTCTGCGATGGGAGCAGTACCCGACGGACCACGTCATGACGAAGGCGAACTACCTGTGGGACCCCGACGGCAACGGTATCGAGATCTACACCGAGTCGCCCGAGGACGGCACGATGGGGTTCGCCAACGGCACTTTCGTCGCCTATGACAAAGAAGGGAATCCGCGGTCCGGCCGCGACCCGATCGACCTCGAGGAGCTGTTCAGCCACCTCGGCGAAGAGGACCGCACTGAGGAAGGCCTCGTCCAGCCGATGCCGTCAGGCACGAAGATGGGGCACGTCCACCTGCACGTCGCCGACGTCGGCGCGGCGCTGCGCTTCTATCACGACCTTGTCGGGTTCGACGTTATGGGTCACGTGCCAGGGACGGGCTTCGTCTCTGCGGGCGGTTATCACCATCACCTCGGCCTCAACGAGTGGGCCGGCAGAGGCGCGCGACCGGCACCTCGCGGTCACGCGGGCTTGAGGCGCTTCACCGTCGAGCTACCGACGCGGCGAGACCTGGACGACGTCACCAGCCGGCTCGAGCACGGCGACGTACGCGTGGTCGAAGAGGGCGACGGCTTCGCGGCGGTCGACCCGTCAGCCAACCGAGTCCTCTTCCGAGTGGCCTAAGAGCTAACTCTTCCCCATCTATGGGGAAGTACCGGCCGAAGGCCGGGGATGGGGCTGGCCGGAGGGGTCAGTTTTCTTGCGCTCCACGGCTTCGTGGAGCAACGTGGCAAGGTCAAAGACCTGCAGCTTTGCGCCGGTCTCGCGCACGCCGTCGTCCAGCATCACCGTGCAGAAGGGACACGCGACCGCGAGGGTTTCGGCGCCCGTGGCGGCCGCTTCGCGCACCCGCTCCTGGTTGATGGGGCGCCCGCGCTTCTCCTCCATCCACATTCGCGCGCCCCCCGCCCCGCAGCAGAAGGTCCGCTCCCGGTTGCGCGGCATCTCCACCGCCCTGCCCACCGCATCGACCAGCTCGCGCGGTTGCGAGCGGACGTCGTTGTGGCGCGCGAGGTAGCACGAGTCGTGGTAGGTGATCGTGCGGTCGCTCGCCGCCGGAGATAGCTTGCCTTCGCGCACGAGCCCGGCCAGGAACTCGGTGTGATGAACGACCTCGTACGCACCACCGAAGTCGGGGTACTCATTGCCCAGCGTGTTGAAGCAGTGTGGGCAGGTGGTGATGATCTTCTTGACCCCGGCGCCGTTGAGCGTCTGCACGTTCTCGCCGGCGAGGCGCTGGAACGTGTACTCATCGCCCATGCGCCGCGCGGGATCTCCTGTGCACGCCTCGCGGGGGCCAAGGATCGCGAAGTCGACTTCCGCCGCCTGGAGCAGCTTCGCGGTCGACACCGCGGCCTTGCGAGCTCGCTCGTCGAAGGCAGGCGCACAGCCCACCCAGAACAGCACATCGGGCGCGGCATCTCCCGGCTGAAGGACCCGTACGCCCAGCCCATCCGCCCACTGCGTGCGGTCGGCCTGCGGCTTGCCCCAGGGGTTGGAGGACCGGTCGACGTCGCGCAGCATCGCGCCCGCCTCTTCGGGAAATCGGGACTCGACCATCACGAGGTTCCGTCGCAGGTCGATGATGTGGTCGATGTGCTCGATGCCGACCGGGCACTCGCGCACGCATGCGCCGCATGTCACGCAATCCCACACGACATCGTCGATGACGGCGTTCGGCACAATCGGGGTCCTTGCTTCGCTCAGCAGGTGGTCGCGCATCGCCATCATCAGCAACTTGGGCGACAGGGGCTTGCCGGTGTTGTATGCGGGGCAGACTTCCTGGCACCGGCCGCACTCGGTGCACGACATCGTGTCGAGCATCTGCTTCCAGGTCATGTCCGGGTTCCGTGCGGTACCGAAGCGCACCTCAGCCTCAGGCTGTTCGAAGTTGATGGGTTCGATGCGGCCTCGTGCGCGCGTCCGTCCGAAATAGACGTTGATCGCCGCGACGACGATGTGAAGGTGCTTCGAGTAGGGCAGATAGACGAGGAACGACAGGATGATCAGCACATGCGCCCAGACCGCGGCGCGCTCGAGGTAGGGAAGGAGAGCCTCTGGCAGCACCTTCGCGATCGCGCTCGAGAGCGGAGCCCAGCTCGCCGGATAGTCGTTCCACCCGAGCGCGATCTGCGACGCGTGCCACAGGAACAGCGAGATCACGATTCCGGCGATCAGGCCGAGGATCAGATCCGCCTCGCCGAGGTGACTGCCCACGAAACGAGGCGGCCTCTGCACCTTACGGATCACGAAAGCGGTGACGACGCCGGCCAGGACCAGCAGCGCGAAGACGTCGACCAGGAGCGCGTACCAGCCCTGCGCTCCGAGCCAGGGCAGGGTGGCGCGAGCATCGACCGCGCCAATCATCGCGATCAAGATCGTCGGGAACAGGACGAGGAAACCCCAGAAGATGGCCGCGTGCATGAGTCCCGGCAGCAGTCGCTGCAGGAGCTTGCTCTGACCGATCACGACCGTGGCCTCCGCCCGTGCCCGGGCGGGCACGTTGTCGAACCGGGCGGCGGGCTTTCCCGCGCGGATCAGCCGGTAAAGAAACTTTGCTCGTCGCGAGAAGAGTGCGACCGAGACTGCGAGCGCCAGGGCGAGCGCGACGGCCTGCGCGACGATCACCGGCGCTTGCGGATCTCGGCCGAGATCGCGGGGACGATCTCCTTCAGATCTCCCGTCACCGTGTAGTCGGCGTTCAGCATCAGTGGGGCCTGGGGATCGGAGTTGATGGCCACGATGCGCTTGGCACCTTTGAGTCCGGCCATGTGCTGCGTCGCGCCGGAGATCCCGCACGCGATGTAGACCTCGGGCGCGACCTTGGTGCCGGTCTGGCCGACCTGGTCGGTGTGGGGGCGCCACCCTGCGCTGGTGACGGCACGCGAGCAGCCGACGGCCGCTCCAAGCAAGGCCGCCAGCTCCTCGATGATCGCGAAACCTTCTTTCGAACCCACGCCTCGGCCACCGCTCACGATGACCTTGGCAGCCGCCAGCGACACGCCGGCGCTGCTCGGCTCTACGTGGTCCGATACCCGAACCGTCAAGTCTCGGTCATGCGGATGATGCAGGTCGACCTCGGGCGGAACGGACCCATCGTCCGCCGCAACCGTGTGCGGCGCGACGGTGATCAGCGGCCGGGGGCTGTGCAGCCGCGCCTCCTCGAGAAGGCTGCCGCCCCACCTGAGGCGCGTCACCTCGACCGGATCGCCCGGCGCGGCCGCGATGCAGTTCGCGGCGAAAGGCAAGTCCATACGAGCGGCGAGCCTCGCCATCACCTCGTTGCCGCGCTCTGTGCCGGCCGCGAACACCGCGGAAGCATCGAGCTCGTCCGCCGCCTGGGCAAGCGCAGTGGCGAGAGCGTCAGGCGCGAAAGGCAGGATGGCGTCGATCCGCACCGACCGCGGCTCTCCGAACTTGCGTGCAAGCGTGAGGGTCTGCCTCGAAGGGTCGCCGTCCTCCATCAGGACCAACACGCTCACAAAACGCCCGCCTTCTGCAGCATCTCGACGACCGCCTGCGCCGCCGCGGCGCCGCTGCCGAGAGACTCGGCGCGCCGGCCCTGACCCGCCGGAACCGCGAGCTTCACGAGCTCCAGCCGCAGCGCTGGCCGCGAAGGCGTCACGACCGCTACCGGCTTGCTGCGCGCGCGCATCTTGCCCGGCACGGAGGGATAGCGCGGCAGGTTCAGCCCTTCCTTGACGGTGAGTACCGCGGGCAAAGGCACCACATAAACGTCTCGTCCGCCTTCCACCTCCTGCTCGCAGCGCACCTGCGAACCCTCGAGCGTCACCTTCTTCAGTCCGGTGACACACGGCCGGCCTAGCCCGTAAGCGACGCGGATGCCGACCTGGAACCCGCCTGAGTCGGCGGACTCGTTGCCGAAGAAGATGATGTCGAAGGGACCATTAGCGGATTCGTCGGCGCGGATCGCCTCCAGCAGCGCGCCGGCGGTCGCCTCCGCGTCCCATTCCTGACCATCGGTCTGGAGATGAATCGCCCGGTCAATGCCGAGCGCCATCGCGTCCCGGAGCTGCTCGACCGCCTCAGACGGGCCAAGCGTCAGAACGACCGAATCGCCCTTATTCGCCTCGATCAGGCGGACAGCCTCTTCGACGCCGCACTCCTCGTGCGGGCTCATCGTGAAGCCGAGGTGCTGCGTGTTGATGGCGCGGGCGTCGTCTGTGAGCAAGATCCGCCCCCCGGTGATCGGCACTCGCTTGATGCAGGCCGCGATCCGCATTTGTCGAGTTATGACCTGATGCGCGTGTTCTCGGGATCGAACAGCGGGGCGGCGCCGGCCACAGCCACCGAAACGGGGTAGCGCTCGCCCATGTACTCAACGAGCAGCTGGTTCCCGACCACAGCCTCCTCTGGCGTGAGGTATGCCATGAGGATGTGCTTGCCGACCGAGGGCCCGGCGCCGGCGCTGGTGACGTACGAGCCGCGGCCGCGGCGGTCGACGATCCGCTTCCCATCCCGGGTGAGGATCGGCTCGCGCCCGAGCGGGTAGCGGTTCTCTCCCGACTTCGCGCGGTGATCGTCCACGGTCAGCGTGCATAGGACAGCCGCCGGATCCTCTTCGCGGTGGCGCAGGTGGGCGGCTTTCCCGATGAAGTCCTCCTCCTTGACCCGCGGGGCGGTCATGCCCGCCTCGACGACGTTGTATTCGGTCTCGAGCTCATTGCCGTGCGCGCGGTAGCACTTCTCCAGGCGGCCGGTTGTTCCGTAGACGCCGATGCCGCATGCCGCCATGCCATGCGGACGTCCCGCCTCCCACAGCGTGTCCCACAGCTTCAACCCCTGCTCGATCGGCACATAAAGCTCCCACCCCAGGTCACCGACGTACGAGATGCGCGAGGCCAGGACGCGCTGGGTCCCGACCTCGATGACCCGACAGGTGCCGAACTTGAAGCCCTCGTTGGAGACGTCGTCGGAAGTGGCGCCCTGGAGGACACGGCGCGCGTGCGGGCCCCAGAGACCGATCGTGGTCATCGATGAGGTGAGATCGGCGAGCTCCGCACCGCGGACGAGCTGGTCGCGGAACCATTTCTTGTCCGCCATCCCTCCGGCCCCGCCAGTCACGACGCGGAAATGCTCATCTCCCAGCCGCATGATCGTGAGGTCGGACTTGAAACCGCCCTGCGGGCTGAGCACCGGCGTGTAGACGACGCGTCCGATGGGCACGTCCATCTGACGAAGCGCTGCGCACTGGACAGACGCCAGCGCGCCGGGTCCGAGGATGTCGAAGATCGTGAAGGCGGAAAGGTCGAACAAACCCGCGCGGTCGCGCATGGCGAGGTGCTCGGCGTTGATGATCGGAGACCACCAGCGCGCGTCCCATTCCGCGCTGCGGCGCGTGACCCGGTCACCGAACTCTTCGAGCAACGAAGCGTTGGATTCGTACCACTGCGGCCGCTCCCATCCGGCCGCCTCGAAGAACACCGCGCCCAGCTCGCGTTCGCGGATGTGGAACGGCGCGAGGCGCACGTTGCGGTTCGAGGCCCACTGCTCGCTGGGATGGACGATGCCGTAGGTCTTGTTGAACCCCTCCGCCGCCCTCGCGCGCACGTGCGCGCGTGTCCTTTGATGTTCGTGGAAGCGAGCGATGTCCGAGGAGTGGAGGTCGATCTCGGACTCGCCGTGCACCATCCATTCGGCCACCGCCTTGCCGGTTCCCGGCCCTTCCTTGACCCACACCGCGGCCGCCGCCCACAGGCCCTTCACGTCCGGGGACTCGCCCAGGACCGGCATGCCGTCAGGGGTGAGCGAGAGGATCCCGTTGATCGCGTATTTCACTCCCACGGACTCGTCCCCGACGATCTCGGGCATCAGCTCCAGCGCGTGCTGCATCTGCTCCTCGAAATCAGCCTGCGTGAAAGGGAACTCGGTCGGCGAGAGCGCCGCCTGCTCGACCGGCGGCAGGTCTTCGGGGTCGTAGAGGATCGGCTTGTGCGCGTAGGAGCCGATCTCCAGGTCGCCTCCAGCCTGTCGCTCGTACATGTTCGTGTCCATGTCGCGAACGATGGGGTGCTCGATGTCGGATTGCGCGCCGCGGAAGCGCGGAACCGGGCCGATGTCGATCATCTGGTGGACCGCCGGCGTGAGGGGGATCCGTGTCCCGGCCATGCGCGCGATGCGAGGGCTCCAGACCCCGCCCGTGATGGCGACGGTGTCGGTCTCGATGTCGCCGTCGGTCGTGCGGACGCGTTTGACGCGGCCGTGCTCGACGTCGATCCCGACCACCTCGGTCTTCGGAGCCACGTGGAGCGCGTCGGCGGCATGGCCCTTCTCACGCATCAGCGTTCCCGCACGCAGCGAGTCGACCACCCCAACGCCCTCCGTGTTGAACCCTCCGAGAATCACCTTCTCGTCGATGTAAGGGACGAGCTCTTTGACCTGCGCGGGTGTCAGAAGGGACCGGCCTTCGATCCCCCACGATTCGCCCGAGGCCATGCGCCGGGTCAGCTCCTGCATCCGCTCTGGGGTGCGCGCGACCTCGATCCCGCCGGACTGGATGAACACGCCGAGCTCCTTGTACTGCCGGACGCTGTCCATGGTCAGCGCGGTCATCTCCTTTGAGTGGTCGACCAGGTAGATGAAGTTCGACGCGTGGCCGGTCGAGCCGCCCGGGTTCGGCAGCGGGCCCTTATCGAGGAGGACGACGTCGCGCCAGCCCAGCCGGGTCAGGTGGTAGGCCAGGCTGTTGCCGACGATTCCGCATCCGATGACCACGCACCGAGCGTGATTGGGAAGGCTCATCGGCCTAATCAGGCTGATAGGGGGACCGGACTTCTTCCGGCAGCTCGTACCACCGCACCCGGTCGCCGACCTGGGCTCGCATCTTCCACTTCAATGGTTTCGACTGGGCCTCGACCGCGGTCCACAGCTCATCGAGGCGGGACGTGATCGTCGCGGCGTCGACGTCCAGCTCGGTCACCGCGTGCCGCAACTTTTCGATGTTGAGCTGCAGCGTCCGATAGAGGCCCCAGTCCTCTGCGGCGAGCCGCGCCACGTACTCCGCGTCGATCGCCTCGTCGCCCTTGCCGATCGGATGGTCCAGCACGAGGGCGGTCAGATCGACGAGGTCCTTTTGATTCATCTCATAGATCTGCAGCTTGCTGAGCAGCAGGTCGGAGGGGCTGGCACACGGACCGTCGTGTCCGAGCCTGCCCCGCATGTCGATGACGTGCGACATCCGGATCACGTCGATAAACACGTCGACCTGCTTTCCGTTCTGACCGTCAAAGAAGTAGAGGCGTCGGTCGCCCTGCATCGTGTTGAAGCGGTCGTTGGCTTCGTAGCCGATGGAGGGGAAGAAAGCCAGGACCGCCTTGCGGTCCCGGGTCGGGATCACGTAGTCGAGGTCGCCGTACTTGCGGCGAAGCGGTGGATGCTGCGCGCTCGGCGAATGCAGATGGATGCCTGCGCCGCCGAGGAGCTTGACCCCCAGCCGTTGCGCCCTTGCCGCGGCGGCGACGCGCTCGGCCTCCTCGATGGTGTCTCCCAGCGGCCGGCCGGATGCGCCGTTGGAGTTCACTCCGGCGCGATCTCGATCACGATCGTCTTGAGGTCGGTCATCTGTTCGAGCGCGAAGCGGCCCCCGACACGTCCGATGCCGCTCTTCTTGCCTGCGCGCCCGCCGAACGGAAGGTGTGCCTCCCAGTAGTTGGTGGACTCGTTGATGTTGACCCAGCCCGTGTCGAGTTGGTCCGCGAAGCGCAGGGCGCGCGAGAGGTCTTTTGTGTAGACAGCGCCGAGCAGGCCGTACGGAGAGTCGTTGGCCAGCTGCAGGGCCTGCTTCTCGTCGCGGAACTTGATGATCGGTGCGATCGGGCCGAACGTTTCCTCGCGGCTCACGCGCATGTCCGGCTCGACGCCGTCCAGGATCGTCGCGTGGTAGTAGAGCCGCGTGGGGAATCCCTTCGCGCGCTCCCCGCCGAGGACGAGCTTGGCGCCATGCTTCAGCGCGTCGGCGACGTGCTGGTCCATCTTCGTGGCCACGCCCTCGTTGTTCAACGGGCCAAGGGTGGTCGCCTCGTCGAAGGGATCGCCCAGGCGCAGCGCGCGAGCCGCGTCCGCAAGTCGCGCGACGAACTCGTCGCGAATCGGCTCCTGGACCAGGATCCGCTCGCCCGCGGTGCAGCTCTGGCCTGCGCACAGGTAGCAGCCGACGATCGCGCCCTCGACTGCCTTGCCGATGTCGGCGTCGGCGAAGACGACCTGCGGGCCATTGCCGCCGAGCTCGAGCATCACGTGCTTGCCCGCAGCCCGCCTCGCGACCGAGGCGCCGGTTTCGGTCGAGCCGACAAAGCCGACCCCGTCGACCAGCGCGTGCCCCGCCACCTCGTCGCCAACCTCCGCGCCTGGCCCGGTCACGAGGTTGGCCACTCCGGCCGGAAAGTCAGCTTCAGCGATGCACTCCATCAGCGCGACCGAGATCACGCTGGTCGACGAGGCGGGCGTCCAGACGAACGTGTTGCCCGCGGCAAGGGCCGGGGCGATGAGCTCGGCGGCCATCGTCAGCGGCCAGTTCCAGGGCGTGATGATTCCGTAGACGCCGCGCGGATAGTGGCGCGCGAATACCAACTTGGTCGGGCTGGCGGAAGGAAGGACACGGCCTTCGAGCCGCTTCAGGTCCTCCGCGGCGATCCGAAAGTACTCCGTGCACTCGTCGACCTCGCCCAGCGCCTCGGCCTTGAGCGGTTTGCCCTGGTCGAGGGTCAGCAGCTTGCCGAGCTCGTTGCGCCTCTTCTCGATCGCCTCGGCGATCTTGTGCAGCCGCTTCGAGCGCTCGAATCCTTTGAGCTGCGCCATCGCTGCGCGCGCCCGGTGGGCGGCCTCGACCGCGCGCTGCGCGTCGGCTCGGGTGCCTTTCGGGACCTGGGCGATGACCTCGCCGGTGGCGGGACTGTCCGCGTCGAAGAGCTCACCGCTTTCAGACTCGACCCAACGCCCGTCGACGAACATCTTCTTGACCGAGCGAGCTACCTCGATCGTCATGGTCGTGCTCCGTTGCCCCTGGCCTTGCCCATGTCAAACGCCTGCTTGTAGATCCTTCGGTAGTTCGCCGCGTCGACATCGCGCGGATTGCCGATCGTCTGCGGATCCGCGAACGCCTTGTCCGCGAGCATCGGAATCTCCTCCTCGGTAAAGCCGAGCTCTTGCATGCTCGGGATGTCGACGTCGACGGTCAGCTGATGGACGAACTCCACCGCCATCTCGGCCGCGCGCCACGTCGAGACTCCGCGGGTGTCCAATCCGAAGGCGGCGGCCATCCGGGCGAAGCGCTCCGGCTCGCCCGAGTGGTTGTACTCCATCACCGGGCCGAGCAAGCGCGCGGTCAGGGCGCCGTGAGGCGCGTC
>Ga0066686_10000875_pt1 | contig 11521 bp, 8 predicted proteins | sample GraSoiAngelo_135_FD_65627 | JGI IMG/M metagenome (GOLD analysis project Ga0066686, IMG submission 65627) | Grasslands soil microbial communities from the Angelo Coastal Reserve, California, USA - 14_0929_05_40cm | ecosystem: Environmental > Terrestrial > Soil > Grasslands | place: USA...
AGCTCCCCGGTGGTGACCGAGGGCGTGCCCAGCTCACGGAGGCGTTCCTCGATGGCCTCCGCGACCTGATAGGACCGCCACGGCGACAGGCCGGTCACCATCACTTGCGAGGCCATCAATCCCTTGGAGTAGGGAAGGCCGGTCTCCTTGTCGGAGATGAGGATGTGCTGGTTCTTGGTGTCCTTCGTCATCGTGCCTCTTGCCGTTTCACCGCGAGATCCATGGTCTCCGCGAGCAGGTTGGGAAGGTCGGTCCCGCCGTCGACCGCCAGGGGCCGGTTGTCCACGAAGACCACCGCCGCCCCTCGGGCCATGGCCCGCTCGCAGGCCACGTCCACGGCCGCCGCCTTCAGCTCCGTGAGGAGCACCTCGTACCCCTCTGCCTTCTCCAGGTCCTCCATCAACCCCGACCGATCGGCCAGGCGGGCGCTCCAACCGACCACCGTGCATCCGAAGCCTGCCTCCAGCGAAGCCACCTGCTTCGCCGCGACTGCCGGGGGTGCGGTGGTGGTGAAGAACGCCTCCTTGCCTCGCACGTCGCCCAGCGGAACCGGTTGGAGGTCCGTCACGACGACCCGGGCATCACCGCGGATTCGCTGAACGTGGGATGTCAGGGCGAGGAGGTTCTCGGGCCCTGCGATCGGGCTCCCAGCCATTGTAAGCACCACCAGGTCCGATAGCAACAGTCGATAGGGGCCCAGGTAGCCGCCCAGGTACTCCGGCGGCGCCGAGGCCGGCACGGCCAGGATCCCCGCGTCCCACGGAATCGGGGGAATGGCCGACCCACTTCCCTCCAGAACGACCAGGCCGGCCCCCAGGTCCACGGCGAGCTCTGCCGCCTCCCGCACGTTGGAGGCGAACGGGGCCCCGGCCATGCCCCCGCCCGCCCGCCGGGCCCCGACCGTCGTGACCCCGGAGGTGACGGCATCCTCCAGGTAGTCGGACGCGGCGTGCTCGCCCCTTCGGACCAGCTCGAGGAGCCCGTCCAGCGTCACGGTCCCGGCTCGGGCAACCTGGGGCTCCGATGGCCCCCCGCGGCCCATGGCCACCACGATGGGGTTGCGGCCCATCGCCTTGGCCACCCGAGCCACCTCGCCGCCGATCGCGGTCTTGCCCGTGCGCTTGCCCGTCCCGATGACGGCGACGGTGGGAAGCCGAAGTGGCGGGCCGGAGATGGGTGGGTCCAGGCGGAAGTCCGGACCGAGGTAGGGGATGCCTCGCACCAGGGACACGGCGGCGAGCTCCATCCGCTCCCGGTAGCCGACCACGGGCTCGTCCGACAGGTCGAGCACCGCCTCCGGCCTCACACTGTCGAGCGCATCGGCCAGCGCCGCGGTGATGTCCGGCCCGGCAGGGAGGGTCGGAAGGCCGAGATCTGGAAGCGTCGTGGGGTCCACCTTCTCGGTTCCGCCGAGGAACAGCGCGGCGACGACTTCGTGACCCCTGCTCCGCGCGGCCTCGATCCCCCACCTGGTCACCGGTGGGTAGTGCTCACCGTCCACGAGGACGAGGACCCTCACGACGTTTCCCTCCGAAGGTCGAGGCCCGTCGCCCGGGCCTACTCCGTGTGTGCCGTGGCCTGCTGAACGGGCGGCTCGAACTCCCGGTAGAACTGCTCTCCGGACGAGAGCGAGAAGTGGGCGATGACACTTCCCCCGCCGAAGGGGAACATCCGGGTGATCTTGACCTCGTCCCCCTCGAACTCGAGCACGTTGTAGCAGGGCTTCGTGTACCCCCGCAGGCGCAGGGACGCCACCGTCCCGGCGTTCGCGATGTACAGGTTCTCCAGGCGCCACACGTATGGGACATGCTTGTGCCCTGACAGGACGATGTTCACGCCGGCGGCGATGAGCTCCTCGAGGAGATCGCCGGCATCCATCACGGTGCTCCGCTCCCGGCCGGTGCCGGGGACCGGGATCAGGTGATGGTGCAGCACGAACACCTTCAGGTCGGCGGGCTGGGAAAACTGCTCCCTGATCCACGGGTAGCGCTCCCGGCCGATCTGGCCCTCGTTCAAGTCCGGCTCGCTGGAGTCGGCTCCAACCACCCGGGCCCCTCCCACATCGATCGACCAGTGGCGGGGGCCGATCAGCTCCTCGAAATGCAGGTAGCCGACGTTCCGGGCGTCATGGTTGCCTGGCACCGTGAACAGCCGGGCCTTGAGCCGCTCGGCATAGGCCACCCAGTTCTTGTACTCCTGCCGGTAGCCCTCGTTCGTCAGGTCACCGCTGCAGATGACGAGATCGGGGCCGAGCTCGTTGATCTCCACGATGACCCGGTTCATCAGGTTCGGCACGAAGTAGGGCGACCCGACATGGGGGTCCGAGATGTGGGCGATCGTCACCACGGGCCCCAGTGTAGCTTCGCGGACGGGGCGGGCCCCGCGCCGCGCTCTCGGTTTGCCCGGGCGGCCGGCGTGGGACCATCCCCAACGTGAACGGCCTCGACCTCGTGATCGTGGTCCTCGTCGCCCTCGTGGCATTCACCGGCTTCCGCCGGGGCGCCCTCCTCCAGCTGTTCTCCTACGGCGGCCTGATCCTGGGGGTGCTGGCCGGCGCGCTGCTGGCGCCCGCCGTCGCATCGCTTGCCCGAAGCGACGCCGTGCAAGCCGGGATCGCGATCGCCGTTTTGCTCGGCATGGCCGGGATCGGCGACGCGCTCGGGTGGGTGGCCGGCACGTGGGTCCGGGCCAGGGCCCACGGGCTTCCGGTCGTCGGGACCGCCGACAAGGCGGGCGGCTCGGTGATCTCGGTGGTCGGGCTGCTGCTGGTCACGTGGTTCCTCGCGCTGAACCTGGTGAACGGACCGTTCACCCAGTTCAACAGGGAGATCCGGGGGTCGGCCATCGTCCGGAGCCTCGACGCCGCGCTGCCCCAGCCGCCCTCGCTCCTTGCCGAGGTGCGCCGGTTCCTCAACCAGCACGGGTTCCCCGACGTCTTCGCCGGCCTGCCGCCCGCTCCGGCGGGCCCGGTCCACATGCCGAGCGAGGCACAGGCTCGCCAGGCTTTCCAGGCGGCGGCGCCGAGCTCCGTGCGGATCGTCGGCTCCGCCTGCGGCGAGGTCCTGTCGGGGAGCGGCTTCGTGGTCTCCGGCGACAACGTGGTGACCAACGCCCACGTGGTCGCCGGCGTCGAGGCCCCTCAGGTGCAACAGCAGGACGGGTCCTCACAGCCGGCGACGACGGTGCTCTTCGATCCCCGGACGGACCTCGCCGTCCTTCACGTCGAGGCGGGGCCGGGGCCAGCCCTCCCGCTGCTCGCCACCGAGGTGGATCGGGGGACCGGCGGGGCAACGCTGGGCTATCCGGGCGGGGGGGGTCTGACCGTCGAGCGGGCCGCGGTCCGCCGGCCCATCGACGCCGTGGGACGGGACATCTACGGCAACCGCGAGGTCGAACGCGCGGTCTACGAGCTCCAGGCCAAGGTGGAGCCCGGCGACTCCGGCGGGCCGTTCGTGCTACCCGACGGGTCCGTGGCCGGTGTGGTGTTCGCGGCCTCCACCACCGACCCCTCCGTCGGCTACGCCATCGCCTCAACCGATGTCATCCCCGACGTGAACCGGGCTGCGGGACGCACCCGCCCGGTTTCGACGGGCGGGTGCGTCCGCTAGCGTTTCCTACTCCTCCATCACGACCCGGACGTCGCCCTCCCGGGACAGGAGCGAGAACGAGGTGATCTCGGCCTCGCGCCGGAACACGAGCGAGATGCGGCTTCCCCCCACGAGCAGGTTGCGCACCTCGACGGTGTTGAGCCACGTCGGCAGGTGCGGTTTGTTCACCGTGAGCAGGTTCTCGTGGGCCCGCGCGGAGATCCCCAGCATGGCCTGGAGCATGAGGAACGGTGAGCCCGCGGCCCAGGCCTGGGGCGAGCACGCGACCGGGTAGCTCACCGGTCGGTTCGGCGTTCGCCGGGTGAACCCGCAGAACAGCTCGGGTAGCCGCAGGTAGTCCGCGTGCACCGCCGCGTCGAACAGCGCGGTGGCCACCCGGTTCGTCGAGCGGATGAACCCGTACCGCTTGAGGCCCGCTGCGATCAGCGCATTGTCGTGCGGCCACACGGACCCGTTGTGATAGCTCATCGGGTTGTACGCGGCCGCGGCCTTGCTCAGGGTACGGATCCCCCATCCGGAGAACATGTCCGGCGCGAGCAGCCGTTTGGCCAGCGCCAGGGCCTTCTCATCGTCCACGATGCCGCAGTACAGGCCGTGCCCCGGATTCGACATCACGGTGCGCACCTGCCGTTTGTCGCCATCCAGGGCCGCGGCGTAGTACTTCTCGTCGTCCATCCAGAACGCCTCGTTGTACCGGCGCTTCAGCTCGTGCGCCTCGCCCATCAGGAACTCGTACCGGCGGTCGTCGCCCATGGCCCGGTACACGTCGGCCATGCGCTCCTTGGCCAGGTACACGTAGCCCTGCACCTCCGACAGCGCGATCGGCGGCTCGGCCAGGTGCCCGTCGGCGTGGACGATCGAGTCGTGGGAATCCTTCCATCCCTGGTTCCGCATCCCCCGGGGCGACCGACACAGGTACTCGACGAACCCGTCGCCGTCCATGTCGCCGTACTCATCGATCCACCGCAAGGCAGCCTCGGCTGCGGGCAGGAGCTTCTGCGCGAAGTCCAGGTCGCCGGTCCACCGGAAGTGTTGCGCGTACAGGATCAGGAACCACGGCGTCGCATCGACGGAGCCGAAGTACGGGGTGTGGGGGACGATGCCCGCCCTGGCCAGCTCCCCCTGCCGGACCTCGTGGAGGATCTTGCCGGGCTGCTCGTCCCGCCAGTCGTCGACCACGGTGCCCTGCCGGGCGGCCAGGAGCTCGAGTGCCTGCCGGGCCGGCTCGGGGTTCACCGAGAGGAGCTGGTGCGAGGAGATCAGGGCGTCGCGCCCGAAGATCGTGACGTACCAGGGGATCCCTGCGGCCAGGACGCCGCCCCCGTCGGTCTCGGTGTAGAGGGCCCGAAGGTCCCGCAGGCTGCGGTTGAGCAATTGGTTGAACAGCTCGTTGTCGGTGAGGATCTGCGTGGAGTCCCGCTCCCACTCCTCGTAGGACCGCCGGAGCTCGTGGACGGCCACGTCGAAGTCGCGTTCCGGGGGGCGCTCGTCCTCCACGAGCGGCTGGACCGTGAGCCCGATCAGCTTGGTCTGGTAGGCGCCGAGGTGCATCCGGAACGTCGCGCGGACGGTCCGACCCTCCATCTCGAGGGTGTCCGGCTCCTGGGCGAACTCGACGACGGTCGTGCGATGGGCCCCGTCCAGGCCGGTGGAGGTGAACTCGATCCGGTTGCCCTCCGCCGTGGGCCGGTCGGGCGGGATGTGCTTCTCCCGGGCCATGCCCCGAACCTCGAAGATGTCGGCGAAATCCGCCTCCATGGAGAACCCGAGCTCCACGGCGATCGGGTGGGGGTTGTAGTTCTTGATCCGGACCCGTTCGAAGAGCTTCCCGTTGATGGCCCGGATCCGCCGGATGTTCAGGGTCTGCTGGGCCACCGCGAGGACGTCCCCGTCGTACAGGTCCGGGTTCGTGAGGTCCACGTACGACATGTAGCCGCGCTCGGACGAGGAGGACAGCAGCACGGGGTTGCGTCCGGAGACCTCCATCCGGAACTGGGACAGGAACCGGGTGTCCTTGTGGTAGAGGCCGAGTCCGTAATCCCCGCCGTGATCCAGGTTCCCCTCGAGGTCCGCATACAGGAAGGTCTCGCCTTCCTTGATCGCTAGGGTCTTGCTGGCGAGGTCGGTGATGAGGACGGGGACGGCGATCGTCTCCCGCCGGTCCTCGGCGAACTGGGCGTCCGCCTCGCGCTCGGGCTCCGCGTTCATCGGTGGGTCGGTGGATGGGCCGTTCACCCTGGATACGAGCCCCGTCGGAGTCTAGGTTGGCGCATCTCCCCGTTTCAACGACATCGGTCACTCAATCACATCGGTCGATCACGACCCGGACTGAGGGGGGACGAGGTTCCCTGCACCTCCACGCCGGTTGCGCGAGGCGGCAGCCGGAGGATCCGCCATCCGGGCCCGATGTCCGGGACCGTTCGCCCCTCCTGCTCGAAGGCGAGCAGCGATGGGCCGGCGCCTGAGACGCAGACCGCGAAACCCTCGTCCCACAGCCGCTGGAAGACCGGTTCGACCGATGGGAACAGCTCCAGGCGAGCCCGTTGGTGCAGCCGGTCCTGGAGGGCGTCGCGCAGGAGGTCGGGCCGCCCGGCGATGGCCACGACGGCCAGTGCGGCCCGCCCGGCGTTGAACGACGCGTCGCCCAGGGCGACCTGACGTGGGAGCGCTTGCCGGGCCACCGTCGTCGGCAGCCGATCGTGCTCGGGGATCAGGACCGCCGGTCGAAGGTCCGGGGAGGGGTCCAACCGGACGGCGCGATCGTCGAACGCGATGGTCAGACCCCCGTGGATGGCCGCGGCAACGTTGTCGGGGTGACCTTCGAGGCGCGATGCGATGGCCAGCGTGCGTTCGGGGTCCGGGTCCCGTCCCAGCAAGGCCGTCGCGAGCTCGATCCCGGCGACGGCCGCCGCGGCCGAGGACCCCAGGCCTCGTTCCACGGGGATCCGGTTGACCGACGACAGGGCGAAGGGCGGGAGTTCCAGCCCGAGATCGCGGGCCGCCTCCCGCATGGATCGGGAGACCGCGTCGCTCCCATCGGTCGGAAGCTCCTCGGCGCCCTCTCCCTCCCACCTGACGCCCGGCGTGGCCTCCGTGTCGACGGCCACGTCGTTGCAGAGGTCCAAGGCCAGTGCGAGGGAGTCGAACCCAGCCCCCAGGTTGGCCGAGGTGGCCGGGACGGTGGCGACCAGCCTCATCCGCTTACAGGCCGAGCTCTGCGGCCACCGCGGCGGCGTCGACGGGAACCGTCGGGGGGTGGCTGGCCCCGGTGATGGCCCATTCGGGATCCTTCAGCCCGTGCCCGGTCAGCACGCAGACGACCGTGGCGCCTTTCGGCAGCCTGTCGTCGGCGAACAGGTGGAGCATGCCGGCGACCGAGGCCGCCGAGGCGAGCTCTGCGAACAGTCCCTCGTGTGACAGCCGCTTGTACGCGCCGAGGATCTCGCGATCGGTGACCGCCAGGATGGCGCCCTCGGACTCACTCGCCGCGGCAACGGCCTTGTCCCACGAAGCTGGGTTCCCGATGCGGATGGCAGAGGCGATCGTCGAGGGGTGCTCGATGGGATGCCCCAGGACGATGGGGGCGGCCCCCTGCGCCTGGAACCCGAACAGCTGCGGCGGCTCCGCGATCGTCCCGTCGGACAGGTACTCGCGGTACCCCATCCAGTGGCTCGAGATGTTGCCGGCGTTGCCCACCGGGACGCAGTGCAGGTCGGGGGCCCGGCCGAGCACGTCGCAGATCTCGAAGGCGCAGGTCTTCTGACCCTGGAGCCGGTAGGGGTTCACCGAGTTCACCAGCGTGACCGGATACTGGCCCGCCAGGGCCTGCGCGAGCTGGAGGGATTCGTCGAAGTTGCCGTCGATCTCCAGGACCCGGGCGCCGTGGATCAGCGTCTGGGCCATCTTGCCCAATGCGATCTTGCCCTTCGGCACGAGCACCGCGCACGTCAGGCCGGCCTTGGCCGCGTACGCCGCAGCCGACGCGCTGGTGTTGCCGGTGGACGCGCAGACCACCGCCTTCGAGCCCTCCTCCAGCGCCTTGGAGATGGCGAGCGTCATGCCCCGGTCCTTGAAGGAGCCCGTGGGGTTGGCTCCCTCGAACTTCAGGTACACCTCGCACCCGGTCTCGGCGGACAGCGATTCCGAGCGGACGAGCGGGGTTCCGCCCTCGCCGAGCGTCACCACCGGGGTGGCGTCCGAGACCGGCAGGCGGTCGCGGTATTGCTCGATCACGCCGCGCGCCGAGGCACTTGTCATTCCTCCGCCTCGACGCGCAGGACGCTTCGGACCTCCTCGACGGCCCGGACGTCGCGGAGCTCGGTGACCGCCTGCTGGAACGAGCCCTCCCGGGCCCGGTGCGTGATGAACACGAGCTGCGCGTCGGCCCCCGTGCCCTCCTGCCACACGCTCTTGATGGAGACCTCGTTCCGCCCGAACACGCTGGCGATCTCGGCCAGGACCCCGGGGCGGTCCTCGACCCGGAGCAGGATGTAGTACTGGCCTTCCATCTCCGACATGGGCCGGATGGTGCGCTCCAGGAAGCACGTGCACCCGACGCCGCGGGCACCGGCGAGCCGGTTCCGGGCCACGGTCACCAGGTCGCCGATCACCGCCGTCGCGGTCGGCTCGCCCCCCGCGCCCCGGCCGTAGAACATCAGCTCCCCCACGTTCGAGCCCTCCACGAACACCCCGTTGAAGGCGTCGCGAACGGCGGCGAGCGGATGGTTCGACGGGATCATCGCGGGATGGACCCGCGCGGCGATCCGTTCCTCGTGCAGCTCGGCGATGGCCAGGAGCTTCACCACGTACCCCAGCCGCCGGGCGAACTCGATGTCCTCGGTCGAGACCCCGGCGATGCCCTCGCGGTACACGTCTGCGGCCACCACCCTGGCGTTGAACGCGATCGAGGCCAGGATGGCGCACTTGGCCGCGGCATCGTGCCCGTCCACGTCGGCCGAGGGATCGGCCTCCGCGTAGCCCAAGCGCTGAGCCTCCTCGAGGGCGTCCGCGAACGACATGCCGTTCTCGGACATCCGAGTGAGGACGAAGTTGGTCGTCCCGTTCACGATGCCGATGATCCGGGTGAGGCGTTCGCCGGTGAGCGACTCCTTCAGCGGCCGGACCAGCGGGATCCCCCCGCCCACCGCGGCCTCGAAATACAGATCGAGGCCCTTCGCCTCGGAAGCGTCGAACAGCTCGCGCCCGCGCGTCGACAACAGCTCCTTGTTCGCCGTCACCACCGGCTTGTCGCGGTCGAAGGCCGCGAGGATCAACGAGCCGGCGGGCTCGGACCCCCCCATCAGCTCGCACACGATGTCCACGTCCGGGTCGTCGATCACGTCCATAGGGTCCGCCGTGAATGCCGACGCGTCGACGGGCACGTCGCGCCGCTTCGAGGGGTCGCGCACCGCGACCTTCGATACCTCCAGGCGGCAACCCGCTCGCCGCGCGATGTCCTCCCGGTGCTCATGGAGCAGCCGGGCCACCGCGGTCCCCACGGTGCCGCAGCCGAGCAGCCCCACCCGAAGCGTCCGGTCGTTCATCCCGCCGGCTCTCCTCCCTCTCGCTCCCCCGCAGCCGATCGCGATCCCAGCCACACGGCCATCAGTATCTCGTCCTCGTAGCCGTAGGACTTCTTGGCGTGGCGAATGAGCCTTCCCTCCTCCACGAACCCGAACGCGCGGTACAAGGCGATGGCCGCCTGGTTGTGGGGGTACACGCTCAGGTCGACCCGCTCCACCCCCGCGTCCCTCGCCCACCGCATGGCTCCGCCCATGAGCGCGCTGCCCACTCCCCGACCCCGCCAGGCCGAGGTCACGAACATGCCGATCGATGCGGTGTGCCGGGTGGCCGGGTACGGGTCGCGCCGGATCGAGATGGAGCCGACGACGACGCCACCCGCCACCGCCACCAGGTGCGCGCCCTCCTCCGTAACCGGCCGGCGGAACCGTCTCCGAACCTGGCGGGCGGTCTGCGAGACCTCCTCGGTCTGGATGAATCGCCGTTCCGCTGCAACGCTTCGGAAGGCTTGGAGGAACGAGCGGGCGTCGGCGGGTCGGGCCGGGCGGACCTCGAAGCCCTCGACCGGCGGCGGCCCACTCTGGAAGCTCGAGCCGCTCGCCTCCAGGCGATCGAGGTCGGCGTCGTCCTCGCGACGGAGCCACACGCGGCTCTGCCCCTCGCGCACGGCCACGACGGCCGGCCGGCCGGCCCGGTTGTAGTTGCCGGCCATCGAGTACGTGTACGCGCCGGTGCCGGCGAACGCCATCAGGTCACCCGGCCGGACGTCCTGCGAGAGCTTCACGTCCCGGGCCAGGACGTCCCCCGACTCGCAATGCCTGCCAACCACGTCGATCTCCACCGGTCCCGAGTCGCGCGGCGGTCCCGCCACCGCGACCGTGTAGCGCGCGCCGTAGAGCATGGGCCTGATGTTGTCGGCCATCCCCCCGTCCACCGCCACCAGGGTTCCGCCCTCGGGCGTCTCCTTCACCGTTCCCACGCGGTACAGGCTGACCATCGCGCTCCCGACCACCGATCGTCCCGGCTCCACCAGGGTGTGGGGGATCCGCAGGCCCCGTCGTGCCGCGCCGTCTCGGATGCGCGCCAGCAACGCGGGCGCCAGCCGGTCGAGCTCCAGCGGACGCTCGTCGGTGTACGACACGCCGAACCCCCCGCCAACGTCGACCACGTCGGCCTCGAACCCCGTATCCCGCTTCAACCGCTCGAGCAGGTCGAGGACGACGTCGACGGCGGCGAGATACGGGTCGGGCTCGAGCACCTGGGAGCCGATGTGCGCGTGGATCCCGGCCGGATGGACGTTCGGGAGGTCCATGGCCCGTCGGACCGCGCGGGGGACGACCGAGAGCGGCATGCCGAACTTCGTGCCCGTCGCGCCGGTGCGGATGGCCTCGTGAGCGCCGGCCCCGACGCCGGGGATCACCCGGAGGAGGACGGGCTGGACGACACCGGCCGCACGGGCGATCGGATCGAGCCGCTCCAGCTCCGCCGGGTTGTCCACGTTCACCAGCCACACGGCGCTGGAGACGGCCAGCCGGAGCTCGCCGTCGGACTTGTTGTTGCCGTGGAAGGCGATCCGCTCGCCGGGGATCCCCGCGGACAGGCAGGCGTGGAGCTCACCGCCGGTGGCGACCAGCAGGTTCAGCCCCTCGTCGGCCACCAGCCGGATCATGGCCCGCGAGGTGAAGGCCTTCACCGCGTACAGCGGATGGGGGAACAGCCTGGCGAACGCGCGGCACCGCTCGCGGACGTGCTCCTCGTCGGCGACGAGCAGCGGGGTCCCGTACCGAGCCGCGAGGTCCTCCGCGAGGATGCCCCCGATCGACAGGCCCCGCGGGCCGAACCGGGCGCTGGCCGGCCATGGACCGCCGGCGCCGGCCCCCGACTCAGGCATCGATCCGCTCCATCGACTCGGGCGCCGACACGCCGAGGAGGGCGAGCACGTTCGCGATGGCCTGCTTGGCCCCGGTCGACAACCACAGGCGGGCCTGTGTCAGCGGCTCGTCGTCGGTGATGACCCTGCATTCGGTGTAGAAGCGGTGGAACCCCGCGGCGAGCTCCTGCGCGTAGTGCGCGAGCCGGTGCGGGCCGCGGAGCTCCGCCGCCCGCAGCACCAGCTCCGGCATCTCGGCGATCGTCCGCAGCAGGTCGAGCTCGGCCTCGGCCGACAGGAGCGACAGGTCGGCTTCGTCGATCGGTTTCATGCTCACGCCCCGCTCCTCGGCGTTCCGCAGGATGCTGGCGATGCGGGCGTGGCCGTACTGCACGTAGAACACGGGGTTGTCCATGCTCCGCCGCTTCACGTCCTCGATGTCGAAGTTCATCGGCGAGTCGTTCGAGTGCATGAGGAGGGTGAACCGCGCGGCATCGGTCCCCACCTCGTCGATGAGCTCGTC
>Ga0066686_10000877_pt1 | contig 11512 bp, 11 predicted proteins | sample GraSoiAngelo_135_FD_65627 | JGI IMG/M metagenome (GOLD analysis project Ga0066686, IMG submission 65627) | Grasslands soil microbial communities from the Angelo Coastal Reserve, California, USA - 14_0929_05_40cm | ecosystem: Environmental > Terrestrial > Soil > Grasslands | place: USA...
TCCCTCCGTCGGACCCGCTGGCGGGACTCGAGATCAAAATCTTACTGGCGCGAATTGTGAATCTTCGCGTGCACTCGGATACGCCAAGTCCGGGCAGTAGCGAGTAAACTGGAGGTATAGATCGGCCGCCTTCCGCGCTTGCATGGAGAAGCTGGTACCCTGAATTCCCGCCCTCCTGACTAACGCCTTGCGTTGGGCGACCGTGAGTCGCACCGATGTCCGCATCAGCATGGGACAAACTCCTGGAGTGATGATCAAGCAATTGCACGCAGAAATCAAATCGAATCTGTTTCCTGTGCTACCAGCCGGCTCATGCCGTCGAAGGCGGCATTCTCACTTATTTGCCGGGCCAGCAACAAGCGGAGATTCCACGCCTCTCGGCGCTCGGAGCCGTAAGGCCAGCCAAGGCGCGGCCTGTTTACAACTTATGGTTGGCCGACAGTCTTATTTGACATCTGGATATAGGGGAAGCACTCGGGGATGTGGGTGTCATAGACGGCGTGGCGGCTCCAGACCCAGGCGGGGTGTGGGTTCAATTCATGGCCAGCCAGTTTCAGGAGCTCGAAGCGTCCAAAGAAAATCCTCCAGGTGTCGCCGTCTCGCGGTGGCAGCGACCGTCCCGCGGCCAGCCACTTCATGCCCTTCCAGGGGAAAGCCAGCTCGACAGTCCAGCCCTTGTCGGCTTCGGCGCTGTCGTTGATTTTCCCGTCCACGTGGACGGCTTTGAGCAGGCCGGGAAATTCCCAGTCGAGGAATGCCCAACGCAGGCCGCGAGGATGTGTCCCCTTCCAGAACGACGCAACTTCGCGGTCGTAGTCCCCGGCGAACGTCAGCGCGTGGTGCTTGAGGACGTCGAATTCCGGGACGTCGAACGCGCCGCCCTTTTTGGTGGCGTCTTGCCAAATGAAGAAATCCTGATAGGTTGTGCCGAGGGCGTTGGTTTCGAACTCCGAATAGGCGTCGCCGCCGTCAATGAAAACCTCGGCGTCGCTCTCCTGGAAAATCAATGAGCCGTTTCGAGTGAGACGCGCTTCCACGTAAGGCTCTTCGAGCCAAATCCCCACGTAGAGGTATTCGTCGTCCCAGAGCACGGCGGCGCGGGTGTCATAGAAACCGGGCTCGCCCGAAACCATGTCCACGAAGCGAGGAGACTTCTCGGCCAATTGCCAGGAAGGCTCTTCCAGCCGCCCATCAACGCTGATGAGCCCCGCCGCGCGGCGGGCGACGTAGTGCGCGATGTCTCCGGCCGTACATCCATAACTGCCCGTCCCGGCCTGCATGAGGTCTCGTGCGCCATTCGGAGGACTTGCCGGCGCCGCGGCATCGCTGGCGGAAGAAACGAAAAGCGCGAGGGCGAGGCCGAGCTTCCAAAAGTTCTTCATGGCGAGATTCCTCCGCGCTATGGCAGGGTTCAGGAAGAAATGGGCGCACGCTGACTCAACCCCTGAGCCCCGAAGGCTTTCCTGAACAGAACCAAAATGGCGAGGATCTTATAGGAAGCGGAAGTGCATTACAACCTGGCCTGATGGGCGTCTCTGTGTGCCTGGCCCGCGGGATTCTCCCCTCGGAAAAGCGACCATGCTCCCGTCGCAGATGAATGTATTTGCAGTTGGAAGGGCATGCTGGCAAATTGACTTAACGCCCGCTCGTAGGTACAGTTCGAAAATGTGCGGTCTTCGGTTCCTGTGTGCTTCCGTCACGCTCGCGTTGTTCTCGTCTTCGGGTGTATTCGCTCAGGGCCGGATGGTAGCAATCACGGTTGACGATCTTCCTTATGTCAGCGGAACTCGAGCTTCCCATGATATTTCGGCAGAAACGTCTTCGGCCCAGATGGTCAACGGCAAGCTTTTAACTGCGTTTAGGCGCCACCACGTCCCAGTGACAGGTTTTGTGATCGAGAAGCGGGTTGAGTCTCTTGGCCCGGCCGGAACACTGATATTGAAGGAGTGGGTCAGTGAAGGACTCGATCTCGGGAATCATACTTACTCCCATCCTGATATCAACGATCTCTCACTCGAGCAGATCGAGGAAGAGATTGTGCGTGGTGAGTCCGGAATCGGTCCCCTGATGAGACAGGTGGGGAAGAAGCCGGAGTTTTTCCGTTTTCCTATGAACCACACGGGCGACACGAAAGCGAAGCATGACGCGATCGCATCCTTTCTTTCACAGCGCGGATATCGGCTGGCGACCTGCACAATCGATAGCTCCGATTACACCTTCAACGATGCATACGTCCGGATGCTCGCGAAGAATGATGACGTGGCCGCTCAAAGACTGCGTATCGACTATCTCGCTTACACGAGCGTCGAAATTAATTACTACGCCGCTCTAAATGGACAGGTTTTCGGCTACGAGCCTCCGCAGGTCATGCTTTTGCACGCCAATCGGCTGAATGCCGATGTTATCGAGCAAGTGCTCAAACTCTTCGAGCAGAAGCAATATAAGTTCGTGCCCCTAGACGCTGCGCAGTCGGATAGTGCGTATCAGACTCCTGACACCTACATCACAAAGTACGGGCCTATGTGGGGATACCGCTGGGCAAAAGAGCGGAATGTCAAAGTAAACGGTAGATTAGAGTCGGACCCGCCAAGGTGGATCGTAGACTATGGAAAGCCCAGCCCCTCGCCGACGAAGTAACGGAGGCTCACTTGTCAGTAGGGTCCGCGAACCATATGTGTGGTCTGGCTTTCATTTCTGAAAGTCGTGCGCCGGTGAACCAGTGTCCAGCATTTGTCGCTCATGATCCGTGTCGGGCTTGATTTCATTGAGACCGGTGGACTATTCTCGCCACCACCCTTGATGGGGGAGAAAAACACAGCATGAACAATCAAAAGTCTATGGGCATGGGACGAAGGCAGGCGTTACGCCGGCTCTTGACCGGAGGGGGCGCTACCGTGGCCTTACCGGCGCTGGGGCGAGCCGAGGCAGCTAAACCCGTGATGCCAGGGATGCCGATGCCTGCTTCCGAAGGCATGCCTCAGGAACAGGCTCTTGGAGCGGCCGAGCCTCCCGACCCCTCGCTCGCTTCCCCGGACTGGAAGCCCAAATTCTTTGACGAGCATGAGAATGAGACGGTGGTGGTGCTCTCCGACCTCATCATTCCGGCGACCGATACGCCCGGCGCAAGGGAGGCTCAGGTCAACCGCTTCATTGATCTTTATCTCGCGGCCGAGAGCGCCGAAACGCAAAAGCAATATCTCCAGGCGCTGGCCTCACTCGACGGCTTCTGCCTCGCGAAATACACGAAGCCTTTCACCGGGCTCACCCGCTCCGAACAGGATGAAGTCCTGACGCTGCTGACACACCGCCCTGCGGCGCTCCGTCGCCGGAGCTCTGGAGCTTCGGCGACCCAGAGCTCCGATCAGATCGGGGCGGACCGGCCTTCGAGCCCGGAACTCGCGCACGGGATTCAGCAATTTCGAATCCTCAAAGGCTCCATCGTCGAGGCCTACTACAGCTCGGAAATCGGCGCCCTTCAGGAGCTGAAGTACCAGACCAATCCGATGCAGCCGGAATTCCCGGGCTGCCAGAATCCGGAGGAGCATTAAATCATCGGATCATTTAGCCATTGACCCATTTGAAGAGCCGGGGCGGCAGTGCAGTAAAAGAGCAACATACTACATTTAAACTCCCCCGCAGCCCATCCCCGCATGGATTCAATGGGTCAATGAATCAATGAGCCAATCGCTCAATCGTCTGATGCAGGCCGTCGTCCAGTACGCTCTGAAGCCAATGGGGGTGGAGCTTCGGCGGGTCGAGGCGCCGGGCTCCCTCGCCGATGACGAAGTACTCCTCGCGACGCGCGCGGTCGGCATCTGCGGCAGCGAGGTTCACCAGTACCACAACACGCACAGTTGGCCAGTGCGCGTGCCCGTCATTCTGGGTCACGAATTTGCCGGCGTCGTTTCCCGCGTGGGCGCGCGGGCGGGCGGATTCCGCGAGGGGGACCGCGTGGTTTCGGAAACCGCGGCGCGCATCTGCGGCCGCTGCGCCTACTGCCGCGTAGGCGAATACAACCTCTGTCCGGAGCGCCTGGGCTTCGGATACAACCTCGACGGCGGCATGGCGGAGTTCGTCGCGGTTCCCGCGCGCTGCCTCCATCACCTGCCTGATTCGATTTCCTTCGAGAAGGCTGCGCTCATCGAGCCCTGCTCGGTGGCGTATAACGCCACCTGCGTGAAGACCCGGATCCGCGCGGGGGATTCGGTGCTGGTGCTTGGCCCCGGCCCTATCGGCCTGCTTTGCCTGGCGCTGGCAAGACTTTCGGGTGCTGGGTGGCTCGGAGCCTTGGGGATCGAGCGCGACGAGCCGCGGCTCGCCATCGCCCGAAATCTCGGGGCCGACCGCGCGATCAACGCGGGCCGCGAAAACGCGCTCGAGTTCCTCCGCTCCGTCGGCGACGGCCTCGGCGTGGACGTGGTCGTTGACGCGACGGGTGTCTCCGCGGCGCTCCAGACGGCGCTCGACGCGGTGCGCCCAAACGGGCAAATCACCAAAGTCGGCTGGGGCGCGGCGCCGCTTAATTTCTCGCTCGACCCGCTGGTTCGCAAGGCCGTGTGTCTTCAGGGCTGCTTCAGCCACAACTTCGCCATCTGGGAGAAGGTAATCGCGCTCGTGGCTTCCGGGCGGCTCGATCCGACGCCCCTCATCGGCCGCGTGGAGGAGCTCTCGAACTGGCAAGTATGTTTCGACGAAATGGCGAGCGGGAAAATCGTTAAGGGCGTCTTGAAGCCTGGAACCGTGTAAAGGGATGGGGTGAAACAGCGCAAGGCTGTCATCCTGAGCGAAGCGAAGGATCTCGGCATTTGTCCTTAAAGTAATACAGGGATGCTTCGCTTCGCTCAGCATGACAGGGCGGCGTTTTTCAGCACCAAAAGAAGGAGAGCACGCGAGCGTCCGGGATTCAAAGCATCGCTCCCTCGCCGGCCGCGTGGCTCTGGTTACCGGCTCGACGCGCGGCATCGGCGCCGGAATCGCCCGCGCCTTTGCCGAGCACGGCGTATGTGTCGTCGTACATGGCCTCCCGAAGCATTCCCGAGAAGGCAAGCGGATGGTCGCCGGCATCCGGTCGAAGGGCGGAGAAGCCCGGCTCGTCTTGGGGGACCTCGCCCGCGAGGCCGCATGCCGTCGGCTGGTGACGCAAACCCTCGAGCATTTTGGCCGGCTCGACATCCTGGTCAACAACGCCGGCATTTTCCCGCGGGGCGACATCGAGAACACCACCGTCCGGCTCTGGGACCGCATATTTGCCGTGAACCTTCGCGCGCCGTTCATCCTGGCCCAAGAAGCCGTGAAGGCCATGAAACGGCGGCGGAGCGGCTGCATCATCAACATCGGCTCGGTGAACGCCTACATCGGCCTGCGGCGGCTCGTCGCTTATGCCGCGTCGAAGGGCGGGCTGATGACGTTTTCGAAAAACCTGGCGAACAGCCTGACGCGTTATCGGATTCGCGTTAATTTGATCAACCCCGGCTGGGTGTTTACCGAAGGCGAGGACTACGTGGAATCGGTGGAAGAAGGGCGGGGCAAAGGGTGGGCCAAGGAAGTCCTGAAGACTCGTCCTTTCGGCCGCATGCTCGCGCCGGAAGATATCGCGCGTGCGGCGCTGTTTTTTGCCAGGAACGAACTGGTGAGCGGAGCGGTGCTCGACTACGAGCAAATGCCGGTGGGAACTTTGCCGGAGCCCTGATCCGGCCTTTGCCGTCACGGCACGGAAACTTGGTCCGCGCCGAGATAGTTATCCACCATATGCGTGAAGTTGCGGACCTTGCCGGGCAGGGCGTGGACGGCGGATTGGGAAGAATTCTTGATGTCTTCGAGTGCCGCGAACAGCTCGGCCACCGAGTCGAGCGCCGAATCCATGGGGTATTCGATCCCGACCAGACGCGTGGGATTGAAGCGCACCGAACTTTTCAGCTCGCGTTCAATCTTCGAGGTCGTGGCCATCACGCCGCGCCTTTTCGCCTGGAAGGTTTTCCAAGTCGGCCCGGCGTTTGGAAAGCCCTCCAGGGCGTGTTTGTGTCCGTAGAACTCGAGTTCGCAGCCGAGCCATTCGAGCTCTTGCGCCAAGCGGTGCAGTGCGGGGTCGCGCATAGCTCTCCTATTGTAAATGATGCGGGCAAGCGAGGAATAGATGTGACCCATCCGGGCGGGGATTCTCCGCCTGGAAGAAGGCGCTGAGAATGGAATACCGCATACTCCCCCATACGGGGCTGAAGGTTTCGCGTTGGTCGTTCGGGACGATGACCTTCGGCTCGCAAGCCGGCGAAGCGGCCTCCACGCGCTTGGTGGACGAGTGCCTCGACGCGGGCATCAATTTCTTTGACACCGCCAACATGTACAACTGCGGCGTGGCGGAGACGATCCTCGGCAAGGCGCTCGGTCCGCGACGCAAAGACATTATCCTCGCGACGAAAGTCCGGAGCAAGATGGGCGAGGCGCCCGACGACGCGGGCCTTTCCAGCCCCGCCATCCACAAAGCCATCGGGGAGAGCCTCCGGCGGCTCGGCACCGACTACGTGGACATCTATTACCTCCACATGCCGGATTACGAGGTCGAAATCGAAGCGACGCTCGAGGCCATGGACGAGCTCGTCCGGCGCGGCCTGGTGCGCTACCCCGCCGTCTCAAACTATGCCGCCTGGCAAGTGTGCGAGATTTTGTGGCTCGCCGAAAAGAAAGGCTTCAAGCCGCCTTACATTTCGCAACCCATGTATAACCTGCTGGCACGCGGCATTGAGGAAGAGTATCTGGCGTTCTGCCGGCGGTTCGGCGTGGCGGTTGTGACGTACAACCCGCTCGCCGGAGGCCTGCTCGCCGGCAAGCACGCGCGAGACGGACATACGCAGGCCGGGACGCGTTTCGACAACAACGCCTTGTACCAGGGGCGCTACTGGCACGGCGAATATTTCGATGCCGTTGAGGATCTGCGCGTCCTCGCGCGCGAGGCCGGAATGACGCTCGTCGAGCTGGCGTTGCGGTGGGTCTTGAGCCAGCCGCTGGTGGATTCGGTTATCCTCGGCGCTTCGCGGGCGGAACAATTGCAGGAAAACCTGCGCGCCGCTGAAGGCGGGCCGCTCGACGCCGCGACCCTAGAACGATGCAACCTGATCTGGAAAAAACTTCGCGGCCTCACGCCCAAGTATAACCGCTGAAACCGCCGCAGGCCGGACCGCGAACAGGCTCAATCAATTATCGCTTTCAGGTACCGGAACTTCGGCTCTGATGTCAGCGCCATATCCTGCGCGTTCCAGAAGACTCGTTTCTTCTCGCGATACGAAGTATTCGCCATGTGGCAGGCGACGGCGGTGCCGCAGCCGAAGTCCACGTTCTCGATGGGCGGCTTGCGCGACTTGATGCATTCGAAGAAATTGCGCATGTGGTCTTCGGTGCCTTCGGCCGTCTGCTGGAGGGATTGTTTTTTCCGATGCGCCTGCTTTTCATAGGTGCCAACGTCCGCAGTGGGGTCGGCCTTGTGCGCGGCGATGAACGCCTGGCGGAGGTCCCGCGGCCAGCTCTCGAGGGGATAAAAATAATTCCACTCCTCATCGTAAGGAAGGAGTGTCGCCGAGTCTTCCGTCAGGACGACGGTACCCCTGTCGCCCATGAAACGGACAATTTCGCCGCCGTCGAAGTTCGAGACGAGGTTCGCGAGCACTACGACTTGGAACTTGCCGTAGTCGTAAAGCGTGTTATGGATGTCGGGCACGTCGCGGTCGCCCGTCCAGTGATAAATTCCGCCGCTCGCCACGGCGCTCACGGGAAACTGCGCGTTCATCAGGAAGTGGACGCGCGAAAGTAGGTGCACGTACTCATCGCCCGCGATGCCCGTGCCGTAGTCCCACCAGTTCCGGAACTGGAAAAAGCGCGCGGCGTCAAACGGCCGCTTCGGCGCGTTTCCGAGGTAGCGGTCCCAATCGATGGTTTGAGGAGAAGCATCGGGAGGGATCGGGTACTTCCATGCGCCCACGGGGTCGGGGCGGTAGATCTCGCACTGGACGTTTGAGACCGTCCCGATCTCGCCCGCATCCACCCAGTCCTTGCCTTTGTGTGTGGATTGCATGCTCAAGCTTTGGCTTCCCACCTGGACCAGGCGCCCGGTTTCGCGCGAGACCTTCACCATCTCCAGCGCTTCAGGGATGGTGTGGCTCATCGGCTTCTCGCAATAGACGTCTTTCCCGGCCTTCATTGCCTCGAGGGCGATAGGAGCGTGCCAGTGGTCGGAAGTCGCCACCATGACGGCGTCAATATCCTTGCGGTCGAGCACCTCGCGATAGTCTTTGGTGGTCGGCGTGTTCGCCTGGATTTCCTGGGCGCGCCGAAGGTGGCCGTCGTAGAGATCGCAAACAACGGCGACTTTGCCGCCCACCTGCAAGATCGTCCGCATGTTTTCGAGCCCGCGGATGCCGGCCCCGATCACACCCATCGTCACGGCCTCATTGGGCGAAGGCCCCATCGTGAACGGCTTGGCGCCAAGCATGAATCCCGTGGCGGCGGTGGTGGTTGTCGCGCGTTCTAGGAATTTTCGTCGCGTCCATCGTTCTGTGGTCATGCTTTTCCTCCCAGGGTGAAATTGAATTTTACAGCACGCCGCCACCTTCCGCTTCCCCGCTCCGTGTCATTCGCCGGAATGCTCGTGACCCGAACAGCCGGGCGATTCTGCGTAAAACGAATTGCCCTTGTAATCGAGCTCCTTCAACCCCTTAGGACTTCTGTAAAAACCGTTGATGGCCTGGCTTTTCAGCCAGCGGAAAAATCTCCGGCCGGCTTCGGGCGCGGCTCGGGCGCCCGGCTCGTCACCGATTTCTCGAAGCAATTCGACTTCAAGAGACTCCTGGAGCGCGAGGAACTCACGGCCGTATTTCTCTTGCGCCCTCTTGGCGAGCCACGCGAGCCCCTCGCCGCATAGGGCAGGGACATCCGTTTTCTCCAGGCTTTCGACACGCTCGCGGCCGAAATAAGCGACCGCCAAGTTCCGGTGGTCGGGAGCGAGCTTCAGCGCGGATTCGCGCATGCCGGCGGAATTTGCCGCGACAAAATCAAGGCACCCGGCTACATCGGCGGAGCTCGTTCCCGGCGCGCTTCCCTCGGCCCTGGTTTCGTGGGACGACCCGGTTGGTTCGCCGAGGATCAATTCCACGATTCGACCGACCACTTTGAAATCTTCGGCCGAAAAGAATTTCGGGGCGTAGGGGCCCGATAGCGGGACGCGGTAATCCGTCTCGGAACCCAACGGCACTGGATGAAGCAGGCCGTCGGCGCCGAGGGCATGGGTGAGGTGGTCGTTCGAAGGTTCGTAGAGGCCCGGCGGGAGAGTGTCCGCCCTAGGGGCCGACTGGACGAGGGACGAAAGGGCTGCCCCCGCCCCGCTGACCTCGCCGGAAAGCCCGGCCACGGCGGCTGTCTTGCCGATTCTCACCAGCCAATCGCGCCGCGTCAACTCGTCCATCTTCGCTCTGTTGTTAGTCGAATCCATTTGTCTCGCCGGGAGCCGGGGCGCCCACTTTCCCTACAAATTTCCGCGTTTGTACTCGTCGGCGATATATTCGGCCGCGCGAGCCGAGATAGCCATGATGGTCAACGTGGGCTCGTAGCAGCCCTGCGTCACGAAGCACGCCCCGTCGGTAACGAAAATATTTTTCACGTCGTGGAGCTGATTGAACGCGTTCAGAACACTTTTCTTCGGATCGCGTCCCATGCGCGCCGTGCCGCACTCATGGATATTCTTGCCAAACAAGCTCAAGTTGGCGCGGGGCATCTCCGGGTTTTCGAGCTTCATCGCCTCGAGGATGGCGGCGACGTCTGCGCGCATCGCCTCGGCCATGCGGCGCTCGTTTTCGCCGTAGCTTGCGTGGATATGGAGCGCCGGAATCCCCCAGGCGTCCTTTTTCACCGGGTCGAGCTCGACGTAATTATCGAAGCGCGGCAGGCACTCCCCCTGGGCCATAAGGCCGAAATACGTGGGGATTTCTTCGCGCACTTTGCGGCGAAATTCACTCCCGAATCCCGGGATACCGAAGGCGTGGGCGTAAAGCGACTGGCTGGCGTCGCCGTCGAAGCGGTAGCCGCGCAAGAAATTCTTATTTTGCGGCCCGCCCGCCGTGTTGACGACCTTCGGGACCAGGAAGCCGCACGGGTTGCCGGTAGGTTGGCGAACCGCGGACTTGAGCGCCGGCATGACGCCGCCCGCGCCTTCGAGCGTAAAGTGGTCCATCAGGTAGTGGCCGACCGCGCCCGACGAGTTCCCGATGCCGTTCGGAAAGCGCGAAGATTTCGAGTTGAGCAGAATGCGCGTGGATTCAAGCGCGCTCGCCGCCAGCACCACGATGCGGGCGCGCGCTTCGCGGTGCGCGTGCGTCGCGCGGTCAACGTAATAAACGCCCTCGGCCTTCCCCTGGGCGTTTATCACCACGTGGCTCGCCACCGCGTCACTCACCAAAGTCAGCCGCCCTGTCCGCCATGCGGCGGGGAGCGTCACCGCGGGGCTGTTGAAATAAGAGGCGGTGTAGCACCCGCGCTGGCACTGGTCGCAGTAATGGCAGGCCGGACGGCCGTTGTGCGGCACGGTCAGGTTCGCCACGCGGTCGGGCGTCACGCGCAGCTTGCCTGCGCAAGCAGGCCCGAATTTGTTTTCGATGACCTGTTTCGCCACCAGTGCGCCGCACGAGAGGCGCATCGGGGGGAGGAATTTTCCGTCCGGCATCTGCGGGAGGCCTTCGGCCGCGCCGCTCACGCCGATGAAGCTCTCCACTTTGTCGTAATACGGCTCCAGGTCCTGGTAGCTAAAAGGCCAGTCTTCCGCGTAGCCGTCGCGGCTGGCGGCTTTGAACTCATTGTCGCTGTAACGGTAGCTCTCGCGCGCCCAGCAGAAAGTCTTCCCGCCCACCTGGCGGCCGCGAATCCACATGAACGGTTTGTCGGGAGGATAGGTGTAAGGATTTTCGTGGTCGTTGACGAAGAACTGGTGGCTATACTCGTCGCAGGCGTAGCAGAGCCGCTGCACGGGCTGGCTTTCGAGCAGCGCTTTGGTGTCGCCGAAGCCGCGGAACTTCAACTGGTAGGGCCAGACGTGCTCGGTGAAATCGCGTGTCGGTAGGCGCGGCGGGCCGGCTTCGAGCATCAGGACGCTCATCCCGCGCTCGGTCAGCTCCTTGGCCACCCAGCCGCCGCTCGCTCCCGAACCGACGATGAGGGCGTCAAAAACCCTTAATTCCGGAATGCTGGTTTGCATGGCCAAGCCGTTACGCCAACTGATATTTCACCGGCTTTGTCCCGCGCAGCGCGCGAGCCTTTCCCCGTTCTTCCAGCCGCTTCATGTGGCCCCACACGGCGAACATGGCAATGTTCCAGGACTCCTTCGGCCAATCTCCGACCGCCATGGCGACGGCGTCCATGAGTTCTCGCAGGGTGAGCCCGCCGGGAGTTTTTCCGAGATTCTCGACGATGACGCGGTCGAGGAATTCCACCGTCTGCCGCGACTCGGCGATGAAGTCGCGGATTTCCTCTCCTCGCA
>Ga0066686_10000883_pt1 | contig 11484 bp, 12 predicted proteins | sample GraSoiAngelo_135_FD_65627 | JGI IMG/M metagenome (GOLD analysis project Ga0066686, IMG submission 65627) | Grasslands soil microbial communities from the Angelo Coastal Reserve, California, USA - 14_0929_05_40cm | ecosystem: Environmental > Terrestrial > Soil > Grasslands | place: USA...
ATCCGGCTTTGCATTCGAACACCCAACCTGGCCCGAAGCGGCACGCGATCTCTGCGCTCGGTGGCGCGCGATCCGTCGTGAAACTCGATCGGAAAGGAGCGAACATGATCGTCCAAAGCTATCTCGTCTATCTGGCCATCACTCTCGTCATCACCGTATGGGTCGCCCACACGCTGCACCGTAACGGCCGCGTCTTTCTTCTCGAAGCGTTTCACGGAAACGACGCCCTCGCTGACTCGGTGAACCATCTCCTGGTCGTCGGCTTCTATCTGATCAACGTCGGCTACATCGCGCTGGTGCTGCGCTCCGATCAGAAGCCCAACAACCTGATGGAGGCGATGGAGATCTTCAGCCACAAAATCGGCGTGGTTCTCCTGGTCCTCGGCGTGATGCACTTCATCAACGTGAAGATTTTCTCGGCGATGCGCCTTCGCGCGCAGAAAACCATCCCGCCCCCGCCCGTTGAGCCCTCCGAGCGCACCGCGGTAGCGGTCAATGGATGACGCTATGCGACTCTATGTCCTTTATGACGCCGGATGCGGTCTCTGCTCGCACGTGGTGCAGTGGATGACGCAGCAACCTTCGTCGTATGACCTGCGCTTCGTGGCCGCCGGCTCCGAAGAGGCGCGCCGGCTGTTCCCCCAGTTTCACAGCCCGGCGCGCCCCGAGGAGCTGGTGGTCATCAGCGGAGAGGGGGCGGTCTATCGCGGCGACGCCGCGTTCATCGTCTGTCTCTATGCGTTGAATTCCTACCGCGCGGTGGCTGTGCGTTTGGCGCAACCCGGATTTCGTCCTTTGGCGCGGCGGGTCTTCGGCATGCTCTCGACCAACCGCGTGCGACTGTCTGAGCTCCTGGGTTTGCACTCCGATGATGCCCTGGCGCGCACGATCAACCGGGAGATTCCGCACGGAGAAGCGTTGTGGTGACGCAGAAGGCGGAGGAGACCCGCGAGCGCATCGTCGACGCCGCGCTGAAGCTGTTTCGGGAGCAAGGATTCGACGAGACCACGATGCGGGACGTAGCTACCGCCGCCGGCGTGGCCACCGGAGCGGCCTACTACTACTTCCGCTCGAAGGAAGAACTGGTGATGGCCTTCTATGTGCGAACCGCGGAGGAAGCGCGCTCTCTTCTACCAGCGGAAATGGCCGAATCAAAGGATCTGCGCAAGCGGCTGCAGGCGGTCATCGATCTGAAGCTTTCTCAGTTCGCACAACATCGACGACTGTTGATCGCCCTGGTGCGCATCGGAATCGATCCCACACACCGGCTATCGCCGTTCGGCAAAGAGACCGAAACGATGCGTGAAGAAAGCATTGAGGAGTTCCGGCTGGCGCTGAAGGGCTCGAATGTCCGAATTCCGAAGGACCTGCAACCGGATCTTCCAGGGCTGCTGTGGCTCTACCAGATGGGCATCATCCTCTTCTGGATCTTCGATGACTCGCCCAAGCAGAAGAGGACGCGGACGCTTCTCGACGGCACGCTGGATCTGATCGTCCGGCTGATCCGTCTGTCGTCGCTGCCCTTGATGGGGCCTGTCCGCAAGCGGCTCCTGAATACCGTTCGCGCGGTCACCATATAATCGACCCGGATGCGGACCGATCGTGATCTTTCGCCCGACCCGCGCGAGATGGGCCGCCGGCGTTTCATGCTCGCCGGCGAGCACGTCATCCTGCGGGCTTTCGAGCGCGAGGATGCAGAGCGCTGCTACCGCTGGATGAACGATCCCAACATCGTGCGCACGTTGAAGAGCCGCTATCCGATCGCTTTTCAGAACGAGATCGAATGGCTTGATCGGGCGATGCATCCTTCGATGAACGAGCGGCACTTCGCCATCGAGCGGCGCGACGACCGCACGCATATCGGAAATGCCTCCATTCACGACATCGACTGGGTATCGCGCACCGGCTGGTTCGGACTGTTCATCGGCGAGCCGACGGCCTGGAATCGCGGTTTCGGCGGCGATGCCATCGCCACGCTGATCCGCTTCGCCTTCGAGGAGATGAACCTGGTCAAGATGCGCATCAACGTCTTCGAGTACAACGAGCGCGCGAAGCACGTCCTCAGCGAGCACGGCTTCGTCCAGGAAGGCCGCCTGGTGCGCGATTTCTTTCGTGAAGGTACCTATCACGACCTGGTGATCTACTCTATCTTCCGGGAGAAGTCGTGAGCGAGCAGAAGATCCGCGTGCTGATCGCCAAGCCCGGTCTGGACGGGCACGATCGCGGCGCGAAAGTCATCGCCCGGGCATTGCGCGACGCTGGAATGGAAGTGATCTACACGGGCCTGCGTCAGACTCCAGAGCAGATCGTCTCCGCCGCGGTGCAGGAAGATGTCGACGCCATCGGTCTGTCGATTCTCTCCGGCGCGCACAACGTGCTCTTTCCCGAGATCATGCGGCTGCTGAAAGAACAGGGAGCGGAGGACATCGCCGTCTTCGCCGGCGGAATCATCCCCGAGCAGGACATCCCCACCCTCAAAGCCCTCGGCATCCGCGAGATTTTTCTGCCTGGCACCTCCACTTCCACCGCCGTGCAGGCCATCCGGCAGGCGGTCCAGCGTTAGGCATGGAGCCACTGGAAACGCATCTCGACACGTCGAGCGACGACTTTCGCGCGAATGGCGAACGCATGCAGTCGCTGGTGACCGAGCTCGAACGCCGGATCGCCGAGGCGCGGGAGGGGGGCGGGGCGAAATACATCGCCCGCCATCGCCAGCAGGGAAAGATGCCCGCACGGGAGCGCATCGCGGCGCTGCTCGATCCGAACACGCCATTTCTCGAGCTCTCGCCGCTCGCGGCGAATGAGATGTACGAGGGTGAGGCGCCGGCAGCGGGCATCATCACCGGAGTCGGCCGCATTCAGCAGCGCGAGTGCCTGATCATCGCCAACGATGCGACGGTGAAGGGCGGAACGTATTTCCCCATCACGGTGAAAAAGCATCTTCGCGCGCAGGAGATCGCCCTGCAGAACAACCTGCCCTGCATCTACCTCGTCGATTCGGGTGGGGCATTTCTGCCGCTGCAGGCCGAGGTCTTTCCAGACCGCGAGCACTTCGGCCGCATCTTCTACAACCAGGCAGTGATGTCGGCGCGCGAGATTCCGCAGATTTCTGCGGTGATGGGATCGTGCACCGCAGGTGGTGCGTACGTTCCGGCGATGTCGGACGAAACAGTGATCGTCAAGGGCACGGGCACGATTTTCCTCGGCGGTCCCCCGCTGGTCCGCGCCGCGACAGGGGAGGAAGTGACTGCTGAGGAGCTCGGAGGCGCCGATGTGCACACGCGCATCAGCGGCGTCGCCGATTACTTCGCCGAGGATGACAACGATGCCATTGCCATCGTGCGGAACATCGTGGAGAACCTCAGGCTCGATAAACGCGAGCCGCTGCGCGTCGATCCGGAGGACCCACTTTACGATCCGAAAGAACTCTACGGTGTGATTCCACAGGACGTCCGCAAGCCGTACGACGTGCGCGAAGTGATTGCCCGCATCGTCGACGGCTCCCGGTTCCAGGAGTTCAAGGAGCGCTACGCGCCCACGATCGTCACCGGATTCGCACGCATCTTCGGCTACGAAGTCGGGATCCTGGCAAATAACGGCGTACTTTTCTCCGAATCAGCGCTGAAGGCAACGCACTTCATGGAATTGTGCAATCAGCGACGAGTACCGTTGGTGTTCCTGCAGAACATCACCGGGTTCATCGTCGGGAAGCAGTACGAGCGCGGCGGCATCGCCAAGGACGGCGCGAAGATGGTGCACGCGGTGGCCAACTCGACCGTTCCGAAGTTCACGGTGATCATCGGCGGCTCTTTCGGCGCTGGAAATTACGGGATGTGCGGGCGCGCCTATTCGCCGCGCTTCCTCTGGATGTGGCCGAATGCGCGCATCAGCGTGATGGGCGGGGAGCAGGCGGCCGGCGTTTTGACGACCGTCAAACGCGATCAGCTGGCGCGCGAAGGCAAGACGTTTTCCGTTGAGGAGGAGCGGGCGATCGCCGATCCTGTGCTGGAGAAGTACGAAACGGAAGGGAGCCCTTACTACAGCACCGCGCGACTGTGGGACGACGGCATCATCGATCCCGCAGATACGCGAGCGTACCTGGGACTGGCATTATCGATCAGCTACAACGCCAGGATCGAGGAGCCGAAGTTTGGCGTATTTCGGATGTAGCCCATGGCCGAAATCACCTGGTTCATCTTCGACCTCGGCAACACGGTGATCAAGCTTGCCTACGAGCGCGTGCTGGAGAACATCTGCAAGCGCGCGGCGATCACCCGCGACGAGCTGGTCGACCTCCTCGAGGCGCCGGGGGCCTATCGCGACATGGAACGCGGCGCGGTCAAATTCAGCGAGTTCTACGACTTCCTCTGCGACAAAGCAGGATATCGCGGGACGCTGCGCGATCTGCAGGACACTTGGTCCGATTTCTTCGACGGGACTCTGCCGGGAATCGAAGATCTTCTGGACCGGCTGCGCCAGAAATATCGGATCGCCTTCCTGTCAAACTCGAACGAGGTGCATGCGGAGGTGATCCCGCGCAAGTTCGGCTCTCTTTTCGAGAAGGACGATCGGATCATCTTCTCGCATCGGTTCAACACTGCCAAGCCGGATCCGGAGATGTTCCAGCGCGCTCTGGAGGTCGTCGGTGCGCTTCCGCACCAGGCGGTGCTCGTCGACGACCTTCTGGAAAACGTTCTCGCTGCGCGGAGTGTGGGAATGACCGCGTTCCAGTTCCGCGACAGCTTCGTGCTCGAGCGCGATTTGACGGACGCCGGGTTGCTGTAGGTCCACTCAGTTTATCCCGAGCGCAGCGAGGGATCTCCGGTGGTGCAGCGAAGTCGTAGGGTTCAGCCACTGCGCGTGAAGGATAGGGTGCGCAGCGGGCCGTCTCAACGCGGTGATCAACGCGATGCCACCGGAGATCCCTCGCTGCGCTCGGGATAGACTTTGGCTATAACCCGTTGGCCACGGTCTTCGTCAGCTGATCCTCGCCGTACCACTGGCGATGGAACTTCAGAAGCGCGTCGCGATCGGATGCGTTGGCGGGAACGTCGCCTCCCGGCTTGCTGGGGCGGAACAGGCGGGGGAATTTGTACAGCACGTAATCGAAATTGCGCTTCGCGTACTCCTCGCCGAGGCGGCGGAAGGCGCTGCCGTCGATCTCGAACTTTGTCGTGCCGCGATAGGACAGCTGGATGCGGTGATAGCGGCGCTCGCGCAGCTTCTTGGCGAACTCCAGGAACGCGGTGTGAACGTCGATCGGCGTCTGGCGGAAGCTCAACTCGCGGAGGTCGTAAACCACGACTCCGGGAACGATCCAGTATTCGTAGTGCGCCGACACTTCCATCCCGCGAAAGGCGGCGTTCTCACGGAGAACCTGATTCATCGGCTCCTGCAGCAGGAATACATTCGCCGAATAGCCGATGAGCGCAGCGATCAGCGGGGTGCCGACGAACACCAGCTTCTTATTTCGGAAGTGCGGGATAGGGATGGCCACGCGCTCCATCTTCAACTGGCGTCGCAGTCGCGTTGTCAGCGACACGCGCTTGCCCGAAGTCTTCGGCGGCTCAACGGGGATGGCGTAGTACAGAATCGAAAGCAGCAGCCCGGCGGCGACCGAGAGCAGCCCTACCGGGCGAAATACGAGAAGCGCTGCCAGCCCGAAAAGATAGGCGACCCAGCTCGCGTAGTTGACGCGCGCACGAATCCGCCGCGCGCGTTCGCGGTAATAATCCTCGTTGACGATCTCGCTGCAATGTTTGCAGCGGATCGCGTTCGGGGGGATTTCGCCCTGACAGAACTGGCAGAGGGTGGTCTGGTCGGCCGCACGCCGCCGCTGCGACGCGAGGTCTTCCGCGCGCCGTTTCGGAGCGGCGGGGCCGAGCAACAGGAGGCCGCAGGAGGTGCACACCGTTGCGCCCGGCTCGTAGGTAGCATGGCACTCGGGGCAGCGCATGGTGCCCGTTGTTTGTGCAAACGGACGGCCATGTGGCCTAAGTGCTTCTATCGCCCGAAACGCCGCTCGATGTTGAATCCCAATTGCAGGTCACCCCTCCGGAGAGGGGATCCCTGGTAGGTGGAAGTGACGTACTGATCGGCGTGCGTGGCATTGTTGTTGGTGATCAGAATCTCGAAGTAATGGCCACCGATGACGCTCTTGAGCCCGGCCGCCCACCCATAGTCGCCGTGCATGTCACTCGGCAGATCGTGATTCCTCGGAATCACCTCAGCGACCAGGCTCAGGCTCTCTCGAACCATGAAGGCGATGCCCACTGGAACGTTGAAGGCGTTCTTGAACAGCGCGACCGAAGCGTTTCCGCTCACCGTCCGCCCGGCCTCGGTCACGTAAGTAGGGATCACGGTGATCTCCAGGCGACGGCCGAACTGACGTGACAAGATGGCCTGCGCGAAGGCCGAAGTTCGATCGGTGACATCGCGTTCCGTCCTCCAGTCGCCGCCGATGCGCAACGCGGCGGAGAAGGGGATCGCCGGCGCCTGCTGGAAGGCCAGGTACTTCGCGCCGAGCTCGATGTCATCGAGCGCGTTGCTTCGATAAACCGAAAACTGAAGATCGCGGCGAGCCACGTAAGAGAGCCCCAGTCCGACGTCGGCATTGCTGTCCAGTCCATAGAGCGAGTGAATCCGGTCGCTGAAGCTGCCCTGATCCAGCGATTGATTGAATCGATGCGTGAACCTCACTTCCCACGTTCCCCTCGATGCCATGTGCGAGCTCGGAAGCGACAGCAGGACATCACCCATCGGCAGCGGTGTCACAGGCGTGTAACGATCCTGGGCAGATGAGGAAAGCGCGACGAGCAGCAGACAACCGACAACCGACAACCGACAACTAATCATTGGGCGCTCCTCGTCGGATCCAATCGCGGACCAGCTTGATTTGTGCGTCAGTCAGAAACGGTCCGCCCTGAGGCATCCGATCGCCTGTGATGCCTGCACCGGTGATCTTGCGATAGAGATACGAATTCGCTGGATCGCCGGGCACCACGCGCATCAGCGACGGTATCTCCACGCTCGGACGATTGACGATATTCGCGTACGCGACGCCGGCCGCAAGGATCTGTTGCGATTGCTGTCCGAGACGATCGTGACATCCCAGTTGCGCGCAGGTCGGAGTGAAGATCTCGTTCTGAACGCGTGTGAACGTGGCGGTCGGGTCAATCGGCTCGCCTCCGCCCGGTCCCGGTTCCGTCGGAAGTTCTTTCAGCTTTCCGCAGCCGATGAAAAACAGCGCAGAAACAAGGAGCGCCTTGCGAAACATGGGCGCGAAGGGTAGCACGAGGGGTGAGCCGAAACGTGACGCGCGTCACTACCAGCCGTCGGTCTTACCGGGTTGTGGCGCTTCGCGGCCGAGGAGCGCTTCGCGATAGCTGGTGAATTCTTTCGTCTTCATGAAGTAGTCGGGAAGAACTGTTCCCAGATACGAAAGATAGCGCTCGCCGTTCACCGGTTTGCCGTTCTCCACGATGAGGTTCCCGTAGACGTCATACGGCATGAAGATGATCTCCTCCATGCCGCGCTTGCGGTAGAACTTCGGATCCGGGACGAAGAGCAGGTCCTTCGGCGAAATGCCTTTGATCGTCTCGCCGGTATCCTGAACCTCGCGCACGAGGCTGCGCGCATCGGGGGCGGTGATGTCTTTCACTTTGGTGCGGACGACTTCGACATTCACCAGCTCGAGCACCTCGCGCACTTCGCTGTAGTACTCGCTTTGCGCGGTGCCGTTATTGCGGTCCTTGAAGCCGAAGGCCATCGCGGTCTCCCCGCCGCGCTCGTTGCCGAACATCTCCAGGCCGCGCGGGATCCACGCGTTCAACGCCTTCTGAATGTCCTCAGTCGAGTATCGGCCGCTGTTGTTTGCTGCGCCGATTGCCAGTTCCTTGAGAAACCCGCGACCCGACCCGATGTGGTAGCCCTCTTCCGAGAGCATCGGCCCCATGGAACGCGCCATCGGCGCGTAGGAAAAGACTTTCTGCATCTCGAGCTGGTACTTGCCCACGAGATCGATGACCGTTGCAAACACGACGTTGTCCAGGAAGTTGAAAAACGGGATGTTGAACGCGTCAAGCACGTGATTGCCGAGCCGCATGGCCAGCAACTCGTCCATCGTTTCTTTGGCCACGTCCGGATGCCCCGGTTTTCGCCAGGTGGTGTCGTGATCGAACACCCAGAACATCTGATACGCGTGTCTCAACTCCTCGGCCATGATTCGCAGGACCGAGATTTTCATCTGGTCGGTGGGCGCCTCTTCGAGCGTCAGGCGATGCTGCTGAATCGATCCCAGCTCCGTCGAGGCCTGAGCGCGGACGATGTCTCGCGCGGTGTAAAACATGTTGCCGACCATGTCCCCGGCCCGTTCGAAGCGCTGCTGGCCAGCCATCCGTCCGAAGTTAATCGTTTCCGAGTTCAGTTTTCCGATTTTGGCAAACAGCTGGTAGGGCGTCTGGGTCGGGTAGTACTTCGACCAGTTTGCCGTGAGGAAGTCCAGCTCAGGGAAGTTCTTCTTCTGCCAAAGGACCAGCGCCTCGTGATACTTCGGTGTAATTGTTTCCGTCGTGTAGGCTGCCAAAAGGGGACCTCCAGGCCGACAACGTTTGCCGTCTCAGCAACATTCTCGTTGCATTCAGTGCAATAATTAGTGCACCGAGCGCGAGATTGTAAGCGGGTTCTGCAGTCGGTGGAAGATTGCGGGCCGCGAGGATAGTTGCGCGGTTGCGGCGATGCAGACGTTAACTCTGATCCATTCGACCAAGTTTCCCATCGGCCGCTACGCCGATGCCCTCCTGAAGGAATCGATCTACCCGCGGGCGCTCGAAAGCCTGGAGCAGGTCACCGCCGAAAACTCGGCTCTGCGCGTGGTTCTCGTCGACGCGGCAATCAGTGGCAACGGCGGGGCGAAAGACATCAGCGATCCCCACACGGCCATCGTGGGCATCGGTCTGCGGGAGCAGCCGAAATGGCTTACGGATGAGAGCATTTACATCGATCTCCCTGAGAATCCGTCGCCTTCGTCACTCCTCAATGCTGTAAGGCGTGCCTATCAGTTCCTCTACCAGAAGATGCGCGCCGATCAGCTCGAGCGCCAGCTCTCCGATCGGACCCGCGAGCTTCGGGAAGTTGGAGAGGTGGGCATTGCTCTATCGGCCGAGCGGGACCATTCCGTTCTGCTGACGACCATCCTCAGCAAGGCGCGTGAGCTGTCGCGATCCGACGCCGGCTCGCTCTACCTCCTCGACGAGGTCGACGGCCAGCAGGTCCTTCGCTGGAAACTGGCGCAGAACGACTCGATCGATGTCGAATCGTTCGAAGAAAAGATTCTGCCGATCACGCGCCGAAGCCTGGCGGGCTACGTCGCACTGACCGGCGAAACTCTGGTGATCGACGACGCCTACAACCTCCCGGCCGATGCCGAATACACGATCAATCGGTCATTCGACGAGGAGAACCGCTATCTGACGCAGTCGATGCTCGTCTTCCCGATGACTAATCACGTCGGGGACTTGATCGGCGTGCTGCAGTTGATCAACCGTAAGCGACCCGGTGCGGAGGGGCGGCTGACGGCTACGACTGTGCCCAACCAGGTCGTCCCATTCGATCGCGAGATCATCGAGTTGATGCGGTCGCTCGCCGGACAGGCCGCGGTAGCAGTGGAAAACAATCTCCTCTACGAATCGATCGAGCGGCTGTTCGAGGGGTTTGTGACCGCGGCGGTCACCGCGATCGAGCAGCGAGATCCGACGACCTCGGGCCATTCGTTCCGAGTCGCCGACCTGACGGTCGGACTGGCAAAAACGGTCGATGGCATCGATCAGGGGAAGTTCAAGGACGTCCGTTTCAGTGCCGATCAGGTGCGCGAGATCCGCTATGCGTCGCTACTCCACGATTTCGGCAAGGTCGGAGTGCGGGAGCAGGTCCTGGTCAAGCAGAAGAAGCTCTATCCGATGCAGCTGGAGACCATTCGCGGGCGATTCGAGTTCGTCATGAAGTCGGTGGAAAGCGACGCCAATCGCCGCAAGATCGAGTTCCTGCTCAAGTACGGGCGCGAAGGCTTCGAGGAATTCAGCAGGCGCATCGACACCGAGACCGCGGAACAGATCGAGCGGCTGCAGAAAGACTTCGCCATCCTCGCCCAATCGAACGAGCCAACCGTGCTGCCGGAGGGCGACTTCCAATACCTGCAGCAGCTCGCCACGCGCGACTATCTCGACATCCGCGGCGAACGGCGCAATCTCGTCCTTCCGGAGGAGGCGAGGATCCTCTCCATTCGCAAGGGGAATCTGGACGCCACCGAACGGAACGAGATCGAGAGTCACGTCACCCACACTTTCCACTTCCTGCAGAAGATCCCCTGGACCAAGGACCTGATCAGCGTTCCGAACATCGCCTATGCGCACCACGAGAAGCTGAACGGCCGCGGCTATCCGAGGAAGTTGACCGCGGACGACATACCGATTCAGTCGCGGATGATGACCGTCTCGGACATCTATGACGCGCTCACCGCCAGCGACCGCCCCTACAAGCGGGCGATTTCCACGGACCGCGCTCTCGACATCCTGAAGATGGAGGTCAACGAGGGACTGTTGGACACGTCCCTCGTCAACGTCTTCATCGAGGCCAAGGTCTACGAGCGCGCCGGAGTTTTGCGCACGTAACGGAGCGCCCCTCATCCGCCCCTTCGGGGCACCTTCTCCCCGCATGCGGGGAGAAGGATCTCGCGCGAGATCCCTCGCCCCGCGAAGCGGGGAGAGGGTGGCGCGAAGCGCCGGGTGAGGGGCTTGCCGCTCTACAGCGAATTCAAGAACGCCAGCAGCTTCGATTTCGCATCCGCATTGAGCGCCGCGAAGCGATCGCGTGCGGCGCGGCCCTGACCGTCATGCGCCAGGATGGCGTCCTCGATCGTCAACGCGCGCCCGTCGTGAAGGAACTTTGTGACCACTCGGAGTCCCCACAACGGCGCGGTGCGCATTTCCAGAGCATCGGATGTTCCCTGCGCGATTCCGTCGCCGAGGGAGCCCATGTCGTGGAGGAGGAAGTCGGAGTAGGGGTGGAACGGCTTATGGCGCAGCGCCCGAATGTCGCTCCAGCCGGTCGTCATGTTCGGCGTGTGGCATGAGTCGCAGCCGATCGATCCAAAAATCTTTTCTCCTGCCACCACTTCACCGCTGATTTTTCCTCTGGGCGGCGCATCCAGCATGGTCATGAAGTTGTTGAACGCGATGACGGCGTGGCCGTCGTCGTTGATCGCCGGTACCGGATTCCAGTACAGGTCATCGCAGATTCCGCCGGGACAGTTTTCGTTGGGAAAGATCGGGCTGGTGATGCCCATCTCATTGAGGTACGCGTCGGCGGAGAAGACCATCAGGCTGGGGACCTGCGCTTTCCATCCGAACTTGCCAACTGCGGTAATACCGTGCAGGGGATCACTCACCATGCTGACCCGGCCGGCAGTTCCGTCATTGCGTAGCGCCT
>Ga0066686_10000887_pt1 | contig 11472 bp, 9 predicted proteins | sample GraSoiAngelo_135_FD_65627 | JGI IMG/M metagenome (GOLD analysis project Ga0066686, IMG submission 65627) | Grasslands soil microbial communities from the Angelo Coastal Reserve, California, USA - 14_0929_05_40cm | ecosystem: Environmental > Terrestrial > Soil > Grasslands | place: USA...
TCTCTTCCGGCAGCGCCTCGTTCAGCTCGTCATAGACGAGGTATCCACGCTCCCGTCCGAGCGAGATCAGATGACGGACCTGCTCGTACTTTTCTTCAATCCTCACAGAAGCCATTTTTCACCTCTTCGTGGCCGGCATCGAACCGCGACCCGGCCGCCTGCCTCCGGAAGGAATCGACCCTTCCTGCCCCCCGAGCGGTCTTCATTCCGCTGCTTCCCTTCGCAAGTGTGTGACGCCTGAGCCGGCCATGGCGCTACCTCCGGGGGCCAAGTGACCCCCCGGCCCCTCGCGGCCGGGTCAGGACAGGTCATCGATTCTCCTCGATAGTTCCATCTTCCTCTGGAACATCGCCTCCAGCGCCGCCGCCGTCCCTGCGGCGTCGATCTCCTTTTGCAGCCGGCGCCTTTCCGCGATCATGCGTTCCTTGCGGATCGTGGCCAGGCAAGCTGCCGCTTCGGCAGCACTCGCGGGGGCCTTCGGCTTGAAGGCAATGCCTGTCAAGAGATCCTGGGGAGACCCTTCCGGCAGGCGGCTCATCACGGCCGCGATGGTCGGCTCCTCGCCGGCGGCATCCGTGTCGCCGATCGCCTTCAGGATCAGAGCCGTCGGCAAGTCTTCGATCTCCTCCCTGGACAGGCACGGCAGAATCTCCCGGCGCGCCTCCATGCACCCCAGCAGATTCTGGACGAGACGGCTTTCTGCCTCGGAGACCTTCTGGGTGGCGCCCGCGAGCAGGCCGTTCCCCCCGGCCGCATCCCTGGCGCCGCGGGAGATCGATCGCCCACCCGATCTCAGGGTCTTTCTCACCTGCTCCAGGAGGACCCCGTCCTCCAGAGCCAGCCTCTCCGCGATCCGCTTGAAGTAGCCTGAGCGCTCGGCCGGATTCTCGAGCCCGGCCACGTGAGGCAGCAGCTCGTTGAGCGCCTCCACCTGCGCGGAAGGGTCAGCGAGATCCCGTCCCCTGGCCGCCTCCTCCACCAGGAAGTCGATGCAGCCGGGGGCGGAATCCAGCACCGTTCGATATTGCTCGGCCCCACGCTGGCGGATGAAAGCGTCCGGATCGAGCCCCTGCTCGAGCCGCAAGACCTGGACCGAGAAACCGCGCGCCAGCAGCAGATCAAGGCTCTTGCGTGCGGCCGAGATTCCCGCCGGGTCTGGATCGTAGTTGACCGTCACCCGATTCGTGTACCGGGACAGCAACCGCGCCTGCCCTGGCGTGAATGCGGTTCCCAGCGTCGCGACGGCGTTCGTCACACCAGCTTCATGAAGCGCTGCGAAGTCCAGGTACCCCTCCACCACGACCGCCTTCCCGACCCTTCGAATTGCATCGCGCGACCAGTTGAGCCCGTAAAGGTTCTCTCCCTTGGAGTAGATCGGGCTCTCCGAGGAGTTGATGTACTTGGCCGACTGAGGGTCTCCGCTCCCGATCAGCCGCCCTCCGAAGCCGATGACGTCTCCCGACAGACCGTGGATCGGAAACATCAGCCGGTCACGGAAGCGATCGTAGTAGCCCGATCCGTCCTCGCGCGTGGAGAAGAGCCCGCTCCGAGCCAGCAGTTTGACCGGATGCCGCGCCGCCAAGAGATAGGACTTCAGCCCGTCCCAGGAGGCCGGCGCATACCCGATTCCGAGGGCCTCGACCGTGTCCGGACACAGTCCACGCTGTTGAACGTAGGCCCGGGCCGCGGTGCCCTGCCGGGGGTGGCTGAGCGCCTTCCGGAAGAAGGCCGCCGCCTCCCGATGGATCTCGAGGAGTATCTCGCGATCCGGGTCCCGCCCCCGCCCGGACTCCCCGGCCCCGGCGGCTCGTGGCAGCTCGATCCCGGCCTTCTCGCCGAGGATCCGTGCCGCTTCCTGGAACTCCACCTTCTCGTACAGCATGACGAACTTGAAAGCGTCACCGCCCGCATGACAGCCGAAGCAATAGAAGAGCTGTTTCTCTTCATCCACCGAGAAGGAGGGGGACTTCTCGGGGTGGAATGGACACAGACCCACGTGACGCCTGCCGGCCTTGCGGAGAGGGAGATAGTCCCCTACGAGGCGCACAATATCCGTTGCGGCCCGCACCTTCTCCACAAAATCCCGGTAGTCCCGACCCATCGTTCCGCCCTCGAAAATCGAGCTCTCTGGCTCTGCGCTCTAGGTGTTTACACGCCGGTCCTGCGCCATCCGCTTGAGGGCCTTCTTGCGCGCTGCCAGAGCCTTACGCTTCCGCTTGGCGCTCGGCTTCTCGTAATGCTGGCGCTTCTTTAGTTCCGTGAGGATGCCCGATTTTTCGCACTTGCGCTTGAAGCGGCGCAAGGCGTTTTCCAGGGACTCGTCCTCACGGACCTTGACGAGCGGCATCCGCCTCTCACCCCCCTCCTTCTTTCGTCCTACGTGCAGACCGGCTCGCGACTGTAGTCAGCCACACACCAGCCCTCTATATATAGAGGAACGGAAGAAGACCTCAGAGCGTCGCCCCGCCAAGGGCAACCCCCCTCTGGCTCCTTCCCATTGCCGTGTCAAGTGGCTGCCTGCAAATGTCTAAGTCGTTGAGCAGCAGGCGATTATCTTTTCCGCCCCCCTTCTGTAGCAACTACATATATATCCCGCACCTCCCCCTTTGTCAAGCGCGGCCAGACACCCTGAGCCTGTTTTTCAACACCCTTATTTTACAATCACTTAGAGACTTGACATTCAGCCTCACCACATGCGGCGCGTGGAGGAACCTCCGGAGGCCAGGTGGGCCCTGTTCGAGCAGAGATCGGCATCCGGAGGAGTTCTTGCTCGCGTGCAAACCGTGGGGTGACGCGCGAAAGAGTGAAGCGGCCTCCGAAGGCAGGTGGATAGCCTAGCCAAACCCTTTGGGAATGGCTGACCAGGGCCTCATCCTGTCAGTACTTTCGGCGGACACCGGCGCGGTTGCGATTGATGAGGCTGGCCGCGTATCCAGCTCCAAAACCGTTATCGATGTTGACTACGGTTAGACCGCTCGAGCAGGAGTTGAGCATACTCATGAGAGCCGCAAGGCCTCCGAAGGCAGCGCCGTAACCCACGCTCGTTGGCACGGCAATGACCGGCGCATTGACAAGTCCTGCGACCACGCTGGGAAGGGCCCCCTCCATTCCCGCGACAACCACGAGCACCTGCGCCGCCAGGATACGCTCCTTCTCGGCCGTCAGCCTGTGCAACCCGGCGACTCCTACGTCGTAGAGCCGGTCCACCAGGTTCCCCATCAGCTCCGCCGTCAGCGCCGCCTCCTCGGCGACCGCTACGTCGGAGGTTCCCGCGGAGATCACCATGACTCCCGGCCGACGCCTGCGGGCGCGGCCCGCGGGCAACTGGAATACGGCCCGCGCCGGGGCGTTATAGAGCGCCCTGGGGTGACGTTTCCGGATCGCCTCGTGGACTTCCGGTCCGACTCTCGTCACCAACACGGCCTGTTCTCGGGAAGCGATCCGGCTCACGATCGCAAGGATCTGCTCGAGGGATTTCCCCTCGCCGAAGACCACTTCGGGAAAGCCCCGGCGAAGTTCGCGATGGCTGTCCAGCCTTGCGATGCCGAGGTCCTCGAAGGGAAGCTCGCGAAGCCCCTCGAGGGCCGCAGCGACGGACATCTTCCCCTTCGACAGGTCCTGCAGAATGCTGCGGATCGCCCCGATCTTCATGGCTTCACGCCGATTATCCCAGGGAAGGCGTCCCTTCGCGATCGTCCGCGGGAGGGAGTCGAGTCGCGGGAAAACCCTCTTCGGTCCCCTCTTTCACTCTTGACATCGTTCCGAAAGCGATAGTACAAGCGCGGTAACTTCCGGACGACGCGCGAGTGCGCCGACGGAGCTTTTTCTCTCCGGCTCATGGCTCAACCAAGAGGAGGGGGCCCCATGAACAAGATGGAGTTGATCGAAAGCGTGGCTGAGGATGCGGGCATCACGAAAGCGAGCGCGTCGAGAGCCATCGAAGCGCTCTGCAGCGGGATCGAGCGGAGCCTGAGGAAGGGACAGAAGGTGACGATGGTCGGCTTCGGTACTTTCGGCATCTCCCGCCGAAAGGCTCGGACCGGCCGCAATCCGCAGACCGGGGCGCCGATCTCGATCAAGGCGAAGAAGGTCGTTCGGTTCAAGGCGGGAAAGCAGCTCGACCGCTCGATCAACAAGTAGCCGCGTCCCCGACGCGAGCCGATCCAGCTCTTACCTCCGAGGGAAGGAGCCGGCGACGCGCCCCGAAACGGCCGAATTGGCGCAGGGCCCCTTTCGGTTGGTGCGTCGGCGTCAACGCCCCCGGAACGCCAGTTCCGGGAGCGCTCCGAGCGCAAAGCGCGCGAGGAGAGTCCGAGGGGGACAGGGTGGTCGTCGGGACCGCCGGCTATTCCAGGACCACGAGATCGGCGCCCGCCTCAACGGCGCTTCCCGCCGACACGAGAACGTCGGTCACCTTCCCCGCAAAAGGGGCGAGTAGCTCGTTCTCCATCTTCATGGCCTCGATGACGAGCAACGGCTGACCCTGGCCCACCGACTCTCCCGGCCTTACGAGCACAGCCGTGATCTTCCCCGGCATCACTGAGCGGACCTTCGCTTGCCCGGAGCGGGCTGTGCCGCTCCTCTGGCGAATGGGTCGGAGCGGGTCGAGCAGCAGGACCTCGACCGCTTCCGTGCCGACCTGTACCCGGAAGCCCTGGGCCAGATCTTCGACCGTCACCTCGTAGGACCGCTGTCCGACGAGCAGGGAATAGAAGAATCCGTCAACAGCGCGGGCGTCCACCACGTGCTCCCGTCCGTCCACCAGCACACGGAGCTTCTCTCCGGCGGGCTCGAAAGCGATCTCGTGCATTTGACCCTCGATCTCGGCCTCGATGCGAGTCATTTTCCTTGCCTCAGCGAGTCCCAGATGTCGCTGAATTGCGCCTCACCGCGATTCCGACTCCGCTCCCAGGATAATCCTGCTACTGAGGCGGCCGCGCAGACCCTCCAGCCTTCCCGCCAGCTTCCAGTTGAGCCTGCCGCTGAGCGCCCTCACCACCGTCCCTCTTGTGCCGGTGCGCGGCTCCCGGGCACCGACAGTGCTCTGCTCTCCCGCTCTTCGCTGCGAGGCCACGGCGCAAGCGATCAGCGCGATTTCGTGAAGCTCGGGAGGATGGTCTCGCACGGTAAGCAGCTCCTCCCCGTGCCTCTCGATGAAGCTCGTGTCGATATCCGCCGAGAGGAACGCTGGGTGGCGCACAAGCCGCCGCAGGAACGGGATCGTCGTCCGGATCCCCTGGATCCGGTACTCGTCGAGGGCCCGGCGCAGCCGGTCGATGGCCTCTTGGCGATCGCGGCCCCAGGCAACGAGCTTCGAGATCATCGGATCGTAGTGAACCGGCACCTCATATCCCGGATAGACCCCCCCGTCATCCCGGACGAAAGGTCCCGCCGGTGCCCGCAGGGTCCCGATGAGGCCCGGTGAGGGGAGGAAGCCCCGGAAGGGATCTTCGGCGTAGATCCGGCACTCGATCGCGTGGCCGCGCAGGAACACCTCTTCCTGCCCGCATGGGATGGGCCTGCCGGCCGCGATGTCGATCTGGCTGCGGACGATATCGATCCCAGTGACCATCTCCGTGACGGGATGCTCGACCTGCAACCGGGTGTTCATTTCCATGAACGAGAACGAGCCGTCCTCCCCCCGGAGCATCTCTACGGTACCAGCCCCTACGTACCCCGCTGCGAGCGCTGCTCGGACCGCAAGCTCCCCTATTCGCTGCCGGGTGTCCTCGCCGACAACCGGAGAGGGAGACTCCTCGACGAGCTTCTGGTGGCGTCTCTGGATCGAGCACTCTCTCTCTCCAAGGTGGATCGCGCTTCCTCGGGAATCCGCCAGCACCTGGACCTCGATGTGGCGTGCCCGCTCGGCATATCGCTCGATATAGATGGAGGGGTCGCCGAAAGAACTGCTGGCCTCTGACCGCGCCAACCGTAGCAAGCCCGGCAGCTCCTCCGGGGATCGAACGATTCGCATCCCTTTCCCCCCGCCTCCCGCCGCCGCCTTGAGGATCACCGGATAGCCTACCTCTCGCGCCAGCCGCGCCGCCTCGTGCTCTCCTTCGGGGAGAATCCCCGTTCCCGAAACCACCGGCACGGCCGCCTCGCTCATGATCCTCCGGGCCTCCACCTTGTTCCCCATGGCCCGCATCGCCCTGGCCGGCGGGCCGATGAAGACGATCCCGGCCGCCTCGCAGGCCTCCGCAAACTCCGGGTTCTCGGCCAGGAAGCCGTAGCCAGGATGCACCGCCTCGGCTCCCGAGCGGCGCGCCGCCTCGACCACAGCCTCCACCCGCAGGTAACTGTCCCGGGCCTGTGGCGCACCGACCTCGTACGCCTCGTCTGCGAGACGGACGTGCAGGGCCTCGCGGTCCGCCGTGGAGTAGATCGCCACGGGGGAGATCCCCATCTCCCGGCACGCCCGGATGACGCGAACGGCGATCTCGCCTCGGTTCGCGACCAGCAGCTTGCGGAAGGGATGGATCGAGGCCGGCAGCGGCGCGGCGGTCGTGAGGAGGGTCACAGGGGCATGTTCCCGTGCTTGCGGGGTGGGTTGGCTTCCCGCTTGTTCTCGAGCAAGGACAGGGCGCGGATGAGCCGCGGGCGCGTCTCGGAAGGAATGAGCACCTCGTCCACATAGCCCCGCTCGGCAGCGACGTAGGGATTGGCGAATTTCTCCCGGTACTCGGCGATCTTTCGCTCCCTCACGGCCCGGGGCTCCTTCCCCTTGTCGAGCTCCTTGCGGTAGAGGATCTCGACCGCCCCGGCCGCTCCCATCACGGCGACCTCCGCTGTGGGATAGGCGAAGTTGAAATCCGCTCGGATCTGCTTGGACGCCATGACGCAGTAAGCCCCGCCGTAGGACTTTCGCGTGATCACCGTCAGCTTGGGGACCGTCGCCTCGGCGAAGGCATAGAGCAATTTCGCTCCGTGACGGATGATCCCTCCGAACTCCTGGCCCGTCCCTGGCAGAAAGCCCGGCACATCCTCGAAGACCACGAGGGGGATGTTGAAGGCGTCGCAGAATCGGACGAACCGGGCCGCCTTGACCGAGGCGTTGATGTCGAGGCAGCCAGCGAGAACGGACGGTTGGTTCGCAACGATGCCGACAGGCCTTCCCCCAAGCCGGGCGAAGCCGATCACGATGTTGCGCGCGTAGCCTTGGTGGACCTCGAAGAAGTCCCCCTCGTCCACGACGAGCTGGACCAGCTTCTTCATGTCGTAGGGCTTTTCGGGGTTCTCGGGAACGATCGAGTCGAGCGTCCCTTCTCTCCTGTCCGCCGGATCGGAGGTGTCCTTCCGGGGAGGGTCTTCCAGGTTGTTGGACGGCAGGAACGACAGCAGCTCCTTCACCAGGGCCAGGCAATGCCTGTCGTCCTCGGCGGCGAAATGTGCCACCCCCGAGACTTCGTTGTGCGTCGCGGCTCCGCCCAGTTCCTCCTTCGTCACGTCCTCCTGGGTCACTGTCTTGATCACGTCCGGCCCGGTGATGAACATATAGGAGCTGTCCTTGACCATAAGGATGAAGTCCGTGATGGCGGGCGAGTAGACAGCGCCTCCGGCGCAAGGTCCCATGATGGCGCTGATCTGGGGAACCACTCCCGAGGCGAGCGTGTTGCGCAGGAAAATGTCGGCGTAGCCCGCCAGCGAGACCACCCCCTCCTGGATGCGCGCGCCGCCGGAGTCGTTCAGGCCAATGATCGGGGCGCCGGCCTTCATGGCCAGGTCCATGATCTTGCAGATCTTTGCCGCGTAGGACTCCGAAAGAGAGCCTCCGAAGACCGTGAAATCCTGGGCGTAGAGGAACACCTCGCGCCCGGCGATGCGCCCGTGCCCCGTGACCACTCCGTCGCCCGGGATCTTCTGGCGCTCCATCCCGAAGTCGGTGCAGCGGTGAACCACGAGGGCGTCCGTCTCGACGAACGATCCGGTGTCGCAGAGCAGCTCGATCCGCTCGCGGGCGGTCAGCTTGCCCGCCTGGTGCTGACGTTGGATCCTCTCGGGGCCTCCCCCTTGCCGGGCGACCTCCATTCGGCGGCGAAGCTCCGTGATCCTGTCCTCGCCCATGAGGCTCAGCTCGGGGTGTCCATGGAGATTGCGCCGGAGAGAGGGCGCCGACCGACCGGCTCCCCTGGCGCTGTCAGTCGAGATCCTCGTCTTCGGGGCTATCGGGCCCACCCGAGTCGTCGCCGTCGTCCTCCCCCCAGGGCTCCTTGTTCGCCTCTTCCCCGAACCCTCCAGGGCCCCCGTCCCAATCCTCTTCTTCTCCAGCCAGATCGTCGGCATCCGACTCGCCGCCCTCCGGTCCGGAGCCCCATCCGGAGAAATCGTCTGCGGCAGACTTGGAGCTTCCCACCGCGGCAAAGCGCGAGTGGAGCCTCTCGACCCTCGCCCCCCCGCACTTCGGGCAGGAAAGAGCACTCGGGCCCTGTCCCAACACAATTTTTTCGAACTTTTTCCCGCAGCCGGCGCAGAGATACTCGAAAATCGGCATGCCTTCTCACCGCTTGGCGGCAACGCCGCGAGGGAGCTTCTCCCAGTCGGCCAGGAATTTTTTCAGGCCGATGTCGGTCAACGGATGATTGAGCAGGGAGTCGAAGACCTTGAAGGGCATCGTGGCGATGTCCGCTCCCGCCATCGCCGCCTCCACGACGTGGACCGGATGGCGAATCGAGGCGGCGAGAATCTCCGTCTCGAATCCATAGTTGTCGTAGATCTGCCGGATTTGCTGGATCAGCTCCATTCCGACTTGGGAGACATCGTCCAACCGGCCGATGAATGGGCTGATGTAGGTCGCGCCGGCCTTGGCGGCGATCAGCGCCTGGTTCGGGGAGAAACAGAGTGTGACGTTGACCCTGATCCCCTCCTCCGTGAGCGTTCTTGTCGCTCGGATACCCGACTTGATGAGGGGGCACTTGACAACGATGTTCTCGTGGATCTTCGCCAGGCGTCGCGCCTCGACCAGGATCTGATCGTATTCCGTCGCAGTGACCTCGGCGCTGACTGGGCCCTTGACGATCTCGCAGATCTCGTGGAGGACCGCCTCGAACTCCCGCCCCTCCTTGGCAACGAGACTCGGGTTGGTGGTCACACCGTCCAGCACGCCCAGACTGGCGGCGTCCCTGATCTCGTCAACGTTGGCTGTGTCCAGAAACAGCTTCATGGCATCCTCGCAATCTGCCCGCCGGCACGTCCCCTATGAGGGCTCGGTCGGGTCTTCGTTTGCCGGTCCCTCTTCCTCTTGCTCGTCCTCGGATTCCTCCTCCCCTTCGCCCAGATCGGCCAGCTCCTCCGGGGTGGGAGGCGGCTCGTCTTCGTCCGGGGCCTGGGCCAGAGGTTTCGTGGAGGGGGCCTCCTCCTCCCTCTCCGGGAGCCGGACAACCGAGACGACCATGTCCTCCTTCCCCTCCGGCACCTCGGCAGGCTCGGCTCCCGCAACCTCCCTCGGTGTCAGGTCGATCAGCCTGACTCCCTGGGTCGCGCGGCCCATCCGGGAGATGTCGGCCACGTTCATCCGGATGATCTTCCCCTGGGCTGTGACGAGCATGACCTGGTCCTCGTCTGAAACTTCGAGGACGCCCACGACCGGGCCGTTCCTCGACGTGACCCGGGTGTTGATGATGCCCGACCCACCTCGTCCCTGGAGGCGGTAATCGTGGATCGGGGTCCTCTTCCCGTAGCCATGCTCCGTCACGGTCAGTATATCCCCCCGTCCCTCGAGGACATCCATCTCCACGAGCGTGTCCTCCCCACGCAGCCGGATCCCCCGCACACCGCGCGCGAGCCGGCCCATCGCGCGCACGTCCCGCTCGTTGAAACGGATGGCCTTGCCGGAACGCGTCGCCAGGAAGAGCTGTCTTGCCCCATCGGTTCGCTTCACGGAGAAGACGTCGTCACCGGCGTTGATCGACAGTGCGATGATCCCGCCTGCCCGCGGGTTCGAGAAGGCGGCCAGGCCGGTCTTCTTGATGACCCCCTTCTTGGTCGCCATGACCACGTAGCCTCCCTCGGAGAAGTCCTTGACGGAAATCATCGCGGCCAGCTCCTCATCGGCTCCCAGTCGCAGCAGGTTGACCAGCGGTCTGCCCCGTCCGGTCGGGCCGATCTCGGGAAGGTCATAGACCTTCAACCAGTGCACCCTTCCCACCGAGGTGAAGGCCAGGATGTAGGAATGGGTCGAGGCGACGAACAGGTGCTCGACGAAGTCCTCCTCACGGGTCCCCATCCCCATCCGCCCCTTCCCTCCGCGCTTCTGGCTCCGGTACGTGGACAGGGGGGTCCGCTTCGCGTAGCCCGTGTGAGAGACGGTGATGACCATTTCCTCCTCGGCGATCAGCTCCTCGATCGTCAGCTCCTTGACACCGGTGAGGATCTCGGTCCTGCGGGCATCGCCGTACTGCTGCCTCAGGGAGACCAGCTCCTCGCGCACGATCCGAAGGACCATCGCCTCGCTCGCGAGGATCGCCCGCAGCCGCTCGATCTCCTGAAGGGTCTGGCGGTACTCCTCCAGGATCTTCTCCCGCTCCAGGCCGGTCAGACGCTGCAGGCGCATGTCGAGGATCGCCTGGGCCTGGACCGGGGAGAACTCGAAGCCCCGGCAAAGGGCGGTCTTCGCCTCCGAGGGAGTGCGGTTTGCGCGGATGGTCGCGATCACCTCGTCGAGCCGGTCCAGGGCGCGGGCCAGCCCCTCGAGGATGTGGGCACGCTCCTCGGCCTTGCGCAGCTCGTAGGCGGTCCGCCGGAAGACGATCTCCTTGCGGAAATCGACGAAAGTGACCAGCAGATCCTTCAGCGGCATCACGCGCGGCTGGCCGCCGACGATGGCGAGAAAGATCACGCCGAAGGTGGTCTGGAGCTTGGTGTGTTTGTAGAGATTGTTGAGGATGACGTCGGCGACCTCTCCCTTGTGCAGCTCGATGACGATGCGAATCCCTTCCCGGTCCGATTCGTCGCGGATGTCGCCGATGCCGCTCAGGCGCTTCTCGTTGACGAGCGTCGCGATCTCCTCGATCAGCTGTTTCTTGTTGACCTGGTAGGGGATCTCGGTGATGACGATATTCTGCCGCTCTCGCCGCGGCACATCCTCGATCGTGGACCGGGCGCGGATGAGCATGCGCCCCCTGCCCCTGCGGTACGCCTCCCGGATCCCCTCGCCGAAGACGAACCCGCCGGTCGGGAAGTCGGGCCCGGGCAGCACCGCGAGCAGTTCGTCCACCTCGACATCCGGCCGGTCGATGACCAGGCAGAGGGCGTCCACGACCTCGTTGAGGTTGTGCGGGGGAATGTTCGTCGCCATCCCGACGGCGATGCCGGAGGAGCCGTTGACGAGCAGGTTGGGAAGGCGGGTCGGCAGGACCAGCGGCTCCCTCTCGGACCCGTCGTAGTTCGGACCGAAATCGACCGTCTCCTTGTCGATGTCCGCCAGCATCTCGTGGCCGATCCGCATCATGCGGATCTCGGTGTAGCGCATTGCCG
>Ga0066686_10000889_pt1 | contig 11466 bp, 10 predicted proteins | sample GraSoiAngelo_135_FD_65627 | JGI IMG/M metagenome (GOLD analysis project Ga0066686, IMG submission 65627) | Grasslands soil microbial communities from the Angelo Coastal Reserve, California, USA - 14_0929_05_40cm | ecosystem: Environmental > Terrestrial > Soil > Grasslands | place: USA...
GGCACGCTCTTCCTCGACGAGATCGGCGACATGAGCCTCAAGACCCAGGCGAAAGTGTTGCGAGCGCTCGAGGAGCAGGTGATCGAGCGCGTCGGCGGCCGCGAGCCGATCAAGGTCGACGTGCGGGTCATCGCCGCCTCCAATCGCGACCTGGAGGCGTTGAAGGCGCAGGGCGGGTTCCGCGAGGATCTCTTCTATCGGCTCAACGTCATCCCCATCGAGGTGCCGCCGCTGCGCGAGCGTCGCGACGACATCCCGCTGCTCGTCGACCACTTCATCGCGGTGTTCTCGGCGGAGAACGGCAAACGCCTCAAGACGATATCCGGCGAGGCACTCGCCTACTTCCTCGGCTACGACTGGCCGGGGAACGTGCGCGAGCTCCGCAACATGGTGGAGCGCCTCGTGATCATGACCACCGGCGACGTCATCGGCCCCGACGACCTGCCCGCGCCGCTCCGACCCAAGGACGCGGTTAGCGGCGCCGAGCCGCAGCGGTCGCTCAAGGATGCGCGCGACGGCTTCGAGCGCGTCTACATCCTGGCCGAGCTGCGGGCCAACGACTGGAACATGACGCGCACCGCCGATCGCCTCGGCATCGAGCGCTCGCACCTCTATCGCAAGATCAAGGCGTACGGCATCACGCCGCCGAAGTAGCGCCGTCCCGCCCGATGCCGGCTTTCAACTTCGTCCGCAAGTCCTACTATCGCGACTCGGTCACGCTCATGCGGCTCTCGCGCGACATGGAGGCGGTCGCGGGCGTGAGCGCGGCGGCGGCGATGATGGGCACGCCGCACAACCGCGCGCTGCTCGAGCAGGCGGGACTGCTCGCGCGCGACGGCGCCGCGGCCGAGCCGGCGGATCTCATCATCGCCGTCGTCGCCGACTCGGCCGCCGCCGCCGACGCCGCGCGCAGCGCTGCCGAACACGCGCTCGTCGCGAGCAAGCCGCCGGCGCCCACGGCGACGAGCGCCGCGCCGCGGACGCTCGGCTCGGCGCTGAAGCTCTTGCCGGACGCGAACGTCGCGCTGATCTCGGTGCCCGGCGCGTACGCGGGCGCCGAGGCGCTGAAGGCGCTGCGCGCAGGGCTGCACGTCATGCTCTTCAGCGACAACGTGCCAATCGAGACCGAGATCGAGTGCAAGCGCGTGGCGCTGGAGCGCGGCCTGCTCATGATGGGCCCCGACTGCGGTACAGCCATCCTCGACGGCGTGCCGCTCGGCTTCGCCAACGCGATGCCGCGCGGGCGCATCGGGCTGGCCGCCGCCTCGGGCACCGGTCTGCAAGAAGTCACCTGTACGCTCGCGCGCGCGGGCGAGGGCGTGTCGCAGGCCATCGGTGTCGGCGGGCGCGATCTCTCCGATGAGATCGGCGGTGTGATGATGCTGCGCGCGCTCGAGCTTCTGGCCGCGGACGCCGATACCCGCGTCGTCTGCGTCGTCGGCAAGCCGGCCGGCGCGCGCGTCGCCCCGCGGCTCGCGGAGGCCCTCGCGAAAGTCTCCAAGCCCTGCGTCGTGTGGCTGCCGGCCGCGCCCGGGCCGAGCACGATCCGCGGTCACAACGTCCACGTCGCGGCGACGCTCGAGGACGCCGGCCGAGCCGCGGTTGCGCTGGCGCGCGGAACGACGCCGACGGCGACGGAGTACGCGGAGTCAGCGGCCGACATCGAGCGCGTCGTCGGCGACGCCGCGCGCCGTCTGGCGCCCGGTCAGCGCTACGTGCGCGGCCTGTACGCCGGCGGCACGCTCGCGTACGAAGCGGCCGGCCTGCTCGCGCAGAGTCTCGGCGAGGTCGCGCTCACAGGCGATGGTGCCGGTCATCGCGTGGTCGACCTCGGAGCCGATGTGTTCACGCTCGGCCGGCCGCACCCGATGATCGACGGCGGCGTGCGCCGCGAGTGGATCGACAAGGAAGGCCGCGACGCCGGCACCGCGGTGCTGCTGCTCGACGTGGTGCTCGGCTACGGCGCGCATCCCGATCCCGCCGGCGAGGTTCTGCCGGCGGTCCGCGCGGTGCGCGAGCGACGCCCGATGGCCGTCGTGGGCAGCGTGTGCGGCACGGATGCCGACCCGCAGTCGCGCGCCGCGCAGGTCGAGCGCCTGCGTGGTGCCGGCGTGGTCGTGATGGAGTCCAACGCTCAGGCGGCGCGGCTCGCGGCCGCGATCGCCCGCCGCGCGCGCTGATGCCGCTGCTCGGCGGGCCGCCGCGAGTCGTGAACATCGGCGTCGATCTGTTCGCGACCACACTCGCCGCGCGCGACGTGCCGGCCGTGCACGTGGACTGGCGTCCGCCCGCCGGCGGCGATCCGCGTCTGGCCGCCGTGCTCGCGCGGCTCGACCGTCGCCGCGAGGCCATCGATCGCGCCAACGCGACCGCGCTCGAGCGCCTCACGAACGGCGCGCCCTTCCTGGTGGACTGCCGTCCGGCGCGCGAGGCGCTCGACCTGCCCGATCGTACCGTGCTGCACTCCGGCCCTCCGATCGCGTGGGAGCGCATCAGCGAGCCGGTGCGTGGCGCGATCCTGGGCGCGATCCGCTACGAGGGCTGGGCCGCCAACGACGACGCTGCGCGCGAGCTGGTCGAACGCGGCGACGTGCGACTCGATCCCTGCCACCATCACGCGGCGGCCGGTCCGATGGCGGGCGTCCTCACGCCGTCGATGCCGGTGTTCGTCGTCGAGAACCGCGCGTACGGCACGCGCGGCCACGCAACGATCAACGAAGGGCTCGGCAAGGTGCTCCGCTACGGCGCGAACGACGACAGCGTGCTCGCGCGGCTGAACTGGATCGCGACGGAGGCCGGCCCGCTTCTCGGCGCGGGGCTACGGGCGCTTGGCGGCATCGACCTGCGCGCGCTGATGGCGCAGGCGCTGCGGATGGGCGACGAGATGCACCAGCGCAACCTGGCGGCCACCGCGCTGTTCACTCGCGCGCTGATGCCGGGCATCGCGCAGGTCGGCGGGCGTCATCACGCGGTCGCGCGCCTGGCCGAGTTCCTCGCCGGCAACGATCAGTTCTTCCTGAACATCGCGATGGCGGCCGGCAAGTCGATGGTCGAGCCCGTCGGCGGCGTCGCCGGCTCGACGCTCGTCACCGTGATGGCCCGCAACGGAACTGACTTCGGCATCCGCGTCTCGGGTACGGGCCCGCGCTGGTTCACCGCGCCCGTGAACATGCCGCAGGGTCTCTACTTCCCGGGGTTCACCGCCGCCGACGCGAACCCGGACATGGGCGACAGCGCCATCGTCGAGACGATCGGTCTCGGCGCGCTCGCGATGGTGGCTGCGCCCGCCGTCGCGCGCTTCCTCGGCGCGGGTGGCACCGCGGAGGCGGCGGCAATGACCCTGGAGATGCGCGAGATCTGCGTCGGCGAGCATCCGCACTTTCGTATTCCGTCGCTCGACGAGCGCGGCGGCCCCGTCGGCGTGGACGCGCGACTGGTGGCCGAGACGTCGATCACGCCGATCATCAACACGGGCATCGCGAGCCGACGCGCGGGCGTCGGTCAGATCGGCGCCGGCGTGGTGCGAGCGCCGCTCGGCTGCTTCACCGCCGCGCTGGAAGCACTGGCTGACTGACTGAACATGGGGGCCCCGATATGGCCCCCAAACCCCCCAATGTTCGGAGCGCCCCGGGGAACCCGTGGCGCTCCTCTATACAGGACCGCCTCACGCCTCGCCGATCAGGCGGCGCACGCGGGTGAGCAGCGCGACGTCGGTGAACGGCTTCGCGAGCACTTCGGTATTGGTCTCGGCGAGCGCGGCGATGTCGTCGGTCGGAAACCCGCTCGAGAGGATCACCGGCAGGCGGCGCCACAGCGCACTCGCGCGCAGGCGCTTCAGGAACTCGCGGCCGTCCATTCCCGGCAGCGACATGTCGAGGAGAATCAGGTCGGGACGGATATCGGCGAGACGGGTCAGCGCCTCGACGGCCGTCGCGAGCGCTGTCGCCGCGTAACCGGCGGCGCTCAGCACGAGCACGTGCACGTCGCGCAGGTACGCCTCGTCGTCGACCACGAGAATCTGCTTGGCCACGACGCGCTCGAAGAGTGCAAGGGCGATGCCCGGCCGCCGCCGTCGCACCATCGATCGGATTTCACGCGCGCCGAGCGCGCCGGCCGTGTCGCGCTGACGTGGCGGTGTCAGAACGTCGTATAAATGAGTGTCATGGGGCGGCTGATCGGCCTCGCTGTTCTCGCCGGCCTCACGATCCTCGTCCTCGCCAACGGCCTCACGCTGCCCTCGGGCATCATTCTCAACTTCCTGCACCTGATCAACCTCGTCTTCCATGAAGCCGGTCATGTGATATTCGTATTTTTCGGTCGCTTCGTCGCGGTCCTCGGCGGTTCGGTGAATCAGGTGCTGGTTCCTGCCGTGTGCACCGGCGTGTTCCTCGCGCGGCGTCAGTACGGCTCGGCGGCGGTCACGCTGTTCTGGACGGGCGAGAGTCTCGCGGACGTCGCGGTTTACGTCGCCGACGGCCGCGCGATGGCGTTACCGCTGCTGGCCGACGGCGCGATCCACGACTGGAACTTCATCCTCGGCAATCTCGGGCTGCTGCAGGCCGCGGAGTCGCTCGGCCGGCTCACGTTCGGCCTCGGTGCGCTGACGATGCTCGCCGCGCTCGCCATGCTGGGCTGGGACGCGTGGACGCGCATGCTATCCTCCGAGACGCGGAATCGCGCATGACGTCCGTCGATCCGACCACTATCCTCGGCGCCGTCCTCGATGCGCTCGTCGAACCCGTGCTGGTGACCGACGCCGACGGCCGGCTGATGTTCGCGAACGCGACGGCCGCGCGCACACTCGGCGCGGCGCGCGACGTCGGCCGTCCCGTCGGCGAGCTGCTCGACCGCCATCCGGCGCGTACGCCCGACGGCGGACAGCTGGCGTCCGCGCTGCACCCGATTCGCCGCGCGCTCGCGCAGCAGCAGGCGGTCATCGGCGCCGAGCTGACGCTGGAGCTCGAGGGACGTTCGGCGATCTTCCTGGTCAACACGGTGCCGCTGCGCGACGCCGACGCCCGATTCACCGGCACCGTATCGGTGTTCCACGACGTCACCGGCGCGCGTCAGCTCGAGCGCGAAGCCGCCGAGCACGCGGCGCAGCTCACCACGGTCGTCGACCTCGTCAACGAAGGCATTTTCATCGTCGACGGCGAGGGCGCGCTGCTCTTCACGAACGGCCTGGGACGCGACCTCCTCGGCGACATGCCGCGCGGTGAGGCACCGGCCGCCCGCGTGAAGCGCTTCGACCTGCGCGAGGTCGACGGCACGCCGCTCGCCCCGGCGCGGCTGCCATCGGTGCGCGCGCTTCGCGGCGAGACGGTGCCGGCGACGAACCTCCTGGTCGGCCGCGCCGATGGCAGCACGCGGCGAGTGGAGGTGCGCGCCCATCCCCTGCGGCGCGATGGCGGCATCTACGCGGCCGTCATCACCTGGCGCGACATCACGGAAGAGACGCGCGCGCTCGGCGAGCTGCAGGCGGCACGCGCCGCCGCGGAAGAGGCCAACCAGCTCAAGGACGATTTCATCGCCGCGCTCTCACACGAGCTGCGCACGCCGCTGCAGCCGATTCTCGGCTGGACCGAGGTGCTCCGCCGGCGCGGCAAGCTGGACGACGTCACCACGCGCGCGATGGAGGTGGTGCACCGCAACATCCGCCAACAAGTCAGACTGGTCGACGATCTGCTCGACCTCTCGCGCATCCTGCACGGCAAGTTCATGCTGCGCTTCGAGACCTTCGATCTGCGCGACCAGGTGCGCGGCGCTGTGGAGGCGTTCGAGGAGTCGGCGGCGCTCAAGCGCGTGCGCCTCGCCTCCACCCTGCCCGACGCGGCGGTGAGCATGTGGGGCGACCCCGCGCGCGTGCACCAGATCGTCTCGAACCTGATCGCCAACGCGCTCAAGTTCACGGCCGCCGGCGGTCGCATCGGCGTGCGGCTCGAGGCGCGCGAGCGCCGCGCGGTGATCGAAGTCGACGACAGCGGCGAGGGCATCGCGGCGACCGACCTGTCGATCATCTTCGAGCCATTCCGCCAGGGCCAGCAGTCCACGCGGCGCGGCGGGCTCGGCATCGGGCTCGATCTCGTGCGCCGCCTGGCCGAGATGCACGGCGGCAGCGTCACGGTCGCCTCCGCCGGCCTGGGCCACGGCGCGCGCTTTCGCGTCGAGCTCCCGCTGTCGCGCCCCGAAGCGGTCGCGAGCGCGCCGGCGGCGAGCGGCCGGCCGCGCCTCGAGCGACTGTCGATCCTCGTCATCGAGGACAACGCCGACACGCGCGACGTGCTCAAGCTCATGCTCGAGGTGGAAGGCGCCAGCGTGGAGACCGCGGAGAACGGCGAGCAGGGGCTGCGGGCGGCCGAGCGCCTGCGGCCGGACATCGTGCTGTGCGACATCGGCCTGCCCGACATCGACGGCTTCGAGGTCGCCCGCCGCATCCGAGCGCGAACCGATCTGGCCGTCTCGCGGCTCATCGCGCTGACCGGCTACGGCCAGGCCGAGGACATGCGCCAGGCGATCAAGGCCGGCTTCGACGCGCATCTCACCAAGCCGGTGAACCTCGACCAGCTGATGGCGCTGCTCGTCTCCGCCGCGCGTTGACAGGAGCGGCGGCGGCCGTGTAGAGTGACGTTCGACTCGATCTTGCGCTTTCCTTTAAGCGGGCCCTGCGAGGCTCGTAAGGAGAGAATGATGACCTCCCGCTCGTCCCGCTTGCGCGAAAAGGCCGAAGTGCTCGATGCCTCCGCCCTCGACCGCGCGCTCACCCGGATCGCCCACGAGATCCTCGAACGCAACGGCGGCGCCAAGGACGTGACCTTCGTCGGGCTCCGCACGCGGGGGGTCACCCTCGCCCAGCGACTGGCCGCCAAGATCGCGGCGATCGACGGGACGACGCTGCCCGTCGGCGCGCTCGACATCACGCTCTACCGGGATGACCTCAACCTGCGTGGCGCGCCGGTCGTGCGGGCCACCGACATCCCGTTCTCGATCAAGGACAAGACCGTCGTGCTCGTCGACGACGTGCTCTTCACCGGCCGCACGATCCGCGCCGCGCTGGACGCGCTGATCGACCTGGGCCGTCCCAAGATGATCCAGCTCGCCATCCTGGTGGACCGGGGCCACCGCGAGCTGCCGATCCGCCCCGACTACATCGGCAAGAACCTGCCGACGTCCCGCCGCGAGGCGGTCGCGGTGCGCCTCACCGAGCACGACGGCGAGGACCGCGTCGTGATCGGCGAGCCCGAGGAGGCGTGAGCATGGGCTGGACGCGCAAGGATTTGCTGACGATCCGCGAGCTGGAGCCGGCCGAGATCCTCACGTTGATCGACACGGCCGCCTCGCTGGAAGAGATCGCCGGCCGCGAGATCAAGAAGGTGCCGGCGCTGCGCGGCAAGACCGTCGTCAACCTCTTCTACGAGAACTCCACGCGCACGCGCACGTCGTTCGAGATCGCCGGCAAGTGGCTGTCGGCCGACGTCATCAACTTCGCGGCGTCGGGCTCCAGCGCGGCCAAGGGCGAGTCGTTCGTGGACACCGCGCGCAACATCGCGGCCATGAGTCCGAACGTGGTGGTCGTGCGCCACTCGTCGTCGGGCGCGCCGGCGCTGCTGGCGCGCGAGCTCTCCTGCGCGATCGTCAATGCGGGCGATGGCGCGCACGAGCACCCCACGCAGGCGCTGCTCGATCTGCTGACCATCCGCAACAAGAAGGGCCACTTCGAGGGGCTCAGCGTCGCCATCGTGGGCGACATCGCCCACAGCCGCGTCGCGCGCTCGAACATCCACGGCATGAAGAAGCTCGGCATGACGGTGACGGTCGCGGGGCCGCCGACGCTGATTCCGCCCTACGCGCAAGAGCTGGGCTGCAAGGTCAGCTACCGGCTGGAGGACGCGATCCGCGACGTCGATGTGATCATGATGCTGCGCCTGCAACAGGAGCGGATGCACGCGGGGCTCATTCCCTCGCTGCGCGAGTACTCGCGCTACTGGGGCCTCACGCTGGACCGGCTCGCCGCGCACGCGCGGCCGGACGTGCTGATCATGCATCCCGGGCCGGTCAACCGGGGCGTGGAGCTCTCGCCTGAAGTCGCCGACGGGCCGTACTCGGTCATCCTCGATCAGGTCGCCAAGGGCGTCGCGGTGCGCATGGCGGTGCTGCTGCTGCTCGCAGGCGGCCGCAGCGGGGAGGCGCAACAATGAGCCCGCAGGGCGAAGCTCGGACAGCGCTCCTCATCCGCGGCGGACGGGTGATCGATCCCGCCGGCTCCGTCGATGCCGTGCAGGACGTGCTGATCGAGCACGGCAAGATCGCGCGGATCGGCGGCCGGCTCACCACGTCGCAGGGCGCGACGGTGATCGACGCCGCCGGCAAGTGGGTGTGTCCCGGCTTCATCGACATGCACGTGCACCTGCGCGAGCCGGGCCACGAGTACAAGGAAACCGTCGCGACCGGCACGCGGGCGGCGGCCGCGGGCGGCTTCACCGCCTTGTGCTGCATGGCCAACACGCAGCCCGTCAACGACAACCGCGCGGTCACCGATTACATCCGGGCCAAGGCGGACAGCGAAGGCGTCGTGCGCGTCTATCCGATCGGCGCGGTCACCCGCGGACTCGAGGGCAAAGAGCTGGCCGAGCTCGCCGAGCTCGCGGAGGCGGGCTGCGTCGCGTTCTCGGACGACGGCAAGTGCGTGATGAACGCCGAGCTCTATCGCCGCGCGATGGAGTACACCCTGCCCTTCGGCGCGCCCGTGATCAGCCACGCGGAGGACCACACGCTTGCGCGGGCCGGCTGCATGAACGAGGGCGTCGTCTCGACCGAGCTCGGGCTGCCGGGAATTCCCGCCGCGGCCGAGGACGTCATGGTGGCCCGCGACATCGTGCTCGCGGAGCTGACGGGCGCGCACGTACACGTCGCGCATCTCTCGACGGCGGGCGCGGTGCGGCTCGTGCGCGACGCCAAGGCGCGCGGCGTGCGCGTCACGGCGGAGGTCACGCCGCACCATCTGCTCCTCACCGAGGAGGCAGTTCGCGCGTGGGACGCGAACACGAAGATGGCGCCGCCGCTGCGGACCAAGCGCGACACCGAGGCGTTGATCGAAGCGCTCGCCGACGGCACCATCGACTGCGTGGCAACCGATCACGCGCCTCACGCGTTGAGCGAGAAGGAAGGCGAGTTCGACCGCGCCGCCAACGGCGTCGTGGGCCTGGAGACGGCGGTGGCGCTGCTGATCGACCGGCTGGTGCGCCCGGGTCTTCTGCCGGTGGCGACGCTGGTATCGCGGCTCTCGCGCGACCCGGCTCGACTGCTGCGGCTGCCCGGCGGCGGCCTGGGCGTCGGGGCGCCGGCGGACCTGACGTTGATCGATCCCGAGGCGGTGGTCAGGATCGACCCAGCGACGTTCAAGTCCAAGAGTCGCAACACGCCGTTCGCGGGGTGGACCGCCACCGGACGGCCATGGAAGACAATCGTCGCCGGAAAGGTCGTGTGGGAGTCATGACCGACGCCCTCCTCGTGCTCCGTGACGGGCGGGTCTTCCGCGGCAGCGCGCTCGGCGCCGTCGGCGAGACGTCCGGCGAGGTCATCTTCAACACGGCCATGACCGGCTACCAGGAGATCCTCACCGATCCGTCGTATCGCGGACAGATCGTGACCATGACCTATCCGATGATCGGCAACTACGGGATCAACGAGGAAGACGTCGAGTCTCATCGGCCATGGGTGAACGGGCTGATCGTCAAGGAGGCCTCCGTTTGCCCCTCGTCATGGCGCGGTCGTGTCAGCCTCGACGACTATCTGAAAACGCACGGGCTCGTCGGCCTGCAGGGCATCGACACCCGCGCGCTCACCCGCCATCTGCGGGATCACGGGGCGCAAGACGGCATCATTTCATCCATCGATCTCGACGTGAGCCGGCTGCGTGAGAAGGCACTCGCGTTGCCGGGACTGGTCGGCCGCGACCTCGTGGCCGAGGTGACCGCCAAGGAGCCGTTCTCGTGGACCACCGGTGAGTGGGATCTCGCCAGGGGCTATCGCCCGCCGCCGCCCGCACGCTTTCACGTGGTCGCGTTCGACGCCGGCATCAAGTTCAACATCCTGCGCCAGCTGCGGACGGCGGGCTGCGACGTCACTGTCGTCCCCGCCGACACCCCGGCCGACGCGGTGCTCGAGCGCAAGCCCGACGGCGTGTTCCTGTCCAACGGCCCGGGCGATCCCGAGGGCGTGCCGTACCTGATCGAGAGCGTGCGCACGCTGTTGCCGCGCGTGCCGGTCTTCGGCATCTGCCTCGGGCACCAGATCATCGGACTCGCGGCCGGCGGCCGAACGTACAAGCTGCCGTTCGGCCACCATGGCGCCAACCATCCCGTGAAAGACCTGGCGACCGGGCGCGTCGAGATCACCTCGCAGAACCACGGCTTCGCCGTCGATCCGGCGTCGCTCGCCGGGCGCGGATGGGAGCCGACCCACGTCAACCTCAACGACGGGACGTGCGAAGGGCTGCGTCACACCGAGTGGCCCGCGTTCTGCGTGCAGTACCACCCGGAGGCGTCGCCGGGCCCGCACGACGCGAACTATCTCTTCCATCGCTTCACGGACCTGATGGCTTCACGCACCTGATGCCACGGAGGCGGAGGCTTACATGCCGAAATATCTGATCTCGTACCGGAAGGTCGAGAGCGCGGGACAGAAGCCCGAGTGGGCGTCGTTCACGGCGCAGAGCGAGGCCTCGCTGGAGGCGCACGCCATCAAGGAGCGCGTCGAGCGCCGCATGAGCGTGCTGGGCGAGCAGCTGTGGGGCGACGGTCAGACGATCTGGGTCGGGGCCGGCCGCATCGACGACGTGCTCTACAAGCGCGAGGAAGCGGCGCCGGACACCTCGATCGTCTACGGGCTCGTGGAAGAGTAGCGGATGCCGAAGCGGACCGATCTGCGGAAGATCATGATCATCGGCTCGGGGCCGATCGTCATCGGCCAGGCCTGCGAGTTCGATTACTCGGGCACGCAGGGATGCCGAGCGCTGCGCGAGGAAGGCTACGAAGTCGTCCTCGTCAATAGCAATCCGGCGACGATCATGACCGATCCCGAGATGGCCGCGCGAACGTACGTCGAGCCCCTCACCGCGGAGTTCGTGGCGCGCATCATCGCGCGCGAGCGACCGCAGGCGCTGCTGCCCACGCTCGGCGGCCAGACGGCGCTCAACCTCGCGGTCGCGCTGGCCGAGGATGGCACGCTCGACCGCTTCGGCGTCGAGCTGATCGGCGCCAAGATCCCCGCCATCCGCAAGGCGGAGGACCGCGAGCTCTTCAAGCGCGCCATCGAGTCCATCGGCCTCACGCTGCCGCGCTCCGGCTACGCGCGCACGCCGGACGAGGCCAAGAACATCGTGCGCACCACCGGCTATCCGGCGATCATCCGCCCCTCGTTCACGCTCGGCGGCACCGGCGGCTCGATCGCCTACAACCCCGACGAGCT
>Ga0066686_10000894_pt1 | contig 11446 bp, 8 predicted proteins | sample GraSoiAngelo_135_FD_65627 | JGI IMG/M metagenome (GOLD analysis project Ga0066686, IMG submission 65627) | Grasslands soil microbial communities from the Angelo Coastal Reserve, California, USA - 14_0929_05_40cm | ecosystem: Environmental > Terrestrial > Soil > Grasslands | place: USA...
GCCGGCCGAGGTCGACTACTACCGGCACGGCGGCATCCTGCAGATGGTCCTCCGCCACATGCTCGCCGGCTGATCGATCGATGGCGAACGAGCAGGCGGTCCTGACCCGGATCCTCGCGGGGACGGATGGGTCGGAGCGAGCCGAGGAGGCCGTCGGGCGAGCCGCCCAGCTCGCGTCGCTGACGGGGGCTTCGCTCGATCTCGTCTACGTCATCGACACGAACCGGCCCCACAGTGACGCGGAGGTGAAGCCGAAGGCGGACGCCGCGCTCCAGAGGGGGGAGGCCACCGCCTCGAAGACGGACGTGTCGGTCAGCACCAAGGTGGTGGCCGGCGAGCCGGCCGAGGCCCTCCTGGAGGAGGCAATCGACCACGCCGCCGACCTGATCTGTGTGGGCCCGGACACCGGGCTCCTCGGGGGCACCGTCCATGTCGGGAAGGTTGCGGCGCACGTCCTCCGGCACGCCCCATGTTCGGTCATGGTGGGACGGGAGGCCGGGCCGTCGTTCCCGCAGCGCGTGCTGTGCGGGGTGGACGGCTCGGACGGCTCGGTCCAGACCGCCGGCCTCGCCGCCCGGATCGCGGTTGCGGCGGGTGCCGAGCTTCGGCTGCACCATGTCACCCCGATCTTCGCCGGGGACGAGCGGGAATGGACATTGGACGACGATGAGCCCGACCCGATCGAGATCGAGCCCGCGGCCCAGGCGGCCCGGACCGCCGGCGTCCGGCCCATCCGCGGGCGAGCGCTCGGCAGGCCCGAGTACGCCATCCTCGAAACGGCCGAGCGCGAGCGGGTGGACCTCGTCGTGGTGGGGAGCCGAGGGCTCTCTGGCCTGGCCCGAGTGCTGCTGGGAAGCGTCGGCGAGTACGTGGCGTCGCACGCGCGGTGTTCGGTCCTGGTGGGACGGCCGGGCGCGGACCGGCACGAGCGATGACCCGCTACTCCGCCGTCGAGCGCGACGCGAGGGGCTTCGGCGGCGCAGCCTCCTGGACTCGAACCCTTGCGTCGACGATCACGGCCCCATGAGGCAGCACCATCACCGGGTTGCAGTCCATCTCGGCGATCGACGGATGGGCCTCGACCATCGTCGAGACCCGGAGGATGACCTCCTCGAGCGCCCCGACGTCGGCCTTCGGGGCGCCGCGGTACCCGTCGAGGAGGGGGAACGTCTTCAGTGAGCGCACCATGTCAGAGGCATCGAGATCGGTGATCGGCGCGATCCTGACCGAGATGTCGCGGAGCAGTTCGGCCGCCGTCCCGCCGGCGCTGCACGCGACGACCGGGCCGAACAGCGGGTCCTGGGCCACGCCCACCAGCATCTCGACGCCACCGCTGACCATCTCCTGGACCAGGAACCCTTCCAGCGTGAGGCCGGCCTCGTAGATTCGCCGGGCCATCTCCTTCGCCGCGGCGATGACCTCATCCGGACCCTCGAGCCCGAGCCGCACCGCCCCGACATCGGTCTTGTGCACGATGTCCGGGCCCAGAGCCTTCAGGGCGACCGTGGCGCCGAGGCCCGCCGCGGCGGCCCCGGCTTCCTCCGGTGTGGTCACCCGGGCCGAACGGGCCACCGGGAGCCCATAGCAGCCGAGGAGCTCGTCGAGCTCCTCGGCCGTCAGCCAACCGCCGCCTCGACCGAGCGCGCCGGCGATCACGGCGTAGGCCTCATCTCGACGGACGTCGTCGAACCGAGGGATGATCCCCTCGGGCTTGGCACGCCAGCGCCCGAAGGCCGCTGCGCGGGCGACCGCGATGGCCGCCTGCTCCGGGAACGAGAACGAGGGGATCTTCGTCCCGTCGGCCCGAAGCTCAGCTCCGACCTCCGTGCCGGCCATCAGCGTGGTGGCAACGGGGATGCGGCCTCCCACGTCGCGGACGGCTCGGGCGATCGCCCGGACGATCGCGGCGGCCTTCTCCACCTGTGGCGGGATGTAGATGACGATCATGGCGTCCACGTCCGGGTCGCCGGCCACGGTTCGGATGGCGCGCCCGTAGTCCTCGTCGCTCGCCGACGCGATCATGTCCACCGGGTTCTCCACGGATGCCTCGGGGGGTAGGAACTCGCGGAGCTTGCCCTTGGTCGTCTCGGACAGCGGCGGCACCGTCAGCCCGTTCGCATCGCAGGTGTCGGCGCACAGGATCCCCAGGCCGCCGGCGTTCGTGACGATGGCCACGCGGTCGCCCTTCGGCGCAGGCTGGTTCGCCAGGAGCTCCGCCACGTCGAACATCTGCTCCAGCGTGTCGGTGCGGATCACGCCGGCCTGTCGGAACAGGGCGTCGACGGTCACGTCGGAGGCGGCCAAGAGGGCGCCGGTGTGCGACGCCGCGGCGCGGGCCCCAGCGGCGCTTCGCCCCGACTTCACGGCGACGATGGGCTTTCGCCGGCCGACCTCACGTGCGAGGCGGGCGAACCGCCGGGGGTTCCCGAAGGACTCCAGGTACAGCAGGATCACGTCGGTCCGCTCGTCCTCGCCCCAGTACGCGACCAGATCGTTGCCGGAGATGTCGGCCTTGTTGCCGACCGAGACGAACGACGACAGGCCCAGTCCGAGCTCGACGGCGTGCTGCATCACGGCGAGGCCGAGTGCGCCGCTCTGCGACAGGAAACCCACCCGTCCGGGGGGAGGGAAGATCGAGGCGAACGTGCCGTTCAGCCGGACCTGGGGGTCGGTGTTCACGATGCCCATGCAGTTCGGGCCGATGATCCGCATCCCGTACGCCCGGCACACCTCCACGAGCTCCCTTTGCCTGGCCGGGCCGTCCCCGCCGACCTCGGCGAACCCCGACGAGATCACGACGAGTCCCCGAACGCCCTTCTCGCCGCATTCCCTGGCGACCTGGAGGACGAACGCCGCGGGGACGACGATGAACGCCACGTCGACCGGGCCGGGGACCTTCTCGATCGCCGGATAGGCCGGGACGCCGTGGACCACGTCCGCTTTGGGGTTCACCGGGTACACGGGCCCGTGGAACTCCTCGGTCAGGAGGTTGTGGAACAGCTGCCCCCCGATGCTGGTCCGGTCTCGGGATGCCCCGACCACCGCCACCGATCTCGGCGAGAGGAAGGTCCTCATGGCGGTGACCGAGGCGGCGGTCTCTCGCCGCTCGAACTGCCCCACCGCCTCGTCGGTCAGCGATACGGGAAGCTCGATCTCGATCGTCCCGGGGAGGGCCCGGATCGACAGGGGGAACCCGCTCTCCCTGAAGACCCCGATCATCCCGTGGTTCTCCGGGAGGACCTCGGCCACGAGGATCGTGACGCCGCGGGCGGCGGCCGCCTGGGCCACCTGGCCGAGCAGGATGGAGCCGATGCCCATGCCCTGCCACTCGTCGGCCACGGACATTCCGATCTCGGCACGGCCCCCATCGATCCGCGAGAACTGGGCGCCTCCGATCATCCTCCCGTCGTCGCCGCCCCGGAGGACCAGGAGCGTCAGGTGATCGCGGTCGTCGACGTCGACGATCTTCCTCGCCAGCTCTCCGACGTTCACCGCGGCCGTCCAGAACCGCAGTCGTCGGGTCTCCGGCGACAGACCGAGCAGGTAGTCCTGGACCCGGGCGAGGTCCTCGGGCTGGGCCGGACGGATGCGGACCGTGGAACCGTCCCGCAGGACCACGTCGGACGAAAGGTTCGACGGGAGGCCGCCCCCGCTCATCCGGCCATCCTAGCCCGCGGACTGGGGCGGACATTCAGCCGTCGAGGAGTTGCGAATGTTCGGTGGAATGGCGGAAGGATCGGTTGAGCGGGGAGTGCTTTCTTCCGATACCACTGCCAGCAGTGGGGAACGATTCCGGCGCGCGCGAGGAGCGACAGCTCCTTTGGTCGCTGGTCGAGCAGATGCCCGCCATCGCCTGGACCACCGACCGGGAGCTTCGGTTCACCTCGTCCGTGGGCGGCGGACTGGCCGAACTGGGTCTGACGCCGGGGGAGGTGGTCGGCCGGACGCTGCAGGACTACTTCGAGACGGACGATGCCGAGGGGACAGCCGTCGCCGCCCACCAGGCGGCCCTGGAAGGCCGGTCCACCAGGTACGAGCAGAACTGGCGGGGCCGGCGGTACGCGTCGCACGTGGTCCCCCTCAGGGATGAGAGCGGAAGGGTCGTGGGCGCGGCCGGCGTGGCCCTCGACGTCACCGAGCGGATGTGGGAGCCCGGTGCGCTGTTCGAGGCGGAGGCCAAGTACCAGGGGCTGGTCGAGACCATCCCGGCCGTCACCTACATCGACCCGCTGGACGAGTGGGGCGACAGCCTGTACGTCAGCCCGCAGGTCACGGAGCTCCTGGGGTACACGCAGGAGGATTGGCTGACCGACCCGGGGTTTTGGAGAGACCACGTCCACCCCGGCGACGCCGACCGGGTGTGGGAGGAGTGGGTCCGAGCCCGCGATTCCGGCTCGCCGTACCAGAGCGAGTACCGGATGCTCCATCGCGACGGCCATGAGGTGTGGGTGAGCGAGCGCGCCGTCATGCTGAAAGACGCCGCCGGCCGGCCGTGGGCGGTGCAGGGCGTGATGGTGGACATCACCGAGCGCAAGCGGGTCGAGGAAGAGCTCGAGCGGGCCTGGCAGCGGGAACGAGAGGCCGCCGCGCACCTTCGGGACCTGGACGACATGAAGAACCTGCTCCTGCACGCCGTGGCCCACGACCTCCGCGGCCCCATCGCGACGGTGCTCGGTTCGGCCATGGTCCTGGAGAATTCGCTGACCGACCTGGACGACGACAAGCGTGACCTGATCCGGGGCGTCACCGCGGGCGCCCACAAGCTCAACCGGCTGGTGAACGACCTTCTCGACCTGGAGCGCCTCGAGCGCGGGCTGGTCGAGCCGGACCGCCGCTCCACGGATGTCGGCGAGCTGGCGCGTCGCGTCGTGGTCGAGCTGAACGTGAAGTTCCACGAGGTCCAGGTCGAGACGGAGAACACGGTCTCGGCGGTCGACCCGGTCCAGGTGGAACGCATCATCGAGAACCTGGTGGTCAATTCGGCCCGCCACACCCCCAAGGGCACCCCCATCTGGGTCCGCGTTCATCGCCGGGACGAGGGCACGCAGATCCTGGTGGAGGACGCTGGCCCCGGCGTGCCGCAGGACCTCCGGGAGGTCATCTTCGAGCCCTTCCGCCACGGTGGGGAGGGCTTGGGGATCGGACTCTCGCTGGTCGCCCGGTTCGCCACCCTGCACGGGGGATGGGCCCGGGTCGGCGACCGGGAGGGCGGCGGAGCCTCCTTCGAGGTGTTCCTGCCGGATGGCGCCGTCGTCGCCGAGGCGGTTCCCGACGGTGTCGGGCTCGCCGCTTCCTGACGCCGGTCAGCGAACGGACAGGATCAGGTCAGGTCGGCCGTGAGGATCGGTTGCGTCGTCGGCGCGGACGGACAGCTCGGTGACTCGACCGTGACCGCCATCTGCTGTGCGGTCTCGAGGTTCGCATCGAGGTACGTGAGCGAGGTCCCGCCGGGCTTCGGCCGGAAGCACGCGCCGCGGACCGGCGTCCCCTCCTGGAACATCCACACCTCGTAGACCCGGTTCGAGGGCGGCGCCTGAAGGTTGGAACCGAACACGTACGCCCCCGTCTGGCCGGGCCGGTAGGCCACCGCGAGGTCCCCCGCCTCTCCCTGGAACGTCACCACCCTCGCGGTCGCGACGTCGAAGGGTGGACCGCCCCCCTCGATGAGACCTCGGGCCACCCAGCCTCCGAAGAACAGGGCGACGGCCGCGGCCGCCGCGACGAGTGGACTGAAAACGCCGAACGGGCGCATCCGTCCCAGCCCGGCGACCACGCGGCCCCCGCGAACCCGACGGAGAGGCACACCCTGGCCCTGCATCCGGGTCAGCTCCACCGTCTCCTCCTCCAGCTCCGGACGGATCGGGACGGGCTCCAGTGCGAACGCCATCCGGCCCGCGACTTCCCCGTACTCGTCCCGGAGCTGCCGGCACTCCGGGCAATCCGGACCGTGCTCGCCCATCTCCCGGTAGAGCGCCTCTCTGTCTCGGTCGTCCAACCCGCCGAGGACCTCGGCGCTGAGGAGCTCCTCGATGGCCGAGTGGTCGCGCATCGTCATCGTTCCATCCCCGACAGGGTCGACCGGAGCTTGCGCATCCCGAGCAACGTCCGGGACTTCACCGTGCCGAGCGGAAGCGACAGCTTCTCGGCGATCGTCGTCTGCGAGAGGCCGGAGAAGTACATGAGCTCGATGACCGCCCGCTGTTCGGGCGGAAGGGCCTCGAGGGCGGCACGAACCGCCTTTCGTTCCTCAGGTAGTCCCATCTCGTCCACGACGCTCTCTGCGGGATCATCCAGGACCACGAGGCCCTCGTGTGGCCCGGTGTTCTCGGCCCGCCGGCGTTGGGTCTCCTCCCGGCGAACGAGGTCGACGGCGCGGTTGTGGACCGTGGCCATGAGCCAGGCCTTGACCGAGCCCCGCATCTCCTCGTAGGCGTGCGGGTTGCGCCACAGGGCCAGGAACCCCTCCTGGACTGCCTCCTCGGCCAGGTAGGGCTGGCCCACCACCCGCCGGGCCACGGCCATGGCGCTCGGCGCATAGCGTCGGAACAGGCCGCGGAAGGCTTCCTCGTTGCCCCGGCCGACGGCCCGGACCAGGTCGCGGTCCCGCGCTTCCGTCACGTCAAGGCCGGCCACGGCGTCTCCCCGGTCCGGCTCGGCGGACCGTTCCTCGAACAGCAGCGCGCTCCCCATGGCCTTCGATGGATTCGTCCTGGCGGCGTGGGCGGATCAACACCCGGGATGCGCAGTCGAAAGGCCATGAGGCAAGACTCGCCATCGTCGGTATAAGCCTATTTGGCGTCGGTCCGGGCCGGGCTAGCCGACCGCCTCTCCGATGGCGTCCAGGGCCGACGGATTCTCCAGGCTCGACAGGTCGCCGGGGTCCTCGCCGGCAACGGCCGCCCGGATGGCTCTTCGGACGATCTTCGCCGAACGCGTCTTCGGGAGCTCCGGGACGAACACGATCCGTGACGGCTTGAACGCCTTGCCCAGGTGCTCGGCGACCAGCGTGGAGAGCTCTTCGGCCAGCCCGTCCCCCGCGCCGGCGCCGGGCTTGGTCACCACGAAGCACCAGATGGCCTCGCCCTTGACCTCGTCGGGGATGCCGACCGCGGCCGACTCGGCCACCGCCGGGTGAAGCGTCAGGATGCTCTCCACCTCCGCAGGGCCCAGGCGCTTGCCGGCGACACTGATCGTGTCGTCGGACCGCCCGTGAAGGAACCAGAACCCATCCCGGTCAACGCTCGCCCAGTCGCCGTGCCACCACACGCCGGGCCACCGCCGCCAGTAGGTGTCGAGGTAGCGCTCGGGATCGCCCCACACCCCCCGGGTCATCGCCGGCCATGGCTGCTTGCACACGAGCTCGCCCACCTCGCCTCGGGGGGCCGGCTCCCCTTCCGGCCCGAACACGTCGACGTCCATCCCCAGGGCCGGGCCCCGGAGCGTGCACGGCTTGAGTTCGTTGATGGGGAGCGGCGAAAGGAAGCACGCCCCGATCTCGGTCCCGCCCGACAGGTTGATGATCGGAAGCCGGCCGCCGCCCACGACCTCGTGGAACCATCGGTATGGCTCGGGGTTCCATGGCTCTCCGGTCGAGGCGAGGATCCGGAGCGAGGACAGGTCGTGCTTTCGGACCTCCTCGTCGCCGGCCGGGATCAGCGCCCGGATCAGCGTCGGCGAGACGCCGAGCGTCGTGATGCCGTGCCGCTCCACCATGTCCCAGATGCGGTCGGGAGTGGGGTGGTTCGGCGCGCCGTCGTACAGGAAGACCGTGGCGCCGAGGGCGGTGGCCCCCACGATCTCCCACGGTCCCATGATCCACCCAAGGTCGCTGACCCAGAACAGGACCTCGCCCTGATGCAGGTCGACCTGATAGGCCACCTCCTCGGCGATCTTGACCAGGAACCCGCCGTGGACGTGGACCGCGCCCTTCGGCCGGCCGGTGGTGCCGCTCGTGTAGGCGATGAACAGCGGGTGCTCGGGGTCCAGGGCACGCGTGTCGAAGGAGGCGGGGTGCGCGGCGAGGAGCTCGTCCCATCGGACGTCGCGACCGGCGGTCCAGGGCACGTCCGCCAGTTCCAGGCGTGACCAGACGATCAGCCGCTCCACGGACGGGGCGTCCGCGACCGCCCGGTCGGCCACCTCCTTCATGGGGATGGTCTTCCCTCGCCTCGGGAAGCCGTCCGCGGTGATCAGCAACGTGGCCCTCGCGTCGCGCAGGCGTTGGGCCACCGCATCGGCCCCGAACCCGGAGAAGATGGGCAGCCAGATCGCGCCGAGCTTCGCGCACGCCATCACGGCCACGACGGCCTCGGGCGACATCGGGAGGAAGATGCCCACCGCGTCGCCGCGCTGGATGCCCAGCGAGGCCAGGCCGTTCGCCAGCCGGTCGCACAGTTCCCGGAGCTCCCGGTACGTGACCCGGCGGGCCTCGCCCTCCTCTCCCTCCCAGACGACCGCCACGGCGTCGGGGGTGCGCTCGGCCCACCGGTCCACGCAGTCGTGCGCCAGGTTCAGCGAACCGCCCCCGAACCAGGTGGCCCACTCCACGCCGCCCGAGGTGTCGACGACCCGTTCGTACGGCTGGAAGAACTCGATGCCAAGGTCCTTCACCACCGCGTCCCAGAACCACGCGATGTCCGCCACCGACCTCGCGACCAGGTCCTCGTACGTGGAGATCCCGTGGGTTCGCATGAACCGCGTGACGTTGGCCCGCTCCACGTACTCCTGGCTGGGCCTCCACACGATCGCCATGAACGCCGCCCCTGCCGAAACGGACACCTGGGTACTCTTTCCCAAGGTTATGTCCGACGACGACGCCCTGCAGCGCAAGCCTGCCGGCCACCCCCACCTGCGCCGCACCCTCCTGGCGGGCGCCGCGGCCCTTTCCCTCCTGGTCACGGTCCTCGCCGGTGGCGCGATGGGAATCTACTACTGGACCCAGAATCAGATCCGGTACATCCCCGACGTGCCGGCCTCAGGCTCCTCGCCCGGCGTGAACCCGGACATCGGCGGCCCCTGCCTTCGTCACGCCTGCAACTACTTGCTGCTCGGGAGCGACAGCCGGGCGGGGTTGACCAAGGAGGAACAGCAGGTCTTCGGGACCGACCAGCACATCGGTGGGGTCTTCCGCTCCGACACCATCATCGTCGTGCACGTCGAGCCGGGCGAGAAGAAGGCCGTGTTCCTCTCCTTCCCTCGGGACCTGTGGGTGGACATCCCGGGCCACGGGTTCAACAGGATCAACGCGGCGTTCGAGGGTGGGATCGAGGGCGGCGGGGCGCAGCTCGTGGCCCGCACGATCACGTCGATCACGGGGCTGCGGATCAACCACTCGCTCTTCGTCGATCTGGCCGGCTTCCAGTCCGTGGTCGACGCGCTCGGGGGGGTCGACATGTGCGTCCCGTACCCGATGCAGGATCCGCTCACGCAGCTCGACATCAAGGCCGGCTGCCAGCACTTCGACGGCCGGACCGCCCTGGCGTACGTCCGAACCCGGCACCAGCCGTGCGACCTCATCCCCGACTTCGCCCGCATCAGCCGGCAGCAGCAGTTCCTGCGGGCGGTGATGGCCAAGATGCTGTCGCCGAGCGAGCTCATCCACCTTCCGTCGCTCGTCCCGGCCGTGTTGAAGAGCGTCCGGGTGGACCGGGGACTGAACCCCGCGGAGCTCGCCTACCTCGCCGGCCAGCTGAACGGGGTGAACGCGGGGAACGTGGACTTCCGCGTGGTCCCGAGCACACCCGCCGGCATCACGGTGAACGGTCAATACCTGTCGATCGTGCGGATGGTCGAGCCGGAGGCGGACGAGCTCTTCACCCGTCTCCGCGACGGCCACCCCCTCGGCGACGTGGGCCTGACCCAGGAGCAGACCCCGCCGTCGCCGGCCGTGATCAAGGTCGGGGTGTACGACCGGAGCTCGGCGGGGATGGCCCCCCGCGTGTACACGACGCTCACCGAGGGTGGGTTCGACACCTCGATCCCCGTCCAGGACATCGCGGCGCTCGGCCCCTCGCCGGTGAAGGGCTCGGCGATCCTGTACAAGGGGAGCGCCGCCGACGGGAAGGCCATGGCCGACGTGGTGCACGGATACCTGTCGAACCTCCCCGAGGTGCCGGTGAAGAAGGGCGTCCTGGCTGACGTGAGCATCGCGGTCGTCATCGGCTCGCACTACCGGCTGCCGCCGCCCAGCACGTCCGGGCCCGTGAACTGCTCGTGAGTGACGCATGCTCCGGGTGACGATCGACGCCCGGCCGGCGGTCGCCCGGGAGCGGACCGGGGTGGGGAACTACGCGTGGAACCTGATCCGCCGGCTCCCCGAGGTGGATCCGGATGCGAGCTACGTAGCGTGGTATGTGCACTCCAAGGCAGCCATCCGCCAGTGGCGGCACTTCGACGATGTCGGAGCGCCGAACCTCCGCGAACGCGGCATCCTGTACCCCAGCCGTCTGCTCGAGCGGACGACGCGACACGGGTTCCCTCGCGTCGAGTGGTTCGGAGGCTTCGACGTCCTGTTCGCCACGAACTTCGTGCCGCCCCCCACCCGGACCGGCCGAGTGGTCGCCACGGTGCACGACCTCGCCTTCCGCCGGTTCCCGGAGACCGCGCCGCAGGCCGTGACGTGGTGGCGCGATGCGGTCCTGCACACGGTTCGTCGCGCGGCACGGCTCATCGCGCCGTCGGAGTGGACGAAGCGAGACCTCCTCGAGCTCTACGGCGCGCCGGAGGAGAAGGTGGTCGTCATCCCCCTCGCGGTGGACTGCGAGATGTACCGTCCACCGTCCGAGGAACGGATCCTCGAGGTGCGGCGTGCGTTCGGGATCGACGGTCCCTACCTCGTGGCCCTGGGACGGGGGCCTCGGAAGAACCTCCCCCGGCTCCTCGCGGCCTTCGCGGCTCTCCCCGGCGACATCCGGCCCAGGCTCGTGATCGCAGGAGCCAGGGAATGGAGCCCGGACGGCTCGGACCCGGGGCCCGACGCGCTCCGGGCGCTGCCTCGAGACGTCCGTGCGGCCGTCACGCTCGTCGGGTACCTGCCGGAAGCGGAGAAGGTCGCGCTGCTCGGCGGGGCGATCGGCCTGGCCTTCCCGTCGCTGTACGAGGGGTTCGGGTTCCCGGTGCTCGAGGCCATGGCCTGCGGGACGCCCGTCCTCACCTCGGACGCGTCGTCGCTCCCCGAGCTGGCGGGCGACGCTGCTCTGCTCGTCGATCCCCACGACGTCGACGCCATCCGCGACGGGCTCCGGACCCTGGTGACCGATGAGGGCGAGCGAGGTCGGTTGCGCACCGCCGGGCTGGCCCGGGCCTCGAGCTTCGACTGGACCGAGACCGCCCGGAGGACCGCCGCCGTGCTCCACGAGGCCGGCGAGCCCGGGTAGCTCGCGCGGAGCGTCCCTAGACTGGGTCGCACAACCGTGAGGATCCTCGTCATCAGCTCGTACCCGCCCCG
>Ga0066686_10000895_pt1 | contig 11440 bp, 9 predicted proteins | sample GraSoiAngelo_135_FD_65627 | JGI IMG/M metagenome (GOLD analysis project Ga0066686, IMG submission 65627) | Grasslands soil microbial communities from the Angelo Coastal Reserve, California, USA - 14_0929_05_40cm | ecosystem: Environmental > Terrestrial > Soil > Grasslands | place: USA...
TCCCGGGAAGGAGCGGCGGCTTCCGAGCCGCTGGGGCGAGTGCGAAGTTGCCCTTTTTTGAAGCCGAGGCGCGCGTGCCCGCCTTTGTGCCCAATAGTTTCATTAACGATGCCACATTGCGTATCCGAGCTTATCGCGATATCGCGGAAATCACCGCACATGAGCAATTGGATCGCTTGCGGCGCGATTGGCGTGATCGGTTTGGGCCCTTCCCAGCCGCGGTTGACAATTTGTTTCTTCTCACCGAAATCAAGCTCGCCGCGGCAAAATCCGGGGTGAGCCGCGTCGAAGTGCGCGACTGCAAACTGATGTTAACCCGGGGCGGGGATTTTATACTTGTCGCGGGCAAATTCCCCCGTTTAGTTGGAGCCAAAATCGAACAGCACCTCAGGGAGATTCTGGAGCTGATCAAGAAACTATGAGATACATGATGCGTCAGCTTGCTATCGCCTTGCTGGCGGTTTTTGGGCTGACCGTATTGCCTATTTGTTGGGCGGCGTTCGCCCAAGAGCCGCAAGTCGTTGATGGCGTCGCTGCGGTTGTGAATGGCGACGTGATCACGTACTCGCAAGTGCGCATGTTGTCGGCGCCACGGGAAAAGTTGCTGCGTTCGCAGTACACCGGCCAGGAATTAGCAAACAAGCTGAAGGAAGCGCGAGAATTGGCGTTGAAAGATTTGATCGATCGACGGCTGGTCATCCAAGCGTTCAAGAAAGAGAGCTACGAAATTCCTGATCATATTGTGGATCAGCGGATGCGCGAGATCATCCGCGAGTCATTCGGCGGGGACCGCAATACGTTTATCAAGACGCTCGAGGCGCAAAATTACACGCTGGGCGAGTTCAAAGAAAAGGAGATGGAGAGGATAATCGTGCAGGCGATGCGCAGCAAGAACGTCAAGACGAGTCTGATCGTTCCACCAACGAAAATCGAAGAATATTACAAACAGCACCGCGACGAATTCACCTCCAAGGAGCAGATCAAGCTGCGCATGATCATGATCCCCAGCCACGCCGATACCGGGAATTCCGCGGCACAGAAAGCGATGGCCGAGGAAGTGCTCGGGAAACTGGCGAGCGGCGCTGAGTTCGACCGCATGGCGCAAGTCTATTCCGAGGACAGCACACGCGACATGGGTGGTGATTGGGGCTGGATCGAACGCAAAACGCTCGCGGCACCGCTGGAAAAGGTCGCCTTCAACATGCCGGTTGGCAGAATTAGCAACATCATCGATTATGCCGGCAATTATTACATCCTCAAAGTCGAGGACAAACACAGCGGCACCACCCGTTCACTTGCCGAAGCCCGATCTGATATCGAGAAGAAACTAATCCAACAGGAAGCGCAGCAGCTTCAGGAACGCTGGATCGCCAGCCTGCGCGCAAAGGCCTACATCCGGACATTCTGAAGTTCGATGTTCGAAGGTTGAGGTCGATTTTCGGCGGTCGATTCGATCGTGCTCGTACTCGTGATCGTTCTTAGATGGTATGGCGCGCTTGCTCGGCGAGCCTGCGTTGATGAAGATGTGTGATGCGACCGCGCATCGGGATCACACTTGGGGATTGCGCCGGCATTGGACCGGAGATTGTCGATCTTGCACTGAAGTCTGATCACGTTTCCAAATCAGCCGAATACAGAATCGTCGGCAAATATTCCGATTGCTCGCCGGGGCAACCGACCGTCGAAACTGCGCGTGCCGCCGGGGCGGCGCTTGAGGAAGCAATTACGCTTGCACGGCGCCGCGAACTTGATGCGGTAGTAACGGGTCCCATTCACAAGGCCCGGATGTATGAAGCCGGATTTAAGTTTCCTGGGCAAACTGAGTTTTTCGGCGAACGCTGTGGCGTGAAAAATTTCGCAATGTGTTTGACCGGCGGAAAACTCACGGTCGCACTCGTGACAACGCACATTCCGCTTAGCGAAGTTCCCAAGGCACTCAGACAATCCGAGATCGTCCGTGTTGGCCTGTTGTTCGCCGATTTTTTGCGCTTCCGATCTTCCGACACGCCGCGCATTGCGGTCGCGGGTTTGAATCCCCATGCCGGCGAATCGGGAAAACTCGGCCGCGAAGAAATCGAAATTATCGCACCAGCTATTGCCGAGCTGAACGAATCACGAATCACGAATCACGAATCACAGCCGCTGTTCAGCGGTCCTCTCTCGCCCGATACAGTTTTCCATCGCGCGGTCGAAGGTGAGTTCGATGCCGTTCTATGCATGTATCACGATCAGGGTTTGATCGCGTTGAAGGTCCACGCGTTTCACGGCGGTGTGAACGTAACGCTTGGTCTCCCTTTTCCGCGCACCAGCCCCGATCACGGCACCGCGTTTGAAATTGCCGGCAAAAGAATGGCGGACGGTGAAAGTATGATCGCAGCGATTAATCTGGCGGTGGAGCTTGCAGAGAAAAAATGACGCGCGCCACGATCGACAAGTACATCTCGGTTTTTAACATCGGGCTGCAAAACACGTTCGTTTATCGCTGGAATTATTTTCTACGTGCGCTCTTCGGGCTGATTCCGCTGGCCGGAACCGTCTTTCTCTGGAGTGCCATCTTTAAAGAACGCGGTGGCGGGCTGCACGGCTACGATTACGGCTCGATGATCTATTACTATTTGCTCACCATCCTGGTCAGCAATCTCGTCACCCCTACGGAAGACGAATGGCAAATCGCGGCCGATATCCGCGAAGGCCAGATCAATTCCATGCTCACCAAGCCGATGAGTTATCTCGCGTACCGGTTCAGCATTTTCATGAGCGGTCGCCTTGTTTACACATTCGTTACGCTTCCGCCCATCGCGCTCATCTTCATTTACTTCCGACACTACATCGCGCTGCCCGATCAAGTGATCACTTATGTCTTCGCGAGCATCTCGACGATCATGGCGGCATTCATGCAATTTTTCATCACCTACAGCCTGGCGATGATGGCGTTCTGGATCCTTGAAATTTCGACCATCGTTTTCATCGTTTACTCGTTCGAATATTTCCTCGGTGGCCAAATGTTTCCCATCGACATCATGCCAAACACGGTGCAGGCGGTGATGAAATGGCTCCCCTTTTACTACGAATTGTTTTGTCCCGTTGCCATTTTCCTCGGGAAACTTCACGGACCCGCACTCGCGGAAGCGCTGGTAATTCAAAGCGGCTGGCTTCTGCTCACCTGGGCCGCTGCGCGCGCCATGTGGAAACGCGGCCTCGGTCACTATCAGGCTGTTGGCGGATAGCAAATTCCGGTACGGCAATTACACCCCGCCAGCTGGACGTTCTTGAGCCGGGCTGTCGATCGATTACCGGTAAATGGGCTGACCGCGATCCTGCCGCGGATAGGCACGGGTTGTTGCCAGCGGGGAGCTAAATTGAAGCTGAGAGTTGGCGGAAGCAGCCGGCGGTCCGTGGATCAGCCTACATTTCCGTGATCGCGCTCGTACGCTCGAATTGCTTGGCGCGTTCGAGGCCCCAAGATTCCATCGATAGCCCCAGAGTAGTACCCGGCCCGTGCAAGCCGGCGCTGCAATTCGGCGACCCGTGAATGGGTCGGAGAGCCATATCCGTTGCTGCCGTAATAGCTGCCGTAGTAATTATTATCGTAACCGTACTGGGAACCGTATGCGTACGGGTAGCCATAACCATATCCGTATCCGTCGTAACCATATGGGTAGCCGTAGCCATAATATCCATATGGATATCCCCAGCTCCCGCCCCAACCCCAGCCCCACCACCATGGAAAGCCGAAGTCGCCGATGAAGACAACGCTGGTGTTGTTATGATGATGATTCCAATTGCCGCTCCAATTGCGGTTCCAGGTGCCGCCGCTCCAATTGCGGTTCCAAGTGCCGCCGCTCCAATTGCGGTTCCAAGTGCCGCCGCTCCAATTGTGACCACCCCAGCGCTGACCACTCCAAGTGCCCATTCCACCGCGTGTGTACATACCGCTTCTTGCCGAACCGAGATAGTGGCCACCGCGGCCACCGCTATAATGGGCACCACCGCCGTGCGGAGCAGCTGTGACCAGTGGCGCGGTCAGTGTTAGCGCAGCAAGGCAACTCAAGAAAAGTATAAGTTTTGAATTATTCATAGTAGGTGGGGTTTCTGATCATTAGACACCGTACGCCCCCTAAAGTTCCGCTTTTTTTTTACGGCAGCACAAGAATAAATGAAGCGCATTTGGGCTCTACCGCCCTCAATGTGCTGATTTCCACTACTCAATAGACGACCGGCGGCTCGCCCTTTTCGCCCTGCGAGTCCGCCGGTCAATCAACCGAAAGCCCCACGATCGGGTCTCGGATTAGGCGAGGCCCATTCTGCGGAGAAGCTGCGCGTTAAGTGTGCCATCCACGACCAGATTATGCGTGCTTTCGTACGCGCTGATCGCGGCACAGGTCTGCGGTCCAATAATTCCATCGATCATGCGTCGTAGTAACCCAATTCAGCCAGGCGCCGCTGCACCTGCGCAACCATTGACCCGTCGTACCCGTTATGCCGGCCCGTTGTCGTACGAATAGGCGTTGTAGTACGAGTAGCTGTAGGAATAAAACGAGTGAGAGTTTTGTATTCCCTCGGTTCGTGCTGGCGAGGATGCTACGGTCGCGCTTATCATGCGCCAGACCACGAACATGAGACGCCACGCGATTTTGATGCTGTCGATCCTCATCTGCGTATCGCTCCGCGCGGCGTCGCCGGCACGCACCGTGAGCCCTTCACAGCAATTCATCATTTATGGTACCAATGCGTCGCTGCGCGGCGCCCTCTCCGAGCTTGCAGAGCAGACCAAGGCCAATTTGCTCGCGCTGTTGCAGCAGCGTGACCGGTGGAAAACGCCGATTGTCATCAATCTGCAACCGCAGCAGGCAAACCTACCCGAAATTCCGCCAGCCGAGTTGCAATTTAGCCAGACCGGTTCTGGCCTAAAACTGCAGCTCGATTTGACGATTGCCCAAAACGTCGACGCTTCATTGATGGAGCGCGAACTGCTGCGCGCGATTCTGCTGGAAATGATTTATCGAAAACAACCGGATATTGCTTCTGGGACCGTATTCGTCGAGCCGCCGGATTGGTTGCTCGATGGCGTGCTTGCGCTCGCGCCCGGACCCGACCGCGGTCCCCTTGTTGAAGCACTTTCCCTGTCAGACAAGGCGACGTCGCTGGAGAAATTTCTGCGACAACGTCCCGGGCTACTTGATTCCGCTGGCCGTATGCTTTACCGCGCATATTCCCTTGCGCTGGTGCAATTCCTTATCGATGGCTCCGATGGGCGCTCGCGGCTGACACGTTACATCGGTAGCCTATCGCATGCTTCAAACGATCCGCTGGCTGATTTGAAAGCACAGTTTCCCTCGCTGGCTAACAACGCAGAAAAGACCTGGCAATCAGCTATCAATCGAGCAAGCGGAGCTCAGACTTATCAGTTGCTTACTTTTGCCGAAAGCGAACGACGCCTTGATGAATTGTTCCACGCTAAAATTGCAGAAACGGGAAAACCAGTGGATCTCAGCGCGCTCGCGCGACAGAAGGCGTCCGCGTCGGAAAAGCTAGCGCTCAATCAATTGAGCCAGGCTTTGCTTTTGTTTATTGGGCAGGCGAACCCCGTTTTACGGCCGGTCGCGCGCGAATACCAAGAAATCGCAACGCGGCTTGCGCGCGGCAAACGGCGGGGAATCACCAAGCGTCTGGCGCGGTTAGAAATTACCCGTCAAACACTCACCGCTCGCATGAGCGACATTGATGATTACATGAACTGGTTCGAAGCGACGCAAATGGAAAGTGGTAGCGGCGTTTTCGCTGATTACCTCAGAGCGGCGGACCAGCCGTCGGCAGCTGAATCGCGGCGGCGGGATCCGCTGTCAGTTTATCTCGATGCGTTGGAGGACCGGCTCGAAGATTACCAGCAGTAGGACAGGTTTCTCCGCGGCGGAGGGGGCTGGTCAGGTATTCCGCAAATTTGTGCGGAGTTGCTCGCGCGGAGCTTGCTGCTTATCGTAGTCAGCGCCGAAACCCGCACCTTTTCTATTGATGCAAAAAATTGGATTTGCCGAAGCTCTTGATTCGATCCTGGCCGGCGACCCGCGCTACCAGCGGGACGCGTATGTTTTTCTGCGTGATGCGCTCGATTTCACGACGAAACAGCAAAAGAAAATCAAGGGAGCTACTGTGCGTCATGTAAGTGGGCCGGAATTGCTGGAAGGGGTGCGGCAGTACGCGCTCAAGGAATTTGGGCCGTTGGTCATGACGGTTTTCGATAACTGGGGCATTCATTTTTGCGAAGACATTGGAAACATGGTTTTTAACCTGATCGGCGCCGGGATATTCGGGAAGACCGAGGAGGATTCCATCGAAGATTTCAAGAACGTCTATGATTTTGAAGAGGCTTTTGTGAAGCCGTTCGCGCCGGCAAAATCGCAGGCCGTGAAGCCTCCTTCGGAATTACCGGTATCAAAGTCTGTATGATCCGATTCGCGCCGAGCATGGCGCTTTTGGTCGCGATTATGTTTAGCACCGCCAATCTGAAAGCCGCTGCGATTGACGATTCGTCTGCAATCACGCTTCCGTCGAGCTCGGTGCAAAAATGGATGCTGCCAAACGGGCTGACGATCATCGTCCAGGAAGATCGCAGCGCGCCGGTAGCAAGTGTGCAGGCGTGGTGTGCCACCGGGAGCATCGATGAAGACGCACATCTCGGTGCGGGCTTGTCCCACATTCTCGAGCACATGCTTTTTAAAGGCACCAAAACGCGATCGACCAACGCGATCGCGCAGAAGATCCAGGACGTAGGCGGCTACATTAACGCCTACACCTCCTTTGATCGGACAGTTTTTTGGATCGACGTGCCAAAGGACGGTGTCGCCACCGCCCTGGACGTTTTGACCGATGCAATGATGAATTCGACTTTGCCGCCGGAGGAATACCGGAAAGAACAGGAAGTAATCCGACGCGAGTTCGCCATGGGCATGGATGATCCCGATCGCATGGCGGGGCTGCTTCTTTTTGCCACCGCGTATCAACGGCATCCGTACCGTTTCCCGGTAATCGGCGAGGTCGAAATCTACAACCAGCTCACACAGGAGCAGGTGATGCAGTATTACAAAACGCGCTACGTTCCGAACAATCTGACGTTCATCGTAGCGGGTGATATCGATGCAGAAAAAGTGCGGCAACAGCTCACTGAATTGTTCAAGCCATATCCGGAACGATCACTCAAACCGGTGTTCATTCCTGCGGAACCGCCGCAACTTGGTCGCCGCGAAGTGCGTCAGGAATTTCCCACCGAACTGACGCATCTCGACCTCGCATGGCACATTCCGGAGATCACGAATCCCGACGTTCCGGCGCTCGATCTTCTCTCGACCATCCTCGGCGAAGGGCGTAGTTCACGGTTGTACCGGCGCGTGCGCGAAGAGGCCGGTCTGGTTTTCCGTATATCGGCATTTTCTTATACGCCTGGCGATCCTGGTTTATTTGGAATTGATGCAACTCTCGATTCAAAAAAGCGCGAGGCGGCTGCGCAGTTGGTCTTGCGCATTGTCGACGAGGCAAAACAAGCGGGTGTCACGGCGGAGGAGCTGACAAAGGCAAAAAAAATATCGCTCAGTCACTATCTCGGTGCTCTCACGACTATGCGTGGCCAGGCTTCGGACATCGGCTCGAATTGGTTTCTCACCCGAAATCTGAATTTCAGCCGGGATTATCTCGATGCTGTCCAGAAGGTAACGCTCGATGACATTAAGCGCGTCGCAGCACATTACCTGACGAGCAGCAACCTGACAGTCGTGTCGCTGAATCCGAAGGGTTCGCTGGCTGCTAAAGCTGAGGGCGCAAAGGCCGCCGCCGCTGCTGAAATTCAAAAATTCGAGCTCGCGAATGGATTGCGACTTTTGGTGCGCGAAGATCGTCGGCTGCCGCTGGTTGCGATGGGCGCGGTTTTCCGTGGCGGCCTTCTCGCGGAGACTCCGCAAACAAATGGCATCACGCGTTTAATGGCGACAGTGCTTCTGAAGGGAACCAAAACGCGGACCGCGGAACAGATTGCAAACCAGATCGAAGCAGTCGGTGGGTCGATTGCGAGCAACGCCGGCAACAACACCTTCAATCTTTCACTCGCAGTGACCAAACCCGATTTAAAGCTGGGCGTCGAGTTGCTCTCAGACGTGTTGCTTAATGCGACCATGCCGGAAAAAGCGATTGCGCGCGAAAAAGAGATTCAGATCGCCGCGATCCAGCAGGAGGAAGAGCAGTTGACGGCCGTTGCGCGCAACATCATGCGGCAGGCGCTCTTTCCGCAACATCCGTTTGCCCTGCGCGCAAATGGTTCGGTCGAGTCCGTTCAGCGGCTTACGCAAAAAGACCTGCTCGCATTTCGCGATCGTTACGTTGTCGCAAAAAACGGCGTCATTTTCGTCTTTGGCGATGTGAAGGCAGCGGACGTGAAGCAGCTTTTCGAAAAAGCGCTCGGTGGCATGAAACCGGGTGAGCTTGCCCTGAGCGACGTGCATCCCGCTACGCCGCTCAGCGGGACAGCAGCGGTCGAAAGCAGGAAAGACAAAGCGCAAGGTGTAATCATGGTCGGGTTTCGTGGCGCGAGTGTATCGAGCCCGGATCGAACCGTGTTGGATTTAATCGATGAGGCGAGCAGCGATCTCGGCTCACGCTTTTTCGTGCGCATCCGTGAGCAAATGGGACTGGCCTATTACGTGGGCGCGAACCAGATGCAAGGTCTCGTGCCCGGCCTTTTCGCCTTTTATCTCGGCACCGATCCGCAAAAAATTGAGCCGGTGAAGACAGCGTTGCTCGATGAGATCCACAAACTCGCGAAGGACGGTCTTACGAGCGAGGAACTGACGCGGGCGAAAAAGAAATTGATTGGGCAACAAGAGATCGCCAATCAAAGCAACGACGCGTTTGGTTATCAGTGTAGCCTCGACGAGATCTACGGGCTTGGCTTTGATTTTTACAAACGGCTGGAACACGACGTTGATGCGGCGACCCTCGACGATATTAAGCGCGTAGCTGCGAAATATTTTCGCGACCAACCGTATGTTTTGGCGACGGTGCGACCGCCAGAAGGTTCCGCAGCCGCGAAACAGAAATGAGCCATGGCTGAAGTCCAAACCAGCACGCAAAGCGGTGAACTTTCGCAGCGCTTCATTGAGTTTGTGATGATGCACGCGCAAAACGCCGCTTTGTTTCTCGGCCAGATTCCAAATCCAAAAACCGGTGAAGGCGAAGTGAACTTGGAACTGGCCAAAATGTTTATCGATCAACTGGCCATGATTCAGGAAAAAACGCGCGGCAACCTGACAAACGAAGAATCCACTGTGTTGCGCAACGCGCTTTCCAATTTGCAAATGGCGTATGTCGACGTAGCCCGGGAAGCGCCCAAAGGCACCGCGCAAGCGCAGCCGGAGCAACCCGCGGCGCCATCCAAACCCGCGGAACAAACATCGACAAGTACGCCGGAACCATCAGCGCCGATCAGTTCGACCGAATCCGAGACGGAATCGAAGAAGAAATTCACGAAAAGCTACGGCCCGTAGCCCGATTCCACTTGCCAGTGTTGTTCGCGTTTCGCCGTGATTTTCGGGTCTATAGTGGAATTAGGCGGGGAAATTCTGCATAAACCTCGTTACGTGATGAGACTTTTTGCGCCGCTCCTTGGCTTCATCGGATGCATTTTGGCGTTCGTGGATGCTAGCCACTTCGCTAACGGCTTCGGCCCTGACTACTTCAAGCTCGGCCTCGGACATCATTCGTGGCTCTGGTGGCACTGCGGACAGATCGGGTTTGGTTTCATTATGGCCGCGTTCCTCACCGAGTTAACACACCATTTTCTCGCCCGCCGCACGCTACGGCCAAAAGGCGATAAGAGTATTTTCGCATCCCGCAGCAGCCGAATCGCCTTGGTCGTGTCGCTATAGGTCAGCGTAGTGTGCGTCTTCATCATTCCGCCACCGTTCTACTTCCAGTTCAGCCGTTTCACAGCGGGGCTTCCGCAACAGTATCTCGCGTTCGATCCTGACAGATATCTAGCCGGTGTTCCGCAGCGCAGTGGATTGTTTATTGCCTTTATGACCGTCACTAAGTTCATCGTCGGAGTATCTGTTGTTTGGCTATTCTACGGCATCGCACACGTCATCCGGAGCGGACGTCCATCGAGTCGTTCCGCAACGTCATGATTGCTGCCACGGTATCACCTGACGAGGCGCTGCAGCCAACCCAGCACTTTGTAGAAAGTCCGGGAGCTGCAAGATTTAATTTTAAAGTGCTGGGTGGCTGATCTTGTTCTCGTTAGATGAACGGGCCAACGGTCCGTTTGTGCGCTCTCGTCCGAATCAAATCACGTGCACGCGTTTGCAAAAAAGCGCAACGGGAAGAGAAAAAATGGCGATACGAAGGTCGCTGCTGATTCGCTCGAAGCAGCAGAGGACGCGGGGTTGCGCTATGTGAGCGATGATCAACCCGGTTTTTCGCGCCGCCGCAAGGGCGAGGAATTCGAATATTTCGATGCGAAGGGAAAGCCGATTTGTGACGAACAACGCTTGTTGCGCATCAAGCGTGTCGCTGTTCCGCCGGCGTGGAGCGATGTCTGGATTTGTCCATCGCCTAATGGGCACATCCAGGCGACCGGACGGGATGCCCGGAGACGGAAACAATATCAATATCACGATCGCTGGCGCGAAATACGCGACGAGAACAAATACGATCGACTCGTCAACTTCGGAAAAGCGCTCCCGAAAATTCGCAGACGACTGAAGAAACATTTAGCTCTAAGCGGTCTGCCTCGGGCGAAAGTGCTCGCGACAATCGTGCAGCTTCTCGAGCGAAGCCTCATCCGCATCGGCAATGAAGAATATGCGCGCGAAAACAAATCGTTCGGTCTTACCACTCTGCAAGATCGACATGTGGACGTGAAAGGCTCGAAATTGCGGTTTCGTTTTCGCGGCAAGAGCGGACGCCAACATGAAGTAGATGTAACTGACCGCCGAATCGCGCAGATTATATCGAAGCTGCAGGACCTGCCCGGCCAGAGTTTGTTCCAGTACGTCGATGATGAGGGAAATGTGCGCGACATTACTTCGCAGGATGTAAACGAGTATCTGCGGGAGATCACCGGCGAAGATTTTACCGCCAAAGATTTTCGGACATGGGCGGGAACGGTACTCGCGGCGATCGCGCTTAGTGGTGCCGGCGAGTCTGAAACAAAGGAACAGGCCAAAGCCAACATTAAACACGCAATCAGCGCGGTGGCGGAAGTTCTTGGCAACACCTCGGCAGTTTGCCGGCGGTGTTATATTCACCCCGCCATTCTTAAAGCGTATCTCAACGGAAACTCCGTCAACGGCTTTAAGCCGAGGAGTCGGGAGTTCGAAACACGAGGCATTGATCTTGCCTCGGCACAAGCAGCGGTTCTGAAGTTTTTGCGAGGCAGCTCGTCAGAGAAATCCGG
>Ga0066686_10000898_pt1 | contig 11434 bp, 8 predicted proteins | sample GraSoiAngelo_135_FD_65627 | JGI IMG/M metagenome (GOLD analysis project Ga0066686, IMG submission 65627) | Grasslands soil microbial communities from the Angelo Coastal Reserve, California, USA - 14_0929_05_40cm | ecosystem: Environmental > Terrestrial > Soil > Grasslands | place: USA...
CGTGGGTGGGCTCGAGCGGGTGTATGAAATATCCAAGGATTTTCGCAACGAGGGAATCGACCGGACCCACAATCCGGAATTCACGATGCTCGAGTTCTACCAAGCGTTCGCGGATTACGAGGACATGCTGGAGTCGACCCAGGCTATGCTCGTCGAGACCGTCAAGGCAGTCCACGGTGGTCTCACGGTTCCCTTTGACGGAACACCGATCGACTTCACCCCGCCATGGCCCCGGCTCACCATCCGGGAGGCAGCCCAGAGGGGTCTAGGCGTGAGCGAGCTTCCCTCCGACGAGCGCTCGCTCCGCGACCTCGCGCGGCGGGCCCACGTCGGCCTGGACCCCGCCTTCGGTTACGGACGCATCCTGGACGAGATCGTTTCGGTGAAGGTCCAGCCGGAGCTCAGGAACCCCACGTTCCTGGTTGACCACCCGCGCGAGACCTCGCCGCTCGCGAAAGCGAAGCGCGGGAACCCCGACGTGGTCGAGCGGTTCGAGCTGATCGTGGCCGGGATGGAGGTGGCGAACGCGTTCTCCGAGCAAAACGATCCGCTCGAGCAGCGGCGCGCCTTCGAACAACAGGCGAAGCTTCGGGAGCGCGGCGACGAGGAGGCGCAGATGCTGGACACCGACTACATTCGCGCGCTGGAAATGGGGATGCCCCCGACCGGCGGCGTCGGCATCGGTGTGGACCGGCTGGTGATGCTTCTCACCGATTCCCGATCCATCCGCGACGTGATCCTGTTCCCGCATATGCGCCCCGAGGACGGGAATGAGGGTTAGCGGGGAGGCCGCGCGGGGCTGACGCCGCCGCGGAGGCTTCCATGGGATTCGTCTGGATCGTCGCGTCGCGGTACCTTCGCTCCAAGCGCAGGCTGAGCTTCATCACCCTGATCAGCCTCCTCGCCTCGGGTGGCGTGTTCGTCGGCGTCGCCGCGCTTACGATCGTCCTCTCGGTCATGAACGGCTTCGAGGATCAGGTTCAGCGGCGAATCGCCGGGACGAACGCCCACATCGCCGTCCTCTCGGCCGACGACCGCCCGGTCCAACCGAGCGATTCGCTCGTCCAAAGAATCGCCGAGGCGGCGCCCGGGGCGGCCGTCGCCCCATTCGTCTACGGCAAGGTCATGGTGGCCTCGCGAAACAGCGTGGACGGAATGGTGATGAAGGGGGTCGAGCCCTCCGAGGAGGCGCGGGTGACCGACATCATGTCGCACCTCTCGCCCGCGGAAACCGCCTTGGACGGAGGCGACCTGCCCGGAATCGGGCTCGGCGAGGAGCTGGCCGTCCGGCTCCGGGTCTCCCGCGGCGACGTGATTCTGATCAGCTTGCCGACCGAGGAGCCGGGAGGTCTTTTCGGAGGGATTCCGCGGGTGAAACGCCTGCGGGTCAGCTCCATCTTCCGCTCGGGCCTCTACGAATACGACTCCTCCTTCGGGATCGTGCGGATCGATACGGCGCGCGAGTTTTTCGAGCTCGGCCGGGACGTGACGGGGTACGAGCTTCGGATTCCCGACATGTTCCGCGCGCGGGAAGTCGCGCACGGGCTGGAAGCGAGGCTGGGCACGGACTACCGGGTGACGAACTGGATCGACTTGAACCGGAATCTCTTCTCCTGGATGAAGATCGAAAAGGCGGTCATGTTCACGATCCTGATCCTCATCGTGTTGGTGGCGACGGTGAACATCGTCTCCAGCCTCGTGATGCTCGTGCTGGAGAAGCGCCGCGATATCGGGGTTCTACGCACGATGGGAGTCACGCCACGGGGAATCATGCGCATTTTCCTTTTGCAGGGTACCCTGGTGGGGATCGGCGGGACGACGATCGGGCTCATCGTAGGTTTGGCCGTGTCCTTCGCGCTGGGCCGTTACAAGCTGCTCCGCCTTCCCGGCGAGATCTATTTCATCGACACGCTGCCCGTCAAGATCGAGTGGACCGATTTCGCGCTGGTAGGGGTCGCGGCCACGGCGCTCTGCTTTTTGGCCAGTCTCTATCCGGCATGGAGAGCCGCGAGGCTTGCCCCCGTGGAGTCGATCCGCTATGAATGAGGCTGTTCCCAGGCCGCCCGCGCTCGAGGCCAGGGGGCTCGCGAAGACCTACCACGACGGCATGGCGCCCGTGGAAGTTCTCCGCGACGCCAGCCTGCGCGTGGATCCCGGCGAGGTGGTGGCGGTGGTCGGCGCGTCGGGGTCCGGAAAATCCACGCTGCTTCACCTTCTGGGAGGGCTGGATCGGCCGACGGCCGGCTCCGTGAGCGTCGGTGGGGAGGACCTCTCCCGGCTCGATGAGGCGGGCCGCTCGCGGCTCCGGGCGCGTGCGGTAGGATTCGTGTTCCAATTCCACCAACTCTTACCCGAGTTCACAGCGCTCGAGAACGTCATGATGGCGGGCTGGGTGGCGGGCGCGCCGCGGGCAGCGACGCGCGAGCGTGCGGAGAGCCTTTTGCGCGATCTCGGGTTGATCGGGCGTGGAGAGCACAAGCCGGGTGAGCTCTCTGGAGGCGAACAGCAGCGCGTCGCGGTGGCTCGCGCCTTGCATATGAGGCCAGCGGTCCTTCTCGCGGACGAGCCCACGGGGAATTTGGACAGGCGGGCTTCGGCTTCCCTTATGGAAATCTTTGAGCGGTATCGGTCACAGGAGCAGCAAGCCATTGTCATTGCTACACATAACCCGGATGTGGCGAAATCGGCGGGTCGGGTGGTTGCCCTTGAGGATGGATATCTAAGGCCGATTAGAATTGAGACGGGTCGCATCTAATTAGTCGGGGGGTTGGGCCCCCGAAAGGAAACCATGCAGTGTCAAATCTGCGGTAAGCGACCGGCGGTGGTTCATTTCACCGAGATCGTGAACAACAAGAAGTCCGAATACCACGTCTGCGAGAAGTGCGCGGAGGAGAAGGGCTACCACGTGCCGCTCGTCAAGACGAAGTTCTCGGTCGGGGATCTCTTGGCCGGGATGGTGGAGCAGCCCGGATCCGCGGAGGAGGCCCGCGTCGGGCGCGTGCAGTGCCCGAAGTGCGGCCTGGTCTATTCCAATTTCAAGGAGTCGGGCCGGCTCGGTTGCTCGGAGTGCTATCCGACCTTCCGCTCTCAGCTTCGCCCGCTTTTGCGCCGGGTGCACGGCAGCACCAAGCACGTGGGGAAGACCCCCGTGCGGGATGCCGCGCGCGTGGCCTTGAGGAGGGAAGTGCAGGGGTTACACGAGCAGTTGCAAAAGGCGGTGGAGCTAGAGGATTTCGAGGCCGCCGCCGGCTTGAGGGATCAGATCCGGAAGCTCGAGGCGAACGACGTCCGGGCCGTCGAAGGGGGCGCGACGTGAAGCTCACGGGATTGTCCGCGTCGCTCGGGCGCTGGCTGGATGGATCGGGACCGGCCTCGGACGTGGTCCTGAGCACGCGCGTACGCCTGGCCCGGAACCTCGCGGGCGTGCCGTTCACGCACCGGGCTCGGGAAGAGCAGCTGGCCATGGTCTACTCGAGCGTTCTGTCCGCGGTCCGGAAGACGCCGGCGCTCACGCAATCGCTCGCGCTCGAAATGCGCGAGCTGACGCCGCTGGACCGCCAGTTCCTCGTCGAGCGCCATCTGATCAGTCATGACTTGGCGGACAACGGGAAGCTGCGCGGCCTTCTCGTGCTACCCGACGAGAGCATCTCCGCGATGGTGAACGAGGAGGACCACCTGAGGCTTCAAGCGTTGGCCTCGGGATTTCAGCTCCGCACTGCGTGGGAGTCGGTGAATGCTATCGATGATGAATTGGCTCAGGACCTGGACTATGCTTTCAGTGACGAGCTGGGATATCTGACCGCGTGCCCGACCAACGTCGGTACCGGGATGCGAGCCTCCGTGCTGATTCACCTTCCGTCGCTCGTGCTGACGAAACAGATTGGACGCGTGCTGCAAGGCATCACCCAGGTGGGCCTCGCGGTTCGGGGGTTCTACGGCGAAGGCTCGCAGATCATGGGAAATTTCTTCCAGATCTCCAACCAGACGACCCTCGGGCAGAACGAGCGCGAGACGATCGACAGCTTGGAGCGCGTCACGAAGCAGATCATCGATTCGGAGCAGCGGGCGCGCGATGAGCTCTTGAAGGACGCAAGAGTCCAAATCGAGGATAAGATCTGGCGCGCCTACGGCACCCTTCGTCACAGTCGGGTGATTTCCTCTCAGGAGGTGGTCAACCTTTCTTCCGCGGTTCGCTTCGGGGTTGCGCTCCGGATCGAGGGCCTGGCGAGTGTGCAGACATTGAACGAGCTTCTCGTGCGATCCCAGCCGGCGCATCTTCAAATCACGGTGGGGCGTGAGCTCGAGCAGCGCGAGCGAAATATCTTGAGAGCGGAATATATCCGGAGGCTTCTCGGTGAGGGAGGCTCGGTCCCGGTTGTGAGCAATTGAATACAGATTTCGGAGGCCTGATCCATGCATGACAAATTTACAGAACGCGTGCGGAAGGTGATGTACCTCGCGCGCGAGGAGGCCGCGCGCCTTCAGCACGACTATATCGGCACGGAACACCTTCTCTTGGGAGTTATCCGCGAAGGGGAGGGAATCGCGGCGACCGTGCTCAACAACCTGGGGCTCGACCTGGACGCGATCCGTCAAGCGGTGGAGAGCATGGTTTCCTCCACCGGTGGGACGCTCACGATCGGCGAGATCCCGTTCACGCCGCGCGCGAAGAGGGTTTTGGAGCTGAGCGTCGACGAAGCACGACAGCTGGGCCACAACTACGTCGGCACAGAGCATCTCCTCCTCGGGCTCATACGCGAAGGCGAAGGCGTCGCCGCGCGCGTGTTGCTCGAGCTCGGCGTCGACCGGAAGAAGGTCCGTGAGGAGACGCTGAAGCTCTTGGGAGGGACGCCGTCCGTGTCGCAACCGGAGCGCGAGGGCAAGGTCGAGACGCCCGCATTGAACCAGTTCGGCCGGGATCTCACCTCGCTGGCCAGGGAAGGGAAGCTGGATCCGATCATCGGGCGCGAGCCCGAAATCGACCGCGTCATTCAGGTCCTTTCCCGGCGCAAGAAGAACAACCCGATCCTGATCGGCGAACCGGGGGTCGGGAAGACCGCGATCGCCGAAGGGCTGGCCGAGCGGATCGTGGAGAACAAGGTCCCCGAGACGCTCAAGGACAAGCGGATCGTCACCCTGGACCTTGCCGCCGTGGTGGCGGGTACGAAGTATCGCGGGCAGTTCGAGGAGCGTCTGAAGGCTGTGATGAACGAAATCCGCGAGTCCAAGGATACGATCATTTTCATCGACGAGCTGCATACGATCGTAGGCGCCGGCGGCGCCGAGGGAGCGATCGACGCGTCCAATATGCTGAAACCCGCGCTCGCGCGTGGTGAGCTGCAGTGCATCGGCGCGACGACCCTTGACGAATTCCGGAAGTACATCGAGAAGGACGGCGCGCTGGAGCGGCGATTCCAGCCCATCATGGTCGACCCTCCCTCGGTCGACCAGACCATCCAGATCATCCGCGGGCTCCGGGACAAATACGAAGCGCACCACGGCTCCAAGTACTCCGACGACTCGATCGTCGCGGCCGTGAAGCTCGCCGACCGGTACATCAACGATCGCTTCCTCCCGGACAAGGCGATCGACGTCATCGACGAGGCGGGCGCGAGCGCGCGGCTGAGCATTTCCGCGATCCCGACCGAGGTCCGGGAGCTGGAGAAGCAGGTCGAGGAAGTCGCCAAGGAGAAGGAAGCCTCCATCCAGCAACAGGAGTTCGAGAAGGCGGCCCGCTTCCGCGACAAGGAGAAGGATCTGCGGGCGAAGCTTCGGGAGCACAAGAAGACCTGGACCGAGATCAAGCACGAGAAAGAAGCGCTCGTGGATGTCGACCTGATCGCGAAGGTGATCTCCCGCATGACGGGAATCCCGATAGCGCGGCTCGAGGAGAAAGAATCGGAGAAGCTGCTCCGGATGGAGGAGGAGCTGCGGAAATCGATCGTGGGCCAGGAGGAGGCGGTCGCCGCGGTATCCCGCGCGATACGCAGGAATCGCGCAGGCCTCCGCGACCCGCGCCGCCCGATCGGCTCGTTCATCTTCCTGGGACCGACGGGGGTCGGGAAAACCGAGCTGGCGCGCGTGCTGGCGCGCTTCCTTTTCGACGACCCGGACGCCCTGATCCGGATCGATATGTCGGAATATATGGAAAAATTCTCCGTTTCCAGGCTCATCGGCGCCCCACCGGGGTATGTCGGGCATGAGGAGGGCGGGCAGCTCACCGAAAAGGTGAGGCGGAAACCCTACTCGGTCGTCCTGCTCGACGAGATCGAGAAGGCCCACCCCGACGTCTTCAACATCCTTCTCCAAGTCTTGGACGACGGGCAGCTCACCGACAGCCTGCGCCGGAAAGTGGATTTCAAGAACACCGTCCTCATCATGACCTCGAACCTGGGGGCGCGGCAGATCAAGGGGGGCCGGGGCCTGGGGTTCACCGATCGGGACGGCGGGTCGAACTACGCGACCATGAAGAACGCGATCATGGATGAGGTAAAACGAGTGTTCAATCCGGAGTTCTTGAACCGGATCGACGAGATGATCGTGTTCCACGCGCTCGACCGGCCGCAGATGGGCTCGATCACCAAGATCCTGCTCGGCCAAGTCGCGGACCGCATGAAGGGAAACGGGATCACGCTGAACTTCGAGGATGAGGTGGTGGATCTGCTCATCCAGAAGGGCTTCGATGAGGCGTTGGGCGCGCGCCCGCTCAAACGCAGCATCCAGAAGCTGATCGAGGACCCGCTCTCGGAGCACGTGCTTCGCGGCCAGCTGAAGGAGGGCAGCGACGTCTTGGTTTCCCGCCGGGGTGACGAATTGATTTTCGCCTCTTGAGGCATTCCACGAAGGCTCCACGCAGAAACGAGCGGAACCCATGTCCGCCGGGGAGGAATCGCCCCGGCGGCGTTTCGCGTCTTGCCGTCCCCGCCGCGATCCTGGCCGCGATGGTTCTGCTCCTTGCATCGGCCCCGCGTGCCCGCGCAGAAGCTCCCGATTCTCTCCCGGCTCCACCCGCCAGCGCGCAGGTCCCGGACTCTATGTCCGCTCCGGGAGGCTCCGGCCCGGGCGCCGTCATTCGCAGCATCGCGGCCACCGGTTTCATCAACGTCGATTCCGTGGTTGTGGTCCGCACCTTCGGTCTCGCCCCCGGTCAGCCCTATGACCCGAAGGAAGTTCGCAGCGGCGTCCGTCGGCTATTCGCCACGGGGTTATTCACCGACGTCACCGTGAGCGACGCGCCTACGCCTGACGGAGGCGTCGCGCTCACGATTCACGTTTCCGAGCGGCCGCGGGTCAAGGAAATCGTCTTCCGGGGCGCGAAGAAGATCGAAGCCTCAACGCTCAAAGGCAAGCTCACCGTTGCCGAGGGACAGCTCCTCGACGCCGGGACGCTCGAGTTGGACGCACGAAAAATCGAGGCAGCCTACGGCGAAGAGGGGTACGCGCACGCCAGGGTCGTTACGCGCACAGAGCCGTCCGGCGCGGGAGCCATGCGCGTCGTCTTCGACGTGCAGGAGGGGCCCAAGGTGAAGGTCCGGGGGATCGTCTTCCACGGGAACCAGACGATGAAGCCCGAGGCGCTCGCCAAGGCGATGGAAAGCAAGACTCCGGGCTTTCTCCGAAGCGGAGCCTACAAGCCGGAGCGGCGCGATAAGGACGAAACCAAGCTGAGACTCTACATGCGGACCCGGGGGCACAAGGACGCGGACGTGGACTCGATCGTCCCGGCGGATACCCCCGAGGGTTCGGGGGTCATTCTCCACGTGTTCCTACGCGAAGGCCCCCAGTATCAGTTTGGCGATATTTCCTGGAGCGGCAATACCTCCGTTCCGACCCCGGCGCTCACGGCATCGACCGTGCCGAAGCCCGGCGCGATCTACAACGAGGCGCAGATTCAGAAGACCCTCGAAAACGCCTACACGATGTATCAGGAGCAGGGTTACCTCTTCCTCTCGATCGAGCCCAAGATGACCGATCGCGACTCCGCCGTGGACGTGGTCTTCCAGATCACCGAAGGCTCGCGCTCCCGGGTCGCCAGCCTGGAGATAGTCGGAAACACGCGCACCAAGGAAAACGTCATCCGGCGCGAGGCGACCGTCTTTCCCGGAGATACCTTCCGGCGCTCCGCGCTCATGAGGACCCAGCGCGACATCTTTGGGCTCGGGTTCTTCCAGGACGTGAACGTCGATTACGAGCCCACGGGGGACAGCGCGGATATCAACCTGACGCTCAAGGTGCAGGAGAAACAGACCGGCACGGCGAGCGCGGGCGCCGGGTACTCCAGCCAGTCGGGGCTGACGGGCTTCGTCGAGCTGGGGCACAACAATCTCTTCGGCAACGGTCAGAACGTCAACATCCGCCTCGAGCGTGGTGGAAGGAGAAACGACCTGCAGCTCTCGTTCACGGAGCCGTGGTTCCGGGACACCCCGCTCTCCATCGGCTTCGATATTTTTAATACGCGGCGCGACCTCGATTTCTATCGGCGAAAGGATGTCGGCGGCGGGATACGCCTCGGGCGCCCGCTCCGCTGGCCGGACTATACCCGCGGCATCATCTCGTACGATCTCCGCGACGTGACGCTCAGCGATTTCATCGCTCCACGGGTCGGGGAGCCGTCGAATCTACAAACCCTACGCACGACCCAGTGGCCGCGACGCGTGAGCAGCGTCACCCTGACCTTCAGCCGCAACAGCACCGATAACCCGTTCTACCCGTCGCGGGGATCGAAGATACTGCTGACCAATGAGGTCGCGGGCGGTCTCCTTGGCGGCGTGGAGTCGTTCTACAAGGAGACGTTCGAGAACAAGACCTACACCCGCCTCGACGGTCCCTTTGTGCTCATGCTCCGCGGGAAGACCGGATTCCTCGGGGGAGGGCAGGTCCCCGACTACGAGCGCTTCCGGCTCGGCGGGACTACCGTCGATTACCTACGGGGTTATCCGGATTACTACGTCGTTCCCCGGGCCAACGTGATCCGAAACCCGCTAACGGGCGATGTCCTGGACCGTTACCCGGGGGGCAAGACGATGCTCGTGGTGACCAGCGAGCTTCAATTTCCAATAGCGGACCCACTCCACGGGCTGTTCTTCTTCGAGGCCGGGAATACCTGGAACTCGACGCGGGATTTGGACCTTGGTGATCTTAGGAAATCCATCGGCTTCGGGGTTCGTCTCGAGGTACCTGCCTTAGGAAGGATCGGCTTCGATGTGGGCTACGGTCTGGACCGCGAGGATGGGGCCCGTTGGGAGCCTCATTTCCAGTTGGGTAACACGTTTTAGCAGAAGGGATTAGCATATGACTCGACAGCGGTCATGGGGTACGGTAGTCTGGGCCGTCTCTGTACTTTGCCTGACTGTTTCGCGCCCCGCTGTGGCGGCGGATCTGAAAATCGGCTTCATTGACTCCGAGCGCATCTTTGCCGAGTATGCGGGCACGCAAGAGGCCCAGAAGTCGTTCAACCGGGAGGTTCAGGAGCTCACCAAGACCGCGAAGGAAAAAAAGGTCGAGATCGACGATCTTCAACGCAAGCTCGACTCACAGGGCCCGATGCTGAGTGAGGCAAAGCGCGACGAGCAAAACCAGGCCCTACAGAAAAAGATCGCCGACTACGACGCCTTCGTTCAAAAGAACTGGGGTCCCCAGGGCTCTGTTTCGAAGCTGAACGAGCAGTATCTGAAACCAATCGTCGATCGCGTGCACAAGATAGTTTCGACCATTGGTTCGGGTGAAGGCTACTCGATCATCTTGGACGCGGCGGACGGCAACATCATCTTCGGCGACAAGTCGCTCGATCTCACGGATCGGGTTCTGGACCAGCTCCGGAAGGAAGATTCGGGCGGAGTGCCGACCGCGGCTCCAGCCACTTCGGGTGGATCGCAGTAGCGGGTCCCCGAAGCGGGGCGCGAACCGATTCAAGGGGAGTAACCATGAAGGTCACGCTGGAGGCGGTCGCGAAGGCGATCGACGGCACGGTCGTCGGCGATGGCTCCGTCGAGATTACGGGCGTGGCCGGCATTCGCGAAGCCCGCGAGGGTGACCTGACGTTTCTGGCGAATCCGCGGTATGAATCCTATCTCGATCAAACCCAGGCTTCCGCGATCATCGTTTCGGAGAACCACCGGAGCATCGGAAAGCCGCTGATCCAGAATCCAAATCCCTACCTCGCCTTCCTCAAGGCGATTCGTCTCTTCGCCGGCGAGGCCGAGCGTCCGTGCGCCGGCGTGCATCCGACCGCGGTGGTCTCGGAAGAAGCCTATGTCGCCCAGGACGCGTCGATCGGCCCGTACGTGGTGATCGAGCGCGGCGCCTCCATCGGCGCGCGCGCGATCGTGCACGCGGGCTGCTACGTCGGTGCGCGCGCACGGCTCGGGGACGAGATATTGCTCTACCCGAACGTGACGGTTCGCGAGGAGTGCGTCCTCGGCGACCGGGTCATCGTCCACTCCGGGACCGTTGTCGGAAGCGACGGGTTCGGGTTCGTCCGCGACGGCGACGTGTATCGCAAGCTTCCCCAGGTCGGGAACGTGGTCGTCGAGGACGACGTCGAGATCGGAGCCAACGTCACCATCGACCGAGCGACGACCGGAACCACCCGTATCGGGGCGGGCAGCAAGATCGACAACCTGGTGCAGATCGCTCACAACGTCCAGGTCGGCGAGAACTGCATCATCGTGGCTCAGGTGGGCATTTCGGGCAGCACCGTGCTCGGAGACCACGTGGTGCTCGCGGGACAGGTCGGCATCGTCGGGCACATTGAGATCGGGGACGGCGCGTCCGTCGGCGCCCAATCGGGCGTCTCCAAGTCGGTCAAGGCCGGCGAGCGCATGTTCGGCTACCCAGCCATGCCGCTCCGGCAAGCGAAGCGCATCGAGGCGAGCATCCGGAATTTGCCCGAGCTCATCCAGACGGTGCGCCGGCTGAAACGCCGCGTGGACGAGCTCGAGGGTTCCAAAGAGCCGCGGTGATCACGCCCAACCAGCGCACGATCGCGAAACCCATCTCGTTCGAGGGGGTCGGTCTCCACACAGGGCAGCCCTGCCGGGTGGAATTCCGCCCGGCTCCTGCCGATTCCGGAATTCGTTTTGTCCGGCTCGACCTGCCCGGCGCGCCGGAGATCCCTGTCTCGCCGCGGTACGCCTGCGCCGACACCGAGGAGATGCGGCGCACGATCTTGAAGAGCGGCGACGCCGAGGTGCACACGGTGGAGCACATCCTCGCCGCAGCGGCGGGGCTCGAGATCGATAACCTCGTCATCGCTCTCACCTCCAAGGAACCCGCTGAGCCGCGCGACGGCAGCGCCGCGCCCTACGTTCGCATGTTCCAGGAGGCCGGGCTCGTGGACCAACACGTCCCGCGGCGCTACTTCCGCGTGAGCGAGCCGGTGCGCTATGAAGAAAACGGAGTGGTGCTTGTCGGGCTTCCACACGACGGGCTGCGC
>Ga0066686_10000900_pt1 | contig 11429 bp, 9 predicted proteins | sample GraSoiAngelo_135_FD_65627 | JGI IMG/M metagenome (GOLD analysis project Ga0066686, IMG submission 65627) | Grasslands soil microbial communities from the Angelo Coastal Reserve, California, USA - 14_0929_05_40cm | ecosystem: Environmental > Terrestrial > Soil > Grasslands | place: USA...
CAGCGTCCGGACGCCGATCATCTGCGCTACGACCCGACCCGCACGTTCCTGACCGGCGCCGCGGGCCAGCTCTCGCTCAACAAGATCGGGGGGGAGCACTGGGTCGGAACCGCCACGTATCAGGATTGGAGCCCCGGGTTCGAGGTCAACGACGTGGGATACATGAACGCGGCGGACGCCCGCGGCTTCTCGTGGCTGGCGCTCTACAAGGAGAACAAGCCCGGAAGGATCTTCCACAACTGGGACGCCTTCGCGTTCACGAATCATTCGTTCAACTACGCTTGGGATCTGACGTATCAGGGTTACGAGGCGGACGCGGAGGGGACGTTTCGCAACTACTGGTACGGGGAAACGCGAGTCTCCTGGTATCCGGGCGGCTACGACGACCGCCTGACACGCGGCGGGCCGATGTCGCGCGTCCCGCCGGGTGGACGCGTGCGGTTCACGGTCAACTCCGATTTCCGGAAGAGCTACCTCGCGGGCTGGCAAGGAAACTGGACCTGGGACGACGCGGGCGGCCGCTCCGTCCAATACAATCCCTCCCTGACGCTCCACCCATCTTCATCCGCGCTGCTGCGCCTCGAACCCACGATCCGCGTCTCGCGGGACATGGCGCAATACGTCGCCACCGAGTCCGACCCCACGGCAACGGTCACGTATGGCTCCCGGTACGTCTTCGCGACGCTGGACCAGACCTCGATCTCGCTCGACACGCGGCTCAACTGGACCTTTTCCCCGAAGCTGAGCCTCCAGCTTTATCTGCAGCCGTTCGTCGTGTCGGGACTCTACAAGGACCTCAAGGAGCTGGCGGCGCCGCGGAAGTACGACTTCAGTGTGTACGGCCGGCAAGCCGGCACGATCCAGCGCGACTCCACGGGCGTCTACCAGGTCGACCCCGACGGGCCCGGTCCCGCGGCCGCCTTCTCCATCCCGGACCCGAACTTCAACTTCCGCTCGCTCCTGGGTAACGCCGTTCTGCGGTGGGAGTACCGCCCTGGCTCCGCCGTGTTCCTCGTGTGGCAACAAAGCCGCAGTGAGGAGCAGCCCTTCGGGGACTTCGACTTTTCCCGCGACTTCCGCGCCCTGCTGGACAACGGCCCCGAGAACATTTTCGCCGTCAAGGCTACCTACTGGCTGGGGATCTGATCTGCTATCCTGATCGCTTCGCCTCCACACCGAATCCATCAACCCAATCCGGAGACGCGGTCATGGCAGATGTGGTGATGTCCCTTCTCAAGCCCGCGGAAGGTTTTCGCTCCCGCGAGGCCGCCAGCTTCTATGCTCAGCTCGAGGACCAGGCCCGTATTCTCCACGAATCCATTCAGGGGATGACTCCTCAGGAGCTGGAGTGGCAGCCCGAGCGCGGCATGAACACCATCGGGATGCTCCTGGCGCACAACGCCATCGTGGACGTCTTCTGGACCCAGCTTGCGATTCTCGGAATCACGGAGACCGACAGCCTCCCCGCCCTCGGAATCTCGATGGATGACGATGGGATGCCGCTCGCTCCGGATGCGGAGGGGCCGGCGAATCTCAAGGGCAAGCCGCTCGCCTTCTACGAGGATCTGCTCTCCAGGGGACGCGCCTTCGTCAGGGAAGCATGGGCCAAGGTTTCGGACGCGGACATGAACAAGGAAATCACGCGGGAACGCCCCGACGGCAGTCGACGGATCTTGAGCATCCGCTGGGCCATGTACCACATCCTCGAGCATTACGCGGGGCATCGCGGGCAGGTCCAGGTTCTTCGCCATATGTATCGGGCGACGGTCGGCTCTCTTTCGAAGTAACGCCGCGGCGCGATCGCCGGAGCGAAGCTTGGTGGACATGAGCGAGCGCGGTGCCGGGTCCGTCCGTTACGTCGTGTACACCTGGGTGCCCGACGAGATGCTCCCGGAATGGAACGACTGGCATAACCAGGTCCACATCCCGCGGGTGCTGGCCTCCCCGGAGATGCGGGGCGCACGGAAGTATCGCGTGCTGGAGGCCACGGTCGATTTCGGGTTCAAGCCGCAATTCGTGACGGTATACGAGCTGGATCGCCTCGAGGATTTCCAATCCTATCGCGCGGGGCGCGGCGTGGAGCTCAAGCGCGAGTACGATGAGCGCTACGGCGGCGTCGGTAAAATCGCGCGCATGCTCCTGGCTGGGACGCCGCTCGAAGGGATCCGCCCGGCGGAATCCGCCGATGACCTTGCCCACGCACGGGCGCTGTTCGAGGAATACGCCCGGTCGTTGGGATTCGATCTCTCCTTTCAGGATTTCGGGCGCGAGCTGGCCAGGCTCCCGGGCGAGTATGCGCCGCCTCAGGGCTCGATCTTCCTCGCGGTTCTGGGAGAAGACGTCATGGGATGCGCCGCGTTTCGTCCGTTGGGTCCGGGGATCTGTGAGATGAAGCGCCTCTACGTGCGGCCGGCGTTCCGAGGGCGGATGCTCGGGCGGAGGCTGGCGGAGGCGGTGATCGCGGAGGCCGTAGCCAAGGGCTACCGGAAGATGAGGCTCGACACCGTTCCCGCCATGAGGGAAGCGATCGCACTCTATCGCTCGCTTGGATTCGAGCCGATCGATGCCTACCGGCCGAATCCGATCGCCGGCGCGATGTTCTTCGAGAAGGACCTCAGCACATGACGCGCCGTCCGATGAACGCGAAGCGAATCCTGGGAATCGTCGTCTGGCAGACCGGAATGGCGGTCCCTTTCGGCGTATTTTTCAATCTGCTCTACGGAGAAGGATTCAAGTCGCTGCCCTCCTTTTTCCTGGTTTCCCTCATCTTCTCCTACGTGATCCGAGTGTCCATTTGGGCGAACCGGACGTTGATCCTGCCGCGGATTCTGCGTGCGAGCCGCTCCAAAGGCCGCCCCGCCCTCATCCTCGAGATCGGGAGCTTCGGCCTCGCCGCCATGGTGGGCTCGGTCGTGTCGTTCACCATCATGAACCTCACCTTCGGGCACGGGCATATGGCCACCGGGAAGGTGATAGCCGAATTCTTTGCGTTCGCGCTCCTTTTCAGCGCGCTCTTCCTCGGCTGGATCTACGCTATGCGGTTCCACCAGAACTACACCGATCGCATCCGCGCCGAGGCGGAGGCGAACGCGAAGGAGGAGCAGGAGCTCAAGATCGCGGGGGAGATCCAGCGCGGGCTCCAACCCGGCCGCCCACGCGTGACACGCACCTTCTCCGCGGCGGGCGCCGCGATCGCTTGCAGAACCATCGGCGGGGATTTCTTCGATTACTTCGATCTTCCCGGCGGGCGGCTCGGGTTCGCGTTGGGGGACGTGGCGGGCAAAGGACCGCCCGCGGCATTGCTCGCGGCGATGGTGCAGGGGATTTTCACCTCCCGCGTCGACGACGGGTTCGGGCCCGCGGGGACCATGGAGCGGGTGAACCGCGTGCTGAACGGGCGCATTGTCGAGGGGCGGTTCGCGACCGTCTTCTACGCGGTCCTTTCGCCGGACGGGAAGCTTCTCTCGTGCAACGCCGGAAACAACCCGCCGTACCTTGTGAGCCGCGATGGCTCGGTGCGGCGCCTTGAGAAGGGAGGGCTCCCGATCGGTCCCTTCACGGAGCCGACCTACGAGGAAGAAGAGACGCCGCTCCGAGAGGGAGACACCCTAATCCTCTACAGTGACGGCGTGAGCGATGCTGCCGATTCCAACGACGAGGCGTTCGGCGAGGAGCGCCTCTTGCGGTGCCTGAACGGCGCCTGCGCGGTGGAGCCCGAGAAGCTGATCGAGCACGTCCTCGGGGAGGTCCGCGCGTTCGCCGCGGACCGGCCCCAGTTCGACGACATCACGCTGCTCGTGGTGCGCTACGCGGGGGGCTAGCGGGGCTCTGGCGGAATCCAGCGCTCACGGGCCCGGCACCGGGCGAAGGGCCTCCTGGTAGAACGAAAGATCCCGCCGGCTGAAGCAGACGAAGCGGACGAGCTCGATCACGGATGGCCCGCGAAGATGGTCGCGGACCGTGCGCACGGCAATACGACAACCGTCTTGGATGGGATAGCCGTACGCGCCGGTGCTGATGGAGGGGAACGCGATGGAGCGGATCCCCCGCGCGCCCGCGAGGTCCAGGCACGACTCGTAGCAGCGGCGCAGGAGCTCGGACTCGCCCGCGGTGCCTCCCCTCCAGACCGGTCCCACGGTGTGGATGACGTACGAGGCGGGCAGCCGGTACCCTTTCGTGATCCGCGCTTCCCCGGTGGGGCAGCCGCCCAAGGCGGCACATTCCACGAGGAGCTCGGGGCCCGCCGCCCGGTGGATCGCGCCGTCGACGCCTCCGCCTCCCATGAGGGATGAATTTGCCGCGTTTACGATGGCGTCGACGCGCATTGTGGTGATGTCCCCTTGGACCGCCTCCAACGTGGCCATCGCTGGTACTATAGCAATCGTGTCCAGGCGGCGCGTGCCCCAGCCAAGGAACGCATGAAATCCCTGCCCGGCCCATCTCGGCGCGGCGACGGCGGCGTCACGGCGCGCCGCGTCGCGCTCTCCCTCGCGGTCGCGGGGCAGGGGATCATCAACCTGCTCTCGGCGCTCCTCTCCCACCCGCCCAGCCGCCTCATGGCCCTTCGCCGCATCGTGCCCACGTACGTGCTGGACACGAGTCGAACCTTCACCCTACTCGCGGGAGCGCTTCTACTCGTTACCGCATGGGGTCTGCGCCGCGGCAAGAGGCGAGCCTTCGTCGCCGCCCTCTTCCTCTGCGCGGTATCCGTGCCGGTCAACATGCTCAAAGCCTTCGATTTCGAGGAAGCGACCGCGGCCACGATTCTCATGTTCGCCCTGGGCGTGAGCGGGGACGCGTTCGGCGTGAAGAGCCGGGAGCCTTCCCTCCGCGCCCTGAGGTCGCGCGCTCTCTGGGCGGCGTTCGGCCTCGCGGTCTACGCGATCGCGGGCTGCTGGCTCCTCCAGGCTCTTTACGGAGGCGGCGCATCGCTCGCCCGCGCGGTGGGGGAATCGGCATACCGGCTCTTCGGCGTCGGTCACGAAACGCTTGTGCTTCCGTACTATCTCGGACCGCACGCACGGAACGTGGTCCGCTGGTTTCTCGATTCCCTGAGCATCCTGGCTCTCACGCTCGTGGTCGGCGTTGGGCTCGCGGCGCTCAAGCCGGTCCGGCATGGGGGGCGGCATCGGCTGGCGTCCGCCCGGGTCGCGATCCTGCTCGAACAGCATGGCGATTCATCCGTCGCCGCGTTCGCGCTCGCGCCCGGGACGGACTATTTTTTCAGCCCGACTGGGCGTGCGGTGATCGCGTACCGTTTTGAGTCCGACACGCTGCTCGCGATCGGCGATCCCGTCGGGCCGGAGGAAGAATTGAGGCCTTTGCTCGAAGCTTTCTCGGAGCACTGCTCCGAGCGAGATTGGAGCTTCGCCTTCTTTCAGGCCCGCCCGGAACGGCTTCCCCTGTATCGCTCCCTGGGCTGGCGCGCGCTCCACATCGGCGAGGACCCGATCATCTGGACCGAAACGTTCACGCTTGAGGGCTCGACGATGGGCGACGTGCGGCGATCGACCCACAAGCTCGAGGCCGCCGGTATCGAGGCGCGGCACTTCGTGCCGGGGTCCAATCCGTTCGATGCCTCGAAGTCCGAGGGCCACCTCGCGGCGGAGCTCCGTCACATCTCGAGCGAATGGCTCTCGGAGAGGCACGTCGAGGAGAAGGGTTTCTGCATGGGCCGTTTCGACCTGCATCGCCTGCGCGGGGAATGGCTGGCGGTCGCCTGGGACCAGACGCGCGGAAGGGTCCAGGGGTTCGTCACATGGGTTCCTATTTGGGCCCGCCGGGGCTGGGCCCTCGACCTCATGCGCCGCCGCAAGGACGCGCCGGCGGGGGTCATGGAATTCCTGGTCGCGAAATCGGTCGAGCAGGCGAGGGCGCGCGGCGATGCCCTGCTTTCTCTCTCGCTTTCCGCGCTCGCGATGGTGGATTATGCGGAGCGTGAATCGGGATCCGCGGTTTCGCAAGCCGGGGGAGCACCGGAAGGGGCCCGTGCGTTTCTGATGCAGCACCTCGCGCGCTTCTACGACTTTGAAAACCTCTTCCGCTGGAAGAGAAAGTTCAATCCGGCCTTCGAGGATCGCTATCTGGTTTACCCCGAGCCGCTCTCCTTGCCACGCATCACGCTGGCTCTGGTCCGGGCCCAGACGACCGGCGGGATTCTCTCCTATTTTCGCAGGTCTTCCCGCCGGGGCGAGGATCCCCAACCGGCGGCGGCATCATGAAATGTGGCTTAACGATACACGAACGGCCACCGGGACGCCTGCGGAACCCGCTTCCGAAGCGCGGGGTAGCAAGGGATGAAGCGCCTCGAGTCCGCCAAGCAAAAAGGAGCCGGGAGTTCGTGAAACAGAGACTGATCATCGCGGCCTTGGTCGCCTGGGCAGCCCTTGCCTTCGCGGGCGCCGCGGAGGCACGCGTCACCGGATCGTCCCCCCCGGCGTCGCGTCGATCTGCGGCCTCCCCGCGGCACTCGCCCGCAGGCGCATCAGCTACCGCGACGCAAGGTGTGAGGACGCGCCACGGTCGAACGCATCGCCGCGGATTGCGCCCGAGTGACAGGACCGGTCAAATCACAGCCGGTCCCTCAGGCGCAACGCCAGGAGGCTCCCCCCCGCTGCCGGCCCGTCGATCCGGTTCGCGTCACAATGCGGCGTTGAGTCCGCCCCCGCACCTTCTCCGGCAGCTCGCGCGAACAAGATCGGGCAGCCCCGGGCTTGGCGTGGAATCACTCTCGTACATCGCGGCTTTCACGGCCATGAGCCGGCTGAATTCCAATCCGGTGCCGCCGCCGATTTCGCAGGACGACCCCGTCACATCCGGTCGGGGCCCTCCGCGGGCCCCCCACCATGACGCCCTTTCCCCCTGGCCTATCGCAATCTGCGCCTTCCGGCGCACCTCGAATTCCTTCGCATCACAACCCGACCAAAACCGATCCGGCATCTCTAGCTCGTTCGCGGCAAGAAACGTCCGCGCGGATCGGTCCGGTTCCTTTCTTTTCTGGATCGGCTCGATAGCCGACCCCTCGTCGACCGCCCGGAGGGCGCGGTGGCGTGCAACGATTCGCCCTCCGCAGGAGGTGTTGTCATGATCCGCTCTCACAAGTTTCACACGCTCTCTGCTGTCGCCGTCGCGATGATCCTTCCGATCGCCGCGTACGCCGTCCAGGGAACGACCACCAAGGCTCCGGCCACACCGGCCGCCAAGACGGCGATGCACCATGACGCAACGCCGGTCAAAGCCGAGTACGCCAGCAAGTCGCACGCGGCGCACGCCAAGCGCGCGTCGGCGATCGACATCAACACGGCGAGCAAGGAAGAGCTGATGGCGCTCCCGGGCCTTACCGATGAGCTCGCGCAGAAAATCATCGACGGCCGTCCGTTCAAGTCCAAGGCCGAGCTCGTGAGCAAGAAGATCCTCACGCGCGCCGAGTATTCGAAGCTGCGCGGACGCGTCATCGCCAAGCATGAGGCGAAGATGTCCGAGGCCAAGCCGATGGATTCGACGCCCACGACGAAGGCTCCCGAGACGAAGGCTCCGGAGACGACACCAGAACCGAAGTAGCAGATTCACGCTGGCCCGCGGGGGGAAGGAAGCCTAGAGTCTCTCCGCGGGCTTCGCTTTTTCTCACCTTCGGGGATCGCATGGCGGGACTGATCGCGCGCTACACGGAGTGGCTTCACACACGCTGGCCGGCCGGGACCGTGGAAAAGCTCCCCCGCATGCGCGCGGACGGTGGCACGAACCTCCCGGGCGTCTTCATCTCGGGAGATTTGACCGGGATTCCGCTCCTCAAGTTCTCACTCGATTCCGGGGCGCGGGTCGTGCGCTCGATCGCCTCGGATCCCGGGCTTCGCTCGGAGGCCCAGGGCAAGGACACGCTCGACCTCGTCATCATCGGAGCGGGCGTCTCCGGCATGGCCGCTGCCGTAGAGGCGCAAAAACAGCGCCTCGCGTTCGAGGTCCTCGAAGCAACGGAACCTCTTTCGACCATCGTGAACTTCCCGAAGGCGAAGCCCATCTACACCTACCCCCGATCGATGAAACCGGCCGGCGACCTCCAAGTGAGCGCGGACGTGAAGGAGGAGCTTGTCCAGGAGTTGAAGGATCAGACCGCGCGCGCGGGGATCACTCCCATGGCGTCCCGCGCGGAGCGAGTGGAGCGCCAAGGGTCCACGATCCTGGTCCATCTCGCCGGAGGCGGGACCCTCCGGGCGCGCCGCGTCCTGATCGCGATCGGGCGGAGCGGTAATTTTAGAAAGCTGGGGGCGCCCGGCGAAGGTCTCGACAAGGTGTACAACCGTCTCCACGACCCCAAGGACTTCTCCGGGAAGGAAGCGCTGGTGGTCGGCGGTGGGGACTCGGCGGTCGAGACCGCGATCGCGCTCGCCCAGTGCGGTGCCCACGTCACCCTCTCGTACCGGAAGTCGGAGCTATCACGCCCCAAGCCGGAATTACTCGAGAAGCTGGATCGGCTCCGCCGCGACCCGAAGGCGGACGTCACGATCGAGCGGCCCCATTCCGAACGGGTGACGACCGCGGCGGGACCGTTCGTCATGAAGCGGGATCCGGAAGGCTCGGTCGCGCTCAAGCTCGGTACCCGGGTGAGCGAGATCCGGGAAACCGAGGTCGTGCTCACGGGCGCGGGGGGCCCCGAAGTGATACCCAACGACGTGGTCTTCACGATGCTGGGCCGCGAGGCGCCGCTCGAGTTCTTCCGGCGGTCGGGACTTCGGATCGCGGGCGAGATGCGGACACGCCAGTGGATCGGGATGGGGCTCTTTCTACTTTTCTGCGCGTGGCTCTACAACTGGAAGTCGGGCGGCTCCATGGCGCAGCTCTTCCAGGCCCATCACTGGTTCCCATTCAACCTTCCGGAAATCCTGAGCCGGCTGGGCGGGACACTCGCGGCGGACGCCAGGAAGCCCTCGACGCTGGTGGGCACGCTCGCGATCAGCGCGTCGGGGCCCGCCTTCTGGTACACGCTCGCCTACTCCACGATCATCGTCCTGTTCGGCCTGAAGCGCATCCGGCGGCGTGGCACTCCCTACGTCACGGTGCAGACCCTGACGCTCATGTTCGTCCAGGTCGTTCCGCTCTTTCTCTTGCCCGAGGTCATCCTCCCGCAGCTCAATTACCACGGACTCCTCCCGCGCGGCATCGCCGACGCGCTCTTTCCGGTCGTGGACTACGGGCACGGCCGGGAGTTCTGGCGCGCGTACGGCCTCATCCTCGCGTGGCCGCTCAACGTGTACAACATCTTCACGCACGATCCGCTCTGGTGGTGGATCGCGATCGGAATCCTCCAGACGCTGGTGCTGATTCCGCTCGGGATCTACTTCTTCGGGAAGGGGGTCTACTGCGGGTGGATCTGCTCTTGCGGCGCCCTTGCGGAGACGCTGGGGGACACGCACCGCCACAAGATGCCGCACGGACCGCTGTGGAACCGCATGAACATGATCGGGCAGGGAGTCCTGGCCATCGCGCTCGCGCTCCTCGTGATCCGGATCGTCGGGTGGGCGCTCCCTCCCGGGAACCGGGTCGATTCGGCATTCGATCCGCTGTTCAAGACGCCCTATAAGTGGGGCGTCGACGTGTTTCTCGCCGGGGTCATCGGCTACGGTCTCTACTTCTGGTTCTCGGGGCGGGTGTGGTGCCGGTTCCTCTGTCCGCTTGCCGCGCTCATGCATATCTACGCCCGGTTCAGCCGTTTCGCGATCGCGGCGGACAAGAAGAAGTGTATCTCGTGCAATGTCTGCACCTCGGTCTGCCACCAGGGCATCGACGTCATGAACTTCGCGAACAAAGGGATCCCGATGCAGGACCCGGAATGCGTCCGCTGCTCGGCGTGCGTCCAGAGCTGCCCGACAGGTGTTCTTCAGTTCGGGCAGGTCGACCGGAAGGGAGCCACCATCAAGCTCGACCTTCTCCCGGCGTCGCCGGTCCTCATGCGCGAAGGGCAGGTGTGAAGTGGGCGAAGGCCCCCAGGTTTCGTTCGGCGCGCTGGACACCGTTTGGGTCCAGGTCACGGGGACGCTCTGCAACATCGCATGCCGGCATTGTTTCGTGAGCGCCGGCCCGAAGAGCACCTCAATCGCCGTGATGTCGCGGGGCGAGGTCGAAGCCGCGCTCGACGAGGCGGTCGAGCTGGGCGCGCGCGACGCCTACTACACCGGCGGGGAACCCTTCATGCACCCCGAGATCCGAGCCCTCGTGGACCTGGCGCTCGAGCGGATGCCGCTCACCGTGCTCACGAACGCCCTCCTGATCGACGACGATCTCGCGGGCTGGATCGGCGACCGGTTCGCGCGCAGTCGGTACTCGTTCGATATCCGCGTGAGCTTGGACGGAGCGACGGCGGATTTGAACGATCGGGTGCGCGGCCGCGGCGTGTACGATCGCGTCGTGGAAGCCCTGCGGCGACTCGCGCGCGCCGGCGTTACCCCGGTCGTGACGGTCGTGGAGCACGAGGACTCCTTGAAATCCGCCCGGGCGCGGACGGAGTTCGCGGAGTTCCTGCGCGCGCTCGGCTTTCAGCGGCCGCGGATCAAGTTCCTGCCGCTTCTTCGTATCGGGAGGGAGGAGAGGCGCACGCGGGGTTACCTCGAGCGGGAGCGGCTCGGCCCGGAGCCCATCGCTCCAGAAATCGAGGAATCGCTGATCTGCTCGACGAGCCGCACCGTGACCGCGCGCGGCGTTTGGACGTGTCCGATCCTAGTCGAGGTTCCGGAGGCGCGCTTGGGCGATTCTCTGAGGCAGGCGGGGCATGAGATCAGCCTGAACTGGCGAGCCTGCCACACGTGCGTGGCCGAGGGGCTGCGCTGCGCGACCTAGGGTCTTAGGGCCGGAATCTCGGGCGGCTCGCAGCGGTCCAGATCCCGGAGCGTTCGCAGGAGAGGCTCCCACACCTGTCCGAACGCCAGCTTCGCAAGCTCCGCCTCGGAGGGCAGCTCGCCAGGGAAGAACGCACGCCCGTCCTCGCCGCTGGTTGAGGCGTCCTCGTATCGCGATCCGTAAGCCGATCGCCCTTTCTCCCTCCTCGCGCGCTCGAGCAGCTCCGTGAGCTTCCAACCTCCGCAGCGGTCCCCCCAATCCGTTTCGATCCGCTTGGCGCGATCCGGATCGGACCTCTTCATGTCGGGGGGCACGAGGCAATAGTCGTCGCAATCGCCTTCCACCGGGCTCGACGTGAAGACCGCGTGCGCGGAAGCCTTCATCGTGCCGGAGAACGCGCCGACCACTACCCCCTCGTCGACGCCGAGCACCTGATACTCGAATCCCACCGAGATCTCCCGATCATGGGTCAGGATGTCGATCGTGTGCTCGATGTAGCGCTCGCGGGTCGCTCCCTTCTCGTCCTTGTCCACGGTCTTGCGGAATATCGTTTGGGTGAAATCTCCGCTGTTGGCGCTCGACCGCATGCCGTAGAAGCG